>Ga0256405_10001945_pt1 | contig 51704 bp, 52 predicted proteins | sample RumenRJG_02DNA_FD_189096 | JGI IMG/M metagenome (GOLD analysis project Ga0256405, IMG submission 189096) | Bovine rumen microbial communities from Lethbridge, Alberta, Canada - RJG_02 | ecosystem: Host-associated > Mammals > Digestive system > Stomach > Rumen | place: Canada: Alberta...
CGCCGAGCACGCCCGAGAGCTCGCAGAGCATGTCGGCGGCGCGCAGGCAGGGAGCCGTGGCGATGGTGTCGCCCGCATCGGCGAGGTACTTGTTCGCCGTGGTGACGAGGCCGAAGATGGCGGCGAGGCCGCCCGCGGAGTTGAAGTCGTCGTCCATCGCGGTCACGAACTCCTCGCGCGCAGCGTCGATGGCGGTGCCGAACGTGCGGTCGAGCTCGGTGAGGATGCCGTCGGGCGTGGCATTCTTGGCGGCCCAGCGCAGGTTCTTGACGCAGGTGGCGAGACGCTCGAGCGTGCCGACCGCGCCGTCGAGGCGATCGAATGAGAAGTCGAGCGGCGCGCGGTAGTGGGTCTGCAGCATGAGCAGGCGCACGGCATCCGCCGGGTACTTGTCGAGAATCTCCTTGAGCGTGAAGAAGTTGCCGAGGCTCTTGGACATCTTGTCGCCCTCGACGCGCAGCATGCCCGTGTGCATCCACACGTTCGCGAGCGCGTCGTGCCAGGCGCACATGGCCTGCGCGGTCTCGTTCTCGTGGTGCGGGAAGATGAGGTCGGAGCCGCCGCCGTGGATATCGATCGGCGTGCCCAGGTAGCGGTGGATCATCGCGCAGCACTCGGTGTGCCAGCCCGGACGTCCGTCGCCCCACGGGGAGGGCCAGCTCGGCTCGCCCGGTTTGGCGGCCTTCCAGAGCGCGAAGTCGAAGGGATCGCGCTTCTCGTCGTTCACCTCGACGCGCTCGCCGGCACGCAGCTGATCGAGGTCGCGACCCGAGAGGATGCCGTAGGTGCCGTCGCTGCGGACCGAGAAGTACACGTCGCCCGAGGGCACCTCGTAGGCGTTGCCCTGCTCGATGAGGAGCTGGATCATCTCCTGCATGGCCTCGATCTCGCGCGTCGCGCGCGGGCGGATGTCGGGATCGAGGATGCCGAAGCGGTGCATCTGCTCGATGAAGGCGGCGGAGAACTCCTCGGCCACCTCGGCGGACGTGCGGCCCTGCTCGTTGGCGCGGTTGATGATCTTGTCGTCGACGTCGGTGAGGTTCTGGGCGAACGTGACCTGGTACCCCTTGAACATGAGGTAGCGGCGGATCATGTCGAACGAGAGGAACGTGCGCGCGTTGCCGATGTGAATCTGGTCGTAGACCGTGGGGCCGCACACGTACATGCGCACCTTGCCCTCGTCGATGGGCGTGAACTCCTGCTTCTTATGGAACTGCGTGTTGTAGATCTGCATGGTCTTGCTCTCCTTGTTTCGGTGCGCTTGGGGGATGCTCCCCGAATGCGCCCATCATGTGGTGGACCAGAAGCGTACAGCGGAAGCGCATTCGGGGAATGTCCCCCAAGCGCACCGCACGGAAATCCGTCAGCTGCTACATCGTTCGTCGATGAGGGCGACGGCGAATGCCTCGATGCCCTCCTTGCGTCCGACGAACCCAAGATGCTCGGTAGTGGTTGCCTTCACGCCCATGTGCTCGACGGGGATCCCCATGGCGCGCGCGAGGTTGGCGCGCATCGCCTCGCGGTGCGGGGCGAGCTTGGGCGCCTGCGCGGCGACGGTGGCGTCGACGTCGACGATCTCGAACCCCCGCGTGCGGATAAGCTCCGCCACCTGGGCGAGCAGGACGAGCGAGTCGGCTCCTTCGTAAGCGGGGTCGGTATCAGGGAAGAGCGTGCCGATATCTCCTGCACGCGCAGCTCCGAGCAGGGCGTCCGCAACAGCGTGCGCGAGCACATCCGCATCGGAATGGCCGGCGAGTCCGCGCTCGCAGGGCACGTCGACGCCGCCCAGGATGAGCGGACGCCCCTCGAAGAAGGCATGGACGTCGTAGCCGTGTCCGATCCTCATACCAGCGCCTCCCCTTGGTCCGCGCGGACGCTCAGGAGCGTCTCGGCGACAGCGAGATCCTCCGGGAACGTGACCTTGATGTTGGGCGAGGCGGGCTCGACGCAGCGCACGATGCCGCCGGCGCGCTCCACGAGGCTCGCATCGTCGGTGCCGATGAAGTCCTCGAAGGCCGCGTTCGCATAGGCGTCCTCGAGCACGCGGGTGCGGAAGGTCTGCGGGGTCTGGGCCGCCCAATAGAAGCTGCGGTCGGGCGTGGAGACCACGATGCCATCCTCCACGAGCTTCAGCGTGTCGGTCACACGCGCCGAGACGAGCGTGCCCGCGAGCGCGGGATCGCTGCGGAGCACCGCGATGGCGCGCTCGATGGTCGAGGTCTCGATAAGGGGGCGCGCCGCATCGTGGATGGCCACGTAGGCATAGCCGCGCGGCATGGCGGCAAGGCCCGACGCCACGGATTCCTGGCGCACCTCGCCCGCATCGGCGAAGATGACGGGTTTCGAGAGCGCGAGGCCGGAGATGATGGCGTGCATCTCATCGGCGCGGTCGGGTGCGCAGACGACCACGATCGAGGCGACCGAGGGCGCAGCATCGAAGGCGAGGAGCGACCAGGCGATGATGGGACGGCCGGCGAGCTCGACGAACTGCTTGCCGTGCGGATCGCCGAAGCGCAGGCCGACGCCGCCCGCCACGATGATCGCGACGGTATCGGCTGCGCGGGTCCCCTCGTCGAGGCGCGACGGTGCGGTGCAGGCTGTCGGCTGGAAGCCTCCCATCACCTGCGGCCCCACATGCGGTGCAGGCTGTCCGCCAGCACGTCGGGATTGTTGACGCCCACCTCTTCGAGCTTGGCGGGGTTCTCCTCGACGACGGCGGCGATATCCTGCAGCGAGCCGTACTCGTCGATGATCTTGTCGGCCATGCCCTTGCGCACGACCGAGACGCGGTTGAGGGTGCGCAGCCCCAGCGGAGTCATGATGGAGTCGACGCTGAGGTCCTCGTATCCGAGGATGCGCGCGACGTTGCGGGACGTGCGCAGCTGGTCGTTGGGCGTCTTGCGGAACTCCTCGCGGATGGCCGCGGCGTTGGCCTCGGAGGAATCGAGCGCGTAGTCGCGGATGAGGAGCGTGTACTCCTCGTCGATGGTGCCCGCATACTCCTGCCGCTGCATGTCGATGACGCGGCCGTTGCGTCCGAGCTCGAGGATGCAGGAATCGAGCTCCGCGGCGGACGTCATGAGCATCTCGCAGAGGTAGATGACGTTGGAGACGTCGGCGAGCGTCACGAAGTTGTTGAGCTCGAGCGTGGAGAGGCGCAGGAGCTGGCGGTCGAGCTGCTCGCGCGTACTCTGCATGATGCCCGTAAGCTGCGTGGCGGTCGACATGACCTCGGGCGTCGGCCTGAGCTGGGAGCCCTTGCCGTCGACGTAGACGTTGACGACCTGACGGCGCTCGGAGATGGAGATGACGATGGCATCGGTGAGCAGGCTCATGCGCGCCGCGGTGCGGTGGCGCGTGCCCGTCTCGGAGGTGGGGAGCGTGGGATCGGGATTCAGGTGGAAGTTGGCGCGCAGGATCTTGGTGATGTCCTTGTTGATGACGACGGCGCCGTCCATCTTGCAGAGCTCGAACAGGCGGCTCGCTGTGAAGGACACATCGAGCTTGAAGCCGTCGGTCCCCGCTGCGATGACCGCGTCCTCATCGCCGATGGTGATGAGCGCGCCGAGATGGCCCGCGATGATCATATCGAGGGCGGTACGCAAAGCGGTTCCCGGCGCGCACATGCGCAGGGCCTGCTCGCGGCGCTGCTTGGGGTTGATCGCTTCCTGCTTGGCTTCCTGGTCGTCCATGGTTTCCTCTTCCGAGCCTATTGACCTGCACTATCAGTATAGCCAAGCAGGGCGTTCACCCATCCGGGGATACTCCCCGAGCGGGGAATCCCCAGATGGGGACTGCCCTGGATGGAACGGGGTTATTCCTCCGAGGAGAGCGACCCTCCCTGGCGGGGCGAAGAAGGCGCGGCGATGCTGCGGTCCGCCGGCGGGAGCGCCGTGCCCATGCTCGTGCGCAGGCGCGGCTTCGGGATCTCGCCCGTCGTCTTGGAGAACGTGATCCTGCCGTCCTCGAAGCCCACGAGCACGATGTCGCCCGCATGCCAGCTGCCCCCGAGGAGCTCCTCGGAGAGCGGGTCCTCGATGAGGGTCTGGATGGCGCGGCGCAGCGGGCGCGCGCCGTAGACCGGGTCGGTGCCCTCCTTGGAGATGTGCTCGCGCGCCTCGGGCGTGAGCTCGATGGACATGCCCTGGGCGATCAGGCGGTCGCGCAGGTCCATGACCATGAGGTCCACGATGCCGCGGATCTGGTCGGGCTTGAGCGAGGTGAACACGACGACCTCGTCCACACGGTTCAGGAACTCGGGACGGAATGCCTTCTTGAGCTCGGTGGTGACGCGGCTCTTGATCTCCTTGTCGGAGAGACCCGTGTCGCCGGATGCGGAGAAGCCCATGGTGGAGGTGTGCGCGATGTCGCGCGCGCCGATGTTGGAGGTCATGATGATGACCGTGTTGGAGAAGTCGACCGTGCGGCCCTGGCCGTCGGTGAGGCGGCCCTCGTCGAGGATCTGGAGCAGGATGTTGAACACATCCGGATGCGCCTTCTCGATCTCGTCGAAGAGCACGACGGAGTACGGACGGCGGCGGACGGCCTTGGTGAGCTCGCCGCCCTCGTCATAGCCCACGTATCCCGGAGGGGCGCCGACGAGCTTGGAGACGGTGTGCTTCTCCATGAACTCGGACATGTCGTAGGAGATGAGCGCGTCCTCGCTGCCGAAGAGGAACTCGGCGAGCGCCTTGGCGAGCTCGGTCTTGCCCACGCCCGACGGGCCGAGGAAGATGAACGAGCCGCCGGGACGGCGCGGGTCCTTGAGGGGCGAGCGGCTGCGGCGGATGGCGCGGGAGACGGAGCTGACGGCCTCGTCCTGCCCGATGACGCGCTCGTGGAGCGCATCCTCGCAGCGCAGGAGCTTGGATGCCTCTGCCTCGGTGAGGTTGGAGACGGGGACGCCCGAGATGGACGAGACCACGTCGGCGATGTCCTGCTCGTCGACGATGACGATGTTGGCGTCGAGCTGCTCGCGCCAGGCGGCCTCGAGCTCCTCGCGCTTGGCGGTGAGCGCCTTCTCCTCGTCGCGCAGGTGCGCGGCGCGCTCGTACTCCTGGGCAGCGGCGGCAGCCGCCTTCTCGTCCTTGCAGCGGATGAGCGCAGCATCGACCTCGGCAATCTCGGGCGGCAGGCTCATCTTGTGGATGCGCGTGCGTGCGCCGGCCTCGTCGAGGATGTCGATGGCCTTGTCGGGCAGGAAGCGGTCCTGCACGTAGCGGTCGGAGAGCGTGACGGCGGCCATGATGGCGGCATCGGTGTAGCGCACGTGGTGGTGCTTCTCGTAGCGGTCCTGCAGGCCACGGATGATCTCGACCGTGTCGTTCACGGACGGCTCGCCGATGTTGACGGGCTGGAAGCGGCGCTCGAGCGCGGAGTCCTTCTCGATGTGCTTGCGGTACTCGTCGGCCGTGGTGGCGCCGATGACCTGGATCTCGCCGCGCGAGAGGGGCGGCTTCAGGATGGCGGCGGCGTCGAGCGAACCCTCGGCGGATCCCGCACCCATGATGGTGTGGAACTCGTCGATGAACAGGATGTCGTTCTTGGAGTCCTCGAGCTCGCGCACGACCTTCTTCATGCGCTCCTCGAACTCGCCGCGGTACTTGGAGCCGGCGACGAGGCTGGCAACGTCGAGCGTCCATATGCTCTTACCGCGCAGGATGTCGGGCACGTTGCCGCTCGCGATGAGCTGCGCGAGGCCCTCGACGATGGCGGTCTTGCCCACGCCGGGGTCGCCGAGGATGAGCGGGTTGTTCTTCTGGCGGCGCGCCAGGATCTGCATGACGCGCTCGATCTCCGTATCGCGTCCGATGACCGGGTCGAGCTTGCCGTCGGTGGCGAGCTTGGTGAGATTGCGGCCGTAGGTCTCGAGCATCGAGCCGTCATCCTGGTTGTTGGGCTGCTGGAAGCCGAACATGCCGTTCTCGTTGCGCATGCCGGCGCCGACGGGACCCTGCTCGGTGCCCTTGTTCTTGTCGATGAGCTCGTTGACGGCGTTGCGGACGGCGTCGCCCGAGAGCCCGAGCGCCCGCAGCGCGTCCATCGCGCGGCCGTTGCCCTCGGCGACGATGCCGAGGAGCAGATGCTCGGTGGCGATGTAGGTCTGGCCATGGGTCATGGTCTCGCGGTAGGCGCCCTCGAGCACGCGCTTGGCGCGGGGCGTGAAGGGGATGTGGCCGCCGGGGACGGGCTCGGTCTCCTCGGTGGACAGCTCCTTGATGGTGTGGAGCGTCTCCTCGTAGGTGACATCGAGCTTGGCGAGCGCCTGGGCGGCGATGCCCTCCCCCTCCTTGATGAGGGCGAGCAGCAGGTGCCCGGTGCCCACGTACATCTGGCCGAGGTTGCGCGCCTCGTCCTGCGCGATGCTCATCACCTTGCGGGCCTTGTCGGTGAACTTCTCGAACATGCACTGATCTCCTTGCTGGTGGGATTGCGGGCGAGAAGGCCGCCCGCAGCGTATTCCCCTCATGTGTACCCATTATACGTGCGGGTATTTCACGCGAGGGTTTCCGCGCGGGCGGACAGGTCGTTCCGACAGGTTCCTCTTGCGAGGGCAGGGGCTAGTACAGCTTCGCCCCCGCGGGGATGGCGTCGTCGAGCATGAGGAAGTTCAGCGCCTCCTTGCCATCCTCGTGGTGGATGGCCGAGATGAGCATGCCGCAGCTGTCGATGCCCATGAGGGAGCGCGGCGGCAGGTTCACGATCGCGACGGCCGTCTTGCCCACGAGCTCCTCGGCGCTGTAGTAGTCCTTGATGCCCGAGAGGATGATGCGGTCGGTGCCGGTGCCGTCGTCGAGCGTGAACTTGAGGAGCTTCTTGCCCTTGGGCACCTCCTCGCAGTCCTTGATCTTGACCACGCGGAAGTCGGACTTGCTGAAGGTGGCGAAGTCCACCTGGTCGGCGAAGAGCGGCTCGATGTAGAGGCCCTCCTGCGGGATCTGCGGAGCGGCGGGCTCCTCGGCGGGCGCCGCCTCGGCTGCCTTCGCGTAGATGTCGCCGACGGGCACGATGGCCTTCATGGCCTCGAGCGTCGCGGCGAAGACCTCGTCGAGCTCCATGCCGAGCAGCTCGGCGCCCTGCGCGATGATGTCGCGGTCGCAGCCGGCGGCGAAGGCCTTCGTCTTGAACTTCTTCTTGAGCGACTTGACCTCCATGTCGGTGACGCTGCCGGAGGGGCGCATCTTCGCGACGGCCTGGATCAGGCCGGAGAGCTCGTCGACGGTGTAGAGCCACTTCTCCATCTTCGCCTCGGGCTTTGGCAGCTCGGGGTTGTGGTCGGAGTTGTGTGTCTGGATCGCGTGGATGAGCTCGGGCGTGCCGCCTGCCTCCGCGATGATCTCGCCCGCCTTGACGGTGTGGGCGGTCGCATCCTGGAACTTCTCCCAGTCGAGGTCGTGCAGCAGGCCGACCAGGCCCCAGAACTCGACATTGGCCGGATCCTCCTTGGCGGCGAAGTAGCGCATGAGCGCCTCGACGGTCTCGCCGTGCGCGATGTGGAACGGATTCTCGTTGTACTGCTTGAGGAGCGCCATCGCCTGCTTGCGCGTGAGGCCGGCCTTGAGCTCGCCGCCGTTGCCGGTCGCGCGCCTGACGCCCGCCTCGGGCTTCATGTGCGGGAAGAGCAGGACGTCGCGGATGGAGCCCTCGTCGCAGAAGAGCATGATCATGCGGTCGATGCCGAAGCCGATGCCGCCCGCCGGGGGCATGCCGTACTCGAGCGCGCGGATGTAGTCGGCGTCGTAGTCCATGGCCTCCTCGTCGCCCGCGGCCTTGGCCTCGACCTGCGCGAGGAAGCGGCCCTCCTGGTCGACGGGGTCGTTGAGCTCGGAGAACGCGTTGGCGTACTCATGGCCGGCGATGATGAGCTCGAAGCGGTCGGTGAGGCGCGGGTCGTCGTCCTTGCGCTTGGCGAGCGGCGAGACCTCGACGGGATAGTCGCACACGAACGTGGGATCGACGATGCTCGCCTCGCCCAGCTCGTCGTAGAGCTCGAAGAGGAGCTTGCCGGATCCCCAGCTCGCATCCCACTCGATGCCGTGCTCGTCGCAGAGCGCGCGCAGCTCCTCGACCGGCGTGTCGATGGTGAGCTCGCGGCCGCAGACGTCGCTTGCGATCTCGGCGATGCTGGCGGAGCGCCAGGGGCTCGCGAGGCTGATCTTTTGGCCCTGGTACTCGATGACATCTCCCTTGCCCACGACGCGCGCGCACGCCTGGAAAAGCTTCTCGGAGAGCTCCTTCATGCCGTCGAGGTCGGAGAAGGCGCAGTAGGCCTCCATCGAGGTGAACTCGGGGTTGTGCGTGAGGTCCATGCCCTCGTTGCGGAACTGGCGGCCGATCTCGAAGACGCGGTCCATGCCGCCCACGATGCAGCGCTTGAGGTGGAGCTCCGTGGCGATGCGCAGGTAGCACTCCTGGTCGAGCGCATTGAAGTGCGTGGTGAAGGGGCGCGCGTTGGCGCCGCCGAGCGTCTCCTGCAGGATGGGCGTCTCGACCTCGAGGTAGCCCTGGTCCTCCATGAAGCGCCTGATGCCGGAGATGATCCGCGAGCGGTTGACGAACGTCTCCTTGACCTCGGGGTTCATGATGAGGTCGACGTAGCGCTGGCGGTAGCGGACCTCGCGGTCGGAGAGGCCGTGGAACTTCTCGGGCAGCGGGCGCACGGACTTGGAGAGCATGCGCAAAGACTCGGTCGCGATGGAGAGCTGGCCGCGGTTGGTGCGCATGATGCGGCCAGTCGCCTCGACGATGTCGCCCATGTCGACGGAGTCGAGCAGCGCCCAGCCCGCCTCGTCCATCGTGTTGATGCGGCAGAACAGCTGGATGGTGCCCGTGGCATCCTGAAGGTCGATGAAGGCGAGCTTGCCGTGGCGGCGGAACGCCCTCACGCGGCCGCCGACGGTGAAGAGCGCGTTGAGCGGGCCCTCGGCGCCGTCCTCGATCCAACCGTACTCGCGCTCGATGTCGGCGATGGTCCAATCGACGCTGCTCTTGACGGGATAGGGGTTGATGCCTGCATCGAGCAGGGACTGGCGACGGTTCAGGCGCGTGGCGCGCTCGTCGATGTGCTGGGACTGGGTGGACTCATCTGCCATGGTTCGCTCCTTTTTAAAACCTGCGCCCCGCGCTGCTTTCCGCAGTCACGGGGCGCTGTCGTTGCTATGCGCTGATGACTAGCGGGTGATTCCGACGATGGTGTACTTCTTTACCTTGCCCGCGGGCGTGGCGAACTCGATCTGCTCGCCCTTCTTGCGGCCGATGAGCGCGGCGCCCATGGGCGACTCGTTGGAGATGCGATGCTCGAGCGAGTTGGTCTCGGTGGTGCCCACGATGGTGAAGGTGCCGCGCTTGCCGTCTTCGGACTCGAGTTCGACGGTGCAGCCGATCGAGATCTTGGCGCTGCGGCTCTTTGAGGAGTCGACGACCTTGGCAACCGAGAGGATCTGCTTGATCTCGTTGATGCGGGCGTTGTTCTTGGCCTGCTCTTCCTTGGCCGCGTCATACTCGGCGTTCTCGGAGAGGTCGCCGAAGCCGCGGGCCTCCTGGATGCGCTCGACGATCTCGTTGTTCTTCTCGCCCTCGCGCCACTCGAGCTCGTCGACGAGCTTCTGGCGGCCTTCCGGAGTGAGGTGGATTTCCTTGATGTTATCCATGCTAGCCTTGTGCCTTACTCGCTGGTCTTCTTCGTGGACTTCTTAGCCGTGGTCTTCTTGGCCGCGGTCTTCTTCTTGGGCGCGGGCTCCGGCTCGGGCTCGACGTCGGCATCCTCGTCGTCGGCGTCCTCGTCCTCATCCTCGGCGTCCTCGACGACTTCCTCTTCTTCCTCGTCGTCGCTCTCCATGCCCTCGCGGACATTCTTGACTGTCTGGCCGAGGCTCTTGCCGAGCTTCGGGAGGTTCTTAGGCCCGAAGATGACCAGTACGACGATCAGGATGACGATAAGCTCCATGGGGCCCATACCAAGAAACATAAAATCCTCCTAGCAACGGATTCGGCACTGCATGTGCGAAAATACTGCACAGGACAGTATAGCCAAAAACACACGCGCAGAACAGTCTCCACGTGCAAACCACTACGATAGTTCTGGTGTTCCCCACAGGAAGGTAATCTTTCGTGCCAACGTGGGCCATCGTCATAATCGTCGTCTCGCTTCTCGTGTCGGCCGTGTTCTGGTCGCTGCCGTGGCTCCTGAAGCTGCGCGGCGTCGAGATGCGGCGCCGGTCGCTGTTCGGGACGGTGCTCATCTTCGAGCACGCCGACGAGGATGGCACGCCGGTCAGGCTCCTCAACGTCAACGGAACGTTTCAGTCGGCGACCTATCTCTCCGACGAGCTCTGGGCGGAGCTCGTGTGCGCGTACCATCGGACCATGGTCGATGAGATCGACCGTCACGGGCGGGTGCGCAGCGTGCTCGTCATCGGCGGAGGGGGCTACTCGCTGCCCAAGCACCTGATCGCGCATACGAAGCGCATGGAGGTGACCGTCGTCGAGATCGACCCCAAGATCACGCAGGTCGCACGCGAGCGCTTCTTCCTCGACCGGGCGGAGGGGCTCGCGGGCGAGCGCCTCGTGCTCGTCAACGCCGATGGCTGGGAGTACCTGCGCGGCTGCGGGAGGACCTTCGACGTCATCGTCAACGATGCCTTCTCGGGGGCGCGTCCGCTCGGCGCGCTCGGCAATGCCGAAGGCGCGGCGCTCATTCGTGCGCACCTCTCCGAGCGGGGCATGTACCTCGCCAACGTGCGCACGCCGCTCGAGGGACGGAAGGCGAAGGTGCTTGCCGATGTGCGCGACGCGTTCGCGCGGGAGTTCGGCAGCGTCGAGGTCATCCCCGAGCGTCCCGAGGAGCCCGGGGTGCTTGCGAACAACGTGCTCGTGGCGCGTGTGGAAGCCTAGCTGAAGACGGAGATGCGGATGAACGGGGCTGCCGCCGATGCGGTGCCGGCGTCGTCCTGCTGCTCCTCGGCCTGCTGCTCCTGCTCGGGATCGTCATGCGGCAGAAGCGCCGTGGCGGTGCATGCCGAGCAGCCCTTGAGCGCGCCGAAGAGCAGCGCGGCCAGCAGAAACAGGCCGATGATCAGGTATTTGAGCATCTTGCGGAAGCGCTGGCGGCGCAGGTCGTCCTCATCGGCCTCGGCCTCCTCATGGGGCGGTTCGGGCTCTGCCTCCTCCTCGAGGACGAGGACGATGGGGGTCGCCTCGGGCAGGGCCATGAGGTCGGTGTTGGGCGGCTCCGCGAGCGCGGCGGAGAGGGTCGTGGCGAGCGCGGCCGAGAGGGCCACCTTGCCGGCGGTCTTTCCCAGCTCCTTGGCCTCCTCCGAGAGCTCGGCGGCAAGCTCTGCGAGGTCCTTGTCGTTCTCGACGTCCATGCCCCTATCATACGGCAAAGCGCCCGTCCGGGAGGACGGGCGCTCATGCGGTCGTGCTGATGGAGCGAAAAGCCTACTCGGCGTTCTCCTCGACGACGGGTGCCTCGATGAGCTTCTTCTCGAACTCGGCGGCGCGGCGGGCCTTCTCGGCAGCCTTGGCCTCGGCGGCAGCCTTGCGGGCGGCCTCGGCGGCAGCGGCCTTCTCGGCCTTGGCGGCCTTGGCCTTGGCGGCGGCGTCGAGACGTGCCTGGGCGGCGGAACCGAACTTGTCGGCGAAGCGCTGGACGCGGCCGCCGGTGTCGACGAGCTTCTGGGTGCCGGTGTAGAACGGGTGGCACTTGTCGCACAGGTCGAGGCGCATCTCGGGCTTGGTGGCGCGCGTCACCCACGTGTTACCGCAGCTGCAGCGGACGGTGCACGCCATGTACTGGGGGTGGATACCATTCTTCATAGCAGGACTCCTTTTCTGCGCCCTGGTTTCCGACCAGGGCAGGGGTGTTCGTCTTGGTTTCCGACCAAGACAGTCAAGCTTTGGAAGTGTACCATGTATTCGAAGCGAAGGCAATATCCCAACCTTGGAGGATGCGATGTTTCTTGCCGTGGATGTGGGCAACACCCAGACGACCCTCGGTCTGCTCGACGATGCCGGAGCGCTCGTGCACGGCTGGCGCATGGCGACGGACGCCACCGACACCTCCGATATGCTGCATTCGCGCCTGTGGGGCTACTTCGGCAAGGACGGCTTCGAGATCGCCGCAATCGACGAGGCGGGCGTCGCCTGCGTGGTGCCCGTGCTCTCGCGCGCATGGCGCAAGTGCCTCGCGTCGATCATGGGCAGAGAGCCGCACATGGTGAGCCCGCTTGCCGACTACGGCCTCGAGATCGACATGCCCAACCCGCGCCAGGTGGGCGCCGACCGCATCGCCAACGCCATCGCGGCGCGCACGAGCTACGGATCTCCGGTCATCGTGGTCGATTTCGGCACCGCCACCAACATCGACGTGGTCGACGCGCGAGGCGCCTATCGCGGCGGAACCATCGCGCCGGGCCTCATGCTCTCCGCGGATGCGCTCTTCTCGCGCGCGGCCAAGCTCTCGAGCGTGCCCATCGAGGTGCCGCCCGCCGCGTTGGGCTACGACACCGAGACGGCCGTGCAGTCCGGCCTCGTCATCGGTGCTGCCGTGCAGGCGGAGGGCCTCGTCGCGCGCATCAAGTCGGAGCTCGGCATCGAGGATGCGCCGGTCATCGGCACGGGAGGCCTCGCGCGCACCGTGAGCGGCGCGACCGACCTGTTCGATTTCATCGATCCGGACCTCACGCTGCGCGGTATCTTCGAGATGGCCCTGCGTGCAGAAGCGTAGGCTCCCGCAAAAGCGTTAAAAGGGGACGGGTGCAATTTGACGTTTTTACGAAAACGTCAAATTGCACCCGTCCCCTTTTAACGCTGCTCCGTGTCGTCCGGGAGGTAGAGGCTCTCGTCGGGCTTCTCGCGCTTGCGGCCGGCCATGACCACGTCGAACAGCCCCTTCATCTTGCGCTTCCTGGCAAGCGCCGCCTCGTCGATGCGGCGGAGCTTTCCCATGGCGATGAGCGCCTCGCACATCACGCGGAACCCGCCGCAGGTGGGTGAGAACGGCTCCTCGCGCTTGTCGCGCGTCCTGAGGACGATGTCGCCTGCGGAGGTGGTGCGGCCGTCGGTGATGCGCACGTCTTCCCACGCGTACGATGCGCTCTTGCCCGTGAAGTCGGTGAGGACGATGCCCTGCTCGCCCACCTCGACCTGGCGGTTCTTCCACACGAGAAGCATGAAGCCGGCGAGCGCTGCCATGACGATGCCGCCGAGCATGAGCAGGCCTGCCATCATGCGGTTGGGTCCCGGCTCGGAGGATACCAGGTTGAAGATGCAGCTCACGGTCATGATGAGACCGAAGACCAGCAGGAAGAGATAGCCATGCAGGTTCGACGACGTGTGCTCGGTGCAGACGACTGGCAGCTCGGGCGCCGCGTCGTCGAGCTTCTCGACGATCGTGCCGTCGATCGGCGCCAGGCTGGTATCCTCGGTTTCCATGGCAATCCCCTCGATTCTCATAGCAGCCGCAGCGCGACCTGCTCCGGCGCGTATTCGGTATCCCTGCCGTCAGCCGTCTCCACGCAGATGCGGCCCCATACATCGATGCCTTCGAGCGTGGCCGTGCAGTAGACGTTCCCGTTGGGGAAGAGCAGCTCGACCTGCTCGCCCATGCCCGCCATGCGGTCGAAGTAATCCCCTGCGAACTGCGCGAAGGGACCTGCGGATGACCTGCCCGCACCGATCGCCTGCTCCCAGGCTTCGGCACGTGCGCGGATGGCGGATTCGATCGCATCGGCATCGGCGCGCTGCTCCGCGAAAGAGACGGTGAGCTGGGCGACCACGCCTCCGTCGTATCCCGCGCGCAGGCGTGCGCGCGCCGCCACCGCCCCATCGACGATGACCGACGCGGGCCAGAGGATCTGCGCGTCCTCCCCCATCGCCTCGCATGCTGCCAGCGCAGCGAGGCCCCCGAGCGCCTGCACATAGGGCATCGGCACGCGGGGGCGCAGCTCAATCTCGATGGTGTCCCGTTCCGCCACGGCTATTCCCACGTGAGCTCGCCGAGATCGGTCATGACCATGCCCACGCGCTGCTCGCGCGGCATGACCTTCACGGGAGCGTTGGCGTATGCGAAGAAGCGCGCCGGATCGTGCATGAGGTCCTCCATGGGGAGGATCACGTAGTCGCGCTCGCCCATGCGCGCATGCGGCAGCGTGAGCTTCTTGCCGGCGTGGCGCTCGCCCTCGATCCACTCGAGGTCGCAGTCGATGGTGCGGTCGCCGAAGCCGTCCTGTCCCTCGGGACGTACGCGACCGAGCGTCTTCTCGACCTTGAGCAGCTCGTCGAGCAGGACGAGCGGGTGCAGCTCGGTGCGTACCTCGACCACGGCGTTGGCGACCGAGGAGGAGATGCCGTAGGCGGGCGCGGTATCGTAGGCATGGCTCACCTGCACAACGCAGGTCAGCGGGATGTGGTCGATCAGCGCGACGGCGCGGGCGAGGTTGTCCAGACGGTCGCCCATGTTGGATCCGATGGAGATGAAGCCCTGGCGCGGATCCTTGCGGTTGACGGCCCAGTAGGCGTTGAGCGCCTGCGCGGTGGCGGCGACGTTGTGGACGCGCACGATGTGGGCGCCGGATGCAACCGCCGAGAGCGCGATGCCCACGCTCGCCGCATCGCGGTCGGCGGCGTCGACGACGCCGGAGAGCGCGCCGGTGAAGCGCTTGCGGGAGACGGCGCACATGAGCGGATAGCCCATCGACACCATCGAGCGGGTCGCGCGCTGGATGACCACGTCCTGGTTCGCGTCCTTGTCGAAGCCCGCGCCGGGATCGACGCAGATGCGCTCCTTGGCGATGCCCGCACGCAGGAGCGTGCGCGCAGAATCGCCGAGGAATCCCATGACCTTGCGCATGATCGGCGCCTCTTCAGGCAGCGTGAAGCGCTGGCTCGAGGGCATCGCGCGCGAGGGCTTGGTCTCATCGAGAACGACCTGCTTGCGCAGGGGCTTCTCCTCGAGGGTGCGGTCCCAGTGGGTGATGATGCAGCCGCAGGTGCTGGCCGCGGCGACCTCGACCATCGCGGGGTTGGTGAAGCCTGTGACGTCGTTGATGATCGACGCGCCGAGCCGCACGCACATCTTGGCGACGTCGGGATGGCGCGTGTCGATGGAGATGATGGCGTCGGGCACCTCGGCGAGGATCCTGCGGATGACGGGCACCACGCGCGCGCCCTCGTCGTTGGCCGTGACGGGCGTGAAGCCCGGACGCGTGGACTCGCCGCCCACGTCGATGATGTCGGCACCCTCGTCGAGCATCTGGAGCGCGCGGGCGACCGCCGCGTCGACGTCGAGGTTCTCTCCCCCGTCGGAGAAGGAATCGGGCGTCACGTTGAGGATGCCCATGATGCGCGGGCGCGTGAGCGAAAGCTCATGGTCGCCGCACTGCCAGACAGCGTATCCCTCTTTCAGCATGGTTCAGGCCTTTCTCGGGGCGCGAGCGCCGGACGGTTTCAGCTGCGTTTGCCTAATCCTATTGTAGCGTGTGCAGGGCGTCTCCTCTAGAAATCGAAAGCCGCGGCGATGTCGCAGGCGCAGACGAGGTCCGCGTAGGCATCCTGCGGCGTCGGCTCGAGGTTCACGATGACGAGCTTGCTCCCCTGGAAGTAGCGCACGAGCCCCGCCGCCGGGTACACGACGAGCGAGGTCCCGCCCACGATGAGCACGTCAGACTCGGCGATCGCCTTGACGGAGCCGAGGATGCAGGCCTCCTCGAGCGATTCGCCGTAGAGCACGACGTCGGGCTTGATGAGGCCGCTGCAGTCCTCGCAGTGGGGGACGCCCTCGGTGCCGAGGATCCACTCGGCAGAGTACGTCCTCCCGCACCTGGTGCATATGTTGCGGTGGACCGAGCCGTGCAGCTCGAAGACCTTGCGCGAGCCCGCCATCTGGTGCAGGCCGTCGATGTTCTGGGTGACGACGCCCGTGAGCTTGCCCTCGTCCTCGAGCTGGGCGAGCTTGAGGTGCGCTTGGTTGGGCTTGGCATCGAGCGCGATCATGCGCGTGCGGTAGAACTCGTAGAACTCTTCGGTATGGGAGTAGAAGAAGTCATGGCCGAGCATCGTCTCGGGCGAGTACTTGAACTTCTGGTGGTAGAGGCCGGTGGGCGAGCGGAAATCGGGGATGCCGCTCGCGGTTGAGACGCCGGCGCCGCCGAAGAAGCAGACCTTGCCCGCCTCCCCCACGATGGCAGCGAGCTCCCTCGACGCCTCTGCAGGATCCGTGATCGTACGTCCCATGGCAACCCCTTCCCGCTATCATTGTTGAGGCTACTCTACCACCCTCGACGGACGTGAAAGGCTGGAGCGACGGTGCCCGAGCCGACCTGCAACGTGAACGACATCGCCCTCGTGTTCGAGGGCGGCGGATACCGCACCAGCTACACGGCGGGCATGGCGAACCTGCTGCTCGAGAAGGGCGTTCACTTCCCGCTCGTGTGCGGCATCAGCGCCGGCGCGAGCCACACCGTCGACTTCATCAGCCGCGACAGGTGGCGCGTGAAGGCGGCTTTCACCATGCTGCCTGACAGGATGCCCGAAGCGGGCGGGCTCCGGAGCCTCATCGCGGGCCACGGCTACTTCAACGCCGACTACGACTACTGGGGCTGCATCGAGGACGGCTACATGCCCTTCGACTGGGAAGCCTTCCGCGCAGACCCCGCGGACCTGCGCATCCAATCGTTCGCCGCCGAGACGGGCGAGACCGTGGTGTGGGAGAAGGCCGACATGCCCGACCTCCGCGCGATGATGGACCGCGTTCGCGCGAGCTCCACGCTCCCCGGCTTCATGCATCCCATCGCGATCGACGGGCTCACCATGTACGACGGCGGCCTCGGACGCGGCGCCGGCATCCCGGTCGGCCTTGCCGAGGACGCGGGGTTCGAGCGGATGCTCTTCGTGGCGACGCGCCCGGAGGGATACCGCAAGAAGGCCCCGTCGCATGCCGAGCGCGCCGTCTTCAAGGCGCTCTCCCATGGGATGGAGCCCCTCTTCCGGGCGATGGCGACGCGCAACGAGCGCTACAACGCCGAGATGGGGCACGTCGAGGAGCTCGAGCGGCAGGGGCGTGCGCTGGTGATCAGACCCGACATCATGCCGGTCAAGAGCACCACCATCAAGACGCCCGAGCTGCTGCGCTCCTACGACCTGGGCTACGAGCAGGCTCTGCGCGACTGGCCCCGCGTGGAGGAGTACCTGTTCGGATAGGCGCCGCGGCACCGGATATGACACAATGGGAGCCAACGGAACCCTCCCGGAAAGGCACGCCATGGCTGAACTGCGCCTCGTATCCTGGAACGTCAACGGCCTGCGCGCCGTCATGAAGAAGGACCCGAGCTTCGAGGCCATCTTCCGCATGTTCGACGCCGACGTGTTCGCCCTGCAGGAGACCAAGCTCTCGGAAGGCCAGGTCGCGCTCGACCTTCCCGGCTACCATCAGACCTGGAGCTATGCCGAGAAGAAGGGCTACTCGGGCACGGCGGTCTTCTCGAAGGAGGAGCCCCTGCGGGTCATCCGCCAGATCGGCTGCGGCGTCGCGGACGACGAGGGCCGCGTATGCGCGCTCGAGTTCGAGAAGTACTGGTTCGTCGACGTTTACACCCCCAACGCACAGGACGGCCTCAAGCGCATCGCCACGCGGCTCGAGTGGGACGACGCCTATCGCGGCTTCCTCTCCGGTCTCGCACTCGAGAAGCCGGTCGTGACCTGCGGCGACTTCAATGTGGCGCACGAGGAGATCGACCTCAAGAACCCCGGTCCCAACCGCGGCAACGCGGGCTTCTCCGATGAGGAGCGCGAGAGCTTCACCAAGCTGCTCGAAGCGGGCTTCACCGATACCTTCCGGTCACGCCATCCCGATCTCGCCGGCGCCTACAGCTGGTGGAGCTACCGTTTCAACGCGCGCGCCAACAATGCGGGCTGGCGCATCGACTACTTCCTGGTGAGCGACTCGATCGCCGACCGCGTGACGGCGGCGAGCATCTACGACGAGGTCTTCGGGTCGGATCACTGCCCGGTGGGGCTGTCCATCGAGCTCTAGCCGCGATTTCCCACATCATTTGGGGGGGTACCCCCCAACTCAACTTCGGGGAGTATCCCCCATATGGGAGAGCGCACCGAGGAACGCCTCGCGGCTGCGCGTGACGATAAGCTCCTCGGGGAAATGGACCTCCTCAAGCAGGCCCGCGACGGTGTCGAACCTGCCCACGTCATAGGAGATATGGGCGTCGGAGGACGTGACGATCTGCACGCCCAGCTCGGCGCACTTCTCCGCGATGGCGCGGCAGCGCGTCGGGCTCTTCCCGTAGTCGCCCATCAGGCTGTGCTCGTTGATCTCGATGCATTTGCCCAGCTCACGGGCGCGGAGCAGAATCTCTTCGACATCGATGTCAAGGCCCGTGCGCCCGATATGCCCCAGGATGAACACCTTGGGGTCGTCGAGCGCGCCGAGATAGGCCTGCGTCATCTGCGCCTGTGTGGAGCCTTTGGTGAAGGTCTTGTCGTGAACGCTCGCAATAACGTAGTCGCAATCCTTGAACACGATGTCCTTCAGCGTGCGCGGTTTCTCGAAGGCGCGACCGCTGAAGTGATGGTCGACCAGGATGTCGTGCCCGAAGAGGCGCCCTTCGAGATCGACGATGTCCGCCTCGGCGCCATGGGCGAGATAGACGCCATCAACCTCGCGCGGCCACACGCCGAAGTTCATGTAGTACTGGAAGTTGCGCGGGTCGCCCTCGGGCCAGAGCATCTTGCTGTAGTGCTCGGTGGTACCGAGCAGCTCGAGGCCGCGGGCTGCAGCCGCGCGCACGTTCTCCTCGAGCGTGGAGTAGGCATGGCGCGAGAAGAGCGTATGGGTATGCGGATCGCAAAGCAGGTGCACGATGACGTTCGCCCCTTACCGATAGCTCGCCGCGAGCGCCGCCCACGCAGGAGCTGAGCGGTCGATGGTGTCGCGGGAGACGCAGGTGCCCGCGCGCACCCAGCCGGGCACGCCGAAGCTGTCGGAGGCCACGAGCATGAGCTCGAGGTCCTTCGCACGCTCCGAGAAGGCCTGTGCGTCGGACTCGAGGGCGCGGATCCACAGGTAGAAGGCGCCGCGGGGCACGACGTACTCGTAGCCGCACTCATCGAGGATGGCGGTGAGCGCCGCGTTGTTCTCGGCATAGGCGCCAACGTTGGCGGGAACATCGACGCACTCGGCGATGACGCGCTGGAAGAGTGCCGGTGCGCAGACGAACCCGAGCTTGCGGCCCGCGCCCGCGATTGCGGGCACCATGCGCGCGAAGTCGGGGAACGCGGGCGGCACGAGCACCCAGCCGATGCGCTCGCCCGGCAGCGAGAGCGACTTGGAGTAGGAGTAGCACACGAGCGTGCGCGCGTAGATCGCGGGGATCCAGGGGACCTCTGCGCCGTAGACGAGCTCGCGGTAGGGCTCGTCGGCGATAAGGACGACGTCGTGAGCGTCGAGCACGGCCGCAAGGCGCTCGAGCACCTCGGCGCTGTAGACCGCGCCGGTGGGGTTGTTCGGGCTGTTGACGATGATGGCGCGCGTGCGGTCGGTGATGGCGGCCTCGATGGCGTCGACGTCGGGCTCGAAGGTCGCCTCGTCGGCGGGAACCTCCACGCAGACGCCGCCGGCGGTCTCGATCCAGACGCGGTACTCGGGGAAGTACGGTGCGATGACGATGACCTCGTCGCAGGGGTTCAGCAGGGCGTTCAGGCAGATGGAGAGGCACGCGGCAGCGCCGCAGGTGAGGTAGAGTCCATCGGCTGCGGCAGCACCGTCGCCGAAGCGCCTGCAGAGCGAGGCGGCGATGGTGGCGCGCACATCGGGAAGACCGGCTGCGGGCGTGTAGCCGTGGAGCTGCGTGGACGGGAGCGTGAGCGCGCGCTCGATGGCGACGCGCACCGCGTCGGGTGCGGGGATGGAGGGGTTGCCCAGCGAGAAGTCGAAGACATTCTCGGCTCCGATCTCGGCCTTGCGGGCGGCGGCATAGGCCGCGAGCTCGCGGATCGAAGACTTCGTGGCCCCGTAGGCATAGCTCTTCTGGTTCATCATGCGCTCCTCACTGTCCGGATGCTGCCATTGTAAACGTGCCCGCGCAGGCGGGCACGTTTCGTAACGCAGCTGTGAGGATTGCGCTCTGCCGGGGCTATCCCTTGTGCACGACCACCTGCGGGAACGGGATCTCGATGCCCGTCTCGGAGAACAGGATGCGGACGTCGCGGTTCAGCTGGCGCTTTGCCGCGAAGACCTTGGGCTCGGCGCAATCGACGATGATCTTCAGCTTGATGCCGCTGTCGCCGAGCTCGTCGACGCCGAGATAGCGCGGAGGAGCGAGGTAGATGTCGCGATGGTCGGCGAACATCTTGGGGAATGCCTCGGCGAGGATGGCCTCCATGCGCGGGATGTCGGTGTCGTAGGCCACGGAAACCTCGCAGGCGGCGATGGAGTTGGCGCGCGAGCGGTTCTGGAGCTTGCGGATCTCGGAGTTGTTGACGATCTTGAGGTTCCCGCCCGGGTCCTCGATGGTAGTGGTGCGCACGCCGATCGAGCGCACGGTGCCGCGGAAGTCGTCGAGGATGATGATGTCGCCGATCTCGTACTGGCGCTCGAAGATGACGAAGAGGCCCGTGATGATGTCCTCGATGAGGCTCTGCGCGCCGAAGCCGAGGATGAGGCCGATGATGCCGATACCCGCGAGGACCGCCGTGGTGTTGACGCCCAGGATCGAGAGGCCCCACACGAACGCCACGATGACCGCGAGGTACTTGAGCGAGCCTGCGACGAGCGTGGTGACCGTCGCGGCATGGTCGCTCCTGCGCCCCACGGCGGCGAGGATCAGCCTGATGATGGTGTAGACGAGCCACACCACGGCGACTGCGAGCAGGAGCGTGAGCAGGTGCGCCGTGGTGATGGCGCCGCTGCGCTGGATGAGGAAGTGCTCGAGCTTGAGCTCTCCCATGGTCTCGGCCGTCTGCGCCGAGACGGGCAGCCACTGCGGGTTGAGCAGCAGCACGATCAGGATCACCGAGACGATGATTCCGATGATGTTCTTGGCTTGCTTCATGGTTCGCTCCTTGCCTTAAATCGCCTGTCCGACGCTAATTGAACCGGATGTTGTTCTGCGTGGGGAAGGCCTCCCACATGCCGCTTTCGCCTTCGAGCTCGGGGAAGTAATAGACCGTGCCCAGGTAGTCGTATGCGTAATCCGTGCTGATCTCATCGAGCGTGTAGGTGATGCGCACGTGGGTCTTGCCGTCCGTCCCGGCGTACGTCTCCATCGTGGGTTCTGCCGCCACCCAGCCGTGCGTGTCATCGGGATCGTCCTTGTACCGCTCGGAGCTGTAGCTGCCGTCGCTCACGTCCTGCCAGTGGAGGCTGTGGCTCCAGTTCGCATTGTCCGGGTCGATGGCATACGGACCGCCATCGTAGATGAAGTCCACGGTGATGGTCTTGGCCTCGGTGTCGGTGACCGCTCCGTTCTCATCGACGAAGCTTCCGCTGAACACGCGGATCGGATTGCCCTCGACGGTTCCCGTCGTCCCATCCGGATACTCGTAGTCCAGGACGGGCCTGATCAGCGTGCTCGCGGGCTCCCAGGTATGGTTCAGGGGCAGGTGGTACATCATGGAGGCGTAGATCGTATCGCTGCCGTTCAGCTCGATCATCGCGGTGGGGTCGGCCAAGGTGCTGACCGCGACGCTCGAATCGTCGCCCTCCTTGTAGGTGTACACGGTATCGCTGCCGAACATCTGCCTGTCGCCGATCTCCTCCTTGGTCGGATCGTCCCACGGCTTCGCCTCGTTCGCCTCCCAATCCGCAGCGGAGATGAACTCGATGTCGACCCACGCGCCCGCATCCTCGTCGTAGCGCTCGAACTTGAGGCGCGCCTTGCCGTCCCTGAGGTCCTCCGGGATGTCCTGGCTGCCGACGATGCCGATGCCGAAGTGCCAGTCCCCGCTGTCGCCGCCGTACTCGGCGCTCGAGTAGATGCCGATCGTCGGTGCGATATGCGACGAGCTCTCGAACTCCATGCCGATCTGGTAGGCGTTGACCTCCCAGTTGTTCCAGTGCGAGGAGTCGCCCCATTCGTCGTCGTACACCGTTCCCACGTAGGAGTAGGCCCAGTCGTCGTTGACGCTGTCCAGCGTGTACTTCACGACCACATGGTGGACGCCGCCCTCATCGTATTCGGTCACCTCGGGCGTGAGGCCCGTGATCTCGGTGCCGTACCCTTCGCCGGTGTCTCCCTTGTCCTTCCCGTACAGGTGGTGCTCCGTCCACGTGACCTTCGCCGGATCGATCTCGCCACCCTCGACGAGGTGGTAGTTGAAGTCCATCGTGATGGTCCGGGCATCGCGGTCGAGCACGGGCGCGGGGCTGCCGTTCCTCTCGGCGAAGCTGCCCCTGTAGAGGAAGAACTCGTTGCTCTCGACCGTGCCCGTCTCGCCATCCGGGAGCGTGTAGTCGAACGCCACCTTCGCCTTCACGCGCATGGCCCCGTATCCGCCGGGAGGCACGAGGTTCCGGATCATATCCGCGCGCAGGCTCTCGGCACCGGTGGGGATGTCGTATTCGGCATTGAGGTCGCTCGGAGCTGCAAGCGCGACCCAATCGCTGCCGTCGAAGTATTCGAAGTCGGCGGCGTTCGCCACCTCGCTGTCACCGAGCGTCTCCTCGTTCCACGTGCCGGGATTGTCCGGATCCTCGACCAGGAGCTTCAGCCTGCCCGTGCTGCCCGCCACGTCGTTCAGCGTCACCACCGGCTGGAAATCCGTCCTGTTGCCGGCGCTGCCGTAGGTATACGTCACGCCCGTGATGTCGCCGATCTCCGGCGCCACATAGTCCGGGATCTCGAACTTCATCCTGTACTCGTCGACCGAGCACGCCCAGTTGTCCCAGTGATCCGCATCGTCGACGCCGTAATCGCTGTAGATGACCTGGGCTTCGAAGTCGTACACGCGCCCCTCGACGAGCTCGTCGAGCGTGTAGACGATCTTGGCCACGGTCTGTCCGTCCTTCTCGATATGGGTGATCTCGGGCGTGATGTCGAGCTCGGTACCGTTGTGATCCCAGTTGTAGGAGGACTCCTCCTGCCAGGACAGATGGGGGTGCCAGTAGATGTTGTCGTAGTTCAGCGGGCCGCCGTGGTCGACCTGATAGGGGTAGTAGAGCGTGATCGTCTTCGCAGCCGTATCGAGCTCCGGCTCGGGCATGATGCCGAAGAACCAGTCGCGGTACACGTAGAAGTCATCGGCTAGCTCCACGGTGCCCGTCTCGCCGTTGGGCAGCTCGTAGTCGAATGCGACGTTCATGATCTCGCGCACCCTGAAGCAGAAGCCCTGGGGGGAATCGTAGTACCACGGGATATGCCAGACAATCTCGGCTTCAAGGCTCTCGGCATCTTCGGGGATATCGTAGGATGCATTCAGGTCGCTCGGCGTGAGCTCGGTGCGCGCGCCGTCCTTCACGGTGTACAGCTTCACGACGGCGTCTCCGTACGTCATCTCGCCATCGCCGAGCTCCTCGGAATCCCACGCACCCGTATCGAAGTTGTAGTGCATGACCTTCAGCTGGCCGGTGCTGCCTGCGACGTCGTTCAACGTGACCGTGGTCGTGAAGCCGACGAAGTACTCGTCGGACTCCTCGAAGTAGTCGAGCACGTGCTCGAGGTCGATCGACGGGGCGGTGTAGGTCCTGGGCGTCGCGGTGTACGTCGCGGTATAGGTTGCATCTGCCGTCACCTCGGAAAGATCCGGCGACCAGCCCGCGAAGGTATAGGTGTACTCGGCGGTATCAGCGCGCGTCGGGTCGGCGGGCACGGTGATGTCGGATGCGGGCGTACCCTCCGTATAGGGCGTGGCAGCCAAAAGGACCGAACCATCCCAATCGACGAACGTGACATTGTAGCTCGGAAGCTCCTCCGTAAGGTACACCGCCGTATAGGTCGCATCGGCCGTCACGGGAGCGAGGTCGGGGGCCCATCCGTAGAAGATGTACCTGAACGATCCGTCGGACGGGCGCGTCGGATTGGCGGGCACGACGATGCCGGAGACCGCGGTCCCCTCGTCGTACTGCCTGCTCGAGATCTGCGCACCATCCCAGTTCACGAAGGTCACCGTGTAGCGGGGAGCCACCGGTGTGGAGGAATACAGCGCGGTATAGGTGATGTTGCCCGTGACCGCGCGGATATCGGGCGACCAACCTGAGAAGGTATAGGTGAACGAGCCGTCGGACGGGCGCGTGGGCGTGGCAGGCCGGACGACAGCCGATGCGGCCGTGCCCTCGTCGTACTCCCTGCGCGAGAGCACCGACCCGTCCCAGTTCACGAAGGTCACCGTGTAGCGCACGGTTTCGGGCGGGGTGGGCGGCGGGGTGGGCGGCTCCTCGGGAGGATCGTCGGGAATGAACGGAGGCTCGGGAGGCTCGTCGGGGATATCCGGGATGATGATGGGCGGCTCCGGAGGTGTGGGCGTGGGTTCGGGAACCGGGACGACGACGGGCGGTTCGGGCGCGGGAGCGGGCGGCGGTGCAGGGGTGAAGCTCAGGAGCGCCGACAGGAGGATGAGCACGAAGCCCGCGGCAAGGCCCCACGGCAGGGCGCCATGGGGCCTCCCCTGCCCCGTGGGCTCATACGGCCTCGCATATTCGGGATAGCGGTCGTCGATCTCCCGCACGTCCACGGAGCGGCCCTCCACAATGGGGTCGAGACATGACACTACAATTCTTGATTGTACGGTTCAGGTGGCAGCCCCCTCTTGAGAAGGGTTCAAATACCGCTGTATAACGGTCATTTCTGCCATAAACGGAACGATGCGGGCCCGAAAGCCCGCATCGACGTGTTCAAATTACCTGCCGAACCTATTCCGCGGCCATCCGCGCCTCGGCGGCTGCGCGTGCCTCAGCGAGCAGCTCCTCCTCGCTCGGAACCTCGGGCTCGGCGGGCGCTGCGGGCTGAGGGGCCTCAGCGGTCTGACCCGCCGCCTCGGGATGCTCCGCGAGGTACTCCGCCCAACGGTCGTCGAGCAGGGCCTGCGCGAGCTCGCCCTCGACGGTCTCGCGCTCGAGCAGGACCTCCGCCATGGTCGCCATCTGCTCGCGACGCGCCTCGAGGATGCTGCGGGCGCGCTCGTGCGCCTCGCGCATGATGCGCTCGACCTCGTCGTCGATGCGCTTGGCGGTCTCGGCGGAGTAGTCCTGGCGGTTGGCGTAGTCGCGGCCGAGGAAGACCTCATGCTGCGCCTCGCCGAAGATCTGGGCGCCGAGGGCCTCGGTCATGCCGTAGCGGGTGACCATCTCGCGCGCCATCTTGGTCGCGCGCTCGAGGTCGTTGCTCGCGCCGGTCGTGATGTCGTCGCAGAAGAGCTCCTCGGCGGTGCGCCCGCCCAGGAGCACGGCGATCTCATCGAGCATCTCCTCGCGCGTCTTGAGGAAGCGGTCCTCCTCGGGCAGCTGCATGGTGTAGCCGAGGGCGCGGCCGCGCGAGACGAGCGAGATCTTGTGCACGGGATCGGAGTTGTCGAGCACGTGCCCCACGAGCGCGTGTCCGCTCTCGTGGAACGCGATGGTGCGGCGCTCCTTCTCGGTGATGACACGGCTCTTGCGCTCGGGACCTGCGAGGACGCGCTCCATAGCCTCCTCGACCTCGTCCTTGCCGATCTGGCTCTTGCGCCTGCGCGCGGCGAGAAGCGCCGCCTCGTTCATGAGGTTCGCGAGGTCGGCGCCCGTGAACCCGGGCGTGAGCTTGGCGATGCGCGCAAGGTCGACATCGGCTGAGAGGGGCTTGCCCTTCGCATGCACGGCGAGGATCTTCTCGCGGCCCGCCACGTCGGGGCGGTCCACCGTGACCTGGCGGTCGAAGCGGCCGGGGCGCAGGAGCGCAGGGTCGAGGATGTCGGGGCGGTTGGTGGCGGCGATGAGGATGGTGGCGCTGTTGTCCTCGAAGCCGTCCATCTCGACGAGCAGCTGGTTCAGGGTCTGCTCGCGCTCGTCATGGCCGCCGCCCACGCCGGCGCCGCGCTGGCGGCCGACGGCGTCGATCTCGTCGATGAAGACGATCGAGGGCGAGGCCTCCTTCGCATCGCGGAACAGGTCGCGCACGCGGCTCGCGCCGACGCCCACGAACATCTCCACGAAGTCGGAGCCCGAGATCGAGAAGAACGGCACGCCCGCCTCGCCGGCGACGGCCTTTGCGAGCAGCGTCTTGCCCGTTCCCGGAGGGCCGACCAGCAGCACGCCGCGCGGGATCTTGGCGCCCATCTTGCGGTAGCGCTCGGGCTCGGAGAGGAAGTCCTTGATCTCCTGGAGCTCCTCGACGGCCTCGTCGATGCCCGCGACGTCGGAGAATTTGGTCGTCGGCCTGGTCTGCTCCGTCGTGCGCGCGTTGGTCTTCGAGAAGGACATCTGCTTGTTGTTCTGCTCGCTGATCCTGCGCATGAAGTAGACGAACACGCCCACCAGCAGCAACGTGGGGACCACCGAGACGAGCACCGTCTCGAGGAAGCTCGTCGAGGTGGTGTCGACCTTGAAGGTGACCTTGGGGTGCGCCTGCATGAGCTCCTGCAGGCTGTCGTTGCCCACATAGACGCTCTCGAAGCGCTTGAGCGTTTCCTTGGTGCGCGCGTCCTTCTTCACGTCGGACGGCCAGTAGGTGCCGCTGATGCCGCCGTCCGCGGTGCGGTAGGTGACCTCGTTGACGCGGTCCTCCTCCATCGCGACCACGAACTCGTTGGTGGCCAGCGTGTCGGCCTTGCCCCGACCGCCGAAGAAGCCGCCGTCGCCCTGGTTGAAGAACAGGTAGAACATGATGAGCGCGCCGATGAAGATCGGCAGCAGCTGCGCGCGCGGATCGGGCAGGTACGGCCCGCCCGGACGGCGCGGGGCGTCACCGGACCCGCGGTTGTCGAACTTGTCTGCCACAGGCACTCCTTAATCGCGCGGATGCGCGCCTACGAATAGACCTCGGACTTGAGGACGCCCACGTACGGCAGGTTGCGGTAGCGCTCGGCATAGTCGAGGCCGTAGCCCACGATGAACTCGTTGGGCACGTGGCAGCCCACGTACTTGGGCGTGACGGGCGGGGTATAGCCGTCGATGTCCTTGACGGCGAAGGCGCAGATCTCGATGGATGCGGGACCGCGCGCGTTGAGCATGCCGATGAGGTTCGAGAGGGTGAGGCCCGAGTCGAGGATGTCCTCGGCGATGATCACGTGGCGGTCGCGGATGTTGGTCTCGAGGTCCTTGAGGATGCGGACGGTGCCCGAGGAGGTGACGCCGCTGCCGTAGGACGAGGTGGCCATGAAGTCGATGGCGATGGGGCAGGTCACGCTGCGCATGAGGTCGGCCATGAAGACCACCGCTCCGCGCAGCACGGCGACGAGCAGCGGGTTCTTGTCGGCATAGTCTGCGGTGATCTCCGCGCCGAGGCGCTGGGTGATGTCTTTGATGTCCTGTTCGGTGAGCAGGACCTTCTCGATATCGGGATGCAGTTCGGACATATGCGCTCCTCGGTTCTCGTCGCCTATTCGGAAGCTGACAGGGTCAATTCTAGCAGGTACTTGGTATGGGGCGTGCACTTGGCGCGCTCGTCGACGCGGATTCCGGCGACCCACACGACGGGCCCGCGCACATCGGCGCGCACGATCGGGATGCGGCTGCGCTCGGCAGCGGGCAGCTGGGCCTCGTTCAGCAGGTCGGCGAGCTTCTTGGACTGGCCGTGCATGCCGAGCGGGCAGACGATGTCGCCGGGGTGCGGCGTGTCCACCCAGAGGCGGCCGCCCGTCGTCGGGTCGACGCCGCAGACCTCGGCGTCGAGCAGCACGGAGCGCTGCCCCCATTCGAGCGCGCGGTCCTTGGCGATGAGGGACGCGTCCGCACCGTGGGCGACCTCGATGAGCCGTGCCGAGAGCGTCCCGCCCTCCCCGAGCTCGAGCGTCCCGGGCACCTCGAGCCAGGCTGCCACGCGGCTGCGGTCGGCGGAGCGGGCGCGCAGGAAGAGCAGGCCGTACTCCACGCGCACGTCGACGCCCATGGGCAGGGTCGCGGAGCCCGCGCCCGCGGAGACGAGCCCGAGCACGCGGTTGATGTGGCGTGCCTCGAGGCGGGCATCCGCCTCGACCATGAGCAGGGCGCTGCGGACGGCGCGCCGCGCCAGCGCCACCTCGCTCGCCGCGAGGCGGGAAGCATCGAGCGCGATCATCCCGCCGTCCTGCCGGCGGATGAGGTCGTGCAGCAGGCGCGAGGCGAGGGCGCCGAGGTAGGCATCCTCATCCGAGAGGATGTCGCAGGTCGATGCGATGCTCGCGACCACGCGCGGGTTGCGCCGCTCGACCACGGGCATAAGCTCGTGGCGCACGTAGGCGCGCAGGTAGCGGGTGTCGCGGTTGGTGTCGTCCTCGCGCCACACGATGCCGCGCATGCGCAGGTACTCGCAGAGCTCGTCGTGGGTCTTGTCGAGCAGCGGCCGGATGATGCGGTTGCGGCGGCGCGGGATCGACGAGAGGCCCGGCGCTCCGCTGCCGCGGATGGCGTTCATGAAGAACGTCTCGGCGCGGTCGTCAGCCGTATGGGCCGTGCAGATGCGCGCGGCTGCGCGCGGGGTGCCGCACTGCTCGGAGAGCTCGTTGGCGAGTTTGGCGGCAGCGGCGTAGCGTGCCTCGCGGCCTGCGTTCTCCACGTTGTCGGAGGTCTTCGCTGCGAGTGCGGCCACATCGAGTCGCTCGACCGTGCAGGGGATGCCGAATTCCGCGGCGAGCCCGCGCACGAACTCCTCGTCCTCGTCGGCATCGAGGCCGCGCAACCCATGGTTGATGTGGAGGACGTGCAGGCGCTCGCGTGCGATACGCGCCGTGCCGCGCCCATCGTCGATGTCGAGCGCGGACGTTGCCGCCATCACGAGCAGAGCCGTCGAATCGGCACCGCCCGAGACCATGAGCACCACGGGCGCGCGCAGCTCGTCGTCGACGGCGCCGCTCGGCCATGCGTAGGGGCTCCTGCCCGTGGGATATCTTCGGCTGACGCTCGGCATCCTCGCTCCTTGGATCCCGGTTTTCTTCATCAGGGGATACTCCCCGAATGAAGAAGACAACCACCGGGGGAGCATCCCCCAATGGCGATTACCTATTGTCGCACACTCGCATCGGCGTCCACCCGCGGTGCTATGCTCTTTAACATGGACGCGAACATCCACCTGCACATACTGGCGAGCGGCTCGAAGGGCAACGCGTGCGTGGTCGAGGGGCCGCGCGGATCGGTGCTCATCGACTGCGGGCTCTCGCGCCGCGCGCTGTTCGCGCGTGCCGCCGAGCTGGGCATCGACATGGGCCGCGTGCAGGCGCTGCTGCTCACGCACGAGCATTCCGACCACGTATCGGGCGTCACGGTGTTCGCCAACCGCTTCGACGGCGGGCTGTACGCCACGGCCGGCACGGTCGCAGGGCGCAGCTATCTCAAGGGACTGCGGTTCACGACCTTCGCGCCGGGAGACGAGCTCGAGGTTGCGGGCATGCGCGTGCGGACATTCCACACCAGCCACGACGTTGCCGATCCCGTGGGCTTCTGCTTCGAATGCGGTGGCGATAAGCTGGGCTATTGCACCGATACGGGCGTGCTCACGGCCGAGGCGCGCGAGGCGCTCCGCAGCTGCCGCATCCTCGCGCTCGAATCCAACCACGACGTGAATATGCTCAAGACCGGCCCGTACCCGCCGTTCCTGCAGGCCCGCATCCTCGGGAAGGGCGGGCACCTCTCCAACGACCAGGCAGCCGAGGCGCTCCCCTCCCTCATCTGCGACGGCACCGAGACCGTGGTCGCCATGCACCTCTCCGAGAAGAACAACCAGCCGAGCATCGCGCGTAGGACCCTCGAGGCGGCGCTCGACGGCCGTGCAAAGGTGGTCATCGCCGCGCAAGATGCACCGAAATCCGTGCTGTGAGCAGAGGGACGGAGGATGTGTTCACGGCGATGTGAACAGAACCTCCGTGTGAACAGAGGGACGGAGGATGTGTTCACGGCGATGTGAACAGAACCTCCGTCCCTCTGTTCACAGCACTGTTCACAGCACGATTCCGTCGCAAGAGAAAACCGCAGGTCCGAAGACCTGCGGTTCAAGGCGCTGGTATGTGGCTGCTGCGTTAGTCGATGGCGATCTTGGTGACGTTGGCCTTCTCCTCGACCTTGGGCACGTTGATGGTGAGGATGCCGTTCTCCAGCTTGGCCGACAGGCCGGCGATGGAGGCGTCCTTGAGGTAGACGCTGCGGGTGGCCGTCCAGGAAGAGGTCTCCTTGAGGAGGTAGTTCTTGCCCTGCTCCTCCTCGGACTCCTGCTTGTCGATGGTGATGGTGAGGTTGCCCTCGTTGAGCTCGACGTCGATCTGCTCGCGGGTGACGCCGGGGAGCTCGGCGGTGACGGTGTAGCCGTTGCCGGCATCCTCGACGTTCATCTTGAACGCGCCGGCGTTGACCGAGACGTTGGCGAGGGTGTCGATGGGCAGGGCGGAGAAGATCTCGTCGAGCATCTCGAACGGACGGATGAACGAACGGTCGTAGTTGTTGTAACGGGTCATTGCCATGATGATCACTCCTTCAACACGAGCGGGCGCTGGTAGGACGCCCTTTGCTGTACAACCTTCTGATTCCCCATCGCAAAGGCTTTATACACAGAAACTAACAATATCTAAGTCTTCACATATCAGATTTCCATATGCTCTCGTGTGGATGCGATGGGCGACAGCACGGAGCGCCCATCTGCTGTATCATGGTGTGAGCATATTCGCCAGCTTGCGCGCACGCGCTTGGAGGCTCACGTGGCAAACGAGAACAACGCAGATTATCTGGACGACTTCGAACTGGACGAGCCTGAAGGCATCTCGAGCGAAGCTTCCGCACCCGCGGAGACCCCCATCTTCGAGCGCCCCGCCCGTCCCCGCAAGACCGCAGAGCCCATCAACGAGATGACCGAGACCGGTTCGATCGACGCCGTCTATGTGAGCGATTCGGACTACTCGGGCAAGGGCCTGTCGGACAGCAGCTACCGCCGCTCGCGCTCGGGCATGAACCAGCTGCGCCGCGACCTGCATTACGGCCAGTACCTCGAGATCCCCAAGGGCCGCCGCGACATCTTCCGCCGCAAGGAGCGCTGGCACAACTTCGGCGCGCTCGTGGCCGTGCTCTTCGTGCTCGCCGCCGTCGCAGGAGCAGCCTACCTCTGCGTGATGTACCTCAAGAGCCAGTTCGGCTGATGGAACGGCGAAACCGCCTTTGAAACGACGACGCCCCGGCTGCTGCAGCCGGGGCGTTTCGGTCATCTAGGCCCAGGGGTCGCACTCGAAGAGCGGCTCCGATACGGGCCGTCGGTCGGACCACGGGTCGTAGCCGTCGTCGTCCTCGTTCTCGGCCCGCTCGAACTCGGGTTGCACCGCGCGGGTCTTCTCGTCCTCGGGGCGTTTGCCCGACGGATCGGCCATGGCTACTCCCCCTTCGAGACGCGCGTGGCGGCGAGGCGGTCGTCCGCGCCCACATCGATGCGCACGGTGTCGCCCTCGCGGACCTCGCCCGCGATGATGAGGTTGGCGACGTTGTCGACCACCTGGCGCTGGATGAGGCGCTTGAGCGGACGGGCGCCGTACACCGGGTCGAGGCCGTCGAACGCGAGCGACTGGACGGCCGCGGGCGTGAGCTCGAGCGTGATGCGCTCTCTGGCGAGACGTGCGCGCACGTCCTTGAGCTGGATGTCCACGATGCCCTCGATATCGCCGAGGCCGAGCGCGTGGAACATCACCACATCGTCGATGCGGTTGAGGAACTCGGGCCTGAACGCCTGGCGGAGCGCATCCATGACCTGGCGCTGGGTCTCCTCGGGCGTCGTTGCGGCATTGGCCGCCGCGATGAACTGGCTGCCGATGTTGCTCGTCATGATGATGATCGTGTTCTTGAAGCTGACCACGCGGCCCTGGCCGTCGGTGAGGCGGCCGTCGTCGAGCACCTGAAGCAGCACGTTGAACACGTCGGGGTGCGCCTTCTCCATCTCGTCGAGCAGGATGACGCTGTACGGATGCCTGCGCACGGCCTCGGTGAGCTGGCCGCCCTCGTCGTAGCCCACGTATCCCGGGGGCGCGCCGATGAGGCGCTGCACGGAGAACTTCTCCATGTACTCGCTCATGTCGATGCGCACGAGGGCCTTCTCGTCGTCGAAGAGGCACTCAGCGAGCGCCTTCGCGAGCTCGGTCTTGCCCACGCCGGTGGGGCCGAGGAAGAAGAAGCTTCCGAGCGGGCGGTTGGGGTCGGAGAGGCCGGCACGGCTGCGACGCACGGCGGCCGCCACGGCGGACACCGCCTCATCCTGGCCTACGACGCGCTTGTGCAGCTCGTCCTCGAGATGCTTGAGCTTCTCGATCTCGCCCTGCATCATCTTCGCGACGGGCACGCCCGTCCAGCTGGAGACGACCTCGGCGATCTCCTCGGTGGTGACCTCCTCCTTGAGGACGCCGCCCGCCTCCTGCTTCGCCGCGAGCGCTTCCTCAGCTGCGGCGAAGTCCTTCTCGAGGTTCGGAATGACGGCGTAGCGCAGCTCGGAGGCGCGGGCGAGGTTGCCGTCGCGCGATGCGCGCTCGAACTCGCCCTTCGCATCCTCGATCTTGGCCTTGAGGTCCTGGACGCGGTCGATCGCGCCCTTTTCGTTCTCCCAATCCGCCTTCATGCCGTCGAGCTTCTCGCGCGTTGCCGCGATCTCGCCGCGCAGGGTGTCGAGGCGGTCCTTGGAGGCGTCGTCCTCCTCCTTCATGAGGGCCTGCTCCTCGATCTGCATCTGCGTGAGCTGGCGCTCGACCGCGTCGATCTCGGCGGGCATGGAATCGAGCTCCATGCGCAGGCGGCTCGCCGCCTCGTCCACGAGGTCGATGGCCTTGTCGGGCAGGTAGCGCTCGGAGATGTAACGGTTCGAGAGGTCTGCCGCCGAGACGAGCGCAGCGTCGGTGATGCGCACGCGATGATGCTGCTCGTAGCGCTCCTTGAGGCCGCGGAGGATCGAGACCGTCTCCTCGACGGATGGCTCGGAGACCATGACGGTCTGGAAGCGGCGGGCCAGCGCGGCGTCCTTCTCAACGTACTTGCGGTACTCGTCGAGCGTGGTCGCACCGATGGCGTGGAGCTCGCCGCGGGCGAGGGCGGGCTTCAGGATGTTGCCCGCGTCCATGGTGCCCTCGGCGGCGCCGGCGCCCACGATGAGGTGCAGCTCGTCGATGAACAGGATGATCTGGCCGTCGGACTTCTGGACCTCCTTGAGCACCGACTTCAGGCGGTCCTCGAACTCGCCGCGGTACTTCGCGCCGGCGACGAGCGCGCTCATGTCGAGCTCGACGATGTCCTTGTCGCGGATGGTGGACGGCACGTCGCCCGAGACGATGCGCTGGGCGAGGCCCTCCACGATGGCGGTCTTGCCGACGCCCGGCTCGCCGATGAGCACGGGGTTGTTCTTGGTGCGGCGCGAGAGGACCTGGATCGTGCGGCGAATCTCCTCCACGCGGCCCACGACCGGGTCGAGCTTGCCCTGGCGGGCGAGGTCGGTGACGTTGCGGCCGTACTGCTCGAGCGCCTCGAACTGCGGCTTGGCGTCCTGGCTGGTCACGCGGTCGTCGCCGCGCAGGGTGGAGTACGCCTCCTCGATACGCTTGCCCGTGACGCCGAGCGAGCGGAGCACGTTGCCCGCATCTCCCTTGTCGTCCGCGAGCGCGCAGAGCAGGTGCTCGGAGGTGACGTAGGAGTCGCCCAGCTTGGAGGCGAGCTTCTCGGCCGCCTCGGCAACGCGCACGAAATCGCTGCCGGGCGCGACCATGCCCATCGAGCCGCTCACCTTGGGCTTGCCCGAGATGACGGCGTCGACCTGCGTCTCGAGCAGCTTGGGGTCGGCCCCCACGCGCTCGATGATGGCGCTGATGTTGCGTTCCCCGCCCGAGAGCAGGGCCTTGAGCAGATGTATCGGCTCGATCGAGCCGGCTTGCGCGTCGGCGGCGATGCCCATCGACGCCTGCAGCGCCTCCTGTGCGGTGACCGCCCATTTATCGATTCTCATATGATCACTCCCTAATGCCCGGACGGGCCTCGTCGTTTATCAAGGAGGTTATGCCCACTCTACAGGGACGCTAAACAAATCTAAGTGCGTTTGTGTGAGATTTTCATCGTACCCGCACGATAGCCGGCGGGAGAACCGTTTCCGGCTACGGGCGGGGCTGCTTCCCGATCTCGCGGAGGTCCAGCACGACCAGCACCAGGCAGGCGAGGCGCAGGCAGAACCCGGTGAGCTGGGCGACGATGCCGAACGCCAGGTTGAACGGCATCGGAACCAGCCGCAGGACGAGGTCGAGCGCGATCAGTGCGGCATACGCCCGGCGGAGCGGGACGGTCGAGCCGTCGTCGCGCGCGAGGAGGCGTCGGATGACGATGCCGCAGACAAGGGCGGAGGCAAGCAGGATGGCGACGACCGCAACCTCGCTCAGCGATGCCCGATAGCATGCGGAGAGCAGCAGCACCTCGGCACGGGGAAGCGACGCGAGTCCGACGCCGAAGAGGAAGGAGAGGATGTTGTCCGTCGTGATGATCGCAGGATAGCCGACGATGGCGAGAACGTACGGGATCGGAAGCAGGGAGAAGACCTGGAACGCCCTGATGGCGAGCTCCGCACCGGTCAGCGTCTTGCGCTCGGGAGCGCCGAAACGGATCGCCGTCATAGCATCTCCTCCAGCGTGCGGTCCAGATAGCGTGCCTCGAAATCGCCCGCTTCGGCATCGTCGCCGGTCAGGGTGAGGACGACCTCACCGCTCTCGGGATCGACGAAGATGACGGAGGTCGCCTCCTCGATCGGAAGCATTCCCGACGTCATGCCGTAGAGCTGGCAGAACGCGTTGGTGCCCGGGAAGTTCGAGGGCGGCATCGCAGTGCGGATGCAGACCAGCTCGCCCGACCGGCACGCGCCCCTGAGGGTCGCATCCTCGATCATGACCTCCTCCTCGAACGTGTCCAGGTCGACGCGGACGAGACGGCTCGTCATGAACCCCAGGTCGGTCGCACGGTACTCGTTGAGGAAGAGCCGGTCATCGTGCCTGACGATGCCCCAGTCGTGGCTGAACTCGCCTTCGAGCATCAGGTCGCCGGAGTTGGCATACCCGCGGTAGATGCCCGAGGGCTTCTCGTCGGAATAGAGGATGCCCAGGTCGGTCCCCTCGATCGGGAAGTAGTCGTTGACCGCGGACCAGTCCGCCAGGTTCACGACTGTGAGCGTGATGAAAAACGTGATCGCCGTGAAGATGGACACGACGATCACGAGGGAGTTGAGTGTGAATCTCGGCTGCTGCATGCTCAGGAGCTGCGGCTTTCGAGCAGGCCGCGCATGACCTGCTCGGGGCCTTGGCCCTCGTAGCGGGCGAGCGCGACGATGCGCTGCTGCATCTTGAACTCATGCACCTCGTCCTCGAGCTCGCGGACGCGGCGCTGGAGGCGCTCGATCTCGTCGTCGCGCTCGAGCTGGCGCTCGCGCATGTCGAGGATGCGGATGACGCCCGCGAGGTTGATGCCCTCGTCGGTGAGCTTGTTGATGAGGTTCAGGCGCTCGATGTCTGCCTGGCTGTAGATGCGCGTGTTGCCGCGGCTGCGGCCGGGCGTCACGAGGCCCTTCTGCTCATAGACGCGCAGGGTCTGCGGATGCATGCCCGTGAGCTCGGCTGCCACGCTGATCATGTAGAGCGGCTTGTCCTTATCGCCATCATGCTCACGCGCCATTGCGGTCCACTTTCTCCCTGTAGCTGCGCTTATCTGCATCGGAGAGGGCCTGCAGCGCGTCGCGCTCCTTGGACGTGAGGCGCGTGGGCACCTTCACCCGCACCGTCACGTAGAGCGCACCGCGCGAGCCCGCACGTTTGACGTTGGGCGCGCCGAGGTCCTTGAATCGGAAGGTCTTGCCGTCCTGCGTGCCGGCGGGCACCTTGAGGAGCACCGTCTTATGCTCCGGCGTGGGGACGTCGATCTGCGCGCCGAGGGCAGCCTCGTACATGCTGATCGGGACCTCCATGCGCACGTCGGCGCCATCGCGCTTGAAGATCGGGTCCTCGAGCACGTGCGTGGTGATCACGAGGTCGCTGCGCGAGCCGTTCGCGGGGTTGTACTCGCCGCGGCCCTTGTAGCGGAGCTTACCGCCATCCACGGCGCCCGCAGGGATCTTGACCGTGATGGTCTGCTCCTCCTTGGTGGAGGGGATGCGATAGCTCACCTTGCGCGTCGCGCCCGTGAAGGCCTCCTCGGCCGTCACGTCGATCGTCATCTTGAGGTCGCCGGCGCGCTGCGGACGCGCGTTGCCGGGCATCCCGCCGCCGAAGAACGTCGAGAAGTCGAACGGCCCGAAGGCTCCGTCGCCGGCGCGCATGTTGGTGAACATCTGCTGCCAGTCCACGTTGCCCACGTTGACGTTGTAGCCGCGCGGGCCGCCTGCGCCGGGGATGCCGCCGCCGAACATGAGCAGCTGGTCGTACTCCTTGCGCCTCTTCTCGTCGGAGAGCGTGTTGTAGGCCTCGGAGATCTCCTTGAACTTGGACTCGTCGCCTCCACGGTCGGGGTGGTGCTTGGCCGCGAGCTTGTGGAATGCGGCCTTGATCTCGTCCTGGGAGGCCGTGCGCTTCACGCCCAGGATGTCATAGTATGTCGCGTTTCCGGCCATGATGCCCGCCTCCTTCCTTTCCTATGCGCTGCCGGGGATGCTCCCCCGGCGGCTACTCGCCCTCCGTGCCCTCGGCGGGCTCCTCTGCGGGGCGCTTGGGTCCGCCGGTGGTGACGGAGACCATCGCGGGACGGATGACCTTGCCGCCCATGCGGTAGCCCTTGAGGAACACCTGCGCGACCGTCTCGTCGTAGGCCTCCGCGTCCTCGACGCGGCCCACGGCCTGATGGTCGAGCGGGTTGAACGGCTGCCCGGCGGGGTCGATGGTCTCGACGCCCTCCTTCTCGAGCACCGTGACGATCTTGGCGTGGACGGCGGAGACGCCCTCGGCGAACTGCACGACCTCGCTGTTCTCGGAGGCGCTCGCGTGGCTCACGGCGCGCTCCAGGTCGTCGATCACGGGGAGCAGCTTCTCGACGAGGCCCTCGGTGGCGCGCTCGCGCTCCGCAAGGCGCTCGGCAGCCGTGCGTCTGCGGTAGTTCTCCCAGTCGGCCTGGAGGCGCAGGAGCTTGTCGTTCGCCTCCTGAGCGGCGCTCTCAGCCTCCTCGAGCCGGGTCTCCGCCTCGACGGCACGCGCCTCGAGGTCGATGAGGTCCTGCTGCTTCTCCGCGGCGATCTCGGCCTCCGCCGCCTCCGCGCCTGCGCGCTTGGCGGCCTCGACCATCTCCTCCTCGGTCATCTCATGCGTCTCGGCAGGCTCGGACGGAGCCTCGGCGGCTCCGTCCTCGACCTCGACCTTGACCTTGTTCTCATCTGCCATGGCTTCGGCCCGCCTTCACCTTAGTTGTCGTCGACGACCTCGTACTCGGCGTCGACCACATCGTCGCCGTTGCCCGAACCGGGGGCCGTCTGGGCCTGCTGGTCGGAGTAGACGATCTCGGCGAGCTTGTAGCCGGCCTGCTGGAGCTTCTCGCCCGCGGCCTTGATGGCCTCGATATCGGTGCCGGCAAGGGCACTCTTGGCCTCGGCGATGGCAGCCTCGACGTCGGCCTTGGTGTCGGCGGGAACCTTGTCGCCCAGCTCGTTCAGGGTCTGCTCGGTGGAGTAGGCGAGGCTGTCGGTCTGGTTGCGGACCTCGATCTCGTCCTTCTTGGCCTTGTCCTCGGCTGCGTGGGCCGCAGCGTCCTTGACCATGCGGTCGACCTCGTCGTCGGACAGCGCGGTGGAGCCGGAGATGGTGATCTGCTGGCTCTTGCCGGTGGCCTTGTCCTTTGCCGTGACCTTGACGATGCCGTTGGCGTCGATGTCGAACGTGACCTCGATCTGCGGGATGCCGCGGCGGGCCGCCGGGATGCCGGTGAGGTTGAACTTGCCGAGGCTCTTGTTGTCGGCCGCCATCTCGCGCTCGCCCTGCAGGACGTTGATCTCGACGCTCGTCTGGTTGTCGGACGCGGTGGAGTAGATCTCGGTCTTGGACGTGGGGATCGTGGTGTTGCGGTCGATCATGCGGGTCATGACGCCGCCGAGGGTCTCGACGCCGAGCGACAGCGGCGTGACGTCGAGCAGCAGGATGCCGGAGACATCGCCCGTGAGCACGCCGCCCTGGACGGCGGCGCCGTCGGCGACGACCTCGTCCGGGTTGACGGACATGTTGGGCTGCTTGCCGGTCATCGTGCGCACGAGGTCCTGGACGGCGGGCATGCGGGTGGAGCCGCCGACGAGGATGACCTCATCGACCTGGCTGATCTGCAGGTTTGCGTCGCGCAGCGCCTTGGTGACAGGAGCCTTGCAGCGGTCGAGCAGGTCGCGCGTGATGCGCTCGAACTCGGCGCGGGAGAGGGTGTACATGAGGGTGAGCGGCATGCCGTCGGGGCCCTGGGCCACGAAGGGCAGGTTGATGCTGGTCTGCTGGGCGGCGGAGAGCTCCTTCTTCGCGTTCTCCGCGGCCTCCTTCAGGCGCTGCAGGGTCATGGGGTCCTTGCGCAGGTCGATGCCGTGCTCGCTCTGGAACTTCTCGGCTGCCCAGTCGATGACGCGCTGGTCCCAGTCGTCGCCGCCGAGGTGGTTGTCGCCGTTGGTGGCGAGAACCTCGACGACGCCGTCGGAGAGGTCGAGCAGGGAGACGTCGAAGGTGCCGCCGCCGAGGTCGAAGACGAGGACCTTCTGGTCGCGGCCGCGCTTGTCGAGGCCGTAGGCCAGGGCTGCGGCGGTGGGCTCGTTGACGATGCGCTGGACGTTGAGGCCGGCGATCTTGCCGGCGTCCTTGGTTGCCTGGCGCTGGGCGTCGTTGAAGTAGGCCGGGACGGTGATGACGGCCTCGGTGACGGGCTCGCCCAGGAACTTCTCGGCGTCGGCCTTCATCTTGGAGAGGACCATGGCGCTGATCTGCTCGGGGGTGAAGTCCTCGCCGTCGATCTCGACGACGGCGCGGTTGCCCACGCCCGGCTTGACGCGGTACGGGATCGTCTTGAGCTCGGAGGTGACCTCGTCGTAGCGACGGCCCATGAAGCGCTTGATGGAGAACACGGTGCTGGTGGGGTAGATGACCGCCTGGTTCTTCGCCGACTTGCCGACGATGCGGTCGCCGTCGGAGCGGAAGCCCACGACGGACGGGGTGGTGCGGTCGCCCTCGGCGTTGACGATGATGGTGGGCTCGCCGCCCTCGAGAACGGCCATCGCCGAATTGGTGGTGCCCAGGTCGATACCCAGAATCTTTGCCATTTTGAATCCCTTCTTTCTGCGCACGAGGCGCACGGATTTCTTTTACCAGTACAGAATATCCCCTATTAGGGTTTGATGTATACATAATCTAAGTCTCTTCACATAAGATTTTCTCAGTCGCGAAAAATACAGCTGCTTATCAGGGGGTCTTCGGGCGATTCCGTGCATAGACATCGCGCACGCGGGTATATATGGACGCGGACAGGACCGATCATCTACCGGAACAACCCCATACCGAACCGAAGGACTTGGCGAAAACGACGTGCGCCCATGACGCATGCGCCGATTCGCCATGCACCTTGAGAACCGCATATACCGAGAAGGCAGCGAACGCGGGGCTGGGGCCGCGCAGAGTCCCCCAGCAGCCAACCTCGCGAGCTCATACGCAAAGGGCGCCGCGCATGGCGTGGCGACAGCATCCATCCAACAGCAACCGAAGGGAGCTCGAACGATGGCAAAGAACCGACCGACAGGAACACGAACAACCGGGAAGCAGGGGCTCGAGGCTCTGACGATGTACCGGTTCGAGGACGAGGACGACCGCCTCGGCCGCTACGAGCGTATCTCGTTCGGCATCACGCTCGGCGAGTGCGAGGGGCGCAGCGTGTTCCAGCTCAACGAGGACCGCTTCCGCCACACGGCCATCATCGGCCGGACGGGAAGCGGCAAATCCAACCAGCTGCTCCAGATGGAGCGCGAGGATATCAGAAACGGTGCGGGCGTGGCCATCATCGCCGCGCACGAGGAGGACGCCCTCTATCCGCTCATGTGCGTCCCCGAGGACCGCATCGACGACGTGGTCATCATCGACCCCACCAACACCCGCCTGCTGCCCTGCCTGAACCCGCTCGACGTCGACACGAACGACAGGGCGGCCGTCTCCAAGGCCGTGAGCGACTGCACCGAGCTGCTCAAGAGCCAGTGCCAGCACGATTGGGCGGGTCCGCGCTTCGATGCGATGGCGCGCCTGGGGCTCGAGACCATGCTCGACCCGGGCTTCCCCGACGAACCCCACCTCGGGCTGCTCGAGCGGCTCTTCACCGACGCCGATTACACGTCCGGCGTCCGCAGCAACCTCAAGGACGAGCGCCTCGTCCAGCAATGGAGGCTCGAGGCGGCCTCGCGGAGATCGTCCGAAGCGGATGACCGCGCGGCCTGGTTCCTCGCCAAGATCGCGCCCTTCGGGAGCGACCGCGTGCTCAGGAGCATCTTCGGACCCGGCAAGCGGACGATCGACATCAAGCGCATCGTCGACGAGGGCAAGATCCTCGTCGCCTACCTCCCCGTGGCGCGCATCGGCGTCGAAGCCGCGACGCTGCTGCGCACGTGGCTCATCCACGAGCTCAAGGACGCGATCCTCGCGCGCGGCGAGACCGACGGGGGCGGCTACTGGGGCATCTGCGGCGGAAACCCCGTGAAACCCGACCTCGCGCCCTTCTTCGTCTATATCGACGAGTTCGCCGAGCACGCCACGCCGGACTTCGCGGCGCTGCTCGCCGAGGCGCGCAAATACCGCGTGGGGTTCGTGCTGGCGTTCCAGAACCTCGCGCAGATGCGCGCGCTCGATGCCAAGACGGGCAACGAGAGCAGCCGGCTGCTCGAAGCCGTGCTCGGCAACGTCGCCACGATGGTCTGCTATCCGGTCGGCAGCCACGATGCGCTGGCTCTGGCGCGGCAGCTCAACGTGCCGTTCGACCTCGTGGCCGACATCGAGCGCTACCAGCCGCTCGCCCAGATCTGCATGGACAACCAACCGCTGCTCTGCACGCTCGACGTGCCCCTCATGCCCGAGGGCGACGACCCCGGGATGCCCAAGCGCATCGCGGAGGAGCAGATCGTCCACAACCGCTGGCTGCCCGCCCGGAAATAGGGCGGAAGTCTCCTTGGAAAGTTAGCCGTCTTCGACAATCGCGGCGCGTCGTGCCATACTGGAATCTGCCAAGAAAGGGGAATTCATGGCAGACAATCCAGTTGCGGCATACGCGCCGCTCTCATCTCTCTCGCAGGGAGAATCGGCCGTCATCCGAACCGTGGGCGGTGAGGGTGCGCTGCGCCAGCACTTCCTCGACATGGGCGTCATCCCGGGCGCGGCCATCACGTTCGTGAAGCCCGCGCCGATGGGCGACCCGCTCGAGTACCGCATCCACGGCTACGAGCTCACGCTGCGCAAGGACGATGCCGCGCAGATCGCGGTCGACCAGATAGGTGTACCCGAAGACGCGCAGGCAGAACCCGTGCGGCGCCGAACGCACGCCGAGCACCCGGGCCTCGGCGAGGGCGGCCGCTACCACTCCAAGGCCGACGAGAACCCCCTGCCCGACGGCGCCGTGCTCACCTTCGCGCTCGCGGGCAACCAGAACTGCGGCAAGACCACCCTGTTCAACCAGCTCACCGGCTCCAACCAGCACGTGGGCAACTTCCCCGGTGTGACGGTCGACCGCAAGGAGGGCCCCATCAAGGGCCATGCCAACACCAACGTCGTCGACCTGCCCGGCATCTACTCCATGAGCCCCTACAGCAGCGAGGAGCTCATCTCGCGCCAGTTCATCCTCGACGAGAAGCCCAGCGCCATCATCAACATCGTCGACGCCACGAACATCGAGCGCAACCTCTACCTCACGATGCAGCTCATGGAGCTCGACGTGCCGATGGTGCTCGCCCTCAACATGATGGACGAGATGCAGGGCAACGGCGGCTCGGTGCGCATCAACCACATGGAGGGCATGCTCGGCATCCCGGTCGTGCCCATCGCCGCGTCGCTCAACGAGGGCGTCGAGGAGCTCGTCAACCACGCCATCCACGTGGCGCACTACCAGGAGCGCCCCGGACGCCAGGACTTCTGCGCGGCAGACGAGAACGGCGGCGCCGTGCACCGCTGCCTCCACGGCATCATGCACCTCATCCAGGACCATGCCGAGCGCGCCGGCATCCCCGTGCGCTTCGCGGCGACCAAGCTCGCCGAGGGCGACGGATCGGTCGCCCGCGCCCTCAACCTCACCGAGAACGAGCGCGAGATGATCGAGCACATCGTCGCCCAGATGGAGGAGGAGCGCGGGCTCGACCGTGCCGCCGCCATCGCCGACATGCGCTTCTCGTTCATCAAGAAGGTGGTCGACGCCACCGTGGTGAAGCCACGCGAGAGCAGGGAGCGCACCCGCAGCGCGGCGATCGACCGCCTGCTCACGGGCCAGTGGACCGCCATCCCCCTGTTCATCCTCATCATGGGTCTGATCTTCGTGCTCACGTTCAACGTGATCGGGCCGTTCTTCCAGGGCATCATCCAGACGGGGCTCGACGCCCTCATGGGGGCGACGTCAGCTGCGCTCGCATCCGCGAACCCCATCATCCGGTCCTTCATCGTCGATGGCGCGCTCAACGGCGTGGGCACCGTCATCCTGTTCTTCCCCATCATCGTCACGATGTTCTTCTTCCTGTCGCTGCTGCAGGACACGGGCTACATGGCGCGCGTCGCGTTCTTCATGGACCGCGCACTGCGCAAGATCGGCCTGTCGGGCCGCTCGATCGTCCCGATGATCATGGGCTTCGGCTGCACGGTCCCCGCCGTCATGGCCACGCGCACCCTGCCCTCCTCGCGCGACCGCAAGCTCACCATCCTCCTCACGCCGTTCATGAGCTGCGTGACCAAGCTCACGATCTACGGCTACGTCGCCGGGGCGTTCTTCCCCAGGCATGCGGGCTTCATCATCATCGGACTCTACCTGATCGGCATCGTGATGGCCGTGGTCGTGGGCGCGCTCTCGCACAGCACGGCCTTCAAGGGCGAGGCGGTCCCCTTCGTGATGGAGCTGCCCAACTACCGCATGCCCTCGCCCAAGAGCGTGGCCCAGCTCGTATGGGACAAGTCCAAGGATTTCATCACGCGCGCGTTCACCGTCATCTTCGCGGCGACCATCGTCGTGTGGGCCCTGCAGTCGTTCAGCCCGCAGCTCGAGTTCGTGGAGAGCCCCGAGAACAGCATCCTCGCCCTGCTCGCCGGCTGGCTGGCGCCCCTGTTCGCGCCGCTCGGATTCGGCGACTGGCGTTTCGTGATCGCGCTGATCGTGGGCTTCATGGCCAAGGAGACCGTCGTCTCGACGCTCACGGTGCTCTTCGTGGATGCCGCGGCGCTCACCGCGGCGCTCACCCCCGCCGCAGCGCTGAGCTACCTCGTGTTCTGCCTGCTCTACACGCCGTGCGTGGCGGCCGTCGCCGCCATCAGGCGCGAGCTCGGCGGGAAGTGGTCGACGGGCATCGTCATCGCGCAGTGCGCCATCGCCTGGCTGCTGGCGTTCATCACATATCTGATCGCGGGGGCCGTGCTCGGCTGAACGTCAGCCCAGCATCGTCCTGACCAGCCAGATCAGCAGCAGGTGGCCGGGATAGAAGAGGTAGAAGAGCCATTTGAGGCCGCGGCCGCGCTGCCCGTTGTACGAGAGGATCGGCAGGAATCCGAGCAGGCCGAACCAGTAGATCCCCATGTTGCGCAGGAGCGCATGGTAGACTGCGCCGGCGGCGGCCTCGATCTCGAGACCCTTTCCGCGCAGTAGGTAGAACACGAAGATGAGGCCGCAGCCGAGCATGTTGTAGTCGAGGCCGAGCAGCACCGAGAGCATGGCGAAGACGGCGAGCATGATGAAGCCCGCAGCCTCGCGGCTCTTCGGTGCCCCCTCCCCTGTGATCCTCTCGAAGAGCATGAGCCCGAGGATCGCCCAGAAGAACGTGGCCATGATGTTCTGGTGCGAGAACTCGAGCGGAACGCCCGCGGTCACAAGGTCGAACGGAACCTCGCTGACCAGCGAGAAGATGCCCATGCGCAAGAGATAGCGCTGCTTGTCGTGCGTGTGGGCGAAGCCTTCGGAGATGCAGAACGCGAAGACGGGCATCGCGATCCTGCCGAGCACGCGCATCCACACCTGGTCGGGGAAGAAGCTGTCTCCCACGTGGTCGAGCACCATGGAGGCCATGGCGATCAGCTTGAGCGTGGTTCCGTCGAGTACTCGGAAGCGCTTCGGGATCTCCATCTTCTCCCCTATCCCTGCGGGGGCTGCCACACGAACAGACCCTCGGCGGTTGCAAGCTGGCGGACGAGGGCGAGCAGGTCGTCGGTCGCGTTGTAGAGCGTCATGTAGATGTCGCCCGGGTCGGCGGTGATCAGGACATCCTCATCGGGCAGCAGCAGATACAGCTCCCTCTCCATGGCGCGGGTGATATCCCCGGGATCGGGGTCATCGACCCACGTCTCACCGTAATCGGACGAGATCCGCAGGTCGTAGTAGCAGTACAGCTTGAGCAGCAGCGACAGCTTATGCTCCGCCAGCACCTCGGTCCGCGGGCTCGCGAGGACGTGCTGCTCCACGGCGAAGAAGCGGCCCGGGCTATCCGCCGGCACCTGCATGGGAAGGATGTCGATCACCCAATAGGGCCTCTCGAGCAGCTCTTCGATGTCCGCACCCATATCCTTCGCAATCCCTCGCAGCGATACGACACCATCATTCTAGGCAATCCACCGTCCATTGCCTCACGAGGGTTGGACCCGGTCCAATTTCCAGTTGTTTGTACTATTTCAAGCACCATCGCAGGGAAAAGTACAAACAACTGGAGCATCAAGTCCACATGCACCGGTATTCCACCGGTTGTTTGTATTTCGACGCTGCTGGAATACAAACAACCGGCCCCGCCTAGGCGGGGCCGGTTCGAATTGCATCTGTGGGGCCGGATCAGAACTCGGCGCCGCACTTCTTGCAGACGCGCTTCTTGTCGACGCCGGTGCCGCTGTGGCCGACGCGGGTGGCCTTGCCGCACGTGGGGCACACGAGCATGACGTTCGAGACGTCGATCTTGGCGGGCTTGTCGACGATGCCGCCCTGCTGGTTCATCTGGTTCGGACGCGTGGCCTTCTTGACGATGGCAACGCCCTCGACGAGAACCTTGCCCTCCTCGGGATAGGTGCGGAGCACGAGGCCCTGCTTGCCCTTGTCCTTGCCGGAGATAACCTCGACGGTATCGCCCTTCTTGACGTTCATCTTAGGCATAGTATCGTCTCCTCCTACAGCGTCTCGGGCGCAAGCGAGACGATCTTCATGTACCTGCGGTCGCGCAGCTCGCGAGCGACGGGCCCGAAGATACGGGTGCCGCGGGGCTCGCCATCCTTGTTCACCAGAACGGCGGCGTTCTGGTCGAACTTGATGTAGCTGCCGTCCTTGCGGCGGGTCTCCTTGGCGGTGCGGACGATGACGCAGCGCACGATGTCGCCCTTCTTGACGGCGGAATTGGGCGTTGCCTCCTGGACGGCGCAGATGATCACGTCGCCGAGGCCTGCGTAACGGCGCTTGGAGCCGCCGATGACCTTGATGCACTTCACGCGCTTTGCGCCGCTGTTGTCGGCCACATTGAGCATGGTCTCCATCTGAATCATGGGACAACCCTCCTTTACTTAGCGCGCTCGATGATCTCGACCAAGCGCCAGCGCTTGGTCTTCGAAAGCGGACGGGTCTCCATAACCTTGACGGTGTCGCCGAGGCCGGCCTCGTTCTTCTCGTCGTGGACATGGAGCTTCTTGTGGATGGTCATCATCTTGCTGTACTTGGGATGACGCTTGCGATAGGTGATCTTGACCGTGATCGTCTTGTCGCCGGAGAGGGACGCGACGACGCCGGTGCGGACCTTGCGAGCGTTCCTGGTCTCGGTATCAGCCATGTCTTACACTCCTGGCTCTACTCATTGGCAGCGGCGTTGTCCGCTGCGATCTGACGGGTACGCATCTCGGTCTGGACGCGTGCGATGTCGCGCTTGACGATCTTCACGCGGGCAGTGTTGTCGAGCTGGCTCGTGGCCATCTGGAAGCGGAGGTTGAAGAGCTCAGCACGGCCCTCCTCCAGCTTCTTGGCAAGCTCAGCATCGGTGAGCTTGGCGATTTCGGCATACTTCATGGTTTACTCCTCCCCGTCCTGATCGGCGCGGGAGACGATCTTGGTCCTGATGGGAAGCTTGTGCTGGGCAAGGCGGAGAGCCTCGCGGGCAACCTCATCGGACACGCCATCGATCTCGAACATGATGCGGCCGGGCTTGACGACGGCCACCCACTCCTCGGGGTTGCCCTTGCCGGAGCCCATGCGGGTCTCAGCCGGCTTCTTGGTGATGGGCTTGTCCGGGAAGATGGTGATCCAGACCTTGCCGCCACGCTTCATGTAACGGGTCATGGCGACACGGCAGGCCTCGATCTGGCGGTTGGTGATCCAATGGGCCTCGAGAGCCTGGATGCCGTAGCTGCCGCGATGCAGCTCGGTGTTGCCCTTGGCCTGGCCCTTCATGGAACCGCGCTGGACCTTACGGTGAAGAACGCGCTTAGGTGCGAGCATTAGCGGCCCCTCCTCTCGTTACGCGGACGGCGGGGACGAGCGGAGCCCTCGAGCGCGGGCTTGGGAGCAGCCTGGCCGGGGAGCTTTTCGCCATGGTAGATCCACACCTTGACGCCGCAGGCGCCCATGGTGGTGGAGGCGACGGCCTCGCCGTAATCGATGACAGCGCGGAGGGTGTGCAGGGGCACGCGACCCTCGCGGTACCACTCGCGACGACCCATCTCGGCGCCGTTCAGGCGGCCGGAGCACTGGATACGGATGCCCTTGGCACCGGACTTGCGAGCGGTCTGGACAGCCTTGCGCATCGCGCGACGGAAGGCGATGCGGCCCTCGAGCTGGTCGGCGATGGACTGGGCGACGAGCGTGGCGTCGAGCTCGGGGCGCTTGACCTCGATGACGTCCACGGCGACCATGCCCTTCTCGGCACCGGCGACCTTCTCGAGGTCGGAGCGGAGGGTGTCGATCTCGGCGCCCTTCTTGCCGATCACGACGCCGGGACGGGCGGTGTAGATGGTGACGGTGACCTTGTCACCGGCACGCTCGATCTCCACGCGGGAGAGAGCGGCGTTGCTGAGGCGCTTCTCGAGGAACTTGCGGATGGCAAGGTCGGAGCCGACGGCCTGAGCATACTTCTTCTTGTCGGCGTACCAGCGGGAACGCCAATTCTCGGTGGTGCCGAGACGGAAACCGGTAGGATGAACCTTCTGGCCCATGACTCTTTACGCCTCCTTCGGTGCGACGACGACGGTGATGTGGCTCATGCGCTTGTTGATGCGGCTGGCAGAGCCCTTGGCGCGCGGACGGATGCGCTTCAGCGTGGGACCCTCGTCGACGAAGCAAGCCTTGATGACGAGATCCTCGCCGCGGAGGCCGTTGTTGTTCTCGGCGTTGGCGGCGGCGGAGCGGACGACCTTCGCCACGTCGACGGCGACGGCGCGGTTGCTGAACTGCAGGATCTCGAGAGCCTGGGCAACCGACTTGTTGCGGATCATGTCAACGACCATGCGGGCCTTGCGCGGAGCGACGCGCACGTACTTGGCAGTGGCCTTGACCTCGGTGTTTGCCATGCGGTTCTACCTCCCTACTTTGCCTTGTGGCCGCGGAAGGTACGGGTGGGCGAGAACTCGCCCAGCTTGTGACCGACCATGGACTCGGTGACGTATACGGGGACATGCTTGCGGCCGTCGTGGACGGCGATGGTGTGGCCGACCATCTCGGGATAGATGGTCGAGGAACGCGACCAGGTCTTGATGACCTCCTTGGTGCCTGCCTCGTTCTGAGCGGTGACACGCGCGAGGAGGCGAGTCTCCACAAACGGGCCCTTCTTGAGACTTCTGCTCATTCTTTATCTCCTACTCGTGTCGACTACTTGGACGTCTTGGTCTTACGACGACGGATGATGAGACGGTTGGACGCCTTCTTGGGATCGCGGGTCTTCTTGCCCTTGGTCGGGATGCCCCACGGGGTGACGGAAGGACGGCCGGAGGTGTGGTTCTTGCCCTCGCCACCACCATGCGGGTGGTCGACCGGGTTCATGACCGTACCGCGGACGGTGGGACGGACGCCGGCCCAGCGGCTGCGGCCGGCCTTGCCGATGACGATGTTGGAGTGATCGGCATTGCCGACCTCGCCGATCGTGGCGCGGCAGGTGAGCAGGACACGACGGAGCTCGGAGCTCGGGAGGCGCAGGACGGCGTAGCCGTTGTCCTTGCCCATGAGCTGCACGGAGGTGCCGGCGGAGCGGGCGAGAGCGGCGCCCTTGCCAGGCTGGAACTCGACGGCATGCACGAGCGTGCCGACGGGGATCTCGGAGAGCGGCATGGCGTTGCCGGGCTTGATGTCGATGCCCTTGGTGCCGGACACGACGGTGTTGCCGACCTTCAGGCCCTCGGGAGCGAGGATGTAGGCCTTGAAGCCGTCGGCATAGGTGAGGAGCGCGATGCGGGCGCTGCGGTTGGGGTCGTACTCGATGGTCGCGACCTTGGCCGGAACGTCGTCATGGGTGCGCTTGAAGTCGATCTTGCGGTACTGACGCTTGTGGCCGCCGCCCTGGTGACGGGTGGTGATGCGACCGTTGTTGTTGCGGCCAGCCTTCTTGGGCAGGGGCTCGAGAAGCGACTTCTCGGGCTTGTCCGTGGTGATCTCCGCGAAGTCGGAGACCGTCTGCCAACGACGGCCGGGGCTCGTTGGCTTGAGGTGCTTAACTGCCATAACTCAAATCCCTTCTGTTTTCCGTTGGCCGTCCCGCTCGAAGGTGTGGCGAGACGACACCGGACCTACCACGGTACCGCGCGTATCCATACTGCGCGGCATGGAAGCCCGGCCCCGTTTCCGAGGCGCGGGCGGATTGCCTTACTCTGCGGCCACCTGCTGGTTGCCGAAAATCTCGATGGTCTCGCCAGCCTTGAGGGTGACGATGGCCTTCTTCCAGGAGCGGGTCATGCCCATGGTCTGGTAGCGGACGCGCTTGTGCTTGCCCTTGACCTGCATGGTGTTGACCTTGACGACGTGGACGCCGAAGAGCTTCTCGACGGCCTCGGCGATCTCCTCCTTGCCGGCGGTCTTGGCGACCTCGAACGTGTACTTGCCCTGCTCCATGAGGTCATAGGAACGCTCGGAGACGATCGGGCGGATGATGACGTTGTAGGCGGAGTTCATTATGCGAGCACCTCCTCGAGCTGCTTGGCGACGTCGGCGGTCATGAGGAGCGCGCCGTTGTCGATGAGGAAGCGGGCGTTGACCTCGGAGACGCCGAAGATGGAAACCTTCGGGAGGTTGCGGAACGACAGGTAGGTGACGATGTCGTCATCCGGAACCACGAGGGTGACGCGCTTGCCGTTGATGCCGAGGGCATCGAGGACGGCCTTGGCCGCCTTGGTGGACGGCTCGTCGAACTCGAGGGTATCGAGGAGGTAGAGCTCCTCGTCGGCGACCTTGCCGGAAAGCACGGAGCGCATGGCGAGCTTCACCATCTTGTTGTTGATGCGCTTGGCGTGGCTGTGGGGCATGGGCCCGAAGATGACGCCGCCGCCCTTCCACTGGCCGGCACGCGTGGAGCCCTGGCGGGCACGGCCGGTGCCCTTCTGGCGATAGGGCTTCTTGCCGCCGCCGGAGACGTCGTGGCGGTTCTTGGTTGCATGGGTGCCCTGACGCAGGCAAGCGTCCTGGCAGACGATGACCTGGTGGATGACGGGGATGTTCGGCTCGATGCCGTAGACGGCGTCGGCGAGCTCGGCGGTGCCGGCTGCGGTGCCGTCGGTCTTCTTGATCTCGTACTGTGCCATTTCTGTGCCCTCCTTAAGCCATACGGACCTGGACGAGGGCGTTCTTGCCGCCGGGGACGGCGCCCTTGACGAGCAGGAGGTTCTGCTCGGCGTCGACGCGCACGAGCTTGAGGTTCTTGACGGTCACGCGCTCGTTGCCCATGTGTCCGGCCATGTGGAGGCCCTTGCGGACGCGGGCGGGATAGGCGCACTGGCCGATGGAACCCGGGCGACGCTGGTTGCGGGAACCGTGCGTCATGGGGCCGCGGTGGAAGTTCCAGCGCTTGATGGTGCCCTGGAAGCCCTTGCCCTTGGAGGTGCCGGTGACGTCGACGGCCTTGGAGTCGGCGAAGATCTCGACGGTGACCTGGTCGCCCGTCTTGTACTCGCTGGCGTCCTCGACGCGGACCTCGCGCAGATAGCGCATAGGCTCGACGCCCTGGGCCTTGAAGTGGCCCGCAAGAGGCTTGTTGACACGCTTGGGCTTGATCTCACCAAAACCGATCTGGACGGCCTCGTAGCCGTCGGTCGCCTTGGTCTTCACCTGCGAGATCGTGCAGGGGCCAGCCTGGATGACGGTGACGGGCACGACGTTGTCGTCCTCGTCCCAGACCTGCGTCATCCCCAGCTTGCGGCCGAGAATAGTGTTGACCATTTCTGGTCCTTTCCCTTGGTGGTCATGGGCCTTTACGTGCGATCCCTTATCGCGCGCCCCCAGCGGACCACATCCGTCAGAAGTGCTGCTTGCCTGCGGCATAGCTGGACGACCCGCATAAAGCGAGCAGCTTTACTACTTTAACACACGTGACCGCGCGTATCCTCGTGTTTTTTTGGGATTTTGGTGGGGTTTCGTGGGGTGCGGACGCGGTGCCCGAGGGCGTCGCGGCGCATCCGTTTGGCGTACACTAGCAGGTGTTCGCCCGCCACGCCAAGGAGCCGCCATGCGCAAGCACCTCACGTCCGTATTCGCCGCGCTGCTCGCGCTCGTCCTCTCGGGATGCTTCGGCGACGGCATGTCGCCCAACGCGGTCACGGTGGACCTGGCGACGCAGGACGCGGTCACCGTCATCCCGTGGAAGGACGAGGCGGCGCCGCAGGTGACGGTGGGCCTCCCCGATTGGCTCGAGACCGTGAAGTACGAGCCGGACCCCGACGACGGCAGCATCGCCCTGGAGCGCATCGGCGGCCTGTGGGCGCACGGCAGCATCGACATCGCCTACACGTCGGACGATGCCGTGAAGTACATGGAATACCAGCTCGACCCCGACTACATCGTGGGCAACCACCTCTTCGGCAGCCGCTACACGCAGGTCGAGGCGAGCGACATCCAGCGCGCCGAGATCGGCGGGCACGAGGTCCTGTGGGGTTGGTACCGCTTCAACGACGAGTACGACAGGCCCAACATGTACTACGTCTCGGTGGCCCAGGTGACCGAGGGCGAGGCGCTCGAGATCCTCGTGGTCGAGCCGTCCATCCGCGAGGGCGGCATCACCCTCGATGAGAGCTACCTGTTCTCCCTCTGGGAGCTCGTGAGCTGGTAGGGCGTCCCCGCAAACGCAAAAACGCCCCCGGCCCGTGGGGCCAGGGGCGTGCTTCAACCTGTTGGCAAGGTTCGCTTAGAGCTTGATCTCGATGTCGACGCCAGCGGGGAGGTCGAGGCGCATGAGCGAGTCGACGGTGCTGCTGGAGGGATCGAGGATGTCGATGAGGCGCTTGTGGGTGCGCAT
>Ga0256405_10001947_pt1 | contig 51686 bp, 43 predicted proteins | sample RumenRJG_02DNA_FD_189096 | JGI IMG/M metagenome (GOLD analysis project Ga0256405, IMG submission 189096) | Bovine rumen microbial communities from Lethbridge, Alberta, Canada - RJG_02 | ecosystem: Host-associated > Mammals > Digestive system > Stomach > Rumen | place: Canada: Alberta...
GACGGCGTGACGAACGCGGACGGATCGCTCAGGCAGCTTTCCATCGGCCAGCTCGTGATGGCGATCTGCCTGAACCGCGCATCCAAGCTCGAGACGGACATCATCGCGCTCATGGAGGAGATGAATTCGACGAGCTTGAAGCTCGGAAGGATGACGGACATCGAGAAGACGGTGCTCGAGTACGGCTGCTACATGAACGACACCTCAAAGAACGGCATCGTGTGGGAGGGGACGAACTACACGTGCCGTGACTTCCTCGTAAACATCGTCGGCATGGACTCTTCCAGCGTTCCGACCGGACAGGTTACCGCTGCGAACACGGATTTCATAACTGCGCTCGAATCGAAGATGGACGAACTCAACACGTTCAGCCAGCAGAAGATGATCGAGCTCCAGTCGCTCACGAACAAGCGCGACCAGAGCTATGACATGATCTCGAACGTCCTGAAGAGCCTCAACACGACAATGACAGGAATCGTCAACAACACATAATGGCCGGAAACGCGATCGACAGCCTCTTGAACGCCATCGGATACCCGGAGCGGGCACCCGACGGCGCGGTGTCGTTCACGCTTCAGGTCGATGGCGGCGAGATCGTCGCGACCGAGGCGGGGGGCGCGTTGCGCCTTGTCTGCCGCCTGACGGACGACGCGGCGGAACTGCCGCGACTGGCGGGCTACGCGGCGGGGCGGTTCCTGCGCGAGGCGGCGACGCTCGCCTGCGACCGCGACGGCGCCTTCCTCTGGCAGGCGGCCGATCTCGGCGCGGAGCCCGACGGCGGGCGCCGCTTCTTCGAGACGTTCTGCGATTCGTGCGACTGGTGGCGTGCGCGTCTGGAGGCCAACATGGACCGGGGCGATGATGCGCCGCCGCACAACGAGATGAGGATATTGCCATGAATAAACATTTGTTCTTGATCGCCGTGGCGCTGGCTGCGACCTGCCGGGCCGCTGATGTTGCGCGGGGCGACGCCGCGGCGCAGGAGCCGGCGCAGAAGTCCGTCATCCCCTGGAAGACGCCGACGTACACGCTCGTCGCGCGCGACATGGACCTGCGCGCGGCGCTCGATACCTTCGCGGTCGCCGAGGGCCTGTCGGTCGTGATGTCGCCGGGCGTGCAGGGCCTCTTCTCCGGCGATTTCCGCGACGTGGCGCCGGATGCGTTCCTCGACCGCCTGGCGACGGTCCACAACCTGACGTGGTACTACGACGGCGCGGCGCTCTATCTCTACGGCGCGGGCGAGATCCAGACGCTCCTCATCGAGCTCCAGTACATGAAGGCGGGCGAGCTGCGCCGCATGCTGGTCGAGCTCGGCATGGAGGACGCGCGCTTCCCGATCAAGACGACGTCGAACGACGAGCTCATCATGGTCGCGGGGCCGCCGCGCTACGTCACGCTCGTCGCCGAGCTGATCGCCAGGGCCGACCGGCTGCGGCAGATGCGGACGTTCAACGAAGTCGAGATGCGCCTCTTTCCGCTCGCCAACACGTGGGCGGATGACGTGTCGTTTGCGGTGTCGTCGCCGGAATCGACGGTGACGATCAAGGGCGTCGCGCGCCTCATCGAGGAGATGATGGCGAGCGGCGCGGACGGGACGGCGCGCGAGGCGGGGCTGACGAACGGCACCGACTCGGCGGACGCGGCGTTCGCGGCGGCGATGAACGCGGCGTTCCGGCCCGTCATCCGCCCCGAGAACCGCCTCAACGCGGTGCTCGTGCGCGACGTGTCCTCGCGCATGCCGATGTACGAGCGGCTGATCGGCCAGCTCGACAGGCCGCAGAAGCTCGTGGAGATCGACGTGACGGTCGTGGAGCTGTCGAAGAAGGACGCGCTCGACTGGCAGCTGTCGCTGAAGGTGACGGGCGCGCACCGCGACATCTCGGGCGCGGCGGGCCAGAACGCGGCCAACCTCTTCAACGCCGACGGCCTCGGCGGACGCGGGATGGCGGGCGCGCTCTCCTACCTCGGGCGCAACGTGACGGTCGACGCGTCGCTGACGGCGCTGAAGGAGAAGGGCAAGGCGCGGTCGATCTCGCGCACGTCGCTCCTGACGGTCAACAACCTCGCCGCGCAGATGACCGACTCGCAGAGCTACCACGTGCGCGTGATCGGCACGGAGGTCGCGACGCTCGAGGAGGTGACGGCGGGCACGACGCTCCAGGTCAAGCCGCGCATCGTCCCGTCCCTGTCGACGAACGTCGCCGACCAGATCTGGCTGTCGATGCGTCTCGACGACGGCGGCTTCGAGTCCATCGCGGTCGATGCGATGCCGATGACGCGCTCGTCGAGCCTCCAGACGCAGACGGCGGTCTTCGAGGACGAGGCGATCATGCTCGCGGGCTACCTGCGCGACATCGAGGAGACGGGCGGCTGGGGCATCCCGTACCTGCGGGACATCCCGTGGATCGGCTGGCTCTTCGGCGGCGCGTCCGTCAAGAAGGAGACGGTCCAGCGCATGTTCATCCTCTCGCCGCACATCGTGGACCTCGACGCGGAGATGCTCGCGCGGCTGCAGGCGACGCGCCTGCGGGACGTGGCCGTCGAGGAGCAGCTGGCCGACGACGCCGAGCGCTCGGACGACGAGCGGCGCGAACGCGAGCTGGAGCGCGAGAACCAGAACGACATCCGCCACGAGCGGCACGAGGACCGCTACGAGCGGCGCAAGGCGGAGCTCAAGCACGAGCGGACGATGCGCGAATTTGCGCGCCAGGAGAAGCGGCGGCTCCTGTCGGAGGACATCAAGGCGTGGAAGGAAGAGGAGAAGGCGGCCCGCGACCGTGCGAAGGATGTCGAGGTCGAGGTCGTTTCCCCTGTTGAGGATCCGGAGGCGAAGACTGTGGAATGAGCGAAACGGTGACGATTGCGAACGGTTTTGCCGAAGTGGGCGCGGGGACGTGGCTGACGGGCCGCGGCCAGCCGACGGCTTTCTTCGGCACGGCCGTGCGCCGTCGCCGGACGGGCTGGTTCCTGCGCGACCGCGCGGCGCTCGATCTCGTCGAGACGACGGGCGCGGCCTGGTGCGCGGCCGCCGCGCGCCCGTTCCTGACGCACATTCCCTGCGCCGCGCCGATCACGGCCGTGTCCGCCAAGGTGCTCGTCGCCCCGGCCGCCGCGTGGCGCGGCGCGGAGCTCGTGAAGGTCATTCCGATGAGCGTGCGCGGCGCGTTCGGCGTGACGCGGTTTGAACAGGCGTGGCTCGTGACGGCCACGGCCTCGCGCACGGCGCGCGTCGCGGTGGCGGACGGCGACACGCTGTCGGTCCGCCCGGAGGCGGTCGTCGCCTGGACGGGCAACCGCCCGACGGGATTCGTCCGGCGGCTCGGCCTCTGGGACGTTCTCCTGCCGCGCGCGCCGCGCGACCTGCTGCTCCATTTCCACGGACCGTGCATCGTCTGGATCGAAGGCTCCCCCAGCCTCCCAACCTCCAAGCTTCCCAACTTCACCCGGAGGGCCTATGGCATTTGACGCGGCCCAGATTCTCCGGCAGACGTATGCGGCGGGCGCGGAGCGGCTTGAGATGGCGCAGAGCCTCGCGCGCGAACAGCCGGCCGCCGCCGCCCCCGCGCGCGGCGAGCTGATGGGCACGTCGTTCGTCGTCGAGGCCGATCCGCTTGCGGAGCTTCAGGATTCGATGGAGGAGCTGTCGTTCCAGTTCGAGGAGAAGACGGCCAAGCGCATCGCCGAGCGGAAGATGGGGCCGATGCAGGGCCCGCGCGCGGCGTTCATCCGCGCGCTGGAGGCGTGGCAGGCGATGCTGCCGGACATGCCGGGGGCCGATCGGATCCAGAAATTCATCCAGACCGTCCGTGAGATGATGCGCGGCGGCGCGTCGCCCGACGCGGCGGGGCTCCTGAAGGGGCTCGCGCGCGAATCGACCGATCCGAGCCACCAGTTCGCGATGCTCGACCTGCTGGAACAGATGCTCGGCGAGGGCGAGACGGAGCTGCGCGACCTGATCCGTCAGGCGCGCGCGCAGCTGATGGCCGACAAGGGCGCGGAGATCAAGGCGGGCATCAATCTCGCCGAGGAGGTGAACGCGCGCGCGACGACACCCGGCGAGATGCAGGAGCTGCGCGACCTCTACCGCAGCGAAGTCGTCGGCTTCACGAAGCCGCAGGACTGCTTCCGCTCGCTCATGGCGAGCCGCGGGCCGGGCGGTCTTGCCGACGCCATCGCGTTTCTCATCGCGGGCTGCGGCGCCGATCTGAAGTCCGGCATGCCGTCGCTGGAGGCGGCGCAGCTTGGGCGCATCCTCACCGACCTCGGCTGCGTCCAGGCGCTCCAGACGGTGCTGGAGAAGCTGACGCAGCTGGGCGCGCGCATGGGCCAGCAGTTCGGCGAGCCGTGCTTCCTCAACGGCGAGCAGCTGACGGGGCGCGTCCTCGACCTGACGGAGCAGGCGTTCATCGCCGCCGCCGCGATCGCGCACCTCGTCGGCGACTGCGGGATGCAGAAGCTGCTGGCGCAGATGGATTTCACGCGCGAGCTGACGCGCCTCTTCCGCCAGCTCTCGCCGCGTCTCTTCGCGAAGGAGGGCGACCGCCAGCGCCTCGTGGAGGCGGCGCAGGAGCACCTCGACGGGCTCATCATGAAGGAAGAGGAAGAGACGGAAGAGGAGGCGGCGTCATGACGGCACCGAACTGGATCGAGGCGGTGGTGCGCGACTTCGGGCGTGGCGCGGGACTGGCGGACTTTGCGCTGAACGCGCGCGGCGCGGCGGCCGTCCGCTTCGAGAACGGTCTGACGCTCCGCTTCGAGTACACGGGCGAGGAGCTGGTCGTGGCCGTCACGGTCCCGATGGCCGCGTCGCCGGCGGCCGCCGGGCGCATTCTCGCCGCCGCCCACCCCGACGCGCGCTTCGGTGCGCCGATCCGCGCGGGCTACCTCGCGAAGGCGGGCGCGGCCGTCTTCGCCGTGCGCCTCGCGGCGTCGGACGTCACGCTCCCCGTCCTTAACACGGCCTTCGGCGCGCTCTGGCGCGTCGCGACGGAAACGGGAGGTGCCGCATGAGCCTGGGTGTCGCGCGCACGACGGAGCCCTTGAGCTTCAACACCGGCATCGGCAACACGTCGTTCGCCGAGGTGCTGAACGCACCGGGCGCGGGCGAGCCGCAGAAGACGCTCCTGCCGGGCTCGACGACGGTGACGCAGGCCGTCGACGCGCTCTTCCCGACGGAGCGCGCCGTCCGCGACGAGGTGATGGCCGCGCTCGTCGCCGGGAACACGGCCGTCCTGCGCACGAGCGGCGGCTTTAACGAGGCGGCGCGCCGCGCGGCGCGGACGCTGCGCGCGAGCCGGACGGCGGCGGCGGACCGGGCGGCGCACGAGATCGAAACGTTGCTCGCGGACACGGACCTCTTCGAGCGCTACCGCATGGCCCTTCTGGAGACATGATGAACCTGACGAACTTTTCCAACGTGTTCAGCCGATTCGGCGACCTGGTGCTGGCCTTCCTCGTGGTCTGCATCATCGGCCTGCTGATCATCCCGCTGCCGACGCCGATGGTGGACCTCCTGATCTCCATCAACCTGATGATCTCGACGGTCATGCTGATGCTCTCGCTCTACCTGCCGCGGGCGCTCGCGTTCTCCACGTTCCCGTCGATGCTGCTCTTCACGACGCTCTACCGCCTCGCGCTGAACGTGACGACGACGCGCCTCATCCTCCTCAAGGCGGACGCGGGCGAGATCATCTACACGTTCGGCAACTTCGTCGTGGGCGGCAACTTCGTCGTCGGCGCCGTCATCTTCCTCATCATCACGATCGTCCAGTTCGTCGTGATCGCCAAGGGCGCGGAGCGCGTCTCGGAGGTCGCCGCGCGCTTCACCCTCGACGCGATGCCCGGCAAGCAGATGTCGATCGACGCCGACATGCGCGCGGGCGCGATCGACCAGGAGACGGCCAAGCGGCGGCGCACCGAGCTCGCCAAGGAATCGCAGCTCTACGGCGCGATGGACGGCGCGATGAAGTTCGTCAAGGGCGACGCGATCGCCGGCCTCATCATGACGGCGATCAACATCGTCGGCGGCATCTGCGTGGGCGTGTTCATGAACGGCAAGGACGTCAGCTGGGCGGTGACGAAGTACGGCATCCTGACGATCGGCGACGGCCTCGTCTCGCAGATCCCGGCGCTGCTCGTCTCAATCACGTCGGGCGTCATCGTCACGCGCGTCGGCGACGTCGACAACAAGCCGCTCGGCCAGGACATCATCGACCAGTTCTTCGCGCAGCCGAAGGCGATCCTGCTCGGCGCGGTGATGCTCGTCGCCATCGGCCTCATCCCCGGCTTCCCGAAACTCCAGATCTTCGGCCTCGCCGTGTTCGTCGCGGCCGTCGGCTACAGCCTGATGCTCAAGGTGAAGCTGGCGAAGGCGCGCGCGGAGAAGGGCGAGGATCCGCTCGCGGCCGCCGCGCCGTCGGAAGGGAACGCCCCGCGCCCGAAGAAGAAGGACGGCGACGACTTCTCGATGGTGACGCCGCTGACGGTCGACATCGACGCGGACATCCGCGGCGCGCTCTCCTACGACGCGCTCAACGACCAGATCATGTCGATCCGCCGCGCGCTCTACCACGACCTCGGCGTGCCGTTCCCCGGCATCAACCTCTCGCTCAATCCCTCCCTGAAGGACGGGCGCTACCGGCTGCTCGTCAACGAGGTGCCCGTGTCCGAGGGCGCGCTGCGCAAGGGCTTCGTCTTCGCGCTCGAGACGCCGGAGAACCTGTCGGCGACGGGCGTCGCCTTCGAGGGCGGCAAGCCGTTCCTCGCGGGCTACGAGACGTGCTGGGTGAAGGAGGAGGACAAGGCGAAGCTCGACGAGTCGGGCGTGCGCTCGCTCGATCTGGGCGGCGTCCTCTCGTACCACCTCTCCAGCGTGCTCCGGCGCTACGCGCACGAGTTCCTGTCGCTCCAGGAGACGCGGCTCTTGTTCGACCACATGGAGAAGGAGGCGCCGGAGCTCGTCAAGGAGGTCCAGCGCGTCCTGCCGCTCCAGAAGATCACCGACGTCCTCCAGCGTCTCGTCCAGGAGGGCATCTGCATCCGCGACCTGAAGCGCATCACGCAGACGCTCATCGAATGGGGCCAGAAGGAGAAAGACGCCGTGCTGCTCGTCGAGTACGTGCGCTCGGCCCTCAGCCGCTACATCTCCTACAAGTTCTCGGGCGGGCAGAACATCGTCGCGGCGTACCTCCTGGACCCGTCGCTCGAGGAGAAGATCCGCAAGTCCGTGCGCCAGACGTCGTCCGGCTCGTACCTCGCGATGGATCCGGCGACGGTGCGCGCCATCCTCGCCGTCGTCAAGCGCACGATCGGCGACCTCGCGAAGATTCCGCAGAAACCCGTCATCATCGTATCCGTCGACATCCGGCGCTACTTCCGCAAGATGATCGAGAAGGACTGGTATGAGCTGCCCGTCCTGTCGTTCCAGGAGCTGAGCGCCGAGATCAACATCCAACCGCTGGGGAGGCTTAAACTGTGAGTTTCGTTCTGAAGATCGTCCGCGGTGCGAACGCGGGGGCGGAGATCGCCCTGCCGGAAGGCGTTGCCGTCACGCTGGGCAAGTCGGACGACTGCGACATCGTGCTCGCGGACGCGACGCTCCCGGACGCGGCGCTGACGCTCGCGGCCGCGGCGGACGGCGTGACGCTCGACGGCGAAGCGCTCGCGCCGTTTGCGGTGACGGAGCGCGGCGCGACGGCGTTTGCCGTCGGCCCCGCCGACGCGCCGTGGGACGAGCTCAAATGGCCGGAAAAGGAGAAAAGCTCACGCGGAGACGCGGAGACGCGGAGCGAGGAAGGTGAAGACGCACGCGGAGACGCGGAGACGCGGAGCGAGGAAGGAGAAAATCTCCGCGCCTCTGCGCCTCCGCGTGAGAAAAAGAAGCGTCCCGGCTGCCTCGGCTGCCTGATCGTTCTTATTCTGATCTTGATTGCGCTGGGCGCGCTCGGTTGGTTCTTCCGCAAGGAGGCGAAGCCGTACGTCGAACGGGCGCGGCCCTACGCCGATCAGGCGCTGGCGAAAGTCGCGCAGCTGGTCAAGAAATCGGATGCGGTGCCCGTTGCGGGCGAAACGGCGGAAGAGGTTGATTGGATCGTCGTCCTCGCGGAACGCCACGGCCTCGTCGCCACGAACCGCGCCGGGCGCGCCGTGCTGACGGGCGACTTCGCGACGCGCGCCGCGCGCCTGACGGCGACGGCCGAGGCGTATGCGGCGTGTCCGGGGATCGAGCTCGATTTCTGCGACGACGAATCGCTCAAGACGGCCGCCGAGGATACGTTTGCGCTCGTGGGCGAGCCTGATCTGCGCGTGACGGCGGCGACGAATCGCGTCCTGGCGCTGGCCGGCACGGCGGTCGACCTGCGCCGCACGCTGGAGGCGCTCGCCGCCGACCTGCCGAAGCTGCGCGATGTGGACCTGTCGGGCGTGGCGACGCGCGGCGGCGCGACGGTCGCAGACGCGGCATCCGAGGCGTTGGCCGCAGACCGGACGGGCGATCCCGCCGCGTCTCGCGCCGCGCGTCTCGCGGCCCCCGCCCAGCCGACGCTGCCCGTCTGCGGCATCCTGACGACGCCCTATCCGTGCCTCGTGCTGAAGAACGGGATGCGGGTGCTCGAGGGCGCGCCGCTCGGGGACAGCGTCGTCCTGAAGATCGAGGCGGATGCGGTCACGCTCACGAACGCCAACGGGAGGATCGTATGGAAGCCGTAAGGGACCCCATCCGTCTTCTGGCGATCGAGAAGGAGCTGGCGGGGCCGGAGAAAGAGGCCGCGCTTGTGAGGTACGATGCCATTCTCGCCGCGCTCGACGCGCGGCTCAAGGCGGCGCTGGAGGCCGGGCTGCCGCCGGACGAGTTTCCGCGCGCCGAACGGCTGAAAGAGGCAAATGTCACGGCAAGGAAGATTTTAAGGTTGGCCGTCCGGGTGGATGGCCAAGGAAACTAAACGCCGAAAGGCAAGCGTTCAACAACAACAACCAAACGAAAGGAAACAGAAAATGGCGACAGGATTACCTGATGTCAAAGCGGTCGTGAACGATTTGTCGGGCAGCCGCGTTCAAAGCGGAGCCTCCGAATACATTCACACCGACGCAGTCTATCTCGCGCTCATGAATGCGGCGGTCTCGATGGAGGCGCGCCTGAAAGAGTCGCTCGAGAACTATCAGGAGCACCCGGACGTGCAGGCGAACCTGCAGCAGCTCCAGTACGACCTGCAGCAGTGGAACCTCGCGCTCACCACGATGACGAACATCAACAAGAACATGGGCGACGCCTTGAACTCGATCGCCTCGAACTTCCGTTGATGTTTGAACTGACGGGCGAAGAAGCTCGGCTGTTGTTGAACGTCGCCTTGATGGCGACGGGGCAGAACCGCTTCCGGTCCGCCGCGAAGATCCTCGCGGCGCTGGGGGCGTTCCGCCCGGAGGAGGCGTCCGTCGCCTCGGCGAACGCCATCCTCTTCATCAGCATGCTCGACTTCCAGGGCGCGGTGGACTACCTCGACCGCGAGGCGATTCCACGCTTCCCGGACGCACCCATGCTCAAGGCGTTCAAGGGCATGGCGCTCATTCGGATGAACCGTCCGTCTGAGGCGCGCATCCCTCTGGAAGAAGCCGCCAACCAGTCCGCCGATCCTGCGGCGGCGCAACTTGCAAAGGATTTGATGCCATGACAGAACAGATGATCGTCGAGGCGATCCGTGCCACGGGCGGCTCCCCGGCGGCGATGGCCGCCCCCGCCCCGAACCCGGTTGCCGATCCGGCCGCCGTGCAGCGCTTTGATCGCGTGATGGCCGCCGATCCCATTCCGTTTGCGTCCGAGGCGACGGCCGCGTGGCGTTCGGCGCAGGTCAACAACCAGGGGATCCTGCACCGCATCCGCGCGCTGAGCGACCTCAAGGAGATGCATGCGCCGTCGGTGGGGAACCTCATCGAGCTCCAGTACGAGGTGATGAACCTCTCCTTCCAGCAGGAAGTCGTCACGAAGGTCGCCGACAAGGCTTCAACGGCGATCCAGACGTTGGTGAAGAACCAGTGATTAGAGAGACGCGAGACGTTGGACGCGAGACGCGTCTCATGTCTGATGTCTCACGTCAAAGCAGAAAGGTATCCAGCCATGAAACGAATCTTGCCATTTGCGCTTGCCGCCGCCCTGCTGCTCGCGGGCTGCGACAAGGAGACGACGCTCCATTCCGGGCTCGAGGAGCAGCAGGCCAATCTCGTGATGGCCGCGCTGCTGGACGCCGGCATCTCCTGCCACAAGGAGCCCGGCGCGGAAGGGACGTGGAACGTCCTCTGCACCGAGCAGAAGTTCGCCGCCGCGGTGAACCTGCTGGAGCGCCAGGGCCTGCCGCGCCGCGCCCACCAGGGCATCGGCGAGGTCTTCAAGAAGACGGGCATGATCTCGTCGCCGTCGGAAGAGCGCATCCGCTTCATGGACGCGCTGGCGCAGGATCTCGCCAAGACGATTTCGATGATCGACGGCGTCGTGGACGCGCGCGTGCATGTCGTCCTGCCCGAGAACGACCCGTTCGCGCGCAACGCGCTGCCGTCCTCGGCGGCCGTCGCCATCCGCGCGCGCTGGGATTCGGACATCGCCGATCTCGTGCCGTCCGTCAAGGGGCTTGTCAAGAACGCCATCGAAGGTCTGGCGTATGACAAGATACAGGTCACGATCTTCAAGGACATGCCGCCGCTGAAATGACCGGCGACGAGAGACAGTTCCTGCTGACATCCGCCTGGATGTTCATGCGCCACGGCCAGCGTGCGCGCGCCCTGGCCGTCTGCGAAGCCCTCGCGGAGGACGACCCGCGCGACGGCGTCGCCGCCGTTGCCCTGGCGGAACTGCTGCTGGACGAGTCCGATGCCGCGCGCGCGCTGGAGGTTCTGCACGGCGCGGACATCCCCGCGTCGCTCGCGCATGTCGCCGCTGTGCTCGAGACGCGCGCGCTGAAGATGAGCGGGCGCACCGCTGAATCCGCCGCCCGCTGGCGGCGCTACCTCGAATCGCAGAAAGGCGCCCAGCGGCAATGGATGGCGTAAGGAGAAGTTTGGAGGTTTGGAAGATGGAAAGTTTGGAAGGTTGAAAGACTGACGACTTATGGGTGAGAAGAAAAGAGAATTTGCAATAGATGAGGCGAGGGAGCTGGTTGCGAACCGGCTTCTCTGGCCGCGCGTGCGCGATTTTCTCTGGGACTTCGCGCCGCAGGTGCATGAAAGCTGGCTGGAAGATATTCGGGGACGTGAGACGATGGACGCGGGACGCGAAGCCGTCCCGTCTCAGGTCACACGTCTCGCGTCGTCTCCTCGCGTCAAGCGTTTCATTCTCGATCAGCTCGGCGTGGAGCCGTGCTTCCACGATTTCCCGAAGGACGATGGTTCGCGCCTCGCGCTGCTCGACGGCGCGACGCTGCTCGCGATCGTCCGGTGGCTCGGCGCGCTCGCGTGCGCGGACGAACTGCGGAAGGTCACGGACGGCAAGACCGTGCGCGCGCTCAAGGCCGCGCTCCCCGACGTCTATCCCGAAGTATTCGGTTACACGGCGTATTTTCCCCTCTCGCGCGGAGACGAATGGATCGCGCGCCGAGACGCAGAGACGCAGAGTCTGGCTGATCAGGTTGTCTTGACGGGCTTCAACATTCTGCTTTCGGCGCGGACCGATCTTCCCGCGTCCCTCGTCTCGCGCCTCAAGCTCAAGCTGCCCAAGAGCCTCTGCGACTCGGCGTCTCTGCGCGAGACGACGTCTCGGCGTGATCGAAAAGACGCGGTCGCCCGCGCCGCCATTCTCAAACTCCTCAAACTGAAGTTCCCGGAGGCGTATTCGCTATGTTGCTTGTAAACAAACCTGGATTTTCGCTCGCGACCGACCGGCGCCTCGTGAAGGCGACGGACGTCGCGACTGTCCGCACCGCCGAAGAGATCATCGCCGCCGCCGAGGCGGACGCCGCGCGGATCCGCGAAGAGGCGAAGGCCGCGTTCGAGGCGGAAAAGACGCGCGGCTACGAGAAGGGCCTCGCCGACGGCAAGATGGAGATCACGATGCTCAAGCTCGAGCAGGTCGATTCGTCCGTCGCGTTCATGGAGGGCGTCGAGCAGAAGATGGCGGACGTCGTGATGAAGGCGCTCAAGTCGTTTGTCGTCGAGATCGGCGACAGGGAGCTCGTGGTGCAGATCGTCCGCAAGACGATGAACGCCGTCATCCGCACGCAGCGGCAGGTCGTCCTGAAGGTCGCGCCGGAAATGGTCGAGACCGTCCGCACGCGCATCGCCGAGTTCCGTCTCGCCTATCCGACGGTCGAGAGCTTCGACGTCGTGGAGGACCCGCATCTCAAGGGGGCCGCCTGCATCCTCGAGACGGAGGCCGGCGTCGCCGACGCTTCGGTCGACACGCAGCTCGCGGCCATCGAAAAGTCGCTCAAGAAGCACATCGCGGGAGATGGCCGATGACAACCGTCTTCGACTATATTCCGGAGGTGCTGAACCGCGCCGTGGAGGATGCCCAGCCCATTGATGTGAAGGGCAAGGTCATCCAGGTCGTCGGCACGATCATCAAGGCGTCCGTGCCGGGGGTGAAGATCGGCGAAGTCTGTCTCCTGCGCAACCCGTGGGACGGGACGGAAGTCCAGGCCGAGGTCGTCGGCTTCACGAAGGAGGCCGTGCTCCTGACGGCGCTCGGCGCGATGATCGGCATCAGCGGCGAGACGGAAGTGATCCCGACGCGGCGCGTCCAGATGGTGCCCGTGGGCAAGAACCTGCTCGGGCGCGTCCTCGACGGTCTCGGCCGCCCGATGGATGCCGAGACGAAAGGGCCGCTCCGGCCCGACGGCTACTATCCCGTCTACGCGCCGCCGCCCTCGCCGCTGGAGCGGCGCATCATCTCGAAGCCGATCTCGCTCGGCATCCGCGCCATCGACGGGCTGCTCACGTGCGGCGAAGGGCAGCGCATGGGCATCTTCGCGGCGGCGGGCGGCGGCAAGTCGACGCTTCTCGCCTCGATCATCCGCAACACGGAGGCGGAGGTGACGGTCCTCGCGCTCATCGGCGAGCGCGGCCGCGAGGTGCGCGAGTTCATCGAAAAGGATCTCGGGCCCGAGGGCATGAAAAAGGCGGTGCTCGTCATCTCCACCTCGGACCGCTCGTCGATGGAGCGCCTGAAGGCCGCCTACGTCGCGACCGCCATCGCCGAAAGTTTCCGCGACCAGGGCAAGAAGGTGCTGCTGATGATGGATTCGGTCACGCGCTTCGGCCGCGCCCAGCGCGAGATCGGCCTTGCGGCCGGCGAGCCGCCGACGCGGCGCGGCTTCCCGCCGAGCGTCTTTTCGGAGCTGCCGAAGCTGATGGAACGCGCCGGCAACTCGTCGAAGGGATCGATCACCGCGCTCTACACCGTGCTCGTCGAAGGCGACGACATGACCGAGCCGATCGCCGACGAGACGCGCTCGATCCTCGACGGGCACATCATCCTCTCGCGCAAGCTCGCGCAGCAGAACCACTACCCGGCGATCGACATCCTCGCGTCCGTCTCGCGCTGCCAGTCGGCCATCATTCCGAAGGACCACAAGGCTGCGGCCGCGAAGCTGCGCGCGCTCCTGGCCAAGTACGCGGAAGTGGAGCTCCTCTTGAAGATCGGCGAATACAAGAAGGGAACGGACCCCGAGACGGACGAGGCGGTCGCGAAGAACGCCGCCGTCAACAACTACCTGAAGCAGGGGCTCGACGAAAAGCCCGTCTACGCCGACTCCATCCAGAAGCTCAAGGAGGCCGTCGCGTAATGGCGTACCTCCTCCAGCCGCTTTTGAGAATCCGCACGATGCGCGAAGACCGCGCGTCAGGCGAGCTCGTCGCCGCCAAGCGCGATCTGGCGCTGGCGGAAGAGGCGCTGGCGGCACGGCAGAAGGATCTGGCGGACTGGGAGGCGACGAAGGAGGCGCGGCGCGATCGGATTTACGACGCCATCATCGGGCGCGAAGTGAGCCGCGACCAGATCGACCTTGCGAACGAGGGCATCGCGCGGATCGACGAGGAGGGCGTGCTCAAGGCGGATAACGTCAAGCGCGCCGAGGCCGAGCGCGTCCGGCGCGAGGAGGAGGCGGAGGCGGCGCGGCAGAATTTGAACGCGGCGACGAAGAACCGCATGAAGATCGACGAGCACAAGGCCGTCTGGCTCGCCGAGGAGGCGGCGGAGCAGGAGGCGCGTGCAGAGGGCGAATTGGAAGACTTTACGGTCAGGAAGGATGAAGTGTGACAGTGGAAGCGTTGACATTTGAAATCGGCGGTTTCCCGTCCGTTGAACTGCAGCTGGCGTCGTCGGAAGGGCTGGCGCCGCTGACGCTGCCGTCGCAGCTGCCGACGCGGCAGCCGTCGCCAGAGGCCGTGCGCCTTTTCCAGACTGCGATGGCGGAAGGGGAGTCGGCGCCGACACAAGTAAAAGGATGGGAGGGATTGGAGACAGTTGAAATCGTTCCTGTGCAATCTGAGAATCCTGTCAATCCTGTCAATCCTGTCAAAGAAGACGTACCCGTGCGGACGATTGAAGTGAACTCCGACGGCTTAAAAAAAGAGCTTCACTACCGTTCCGCTCCACGCATTGCGCCGGACAGCCGCCTTTCAAATGATGTTTTGCATACGATTGAAAATCCTGCCCATCCTGTCCAAACCGAAGTTCCTGCACAGCCGATTGAGCGGCAGCTTGAAAGCGGTTTTATCGCGCGCCGCGAGAGCGGAGGGATGACGGAGCCAGCTTTTTCAACCGTCGGAGTTGAACCAACACCCCAACCGCGCACGATTGAAAATCCTGCCCATCCTGTCAAAGAAGACATCCCCGTGCAGCCGATTGAAGTTAACTCCGACGGCTTAAGAAAAGAGCTTCACTACCGTTCCGCTCCACGCGTTGCGCCGGAGAGCCGCCTTTCAAATGATGTTTCGCATACGATTGAAAATCCTGCCCATCCTGTCCAAACCGAAGCTCCTGCACAGCCGATTGAGCGGCAGCTTGAAAGCGGTTTTGTCGCGCACCGCGCAGGCGAAGTGGTAGCGGAGCCAACTTTTTCAACCGTCGGAGTTGAACCAACACCCCAACCGCGCACGATTGAAAATCCTGTCAATCCTGTCAAAGAAGACGTACCCGTGCGGACGATTGAAGTTAACTCCGACGGCTTAAAAAAAGAGCTCCACTACCGTTCCGCTCCACGCGTCGCGCCAGAGAGCCGCCTTTCAATTGATGCTCCTCTTCCGTCGGACCAACTCGTTGAGCGGCAGCTTGAAAGCGGTTTTGTCGCGCACCGCGAGGGCGAAGGGATGACGGAGCCAACTTTTTCAACCGTCGGAGTTGAAACAACACCCCAGCCGCGCGCGGTTGAAAATCCTGCCCATCCTGTCAAAGAAGACGTACCCGTGCAGCCGATTGAAGTTAACTCCGACGGCTTAAAAAAAGAGCTCCACGACCGTTCCGCTCCACGCATTGCGCCGGACAGCCGCCTTTCAATTGAGGCTCCTATTCAGTCGGACCAACTCGTTGAGCGGCAACTTGAAAGCGGTTTTGTCGCGCGTCGCGAGGGCGCAGTGGTAACGGAGCCAGCTTTTTCAACCGTCGGAGTTGAACCAACACCCCAACCGCGCACGATTGAAAATCCTGCCCATCCTGTCCAAACCGAAGTTCCTGCACAGCCGATTGAGCGGCAACTTGAAAGCGGTTTTATCGCGCGTCGCGAGGGCGAAGGGATGACGGAGCCAGCTTTTTCAACCGTCGGAGTTGAAACAACACCCCAGCCGCGCACGGTTGAAGCGCCGGTCGAAAAAAACGTCGTGCCACAGGTTCGTGCACGATCGGAACATCCTGTCGACGAACCCGATGCGCCGACGGTGCTCGCCGCCGCACCGATGATGCCGCCGCTAGTCGAACGGTCGATCCCGGCCGAATCGGCCGCCGTTCAGCAGGTCGCCGCCGCCCAGTCGGCGCGCACCGAGACGGTCAACGCCGCCGTCGCCCGCGCCGTCGAGACGGTCAACGCCCTTGTCGAGACGGTCGTCGCCGAAATCGCCGTCACGCCGGCCTTGGCGCGCGGCGACGGCGAAATCCGCATCACGCTCAAGCCGACGGTGCTGGACGGCTCCGAGCTGCACCTGTCCGCGAAGGCGGGCGAACTGACGGTGTCGATCGCGCCCGCGACGGCCGAAGCGGCGCACGTCATCCAGCAAAACCTGCCGCGACTCGAAACCGCGCTGGCCGAACACGCGCCGGCGTTCCGCCACGTCGCGGTCGTCCTGTCCTCTTTCAAGAAAGGCAAAACAGATGAAACCGCTTGACATCCTCTCTGCGCTGCCCGTTGGCGCGAAGGCGACGCCGGACGCGATTCTCGATTCGCCCGCGTTTGCGCTGCCGTGCCGCTTGGGCGACGAATCCGTCCTGCTCCGTCCGGCGACCGTCGAACCGGCCGCCGCCGAGATGATTGCGCTGGCCGTCACGTTCGGCGACGAGCCGCATACGCTCCGCCTCGCGCGTTCGCCGCGCTTTCCCGAGCTGGACAAGATCTGGGACGCGCGCGCCGACGTGCCGGAAGCGATTCTCCTCGCGCTCGTCGAACGCGACTGCGGGCTCCTCTTCCAGCTCCTTGAAAACGCCGTCCGCAAGCAGATGCGGCTGGTCGGGCTGATGCCCGAGGAAGGTTTGGATGTTTCGAAGTCTGGAAGTTTGGCTTTTGAACTTTTCAATTCGTCAAACGATCCAACATCCCATTCACTCAACCTCCAATTCTCCCTGACGCGCAGCGCGACCGTTGTCGCGGCGTTCGGCGTCTTGCGCAACCTCGACCTTTCGCACGACGCGATCCGTTCGCACGCGCTGACGGCCGCCGTCGACTACGCGGCGTTCGCGCTTTCCGACGCCGACCGTGCGTCGCTCGCGCCGGGCGATGCGGTGCTGCTGCCGGAGATCGGCACGGTGGCGCCGCGCCTCGTCGTGGACGGGCGCTTCGTCATTGACGACAACGGCGTCCAGCCGTTCGCGGCCGATGCGCTCGCGCACGTCCGCGCGGCGGAAGATCTGACGCTGACGCTTGGCGCGGTCTTTGATGCGACCGAAACGCCGCCCGCGCGGCCGACCGCTCCGCCCGGCGCCCAGCTGCGGCTTTTGCGCAGCGGCAAGACCGTGGCCACCGGCCGGCTCGACCGCGTCGGCGAGCAGAGCGCCTTCATCGTGGAAACCACCCTCTAACCCACCAAACTTCCACCCACCAAACTTCCAAACCTCTCAACTTCCACCCCATGTTTCAGACAAATCCCTTTCTGCTGATCATCCTGTTCGTCGGGCTGTCGCTCCTGCCGTTCGTGGCGATGATCGCGACGAGCTATCTGAAGATCGTCGTCGTGATGTCGCTCATCCGCAACGCGCTCGGCATCCAGTCCATCCCGCCGAACATGGTCCTCAATGCGCTCGCGATGATCCTGACGTTCTACATCATCGCGCCGGTCGCGTCCGAGTCGTGGGGGCTCCTCCAGCAGGAGATGGCGGCGCGCCGGCAGGGAACGGCCGTTGCGTCGTCCGCGCCGGCGGCCGCGCCCGACGCGGCGTCCGGCGGCGACTGGCTCGAGACGGACGCCGTCGCCCGCGCGGCGGAGCCGTTCCGCGCGTGGCTCTCGGCGCATACGTCCGACCGCGAGCGCGCCTTCTTCGTCCACACGGCGGAGACGCTGTGGGCCAAGGACGGGGAGCCGGCGACGGTCGATCCCGAAGGCTACTACATCCTGCTGCCGTCGTTCTGCGTCTCGGAGCTCACCAAGGCGTTCCAGATCGGCTTTCTCGTCTATCTGCCGTTCATTGCGATCGACATCATCGTGTCGAACATCCTGCTGGCGATGGGCATGATGATGGTCTCGCCCGTGACGATCTCGCTGCCGTTCAAGCTGCTCCTCTTCGTGATGGTGAACGGCTGGACGCTGCTCATCCAGGGACTGGTGAGGGGGTACATCCTATGAGTCCGGCGCAGATACTTGACTATGCGAAGATGTGCCTCGTCATTGTGCTGAGGCTCTCGCTCATTCCCATCGTGGTCGCCACCGTCATCGGCATCATCGTCTCGCTCCTCCAGGCGCTCACGCAGATCCAGGAGCAGACGCTCGGCTTCGCGGTGAAACTGATCGCGATCTCGCTCACGCTCCTTGCGTGTGCCTCGTGGATGGGCTCGTCGCTCCTCCTCTACACGCAGGACATCTTCACCCACTTCGCGCTGCTCCGCTGATGCCGTATGTCGAATTCCAGAGATGGGTTCTTGCGGCGGCCCTCGCGATGGCGCGGATCGGCGGCGCGTTCGCCGTCTGCCCGGCGCTGACGGATTCGATGATTCCCGGCGTCGCGCGCCGCGCCGCCGTGCTGGGCTTCTCCTGCCTCGCGATCCCGTACATCCACGCGGGGATGCCGCCGGGCGAGCCGAACGTCTGGATGTTCGCGTTCGCGGCGTTCCGCGAGGCGCTGATCGGCTTTCTGATCGGCTTTTTCGCCGCGATTCCGTTCTGGGTGGCGGAGAACGTCGGCAACTTCATCGACAACCAGCGCGGCGCGACGATGGGCGAGGTCTATTCGCCGCTCTCCGGCGCGCAGGTCTCGACGACGGGCATCTTCTTCACGCAGGTCGTCTCCACGATCTTCTTCACGTCCGGCGCGGTCTTCCTTCTCCTCGGCGCGCTCTACAAGAGCTACGCCGTCTGGCCTGTCTTCGGCCCGGGCGTCGCGCTCGCGCCGGACGCGCCCGTGCAGATCCTCGGCGCGCTCGACGGGATGCTCAAGACGACGGTCGTCATCTCCGCGCCCGTCATCATCGTCATGTTCCTCGCGACGATCGGCCTCGGCCTCGTCAACCGCACCGCGCCGCAGCTCAACGTGTTCTTCCTGTCGATGCCGGTCAAGTCCGCGCTCGGCGTCGCCATGCTGATCGTCTACCTGCCGTTCATCATGGACATGCTCATGTACACGAAGGACGGCGCGATCCTCGATCCGGTGCGGAAACTTTTGTCGGGAGGCGGCTGACATGGCTGAATCCTCGGGCGAGAAGACGGAGATGCCGACCCAGAAGAAGCTGCGCGACGCGCGGCAGAAGGGGCAGGTCTGCACGTCGAAGGACATCGTCTCGACGGCGATCCTGATCGTCCTCTTCGCGCTGCTCGGCTGGATGGGCGTCGCGCTCGTCGACGACGGCGCGCTGCTGCTCGATTACATCGGCGCGCGTCTGGGCGACGACCCCTCCGGCGCCACGCGGCAGGCGGCGGGGCTGACGGCGTTCGTCATCTGCAAGCACTCCTTCATCTTCGTCCTCGTCGCCGCCGTCATCGGCATCGCGGCCAACACGGCGCAGATCGGCTTTCTCTTCACCTTCGAGCCGATCATCCCGAAGCTGGAGAAGCTCAGTCCCGTCGAGGGCGCGAAGAAGATCTTCTCGATGAAGAACCTCTTCGAGTTCCTGAAGAACGTCGTCAAGGTGACGTTCCTCAGCTACCTCATCTACAAGATCATCTGGGCGAGCGTCCCCGAGCTGCTGACGATGTGCTACGGGACGATCGACGACGTCTTCCCGAGCCTGAAGCTGATGCTCAAGCGCCTGGCGGTCTACACCGCCTTCGGCTACATCGTCATCGCCATCGTCGACCGCATCTTCCAGGGGCGCAACTTCACGAAGCAGATGATGATGACGAAGGACGAGGTGAAGCGCGAGTACAAGGAGATGGAGGGCTCGGCCGAGGTCAAGCAGGCGCAGCGCCAGTTCCGCGACGAGCTCCTGAACGGTCCCGACCCCGTCAAGGCGACGAAACAGGCGGACGTCGTCGTCACCAACCCGACGCACATCTCCGTCGGCATCCGCTACCGCGCGGACGAGGCGCCGCTGCCGCGCATTGTCGCGCTGGGCGCGGACCGCATCGCGAAGATCATCCGCGAGACGGCGCTCGCCGAGGGCATTCCGATCATGGAGGACGTGCCGCTCGCCCGCGCGCTCTACGCGAAAGGGCGTCTGGAGGATTTCGTGCCCGAAGATTTCCTCGAACCCGTGGCCGAGGTGCTCAAGTGGGCCAAGCGGCTGGAAGACGCACGAAAGGAGGAGGCGGAGCTCGATTCCGTTTCGCTGGAGGATCTATGACAGTCGAAGAACATTACAACGCGATTGCGCCGCGGCTGACGAACTGGCTGGTTTCGTCCGGCTCGTCGTACGCCGAGGCGTGCGACCTCGTGCAGGAGACGTTCCTCAAGATCTGGAAGATGCGCGACGACCTGCACGACAGCGATTCCGCCGTCAGCGGCCTCGCGTTCACCATCGCGCGCAACCTGCGCAAGAACCTCGCCCGCGACGACCGCCGCCTGACGTTCAAGGAGGAGATCACCGACGCGGACGTCGGTGCCGCCGCCGCGCCCCTTGCGGAGCTGCCGTCCGAGGCCGCCGCCCGTACGCGCGCGCTGCGCGAAAAGCTGACGACGGCATTTGCGCAGCTGCCGCCCGCGCTGCGCGAGGCGTACACGCTCTTCCAGGTCGGCGGCCAGTCCATCCGCGAAATCGCCGCCGCGACGGGCGTGGGCGAAAGCCTCGTCAAGGTGCGCATCTTCCGTGCCAAGGAAAAATTGCGCAGCATTTTGTCCGAAATGCGTGTAACCTTCTGATGACGTGCGTGTAATCCCGACAGAACGGAGAAAAACATGGAAATCAATTTCAACAAGAATGGCGTTGCGGGCAATTGGGGCGTGAGACAGGAGACGATTGACGCGTCTCATGTCTCAAGTCGCGCGTCAGAAACAACCCAACCCTCCAGCCCGCTCACGATCACCCGCGCGACCGTCTCGGCCGAGGACATCGCCGCCGCCGAAATCCCGGACGCGGCGCTGACGCGCGACGACGCGCTGGGGAAGCTCATCGGGTCGGCGTTCAACCTTCCGCCCCCGCCCCCGCCTGACTTTGCGAGCATTTAAGTAAAAGAAAACCGAAGAAATTATGAAGACGCTGGATGATTACAAGACGTTTCTCGCCGGCGTCCGCCGGCAGACGGGACTGGAGGCGCTCGCCGCCGGACGGCGCGGGAGGCTGAAAGGCGTGTAGCCTTTCGCCGCGCGGCGTGTAAAATCTGTCGTCGGGGGCGGATAAATTCCAACTGACGAGCACCGTTGAGATATGGTATAATTTACGCTGTCGCATCGCCAAAGATGGTTGTGCCGTAAAATAAAGGAATAAGATAAATGGAATTCAACGAGCTGATGGAACAGTTTGCTGTCCGGTTCGGCATCGCGGATCTCTCGATCGAAGACAACGCCGTCGCGCTTGAAATCGACGGCATGGCCTTCGGCTTCCTCGTCAATTCCGCTGCAGACACCTTGACGGTCGTCGCGGACCTCGGCCAGCAGCCGATCGACGCGGATGGTCCGTTCGGCGCGATGATGCTGCAGGCGAACTTCCTCTTCGAGGCCACCAAGGGGGCGACGCTCTTCCAGAATCCGGACAGCAAGTCGTTCGGACTCCAGCAGCAGTACCGCCTCGTCTATCTTGACGTGGACACGCTCGCCGCCGAGGTCGAGAAGCTCGCGAACGTGGCAGAGGACTGGAAGGACATCCTCTCCGGCTGCAAGGCGGCGGAGACCGCCGTCGATGCGCGCACGGAGGAGGAGGCCGAGTTCCCCACCACCGGCCTTCTGCAGGTGTAGACGGACGCAAGGAACTGACAAGCGGAGAATCGGGATGACAATCGAACGGAAACTGGAAAACGGAACGCTGACGCTCACGGTCGCGGGGCGGCTCGACACGAACACCGCGCCCGAGCTGGAGGCGGCGGTGAAGCTGGACGGCGTGACGGCGCTCGTCTTCGACTTCGCCGGACTCGACTACATCTCCTCCGCCGGGCTGCGCGTGCTGCTGACGGCGAAGAAGTCGCTGATGGCATCGGGCGGCGCGATGTCTGTCGTCAACGCCAACGCATCCGTCCGCAGCGTATTCGAGATCACGGGATGCAGCGAGCTGTTCGGACTGGCGTGACGGCGGCGGCGGCGCTCGTCGCCGCCTGCCTCGCCGTGTGCGGCGTCGGCTGCGGCCGGCGCGGCGCGGACGCGGACGCCTCCGCGTGCGCGCGCACGAACGACGTGCTGACGCTCGTCACCACCACGGACACGCGGCCGTATTCCTACCGCGACGAAGCGACGGGCGAGATCGTCGGCGTGGAGATCGACATTGCGCGCGCGGCGGCCGACCGGCTCGGCTGCCGTCTGGAGATCCGCAAGGCGAAGTTCCCCGACCTGCTGACGCTCGTCAGCTCCGGCGAGGCGGACCTCGCGGCGTCCGGCATCACGATCACGGAGGGCCGGCGCCAGGCCGTGGACTTCTCCGTGCCCTACGCGACCGAGGGCGGCATGTTCCTCTACCGCGCGGGCGAGGAGATGCCGACGATGATCCGGGCCGAGAAGCTGCGCATCGGCACGATGGATGCGTCGACGTACGACTTTTATCTCACCTCGCACGGCCTCGACCCCGTCCGCTACGGCTCCTACGCGGAGGCGATCGAGGATCTCCGGGCGAAGCGGCTCGACGCGATGTTCTTCGACAGCTGCACGGTCCGCATCGACGCGGAGAACTCGGGCGGCGTCTTCGCCGCCTCGCGCCTCGAGACGCGCGAGAATTTCGGCATCGCGGTGCGCAAGGGGGATGCGCAGCTGAAGCAGGCGCTCGACCGGGTGATCCTCGCCGGCCGGAAAAGGAGGCGGAAATGACGGCCGGACCTCAGCAGCGCCGACTGGCGGTGCGGCTCGTCGGCGCCGTCGCGCTCGCGTTCGCCGCCTCGCTTGTCCTGACGTGGACGCTCCACGAGAAGATCACGCGGCGCGACATGCTGCACCTCATCGACAACGTGTTCGCCGACGTCGCGGTCGACATCCGCGAGCGCGTGGACGCGCGGATGTTCCGCCAGGCGATGGTGGTGCGCGACAAGGTCTACACGATGCGCGACGAGCCGTGGTGGAACGACCCGGACGAGTCGAGCCGGCGGCTGCGCGCGCTCGCGGACGAGCTCGGCGTGGACGAGATCTGCATCGCCGACGCGGACGGCAACCTTTCCCACAGCGCCCGCCGCGACGAGGTCGGGGCGCTCAACTTCGCCACCGCCGAGGGGCAGGCGCGCGAATTCGCGTCGCTGCTCACGGAAGGGTACGAGCTGGCGCAGCCGCTCCTGCCGAACACGCTGCGCGGCGAGAGGGTCAAGTACGTGGGCGTGTGGATGCCCGAGGGCGGATTCGTCCAGGTCGGCGCGCGGGAGAAGGCCGTGCGCAACCTCGCGCGCTCCGCCCTCACGGGCCTGACGCACGGCTGGCACGTGAGCGGCGACCACGGCGGGATCTTCATCACGACGGACAACGGGACGATCATCTCGCATCCCGTCGCGGGACGGGAGGGCGGCCAGTGGCGCGACCCGGGCGCGGAGAGCTACTGGGAGATGCGGACGTTCGAGGGCTTCCCCGTCTACGTGGTCATCCCGAAGAAGACGGCGGTGGTCGAGCGGCGCGTGCTGGTGATGACCTCCGCGTTCCTGAACGGCATGGCGCTCATCTTCGCCGCGATCCTCGTCGGCCTCGTCATCGCGCGCTACGTCCGGGACCGTCTGCGCGAGCGCCAGTCGCGGGACATGGCGATGGCCAAGAGCATCCAGGAAAGCGCCATCCCGCGCGTCTTCCCGCCGTTCGCCGAGGAGCCGCGCATGGACATCTGCGCGAGCATGCAGCCGGCGCGCGACATCGGCGGCGACTTCTACGACTTCTACTTCTCGGGGCCCAACCGCCTCACGTTCCTGATCGCGGACGTGAGCGGCAAGGGCATCCCGGCCGCGCTCTACATGATGCGCGCGAAGGCGACGTTCAAGGGGATCGCGCAGACGGGCCTGCCGCTCGCGGAGCTGGCCGTGCGGGCCAACGACGCGCTCAGCCGCGACAACGACGCGAACATGTTCGTGACGGCGTGGATCGGCGAGCTGAACCTCGAGACGGGCGTCGTCACCTTCATCAACGCGGGGCACAACCCGCCGATCCGCTTCGGCGGCGGCGGCGCGCCCGTGTTCGTCCGCGAGGGCTCGGGCATGATGTTCGGCGCGCTGCCGGGTCTCCCGTACCGGGCGCACGAGCTGCGGCTCCGGCCCGGCGAGATGCTCTATCTCTACACCGACGGCCTCACCGAGCAGCCGGACGCGAAGGGCGAGCTCTACGGCGAGGAACGGCTGCGCGACGCGATCCAGACGCTGGTCGACGAGGGCGGGGTCGTGCTCGAGCGCGGTGCGTCGCCGCTCCTGGGCGCGCTCCAGTGCGCGGTGCTGGCGCACGGCGGCGCGGTCGAGCAGGCGGACGACTGCACGCAGCTCGTCCTGCGCTGGAACGGCGGCGGCACGGCGGCGGAGCCCGCGCGCACGGCGCGCGCGTTTCCGGCGACGCAGGACGGCGTGGCGGCGGCGAGCGCGTATCTCGACGCGACGCTGGAGGGGATCGACGGGGGCGATCTCCTCAATCCCGTGCTGCACGTCATCCTGGACGAGATCGCCTCAAACATCGTCCGCTATTCGGGCGCGTCGGAATTCGAGTTGACGGTCGCGGCGACGGCGGATCCGGCCGGCGTGCGGCTCGTCTTCAGCGACGACGGCCAGCCCTACGATCCGCTCGCGCACGTCGACCCGGACACGACGCTCTCGGCGGCGGAGCGGCCGATCGGCGGCCTCGGCATTCTGATGGTGAAGAAGATGTCCGATTCCGTCGACTACGCGCGCGTGCGCAACCGCAACGTCCTGACGATCTTCAAAAAGACCTGACGGCGCACCGTGCCGCCGCCGCATGTCGACCAGCTTTCCGGCTAATAAATTGTCTAAATTGCTATGTTAAAGCAGGTCGCCTGGTAGCACACACGCCGCGTTCGAATATGCGAACTTTGTGTTTGAGTGACAAAGCCAAATTGTGATAAAATATCCAACATAATGAAAATTGTTGGGTGTACCAGAATGTTCTATTGAGCCAAGGGAGAATAAAGTGAGGGCGTCGTGCAAAAAACTTTGGAAACTGCTGATAGACAAAGACATGGCGAAGAAAGTCCTTTGTTTGGCTATAATGGGGGTTGTTCTGGATGAAGGTAGGGTGAAGGAGAAAAGGAAATGAACGACATCTTCGATTTTAGAAACAAGCTTGTTGAAAACTACAAGAAGTTCTCGACGAGTTTCGCGTCTCCGCGATCCACAGACATCGCCAGCAAAGTCCAGGCGGCATACGATGAGGGGCGCTTCTGGCCAGATCCGCTCATCCAGATCAACCCCAACTACCGCAAGGGCGCATTCATTGACGAGCTTGCGCGGCAAGGGAATGTCGAGTCCGAGACGGCGCAGATATTTCAGACCGGCAAGCAGGAAGAGCCGCCTTGCCCCAAGCCCATTCAGCTCTACTGTCATCAGACGGCGGCACTCACGATGGTGGCGGGCGACAAAAGTTTCGTCGTCACGACGGGAACCGGATCGGGGAAGTCCCTCACGTTCTTCATCCCGATAGTGAACAGGATCATCCGCGAGAAGAAAACCGATTCTTCCCCACGCATACGGGCGATAATCGTCTATCCGATGAACGCCCTCGCAAACAGCCAGTTCGAGGAGATCGGGAAGTTTCTGGACGGTTCCAATCTCGTGACCGTGAAGCGGTACACGGGACAGGAGTCGGCGACTGAACGCACGGCCATCAAAAAGAACCCGCCAGACATCCTCCTCACCAACTACGTGATGCTCGACCTCATCCTGACGCGCCATCAGGAAGACCACGAGGTCGTGGAGGCGGCGCAGAACCTCGAGTTCCTCGTCCTCGACGAGTTGCACACCTATCGTGGTCGCCAGGGCGCAGACGTCGCCATGCTCGTCAGGCGTATTCGTGCGCAGCTGAACGCCGACAACCTCCTCTGTATCGGCACGTCCGCCACAATGTCCTCGGTAGGCTCCACGGCTGACCGCCAGAGCGCGGTGGCGCAGGTCGCGTCAAAGATATTCGATGCCGACATCCCAGCCCAACAGGTCATTCTCGAAGAACTTGAATATGCGACGGCTAAGATCTCCGATCCGGCGGTCAAAGCCGCATTGCCTGCGCGTGTGCAGTCTGTCTCCCAATGGACAGACCTTGAGTCGTTCAGGAACGATCCGCTTGCCGTCTGGGTTGAACACAACCTCGGCATTTCAAGGAACACGGAAGACGGAAAACTTGAGCGCGCTAAGCCAGTCACTCTACATGAGGCGGCGAAGAAACTCTCAGAGGACGCCTCGTGCCCGTTTGAGGTAGCGGAATCGGCCTTGCGCACTTTTCTTGTCGCCATCTACGCGACGAAATGGGAGGACAACAAGCCGCCATTTGCATTCAAGCTGCACCAGTTCATCAGCGGTCCCGGCCAGATCCTCACGACTCTTGAAAGCCCCGGCAAGCGCACCGTCGAACTTGACGCGCAGCGTTTTGCGCCAGACACACAGTCGCAGGAGAAGCGTCTTTTCCCGACCTATTTCTGCCGTTTCTGCGGTGAGGAGTACATCCCGGTGTGGTTGACGTCGGGCGACTCCGGCTCTCCCGCGCTTGTCAAGCCGCGCGAACTCAGCGACAACTCGAAGCAGAACGGCGAGGACGAACATTCGCGTCCCGGATTCCTCTGCCCCGTCGAGTCGTTGAACGCCGACAGCGTGTTTCCGTGCGACCATTCGGCGACTCCGGACGAGATTTTCGAGCGTCTTCCCGACAGTTGGTTCACGCTCAACAAGAAAGGCGAGCGCGTTCTTTCCGACGGCTACAAGGATCGTGCTCCTGTGCCACTGCGACTGCTCCCCAATGGGCAAACCTCCGCCACGGCTGGAACGCCGTACTGGTTCCTCCCAGGCTCGCACACGTGGTGCCTCAACTGCGGACAGACACACGGCGACGCCGGGCGCGACACGAACCGTCTCGTCGGGCTCTCCGGCGAAGGTCGATCCTCCGCGACGACCGTCCTGACGTTGAGCGCCCTGAACTTGATGTACGCCAACGGCGGTGAGAACTCCGCAAAGCTCCTCGGCTTCACGGATAACAGGCAGGACGCCGCCCTGCAGTCCGGCCACTTCAACGAGTTCATCTTCACAGTCACGCTTCGCAGCGCGCTTCTCCGCGCACTCGAGCAGGCCCCCGACCAGAAGATCGAGTCTGGAGAAATCGCTTCGCTCGTGTTCAACGCGCTTGGCTTCAAGACAACCGACCAGGCCGTTCTTGCCGAATATCTCGACAACCCCGCGCTCATTGGCGGTGCGCTCCGAGACGCGCAGCGCACGCTAACGTTCATGCTCGGCTATCGCCTCCATGCCGATCTCGGACGCGAATGGCGGTTCAACAATCCGAACCTTGAACAGCTCCGGCTCGTGAAGATCGGCTATAACTGGCTGAACGAAGTCATCAATTCAGACAAGCTTCAGAAGAGCGAAATCCTCGCCTCTCTCTCCGTCAAGAAGCGTCAGCAGTTCGCGGAACTCGTGTTCAACCATCTGCGCAAGTCGCTCTGCATCCGGAGCGACTATTTCGAGAACGACGAGCAGGAATTCGCCCGCAAGAAAGGAAACGGCTACCTCCTTGAATCATGGCGTTTCCCGTCTGAGCGCGACCACCTCGACTACGCGAAAGACCTCTACCTCTTTCGGAACCGCAAGGCCGATCTCCAGCAGAACGAGACGACGAAACGTGCCGACCGCGTACTGACCAAGAAGGCAGCTGTAAGCGGTTCTTTCTCGTCACGTCTCTTCAAGGTGCTTTATCGCGGCCACGACGGGTCCGGGGCGAGCGTCTGGAGGAACACGCAGTGGACGGCCGACTCGGGCAGTACGAAGTTCGCGGCGACGCCGGAGAACAAAGCGCATTTGTTCGACGCGGTGGCGACATTGCTTATGGCGGCGAACGACGCCGGTATCGTTGAGGCCGTGAACATTGGCTCGGCCTCGCAGCCCGTCGTGAAATGCCGACTCAACGCAGGCGTCATCGTGTGGGAACTCTGTGAAGCCCCGTCACCGGACGAGGATAAGACTCGCGCCGACGGTTCGATACGAAACAGGTTCTTCACCGACCTTTACCTTGAGACTGCCCGTGCGCTCGCTTCGCCCGGTAGCCGCATCTACCGCTACGAGTCGCATGAACACACGGCGCAGGTCGAGCCGGAGCTGCGCGAGATGCTGGAGATGCGCTTCCGCAACAAGGACAAGGATCGCAAGGATTTTGCGGACAAGTACCCGGATCAGCGGTTCACGCCCCTGCCGGTCATGTACTGCTCTCCGACGATGGAGCTCGGGGTCGACATCTCGACGCTTGACATGGTGTACATGAGGAACGTCCCGCCAACCCCCGCTAACTATGCGCAGAGGTCTGGCCGCGCCGGGCGAAGCGGACAAGCCGCGCTCGTCGTGACGTATTGCACATCGCTCTCTCCGCACGACCAGTGGTTCTTCCAGCGAATCGCCGACATGGTTCACGGCGAGGTGTGCGTCCCCGCGCTCGATCTCGCCAATCAGGAGCTGATCGACAGCCACATCCGCGCCGTGTGGATGTCTCATGTCGATGTCGATCTGCCCGTCAACATAAGCGACATTCTCGACATGGAGACACGCCCGGCGATGCCGGTGAAAGCAGAGTTTGTCTCTGCGTTCACAGCTCCAGGAACGCTCGCTGCCGCCAAGAAGACGGCTCACCGCATCATGGAGCGCCTTGCGGCGACAGAGTATGTTGGCGGACGCGCTCCCTGGTACTATGACGGCTATGAAAACAAGGTCGTCGACGGAGCGTCTGACCGTTTTGCCGCCTCGTTCGACCGTTGGCGCTCTCTGTACCTCTCGACAGACAGCCAGCGAGAAAAGGCCGACGCGACGGTCAAGAACCCGGCAGTAAGCGCACAGGAACGCGAGATTGCAAAGCGGGCGTACATCGACGCGGTCAACCAGATCAACGTTCTGCTCTGCAAGACGACCGGCATCCGTTCCGCGAAGAACCAGGATTTCTACCTTTATCGCTACCTTGCCTCCGAGGGTGTTTTGCCGGGCTACTCATTCCCGCGCCTCCCCGTGACGGCGTGGATACCTCGTGTCCGTTCAAGCGGCGGAAAGACACGTGCAGACGACAACGGCACGGTCATTTCGCGTCCGAGGTTCCTCGCGCTTTCCGAGTTCGGCCCGCTCTCGCTCATCTACCACGAGGGGCACACGTTCTGCGTGAGGCGCGTAAAACTCCGCGCTGCGGACATCGGCGGATCATCGAACTCCCTGACCATCGGGACGCAGTCGGTACGAATATGCCCGGACTGCGGCTGTGCGCAGTTCTACGACGAATCGGCGGTTGGCGTCTCGAACTGCCCCCATTGCGGCAGCGTCCTCAAGAGCGAACATTCCATCCCACGCCTCTACCAAGTGAACGCTGTTGAGGCGTCCGTGCAGGATCGCATCTCGCTCATGGACGAGGAACGTCAGCGTAGAGGGTACGATATCCTGACGGTATATGGCTTCGAGCCAGGCCACGCACCCATCTTGACGGCGATCACGCACGACGGTGCGAAGTTGGCTACGTTCGCATACGCCCCGGCTGCGAAGATCTCGCGCATCAACCTCGGCTGGCGTCGCCGTGCCGACAAGCAGAACTACGGCTTCTGGATGGACCCTTCGACAGGCCAGTGGACGGGTGAAGACGACCCGGAGCGCAGTTCAATCACGGCAGCAGACGGAACCGTTAAGGTGCGTGTGCAGCCGCAGAAGATCGTGCCTTTCGTGAACGACCATAAGAATGCCCTGATCATAACGCCGCCTGACGACATCGCTGGCGACGAGGAGGCTGTGGCTACGCTCATCGCCGCTCTCCAGCGCGGCATCGAGCAGGTTTTTCAGCTTGAATCCGGCGAGGTCGCCGCCGAGCCTGTTCCGAGCGCCGCCAAACCGCGAAAAATCCTCGTGTACGAGGCTTCCGAGGGCGGGGCCGGAGCGTTGAGCCGCCTTGCTCTCGACGTTCACAGGGCGCAGATTCTCGCCGCTGTTGCCCGGACTGCCCTCGAAACGATGCACTACGAGCAGGATGCGGAGACGAAGGAATGGAAGTCCAAGGAAGGCGTGAAGTGCGTTGCGGGTTGCTACAAGTGTCTGCTTTCGTACTACAACCAGCCCCAGCATGAAATCATCGACCGCAGGAATGCCAAGGTTCTCGCCTACCTCAAGGCGCTGACCAAGGTGGCGTCGGAGGATTTTGCCGCGTTGTCGGCGGCGACAGATCTATTCACGGCGACTATCCCGAAGTGGGCGACGGGTGCATCAGCCTTTGACAAAGAGGGACGCAAGGTGACTTTCCCCTCCGAACCTTCCGTTGAAATTCGTGCGCTTTGCGAGGACAAGGGCTACGAGGTGGTGGTGCAATGAACTTTACGCCCGGAACTATTGTCGCGGCGAGAGGCCGTGAATGGATCGTGCAGACGCCGGATTCCGACACGCCTGAGACCGTTCTTCGTCTCCGCCCGCTGACAGGCACGGCGGCAGATGATTTCCTGCTCGATACGTCCCTTGAACCGGAGGTTTCCCCGGCATCGTTCCCCCCGCCAGACCCGGAGAAGGCTGGAACGTTCTCGCAGGCGCTTCTGCTCCGAGATGCACTCCGGCTTTCGCTGCGGGCGGGGGCGGGGCCGCTGCGCTCGTTCGGAAATCTCGCTTTTGCCCCTCGCGCCTATCAGCTCGTTCCTCTCATGATGGCGCTTCGTGAGCCGGTCGTGCGGCTTCTCGTCGCCGATGACGTGGGCGTGGGCAAGACGATAGAATCGGGTCTCATCCTGCGCGAACTTCTCGACCGTGGCGAGATTGAGCGGGCTTCGGTTCTCTGTCCTCCTCCGCTCGTCGATCAGTGGGTCTCGGAGCTCGAGCGCCATTTCCACATAACGGCAAAGGCCGTCACCTCCGCTTCCGCCGACCGTCTTCAGAGGGACATTCCAGACCAGTCGCTCACTATCTTCCAGTACTATCCGTTCACGGTTGTCTCGCTTGACTACATAAAGTCGGACGCTCACGCAGGGGTGTTTCGGCAGACGGCACCGGAGTTTGTGATCATCGACGAGGCGCACACCTGTACGCAGATGGGTAGCGGGAGAAGCCAGCGCAGATGGAAGCTCGTCAAAAGTATTGCGGAAGACCCGAATCGTCACATAGTTCTCGCCACGGCTACGCCGCATTCCGGCAATCAGTTTGGCTTTGCTAATCTTCTCTCTGTCCTCAAGCCTGAGTTTGCCGCATTCGCCGACGGCGAGCCGCATCCCGAGCTTCGCCAGGAGCTTGCGGGTCATTTCGTCCAGCGTCGCCGCGCTGACCTATCCGAATGGCGTGCCTCTGGAAACTTCCCGTCCCGCAAGGTCTCGGAGGTTACTTACAAGCTCAACGGCGACTGGAAGCAGTTTTTCGACCACGTCCTTGAATACTGCCGTGGGATTCTCGCTGGACACTCGACCGATTCTTACAAAGACTACATCTACTGGTATGCTGCGCTCGGACTTTTGCGTTGCGCCAGCTCATCCCCGGCCGCCGCCGTTCAATCGCTTCAGAATAGGATTGATCGGATTGAAAACCAGTCTCTCGCCGAGAATGAAATGGGAGATGCCGACGAAACACGCGTTCTTGATTTCGAGGATTCTGAGTCCTCCGACATTGCGCCCGACGTTGATACACTTGGCGACAGGCTGGCCGCTCTCGAACTCATCAAGGAGGAGGCGGAAAAGCTTGCCGCCCGCTCGGATGATCCAAAACTTGTCTGCCTTATCCGGCTTCTCGAACATGATCTTCTTAAGGGCGGAGAAGCAAAACGCCCCATCGTGTTCTGCCGATACATCGAAACTGCGAAGTACGTTGCAGAGCGCCTTCGGAAGAAGTTCCCAGGATACACCGTCACCGCCGTGTGCGGTACGGACGATGCCGATGCGCGGCAGGCGGCTATCGACGATCTGGCCCGCAGCCCGAAGCACATCCTCGTTGCCACCGACTGCCTCGCAGAAGGCATAAACCTTCAGCGCGACTATGATGCCGTCGTTCACTACGACCTTCTCTGGAATCCCACCCGCCACCAGCAGCGAGAGGGACGTGTTGACCGTTTCGGACAGATGTCTAACGAGGTGAAATGCGCGCTTCTCTACGGACAGGACAATCCGGTTGACGGTATCGTGCTCAAGGTGATATCAAGGAAGGCCCAGGAGATAAGCGATTCGCTTGGCGTGTCGGTTCCAGTGCCGGAGGATGACCGCCGCGTGTCGCTCGCCATTATGAAGGCCGGTATCTTCCAGGGCGGGTCTTCCGCGCCGCAGCAGCTTGGACTATTCGACGAGATTGATCGTCAGGAACGTGAGGCACTTGAAGCGCTGCGCGGTCTTGAAGCGAAATGGCAGGATGCCGCCGAGAAGGAAAAGGCAAACAGAACGAAGTTCGCCCAGCGAATCCTGAAGCCTGAGAATGTTCTTCCTGAATGGCAGAAGGTAGAGACGGCATTTGGAAGCGCGGAAGACGTGCAGGCTTTCACTAAGGGTGCTCTTGCAGAACTCGGATCGCATACGCTCTCGAGCCTTCCGCCCCAGATTGTCCATCGGCTCCAGGAGAACGGCGCAGAGCTGCCTGAAGGCCTCCGTTACGAAGACCTTACCAGATCCCACCCGCTTGTGGCGTCATTGGCCGGATATGTGCTTGAATCCGCGCTTGATCCTGTGGACGAGAAGCCTATCGCCACAAGAAGCGGCGCTGCAGTGTCGCGTGAAGTCGAACGAGTGACGCGTATCTACCTACTGCGTCTTCGCCATCGGCTTGATGTCCGGAAGCGCGATCTCATCGTCGAGGAAACTCAAGCCGTCGCCGTGACAGGTGTTGGCTCAAATGCTGAATGGATTTCCGATCCTGCGGAGGTAGAGAAGCTTCTTCACTTCATCCCGTCGTCGAATTTGACGGGTGATGCCGTTCGGAGCGCCGTTCGTCGCGCCATCGACTACGCAGAGGCAAACAGGCCGCGTTTCGAGTCGTTCGCGGCGGAACGGGCAAAGACGCTCCTTGCCGACCACCGCCGCGTTCGCGACGCTTCCGATGATCGCGGATCATTTGGAGTGAAACCAATCCTGCCCGTTGATATCATGGGCGTGTTCGTACTTCTTCCAGAGGAGGATTGACCATGTCTCGCATACTTGATACGATACTCCCGGAGTCGGTACACAACGAAGGAATGCTCTTCGTTCCTCAGGTTCTTGAAGACCTCATGCGCGGCAAACTCGACGCGGAGTTTCCCCCGAAGCTCGACGAATGGGACGATCCCGCGTCTGTTCGGGCCTTTGTATTTGACCGCGCCAAGCGGCTCTGGGCCAGCTTTATTGAATCGTCCGCACAGACCAATGTCAATGCCGTCACCCGCAAGTTTGTAGTCAACTTGCTCAACAACGCCCTTGGTTGGGATTTCGACAAGACTGCCGCCGTTGCCGAGAAGACAGGTGCGTTTCTCGTGTCGCCTGTCCTGGGTGACGCGGAGGGTGCCTTGACGCCGATTGCCTTCCCCGTCATCCTTGCACCGCATACCATTGGCCTTGACGAATCGAATCCACGCTTTCACGGGTGGGGGCTTTCGGACGCCTCTCGCAGCGCGACGCGTTTTGCGCAGGAGTTCCTCAACGAGCGCGACGATTTCCTGTGGGCCATCGTTACGAACGGCAAGGAGCTGCGCCTCGTCCGCGACAACCCCTCGCTCACGCGCCCAAGCTTCCTCTCGTTTGACCTGGGAGCGATCCTATCTGGTCCTGGGGATTTCCCGGCTTTTGCGTTTCTCTGGCGGATGCTCCATGCAAGCCGAGCGGAGGGTGTCTCTGCCGGGAACTCCGTCTGGGAGAAGCTGCACACCCGCTCCACCGAGACTGGCGTACGCGCCCTTGACGGACTCCGTCCCGGTGTGGCCGCCGCCATCGAGATTCTCGGTACGGGCTTCATCCGCGAGAACCCGTCCATCCGCGAAGCGTTGCAGGACGGCTCGCTCACCGTCGCCGGATACGAACAGGAACTTTTGCGGCTTGCCTACCGCTTCCTTTTCCTGTTCGTGGCGGAGGAGCGTGATCTCCTGCACACGCCCGACACGTCGTCCGCCGTTCGCAAAGTGTACCGGCAGGGCTATTCGATGTTCCGCCTGAAACGCCTGGCCGCCCGCTACGCAGCCGGTTCTTCCGACAGGCATCACGATCTCTACATCGGCCTCCGTTATGTGTTCAAGGCTCTTGCGCACGGCGAGCCGCGTCTCGGATTGACCGCCCTCGGCGGAATCTTCGGCGAAGACGAGTGTCCCCACCTTAAGGGAGCGGCGCTTACCAACGCTGACCTCCTCGCCGCAATACGGAAACTCCGTTTCATCGACGCTGGACGCCACCTCTACCCCGTAAACTACCGCGACATCGGCAGCGAGGAGATCGGCTCGCTCTACGAGGGCATCCTTGAACTCGTCCCGAACTACAGCGAGGGATCACGCCAGCTCACGCTTGTCGGCGCGGCGGGCAACAACCGCAAGACGACGGGCTCCTACTACACGCCGTCGTCCCTCGTTGACAAGCAGATCGAATCCGCGCTTGATCCGCTCCTGGACCGCGCTGCGAAAGCCCCCGATCCCGCCCGGGCGATACTTGACCTCAACGTCATCGACACGTCCTGCGGTTCCGGACACTTCGTCGTTGCCGCTGCCCGCCGCATGGCCTCCCGGCTTGTCGCCGTTCGCGGCGTGGACACCAGCCCCGCCGAATACCAGCGCGCCCTGCGGGACGTGGTGCGCAACTGCATCTACGGCGTGGACATCAACCCTCTTGCCGTGGAACTCGCCAAGATCACGCTCTGGATCGAATCGGTCGTTCCCGGTGAACCGCTTACGTTCCTCGACTCGCACTTCGTCTGCGGCGACGCCACACTCGGCATCGACAATCTCAAGAACCTCGAACACGGCATCCCCAACGCCGCGTACAAGGCGCTGACGGGCGACGATCCCGCCGCCGCAAAGGAACTCGCCAAGCGAAACCGCGCCGCTCTCAAGTCGATGGCGGACGATGCCCGCTACGGCGGCGATCTCTTCTACGATCCGAAGCATACGCTCGCCAACCAGATGCGCGGCATCGACGAGATGCCGGAAGACACCCTTGAGGAAATCGAGGCGAAGAAAGCCGCCTACGCCAAGTTCAGGGAAGAGGGCAGCCTCAATCATTTCAGCCTTGCAGCAGATGTGTTCACTGCGGCGTTCTTGCTGCCCAAGACATCGGTTGATGTTCAAATCGGCAACCTTGGCAACGGTGCGCCTCTGACCGAGAAGAAGCCAGACCCCACGATTCCCACGACAGCAGAACTCTACGGAATCCTGACCGCTGGCGCGGCTGGTTCTTACCCGAGTTCCGAATCGTTCGCCCGTTGTGCCGCCGTCTGTCGCAAGAACCGTGTTCTCCATTGGCCGCTTGCGTTCCCGACTGTGTTTGAGAAAGGCGGTTTTGACTGCATACTCACTAACCCGCCGTGGGATCGCATCAAGCTTCAGGAAAAGGAATTCTTCGCAGCTCGTGACCTTGAAATCGCAAACGCTCAGAACGCAGCTGCCCGTAAGAGGCTTATTGCCAATCTTCCTGAGAGGAACCCTGCGCTTTACCAATTGTTTCTCGATGCAAAGCGTAGTGCTGATGTCGCAAGTGTATTTATACACGATTCGGGAAGATATCGTCTCGCAAATGTAGGCGATACAAATCTTTATGCTGTTCTTTCAGAAGTCGTACTCAACATTGTTAATGAGACGGGACGAGCAGGATTTATTGTTCCTATAAGTCTTTGTACGGATGAGCCCAACAAAGCACTCTTTGGAGAAATGATAGGTGGCTGTAAGTTGGTTTCGTTCTACGGCTTTGAAAATGAAGAAAGACTATTTCAGGATGTTCACCATGCGTTCAAGTTTGCGCTTCTTACCATAGGCCGGGCCGAGAATACAGATTTCTCTTTCTACAACAGGCAAGTGATGTCATTGCTTGATGAACGGAGGCATTTTAGGTTGTCTGCCTCAGACTTCTCATTAATTAATCCTAACACACGAACCGCCCCAATCTTTAGAACGAAGTTTGATGCTGAACTGTCGAAGAAAATTTATTCGCATACAGGAGTTCTAAATTCTTCTGTGGATGGTAATAATCCTTGGTCAATCGAATATGGGACATTGTTCCATATGGCCAATGACAGTTCGCTATTTAAGGATTATGCTGAGGACGATTGTTCTCCTCTTTATGAGGCAAAATTGTTCTGGCTGTATGATCATCGATTTGCGACATATGAGAATGCCGGAGAAGTGAGATATGTGACCGTTGACGAAAAGAAATCGGTCGACTATGCTATAACTCCACGATATTGGGTGCCAAATGTTCATTTGCAATCAGCTTTGTCTCATGGATCATTTGGCTATCTTTTGGCATGGCGCAAAATAACAAGTTCAACTAATGAAAGAACTACCGTAGTATCCGTTCTGCCTGAAGTGCCAGCTGGTGATTCAGTTCATCTTTTCTGGGTTAAGCAAGATGATAGATTAAAGGCATGTCTTTTGGCCGATTTGTGCTCATTGGTACATGATTGGTGTGCACGTCAGAAAGTTGGAGGTTCAAACTTTAGTTTTTACCTATTTGACCAGGTGGCGACGTTATCACCATCTGCCTATTCGCAAGAGGACATTGATTTCATAGTGCCGCGAGTTCTGGAGCTTACCTACACCTCTCACTCACTGAAAGGCTGGGCGGAGGCACTGGGATATGAGGGCGAGCCGTTTGTGTTCGACCCGGAGCGGCGGGCGATGCTCCGCGCCGAGCTTGACGCACGTTATGCGAAGCTCTACGGCCTCAACGAGCAGGAGCTGCGCTACATTCTCGACCCTGCCGATGTTTGCGGCGAAGATTACCCCAGCGAATCCTTCCGCGTCCTCAAGGAAAAGGAAATCGCCGAGTTCGGCGAATACCGCACTCAACGTATGGTTCTTGATGCATGGCACATGCAAGAAGAGCAGAGCGTAGGGTTGTATGTCAGGAGAGAGAAGTTCAATGATCGGTGGTTATATCTGCGTACTTTGGTCGGTCAATTGATAACTCAGTCTTCACTGCATAGAATCCCAGTGGTCGATCTTATTGGTGCGTACGCGTCTTTGCGGAATCCTTTGGCATTTGCAATTGACGGTATGCCGCCTGTGGTCAATGAATGGGTTCGCCAATACAATGACACGATTCGTGATGGCGAGCATCTTGAATCGGTTCTTGACGAAATGTTTGAGGCGGGTGAAATCTCTATTTCCAAGGATGGGATAATTTCTCTTTGCGACGATGCACATTTGTTGGCCGCGACCGATCTCCCAGATATTGCGATGGATGCAAGAATGGCACTTGCGTTCAGCCGCATTGTGCGACGTGAGGAGAAGATTGCAGAGTGGTTGAGCCTTGTGTCGCCAGCATTTAGGCTGAAAGTTTCGGGAGGATATTATGCAAGAGCAGCTTAAAATCGACTTCCCAATGCCTGAGGGTTACGGATGCCCACAAGAACCTGAACCTCTGTTTTGGGTTCGTGAGATACGGTTACTGTCGAAGTGGGGCGCTGACGGAACTGACGAAATACGCAGAATCAGTCTGGGGCTAGGTTTGAATGTCGTCTGGTCTCCCCCGAGGGAGGTTACGGATAATGAAGATCAACGGATATCTGGACATGCAAGTGGTAAGACGACATTCTGCAGGATGTTGCGGTATGTTTTGGGCGATGATAAAATTGGCACAGAGGATTTTCGTTCATCTGTTACACACAAACATCCCAATGGATGGATTGTCGCGGAAGTGAGATTGTGTAATGAAACGTGGAGCGTTGCGCGGCCTTTTACTATGTGGTCTGCTTCAAAGGGGTTCGCAATAAAGAACGTTAAGTTAGATGAGTTCTTAGTGCTTGAACAGAAGAAGCGATCGTATGAGGATTTTGTTTCTGCAATAGAATCGGCATCGCGCAAAATTGTTCCGTTTGATACGTTGCCGGATGGATCACACATTGGTTTGTGGGAATATTTCCCCTGGTTTACACGCGATCAGGAAATGCAGTTTTCCCGACTCTATGCATGGAGGGAGATTGACAATACCTCGCTTAAACAGAACCAAAAGTCATTTGTCATGCGTTCCGTGTATAACCCTATGGCGGTGGAAGAGATAGAATTAACTGCACGGCGTGATGAAATTACGGGGAAAATAGATCAATTGGAGAAAGCACGAGGTGGGTTTGAGTGGGCAAGCAAGGAGAATCAAGCGTGGATGACAGGAATGCCAGATCTTTCAGGCTTGGATCTTGGCAACGTGCTTTTTGTCGAGGGTAAGGCTGCTCAATTGGAAGAGGAACGGAGAGTTCTTGATGCTACGCCCATCGAAGAATCAGATGCGTTGAAGAAACTTCATGATAATCTTGCAGAGGCGGAACTAGATTTTGAGGATGCGATGTATGCACAGACTAGGCGTGTTCAGATTACTAATGCCGAAGTCCTTAAGCTGAACGAGTTAGAGCGGGCAGCTAATCAGGAGCTTACTCCAAAGCAGGAGGATATTCCCGAATCGCAAGTTCGTGTCGCGGCTCGTTTTTATCCAGGACGACGGTATTGTTCTGTTCCACTCGATTTTGCAAAAGAAAATCATTGCGATTTGGCTGCACGATATGCCGAGAAAATGAAGTCCAATGACGAGGAACGTGTAGCCGCCAAAGTAATCGTACAGCAAAAGGCACAGTTGTCGTTAGCCGAACAAAAACAGAAAGTTGCAAATCTCAAGGCACTTATACTACGAGGACAAAAGGATGTTGAAGAGTCTCGTAATAGGTTCTTGGGTGCTAAAAGTGTATATGAGTCCGCGAGGACAAGACTATATGCACAAATCTCGGCAAGGAGGGACGCTATATTAAAAGCATTGATGGCGATTGAACGTTATAAGGAAGGCGAGCAGAAATTAACGGACACTATCACTGCGATTGAAAAGGCGAAAGAGGAACGAAAGAAGGTACAGGGGCAGTTGACGGCTTTGCGTAAAGGGAGCGAAACGTCTGTCGGTATTAGCGATTATTATTTTCATGTTGTCCGATTCATATTTGGCAGAAAGGTCCTTGGAGAGATAGTCGATGACAGAGATGTTCTGGCCACGCGCTGCACCTATAATGATTCACCTTGCCAGAGCGCGGCAATAGATGCGGCCCTGAATGTCGCATTTGATCTTACGGTACTCGTTATGGGCATTCAGGGGATATCAAAGCATCCACGTTTTCTTGTGCATGACGGTCCGCGTGTGGCCGACCTCTCAAAGGCAATCTACAATCGCTACTTCGAGTTCGCTGAAGATCTCGAGCGCAGGGCCAAGGGGCGTCCGAACTTCCAGTACATCATCACGACCACGGAACCTCCGCCGGAGCGTTTTGTGGCGGAGCCCTATCTTCGTCTCAAACTCGATGCCTCCCGCCCGGAGGATCGTTTCCTGAAGTGCAATCTGTAGAAAGGAGAATGACATGGATGAACGAGCGATAGCTGAACATGCGTCAGACGACTTGAGCGACGAGGCCTTCAACGAGCGCGAATCGATCAAATATGAGATGGAAGAGGAGCGTGATCTCGCATTGGAACACATAAGAAAAATGCGCCAGGCGGCGCGTAAACTTAATGTTTCAAGTCGTGCAATCATGGAGTTGAACGACATGAGTTCACGGCTTAGTGGTTATGGGCTATGGCTTCTTGACTTTGGAAGAGACGAATCGAGGCCGGTAAAGCCGGTTCTGCCGAAGGAGTATTCAGCCCAAGAGATTGAAGAGAGCGCAATTGAACTTGCGTTCCAGATTGAGGATTGGGCGGAGCGGGGCGAGAACCTTGAGGAGAGATTGAAGGATTACATACCTGGCGCATGGGTGTCTTTTGATTCCGCTGGGAATGTCGTAGATGGAGTCCTTCACATTGACTACAGCCCATGGAGGATTACACCGCAAGGTGTGACTGGGTGTATCCCATACAAACATCTGACAAGTAGGATTTCTGGCGTCTCATTCAGGCGGGAGACATCTGTTAAGATTCTGGAAATGCTGGAGCGTCTTTACAAGGACGGCCGAATCAAGGGGAAATCCCTTTACGATGAGGAAGATGTAGAGGAAGAGTAATCTTTGATTGTAATGGAAGAGTCTGCAAAGAAAGTGTTGATCGACACGAATGTGTTCATCGCTCTGGAGGAATCTGGGCGTGTGATGGACGATGTTCATGCCGATATGCTACGTCTTTGTCGGGAGCTTCATTTTGATCTGTATTGTCATCCGGCGCAGTTGCTTGATCTGGAAAGAGATTCTCATTATGAGCGAAAGGAAATTCAGATTTCGCGATTGAAATCTTATCCAAAGTTGGAGGCTCCACCCGAGCCTTCGCCGTTCGACTTGATGAATTTGGGGTGGAAGGAATCGCGTATTAATGACAGGATAGATAATTTACTGTTGTTTGCGCTGAAGCGGAACGCTGTCTCTTATCTGATCACTGAAGATCGAGGAATGCACAAGAAGGCCAGACGGTCAGGCTTGGGGTCGCGTGTTTTTACGGCAGAAGATTTCTTGTCTTATCTCTTCAACGAGAAGAATCAGAAACGGGAGATTGACACCAACTGTGTAAAGATTAAGACTGTCAATTTGTATTCTGTACCAATTGAGCAGGAGTTTTTTGATTCATTGCGTGACGGCTATGGTGGCGCTGCTTTTGACAAGTGGTATGGTGACAAGGCTGCTGTTGGCCGCAAAGCGTGGATAGTCGGTGATGAAAAGAAACTCGATGCTCTATGTATGTACAAGCCAGAGGATGAGGATGAGAAGGTAACTGATACCGGGGAACGATTACCAGGTCGGGTCTTGAAACTTTGCACATTTAAGGTTGCACGTATCGGGTTCAAACTCGGAGAGCGGCTGTTATTCGTGGCATTCACGTATGCAATTGATAATCGTTTTGATTTTGTGTACATTCAAGTGAACGAGCATAAACAACAGGACCTGGTCGAACTGTTAGAAGATTTTGGATTTGTAAAATTTGGCCCTTACAAAAACGACTGCACGTATGTGAAAGATATGCGTAAGGGGGCGGTACGGGCTGAATGGAATGAAGAGCAACGGCTTGAATATGATATTCGGCATTATCCGCATTTTGTTGATGGCGCAGAAGTGAAAAAATTCCTTGTCCCTATACAACCAGCGTTTCATGATCGGCTATTCCCAGATCTTGAAAGACGCGATTATCTGCCAGGGCTGATTCCTGATGATACAAGTGAGGCAAATGCAATAAAGAAAGCGTACATTTGTGGTAGCGGTATCAAGCACTTGTGCAAGGGGGATATCCTGCTCTTTTATCGCTCATGCGATAGAAAAAGTATTTCCTGCATTGGTGTGGTGGAGGATTTCTTGCGGAGCGATACGGCATCAGATATCATTCCGTTTGTTGCTCGCAGAACAGTATTCTTTGATGACGAGATTAGAAATAAAGCAAGTGGCGGCGAACTATTAGCTATATTGTTTCGGGTCGTTCGGTATTTGAAGAATGAGGTTAAATTGAGTCAGCTTAAGAGAGCAGGAATGATGGGGCAAATCCAATCGATACGTGAAATCGGTGATGAGATGTATCGTATGGTATTTGTGCCTCAACTAAAGGAGCTGTAAGATGATATTGTTATCGATTCACCCTGAATATGTTGAGAAGATCGTCTCTAAGGTGAAAACCTTTGAGTTCAGGAAATTGACGCCAAAGGATTTTAACCTTGATCCGCGGATTGCCATTTACTCCACACGGCCAATGTGTAGAATAGTGGCGTATGTTGAGGTTAGTAGAATTTTGTCTGGTAAGCCGTCTGGGCTTTGGCATCGTACATCAAAGTGGGCGGGCATAGACCGGACTGCATTCGAAACTTATTTTGAGGGGTATGCTAAAGGTTTTGCTTTTGAGATTTCAAAGGTACATAAACTTGTCAGACCGATTACACTTAATGAAGCCGGGTATTACTCAGATGCGCCGCAATCATTTTGTTATCTAACGTCTAGTCAAGTCGCCAAGATTGTAGCGGCAGGGAAACGAACTAAGACAACTAGTAAGCGAGGGGTACAATGAATTACGAATTCGTTAAGAATCCTGTCGGCACTAGCGCGAACGCCGCCGTCGAGGTCAAGCGGGCGCGAAGTGGTATGTTGTGTGGTAGAATATCTTGCGGAGGTGCGGTATGACACTTGAAGAAATTAAGAAACTGATTGCCGGCGATGAGGGCGAGACGGTGGAGGTGAAACATGCGTAATAAACAGAAAGCTGACTTTGAAGGTCTGGTCGGGCGTATTCAGGCGACGTCAGATGCGTTGCAGCAGGATGCGCTCGTGGTCATCAACCGTAGCGTGACGACGCGGGCTTGGCTCACGGGCTACTACATCGTCGAGTACGAGCAGCATGGCGCAGACCGTGCTAAGTATGGCGAGGGACTGTTGAAGAAACTGGCGGCAAGGCTAAATGATGATAAGTTTCGCCTGTCGAGTTTGAAGAGTTATCGGCAGTTTTTTCGAGTGTACCCTGAACTTGCGGCACCCGTTCGGGCCTATCTCGTGTCACGTTTTGGAGGGGGATGCGCCCTGCCGAAGCAAATAGGCCAGACACTGTCTGGCTTTTTGACGGACGGACAGGTCATTGACGTCGGTGAGAAACGCCAGACACTGTCTGGCCTTTCTGACAGCAGTCAGATTCTTTTGATTTCCGGAGACGAAGTGCGGGTTAATCCTTTCGCGTTGTTCAACCGGATATCATTCTCTCACATCATTGAATTGCTGAAAATGCCAGTGGAGATGATGCGGACGTTCTATGCATTTGAGGCGATTCACGGAACATGGAGCGTGCGTGCCTTGCGGCGGCAGATCGACAGCCAGTACTATCAGCGCGTGGGATGGGCGAAGAATCCGCACAAGCTTGCGGCACTGGCGCAGGGACGAGCGGAGAAACTGGATGCCAAGGACTTCATCAAGCAGAATACAGTTCTTGAATTCCTCGGATTGAAACCGCAGGGGGATTGGGACGAATCTGATCTTGAGAGAGGAATCCTTGACAATCTTAAGAACTTTATTCGGGAGATGGGGGCCGGCTTCTGCTTTGAGGATCAACAGCAGATCATCCTAATTGATGATGTCTATGAACGGATCGACCTCGTATTCTACCATCGTATTCTCAAGTGCCACGTCCTCATCGAACTCAAGCCGAAGAAACTAAACTACAAAGACATTGCTCAACTCTCGCTCTACATATCTTATTATCGCAAGAATAAGATGACTGCTGGCGACAATCCGCCAATCGGCATTCTACTCTGCACGGGCGTAGGCAAAGAGACAGTAGAATATCTCGCGCCATTCACCGATCCGCAGCTTTTCCTGTCCGAGTATCAGCTTCAGCTTCCCACAAAGGAGAAGTTCACCGAGTTCCTCAAGAAGGAGAACGAAGGGTTGCAGGCGAGTACAGGGAAAAAGGGGCGAGAATGTAAGCGAGTCAAATAGAATTAGAATCTGGAGCCAATGCCATGAACGCATATCTCTTTAGTTCAATCCAATCCGCCGCCTACGGCAATCTCTTCGAGTGTTCGACGCACGAGGAGAATGGTCGTGATATCGTGTTCTCGTCCATGTCGCACGAGAACGAGGTTGGCGTCATGGACGACGGCGAGGCGTTGTTGTTCACATCGCTCCTTAATACCGAAGGTCTGAAAGCCAAGTTCGCGAAACTGGCGACGGAAGACGGTCTGGTCGTCAGGCATCCAAAGAACGATCTCACAAACCATCTTGCTCTTCTGGGCGAGCTCTTTCATGCCGCCGCGACGCTTCCGCCTGATCAGAATGCCGTGCTGCCGGAGCGTACGGTGCGTATTGCGACGGTCAGGGCGCGTTTGGGGCAGCATCGCTACAAGGTTTCGCAAGCTGAAATGTGGGGAAACGCCTGCGCCGTCACAGGCATCACGGAGCCAGCGCTTTTGAGGGCATCCCATGCCAAGCCGTGGGCAGACGCCAACGATGTTGAGCGCCTTGATCCGGCAAACGGTTTTCCGCTCGTGGTTCACCTTGATGCACTTTTCGACAAAGGATTGATTTCATTCAACGACACAGGTAGATTGCTGATATCAAGCAAACTCGGAAGCGATGTGGTATCACTCTATGGTCTATCCACATCCCTACGCCTTCGCCTTGATCCACCAGCCTCTGTTCGCAGATATCTTGAATTTCACAGAGAGGTTGTTTTCATGAAATAATGCAATTTCACAGTTACGTAGTTACCATAGGCTTTCCCGCCGATCCGTCGGCAAAGCCGAAAGACCAATGGGAACCCGGAAAGATTTATGAGGAGAAGTTCTATAATGACCATTGCGTGAATGCATCTTGATGTCTTGAACAGCGGACATTATACACCATCCGCGCTCCAGCTTCCACCGTGAACATGGGTCGTCGCGACCCGATGCGCAGAAACAAAAAACGCGCGCCACCCTGATGTCATTGGGCGAAACGCGCTTTTCAAAGTGGTGGAGATAAGGGGAGTCGAACCCCTGACCTTCTCAATGCCATTGAGACGCTCTACCAACTGAGCTATATCCCCATCGGTTGAAAACGTCGCGTATTATATCATAAATCGCCTTGCCGCGGCAAGGGGGGATTTGATAAAATATCTACCTATGACACAAGACCCGAGTCCGCACGACTTTCTCCTCAAGTGGCGGGGCGACCGGCTGACCGTGACGCTGACGCTGGACGCGCCGCGCAGGGGCCGCGCCGCCTTCCGCACCAACATCGGCCACGCGCGGGTGCGCCGCCGCGAGATCATCGCCGAGACGGAGCGCGGCGAAACGCCGATGGCGCGCGCCTGGACGGACATCCCGCTCCCCGAAGTCGCGCCCGGCGTCTTCCGCGCCGACATCCCGCTCGACGAGGTCGGCGTCTTCTCGGGCAAGGCGTGCTTCTTCCCCGACGGCTCGAACGTCCCCGAATGGCCGGAGGGGCGCAACACCCACATCAAGGTCGAAAGCGCCGAGACGCGGAAGAACAATTCCATCTACACCGTCTTCCCGCGCCAGTTCGGCTCGTTCCGCGAGATCGTCCGCCGCCTGCCGCTCATCATGGACCGGATGGGCTTCCGCCTCATCCAGACGCTGCCGCCGTTCCCGGTGCCGACGACGTACGCGGTCATGGGCGAGTACGGCTGCCCGTTCGCCGCGCTCGATTTCTATTCGGTCGATCCGGCGATGGCGGAGTTCGACGAGTACGCGACGCCGCTCGACCAGTTCCGCGAGCTCATCGACGCGGTGCACGCGCGGCGCGGCCTCTTCCTCGTGGACCTTCCCGCCAACCACACCGGCTGGGCCTCGACTCTGCAGACGCATCATCCCGACTGGTTCCACCGCGAGGCCGACGGGCGTTTCGTCAGCCCCGGCGCGTGGGGCGTGAAGTGGGCCGACCTCGTCGAGCTCGAATATTCGCATCCCGAGCTGCGCGCGTACATGGCGGACGTCTTCCTCTTCTGGTGCCGCAACGGCGTCGACGGCTTCCGCTGCGACGCGGGCTACATGATCCCCGCCGAGACGTGGGAGTACATCGTCGCGCGCGTCCGCGAGGAATATCCCGACACCATCTTCATGCTCGAAGGGCTCGGCGGCGACCTGCGCGTCACCGACCGGCTCCTCGCCGAATCGAACCTCGACTGGGCCTACTCCGAAGTCTTCCAGACGTACGACCGCGGCGCGTTCGAGTGGTACCTCCCCGGCGCGATCCAGCGCAGCGAGAAGTACGGCACGCTCGTCCATTTCGCCGAGACGCACGACAACGACCGCCTCGCGAAGGGCGGCGAAACGTACGCGAAGCTGCGCGTGCAGCTCTCCGCGCTCCTGAGCTGGCAGGGCGCGTGGGGCATGGCCAACGGCGTGGAGTGGTTCTGCACGGAGAAGATCGACGTCCACGGCAAGAACGACCTCAACTGGGGCGCGAAATCGAACATGGTCGATCTCATCGCCACGCTCAATTTCATCCTCGCGACGCATCCGAGCTTCGAGGGCGCGAGCCACCTGGAGGTTGTCACGCGCGGCGACGGCAACACGCTCGCCGTCGTGCGCGAGAAGAAGGATCAGCCGCCCGTCCTCGTCCTCGCGAACCTCGACTGCGCGAAGGAGGCGCACGTCGAATGGGACCTGCGGCGCTTCCCGGCGGGCGAGGCGTTCGATCTCGTCACGCAGCGCAAGGTCGCGATCACGGGCCCCGTCCGTCTCGCGCCCGGCGAAGTCCTCTGCCTCGCGTGCCGTCCGGCGTCCGGCGCGACGGCGGCGGCGCGCGTCGAACCGGCGCCGGACGCGGTGCGCACGGCGCGCTTCCACTGGGTCTATCCGCGCGACACGCGGCGCGACGTGGTGGTGCCGGAGAACGAATGGGTGGAAGTCTCCGCGCCGCACCATTTCCGCGTGCGCCTCATCGATCCCGCGACGGGCAAGACGCTGCGCGTCTACCGCTCGCGCACGGCGGCGGGCCGCCACACGGCGCTCTTCGACGCGCCGCACTACAAGGGCGACGGCACGGCGTGCCGCGCGCTCGACCTCATGATGGTCGTCTACGAGCCGGGCCGTTCGCGCCGCGTCCATTCGCGCTTCCTCGTGCCGCCGCGCAGCGCGTGCGCGAAGGTGAAGCTCGCGCTGCACGGCGACGAGGTGCGCCGTCATCCCGAATTCCGCACGATCCTCTCGAACGGCGCGGGTGCGGCGAGCCAGCTGCGCATCGGCTGGGGGCTCGTCCAGAGCCAGTATGACGCGCTCCTGGCGGCCAACCCCAACCCGAACTGCCCGAGCGACCGCCTCAACCTGTGGACGCGCACGCGCGCGTGGCTCCAGCGCGAAGGGTACGCGCGCGAATTCGACCGCCGCTGCGTCGTCCGGTTCACGGCCGATCCGGCGGGCCGCTTCGCCGCGTGGGATTTCCACGTGCCGTGCGGCATGGGCCGGATGACGGCGTTCCGCTTCACGGCCCGCCTCGCGCCCGGCGCGAACGCGGCGCAGCTGAAGGTCGAGCGCTACGACGCGGGCGAGGAGGACGTCCACGACCAGGTGCGGCTCGTCTTCCGCCCCGACATCGAATGGCGCAGCTTCCACGCGACGACGAAGGCGTACCAGCTGGAGGAGACGTTCGCGAAGGGCGTGCGCGCCGTCGGCGACGGGTTTGATTTTTCGCCCTACGGCGAGACGTTCCGCCTGCGCGTCGCGGGCGGCGCGTACCACCACGAGCCGCAGTGGACGTACAACGTGGCGCATCCCGAGGAGGCGGCGCGCGGCCAGGACGGCGCGGGCGACCTCTTCAGCCCCGGCTGGGTGTCGGCCGACCTGCACGTGGGCGAAAGCGTGACGCTGACGGGCGCGCTGGGCGACGTCGATGCGTCGCGCGTCTCGTGTCCCGCGCCCGTCCCGTCGCCCTGCGACACGCTCGGGATTGAAGAGGCGCTCCGCCAGGCGCTCGAACTCTTCATCGTCAAGCGCGACGACCTGAAGACGGTCATCGCGGGCTACCCGTGGTTCCTCGACTGGGGCCGCGACACGTTCATCTTCCTGCGCGGCATGATCGCCGCGGGGATGATCGCGCCGGCCGCCCAGATCCTGGCGGCCTTCGCGGCGTTCGAGGAGAACGGCACGCTGCCGAACATCATCTACGGCGCGACGGCGGGCAACCGCGACACGACCGACGCGCAGCTCTGGTTCATCCGCTGCGTGGAGGAGATCGCCGCGTCCGCGCCGGCGGCGGCCGCCGGGCTGAAGGAAACCTGTGAGCGTCTCGTCGCCAGCTACCTCAGGGGAACGCCGAACGGGATCAAGGTCGATCCCGACTCGTGCCTCGTCTGGTCGCCGTCGCACTTCACGTGGATGGACACGAACTATCCCGCGTGCACGCCGCGCGTCGGCTATCCCGTCGAGATCCAGGCGCTGTGGATCGCCGCGCTCCGCTTCGTCGGCCGCGGCGAAACCGCCGCGCGCGCCACGGCGTCGCTCCAGAAGTATTTCAAGGCGCCCGTCGGCTATTGGGACTGCCTCGCCGCGCCGAACGGCGAACCGGCCGCGCGCGCCGTGCCGGAGGACACGATCCGGCCGAACCAGCTCTTCCTCCTGTCGCTCGGCATCGTCGACGACACGTCGATCCTGACGGCGACCGAGGAACTGCTCGTGCCGGGCGGCATCCGCTCGCTCAACGCGGACCATCCGCTCTACCGCGGCACGTACGCGGGCGACGAGGATACGAGCCGCAAGCCCGCCTACCACAACGGGACGGTGTGGGCGTGGCCGTTCGCGCTCTACGCCGAGGCGATGGCGGCGACGGGCTGGGCCGGCGCCGAGACGGCGCGCCAGCTGCTTGCGAGCGCCGTCGAAAACCTGAACGCGGGCTGCCTCTGCCACATGAGCGAGATCGCCGACGGCGACGCGCCGCACGCGCAGAAGGGGTGCGCCGCGCAGGCCTGGAGCGTGAGCGAAGTCCTGCGCGTCTGGCTGAAGCTGAAGGGGAAAATGTGATATACTACACGCCATGAAACTCGATCCGACAAAGATGAAGGACTGGCAGATCGCCGAAGCTGCCGAGGAAACGCTGAAACCCGCCGCCGAACTCGTGGCCGAACTGGGCCTCCGGGACGACGAATGGACGCCGTACGGCAAGGTGCTCGCCAAGGTGGACGTCACCAAGGTCCTCAAGCGCGTGGGCGCGGGCCGGCGCGGCAAGTACATCGACGTGACCGCCATCACCCCGACCGCGCTCGGCGAGGGCAAGACGACGACGACGCTCGGTCTCGTCGAGGGCCTCGGCAAGCTCGGCAAGAAGGTGATCGGGTGCGTGCGCCAGCCGTCGGGCGGGCCGACGTTCAACATCAAGGGCAGCGCGGCGGGCGGGGGCCTGGCGCAGGTCGTGCCGCTGACGGCGCTCTCGCTGGGGCTCACGGGCGACATCGACGCGATCACGAACGCGAACAACCTCGCGATGGTCGCCCTCAACGCGCGCATGCAGCACGAGCGCAACCACGACGACGCGTGGCTCGCGGAGCGGGGGTTGAAGCGCCTCGACATCGACCCCGAGCGCATCCAGTTCCGCTGGGCGATGGACTTCTGCGCGCAGGGCCTGAGGAACATCGAGATCGGGCGCGGCGGCAAGCTCGACGGCTTCACGTGCAGCTCCGGCTTCTACATCACGGTCGCCTCGGAGGTGATGGCGATCCTCGCGATGAGCGCCGATCTCGCGGACCTGCGCCGCCGCCTCGCCCGGATCATCGTCGCCTACACGAAGGCGGGCGCGCCGGTGACGACGGCCGACCTCGAGGTGGACGGCGCGATGTGCGCGCTGCTCGTCAACGCGATCCAGCCGACGCTGATGCAGTCGATCGAGGGCCAGCCGATGTTCGTCCACGCCGGACCCTTCGCCAACATCGCGATCGGCCAGAACTCGGTCGTCGCGGACCGGCTCGCGTGCGCGCTCGGCGATTACGTCGTCACGGAGTCGGGCTTCGCGAGCGACATGGGCTTCGAGAAGTTCTGGAACATCAAGTGCCGCTGCTCGGGCCTCAAGCCGGATGCGGTCGTGCTCGTCGCGACGGTGCGCGCGCTCAAGGCGCACGGCGGCGCGCCGGCGGTGAAGGCGGGCCTGCCGCTCGATCCCGTCTACACGACGGAGAACCTGGAGCTGCTGGAGAAGGGCTGCGACAACCTGCTCGCGCACATCGACATCATCCGCCGCGCGGGCGTGCAGCCCGTCGTCTGCCTCAACGCATTCTACACCGACACGCCGGCGGAACGCGACCTCGTGCGGCGCGTCGCCGAGCGCGCGGGCGCGACGTTCGCGGTCAGCGACCACTGGCTCAAGGGCGGCGAGGGCGCGCTCGATCTCGCCCGGGCGGTCATCCAGGCGTGCGACGCGCCGAACAATTTCGCGTTTCTCTGCGATCTCGCCGAGCCGCTCAAGGACCGCATCGAGAAGCAGGTCAGGGAAGTCTACGGCGGCGACGGCGTCGACTTCGAGCCGGCGGCGCTCGAAAAGCTCGCGGCGTTCCAGGCGAATCCCGAGACGGCGCGGCTGCCGATCTGCATCGCGAAGACGCAGTATTCGCTTTCGCACGACCCGAAGCTGCTGGGCCGTCCGCGCGGCTGGCGCATGCCGGTCAAGGACGTGCTCATCTACCAGGGCGCGGGGCTGATCGTGCCGGTCGCGGGCGAGATCAAGCTGATGCCGGGCACGTCCGCGTCGCCCGCGTACCGCCGCATCGACGTCGACGTGGAAACGGGCAAGGTGAAGGGGCTCTTCTGAGATGAAACGTCAGATCATCCTGATCGTCAGCCTTGTCGCGGGGCTTCTCGCGGCGGTTCTGACGCGCTTCTACCTGTCCGCGAAGGAGGCGGAGGTCGCCGCGAAGAAGGAGGCGTTCCTGCGGCGCTTCGGCACGATCGAGGCGATCGTCTTCAAGAAGGACGTGCCGGCGGGGACGGTCCTCTCCGACGCGGAGGTCGGCTCGCTCGTCGTCCCCCAGATGGGCCTGAACGGCCAGGCGGTCGAGCGGCAGGACTACCGCGAGGTGCTGGGCAAGAAGACGCTGGTGATGCGCGCGAAGGGCGAGGTTCTGTTCTGGAGCGACATCGAGGGCGGCAACCCTTCGGCGCGCGGCCTCTCCTCGGACATCAAGAAGCAGATGCGCGCGATGTCGATCAACGTGACGGGCGCGGCCTCCGTCTCGGGCATGGTCAAGCCGAACGACCACGTGGACGTGATCGGCACCTTCAACTTCCCCGACGACGCCGGCTCGCTCAAGCGCGGCGACCTCGTGACATGCACGATCCTCCAGAACGTGCTGGTGCTGGCGACGGGCAAGGAGACGGCGAAGACGCTGCAGCCGGCCTACGGCGCGGGCGGCGGATTTTCGACGGTGACGCTCGAGGTGACGCCGCGCGAGGCGGAGATGCTGGCGTTCGCGGAGCAGATCAAGGGGCGGCTCGTCCTCACGCTGCGCAACCGCAACGACACGTCGACGGAAAAGGAACTGCCGACGGTGGATTTCGAGAAGATCCGCGGCGAGATCGAAGAACTGAACCAGAAGCGCCAGCTCCAGAAGCTCGGCGTCAAATAGGCGGGCGGACCGCCGCAACCGAAGGGGGGATGACATGAAGCGACTGATCCTGGCCGTGTGTCTGCTGGGTCTCGTGCGCGGCGGTTTTGCCGCGCCGCATACGTTCGAGGTGTCGGCGGAGCGCGATGCGTTCCTGCTCGACGGCCAACCGTTCCAGATCCGGTGCGGCGAGCTGCATTTCGCCCGCGTGCCGCGCGCCTACTGGCGCCACCGCATCCGGATGTGCAAGGCGATGGGCCTCAACGCCGTCTGCGCCTACATGTTCTGGAACTACCACGAGATGCAGCCCGGCCGGTTTGATTTCACGGGCGAGAAGGACGTTGCCGCCTTTTGCCGCATCGCGCAGGAGGAGGGCATGTGGGTCGTCCTCCGGCCCGGCCCGTACACGTGCGCGGAGTGGGAGTTCGGCGGGCTGCCGTGGTGGCTGCTCGACCAGGGTGCGGACAAGGTGAGGGTCCGCACGCGCGACGCGCGGTTTCTCGAACCGGCCAAGCGGTACCTGCGG
>Ga0256405_10001949_pt1 | contig 51666 bp, 65 predicted proteins | sample RumenRJG_02DNA_FD_189096 | JGI IMG/M metagenome (GOLD analysis project Ga0256405, IMG submission 189096) | Bovine rumen microbial communities from Lethbridge, Alberta, Canada - RJG_02 | ecosystem: Host-associated > Mammals > Digestive system > Stomach > Rumen | place: Canada: Alberta...
TGTTAAAAATTTTATGAACCTTTTATAAGGGTGTCACATAAAAGTGGCTAACGGTAGAAGAAGAATAAGGATTTATTTAAAAATCACGAAGAATCTTCAGAAGAAAATCTAAGGTCTTTGAAAAAAAGATAGCTGATAATACCGTGCTAAGACTTATTGATATAAGTAAAGTGTAACGACTATAGGCGAGGGTCTAGTACACATAATCATGTGGAAGTGTAAAAACGTATTATGATACGGAGAGATAGTCTAACGATTGCATAAAACAACATTAGCATATAAAATATAATGTTATGGAGGTGATAAGGATTGAAACGAAAAGAATTTATGGAACGTACAGGATTAAGTAGAAAAGTTTCTGATAGGTTATACCGTGATGTATTTTGTAAAAATTATATCAAAGGAAAACATAAAATTTTTACAGAAGAAAATGTTCAATATGTTTTAGATAGAAAAATTGATAAATTAAAGAAAGAATATAATCTAAAAAAATTAGAATTTACAGATGAACCTTGTTATATTGATGATAAAGGTCATGTGTGGAATTATAAAAATAATTTTGCTGAATTAAGAAAAACAACGATAGTACATGGATATGAATATGTAACATTGTGGGTAAATAACGAGCATAAAACATATCGGCTACATCGTTTAGTTGCAGAATATTTTGTTCCAAATTCTGATAAAACGAACAATATAGTTGTTAATCATATTGATGGAAACAAACATAATAATTGTGCTTCTAATTTAGAATGGTGTACAACATCTTATAATACTATAGATGCTATAAAAAGAAATGGCTTGAATAAAGATGAAATATTTAAAACAAAGTCATTATTCATTTTAGATAAAGAGCAAAATATTATTGATATATTTTCATCAATAAGAGAAGCAGAAAATAATTTAAATATTAGACATCAATATTTGTCTTATTTAGCCAAAACAGAAAAATTCAGTAAAAAATACAATATTTATGTAAAATATGCTAATGAATAATTTATGATAATGAAAATTATAAAATCATAGGCAGAATCAACGGCTGGTCAATTCCTTCGCGATACAAGAAAGAAATATGGAGTTATTAAAGGTGTAACGGATAGGGAATATTTTACAAATTCTATGCATGTTCCAGTTTACTATCCAATTTCTGCGGCTAAGAAAATTGAAATTGAAGCTCCATATCATGAGTTGTGTAATGCGGGTGTAATTAGTTATTTGGAAATGGATGGGGACCCGCTCAAAAACTTAGATGCATTTGAATCTGTTGTGCGTTATATGCATGACAAAAATATGAATTATTTCGCTATTAATCATCCGGTCGATAGGTGTCCTCATTGTGGCAACACATTAGTTATTGATGGAGATACTTGTCCAATTTGTGGTTATAGTGAAAAACGTAATGATGAAGAAATGAAAGTCAATGTTAATAATATTGGCTGTGGTTGTTAATTAAAGATATAACAGAGACGAGTAACATGAGACGCAAAAATATCTTTTATATTACGATAAAACCTCTACTTCTAAGTTAAGAGGTAGCCGTTAGGCTACCGAGTAGCGAAAGTAGGGGATGACCAATATCAACTCTTGATTATTTTCACAAATAGTGACACAATTAAATCAAAAGAAAAAACTGTACCGCAGGGCTTGCGGAATCAGTATAAAACTAAGCCTATGGAGATTGTGTAAGACGAAATGTGATGAAATCACATACGCTACGGTCTGAGAAGTAGGAATCCCCCACCTCTTTAGGTGGGGAGGATGTCAAATTTATGAAATTGTTCATACAGAATATCATAAAATTATTTATAGCGGGTATCATTGGAAATTTGTTTAATATATATGATAAGCTAAAGTGAATAAATTAATATATTTTAACTAGTTTACGATTAAAGAATACAATATAATATGGTGATTCGATTATGAACTTTTTTACATTAATAAGTATATGTTCTATATTAATGGGATGTGTTTTAATAGGAATAGGTTTTAGAAATATGCATAAATATTTCTAAAAGGGGAATTTTGTAATGAAATCTAAAAAAGTTGTTTGTACTACAACGAATAAAATTTTCAATTCTTCAGGAGAAGCGGCAAGTTTTTATAATTTAAATCGTAGTAATATTTTAGCAACTTGTAAACATAAAAATTCATATTGTGGTATATTAAATGGCGAGAAGCTACATTGGGAATTTTTTGATGATGACAAATATAGAGATATAATTCCTCCAACAAAAGGAAAATATGAGTACGAAAAAGAATATGATGATATATTTTGTATTTATAAAATCATAGATAAACGTACAGGAAATGTACTTTATGTTGGAAGAACAAGTCAAGCATTAAGAAAAAGGTTTTTACAGCATTTAGCAAATACATCTACGTATGCAGATAGGAAGTTAAGAAAATATAACAAAGAAGATTTGGAAATACTTCCTATTACAACTACGGATGATGAAGAAATGGCAGGTTGGCTAGAAGAAATCTGGACAGAAGAATATGGAAAAACTTTTTCTTTGTTGAATACAAAAATTGGAGATAAATTTGATAATGCTACAAAAAATAAGATTCGTAATAGTTTGAAAGGCTATAAACATACGGATATAGCAAAATTAAATATGTCTAAATCACAACTTGGTAGAAAACAAACAAATATCACAAAAGAAAAAATTGGTTCACATCATAAAATAAAAATATCTGTAGTTTTGTTAAATACAGGAGAAATTTTTGAATCTGTTTCTGATGCCGCAAAAAAATATCAAACACGAAGTGATAGGATTTTAAAACAATGTAAATTAGAAGGTCACTTTGGTGAAAATGTATGGGTATTTAAAACAGATTATGATAAAATGAGTAATGAGGATATTCAAAGAAGAATATTCTATGTGCAAAATTATTATAAAATTGTTTGTGTCGAAACGGGACAAATATTTAACTCTATTCTTGAAACAAGTCATGAAATGAATATTAATCGAAAAGGTATTTCTGATAGCTGTAAAAATGGAAAAACTGTAAAAGGTTTTCATTTTCAATATATGCGTAATTTATAAAGTGAGGTAAAAAGTATGCAGAGTTTTGAAGTAAATGGTAAAAAAGTAAATTTTTATGGCTTTAATGAAGCATCAGAAGGTTTAGCAAAAGATTATCTTACGTATGTAGATAATAACAAAGAAGATAAAAAAGCAGTTGTTGCAGAACTTAATGTTAAAATGGGAAAAGATAATATGGCAGATATTCAGGTACATTATGTACAAGATAAACCACGTATTGAACGCATTAGACGTATCACGGGTTATTCCCTGTAAGAAAAGCCCATCAACTGTTGTAAATATATTTTAAATAATATAGTTTCCATAATTGGATGCCTAGTAAGGCGCATGAATAAAAAAATGATTATGGAGGTATCAAGGGAGATATGAGTAATCATATTAATCGTGAGTTTAGAAAAATCAAATCATTAAATTTTTTATATGAAGTCAATGATGATGGTACTGTTTTAAGAAATGTTAAATCGAAAAAACATATTAAAATAGTATTAGATTATCATCGTTCAAAAAATGGTTATTACATGGCATTTGTTAATATTAAAGGAAAGACAAATAGAATACCAATACATAGAGTAGTTGCAGAATGTTGGTTAGGCGATAGACCTGATGGATATGAAATAGACCATATAGATAGGAATACACGTAACAACAAATATACAAATCTTAGGTATGTTACGCATAGTGAACAAATGAAAAATCGTGTATTTTCTGAAAAAATGGTAAATGTAATATTAACAAATTGGAGTAATGCACGTAAGTTAAGAATGAAACCTGTTGTTTTAAAAAAAGATGGTTTTGAACAACAATTTGAAAGCTATGCTGATTGTGCAAGATTTTTAGAAACAGAATATAATAAACCGTTTGAACATATGAGAGGAAAATTGAAATCTCATAGAAAACATATTTATGATTATGATGTGATTTATTTAAATGCAGAGACTAAACACAACGACCCACAGAGGTAAGAAATAGTCCATTTTATGAAAGTAAGATGTATCTTACAGGAGATTTAAATACTTGGAATGACGCAAAACGTCATGAATGCGAAGAAAGAGTTAAGCACATTTAATTGATTTAAATTTAAAAATAAAAAATCACAGTACAATAAATATTGTACTGTGATTTTTTAGGAGATAAATGATGTTTACGATTTATAAAATTGTTTATATACCAAAAAACAAAACTGTTTATATAGGGAGGACGAAACAAAAATTATCAGTAAGATTAAGTCAGCATTATTCTCATATAAATACAAAAATGCATGATTTATTACATAAATATGGAAAAGAAAATTTCAAAATGATACCAATAGATTATGCAGAAAATCAAATAGATGCAAATAATAAAGAAATTTTTTGGACAATATTTTTTCGCAAGAGAACAGAATTGGTAAACATAAATGATGGTAACAACTTAAATGTAGATTATGATAAATTGCTTGAACATTATAACAAAACATTGAGGAAATATCAAGAAAATCATCATTCATGGTTAAAGGGGAAACATTTACCAGAACATTTAAAAGAAAATTTAAGACAGAAAAATTTAGGAAAACATTTGACAAAAAAACAAAAGAATAAAATATCAAATTCTTTAAAAGAACACTATAAACAACATCCACGCCCAAAAAATATAAGACATTTATCGGAAAAAACAAAACAAAAATTATCTAAAATAAATAAAGGAAAAATCATTTCTAAAGAACAAAGAGAAAAAATCAGTAAAGCGTTAAAAGGCATTAAACGTAGAAATTATTCTGAAAAAGAAAAACGTCAAATGATGATGAATTCTCCAAAGAACAAATCTGTATTGTGCATAGAAACAAATGAACAATTTTTTTCAATTGCAGAAGCCAGTAGAATTACACATATAAATGCAGGTCATATTTCTTCTTGCTGTCATGGTAAAAGAGATACAGCAGGTGGTTATCATTGGGAAATAATAAAAAAAATTAGAGAATAATAAGCTAGTATTTTCGTTAAATTATTTTAATAGCTTTTTAAATTTTTCTTTTATATAATTTTGTAGATAAAATGTGGTGTTTATCCTTATTTTTTAATGTTTGTATGATATTTTGTAAGTAGAAAATATGAAATTAACATTTTTGAAAATAATGGAGTAATGTAGATATGGAAAAACGAATGAAAAAAATTGCAGATGTAAGTGAAGATATTGCGAATTTGAAATTTTCATCTGAAGATATTGCAAATATTGAAAAAGGCGCAGTTCAAGATGTAAAAAATGCAATTAAATATGCAGAAGGATATTATGAAAATCTTTCAGATGGTCCTGAAAAAATTTATGATGATGACGTTGTAAAAACTGTAGAAGAATACTTTGAAGATTATGATGCTTATAATATGGATGATGCTATTGAAAAAGCCGTTGCTAAATATTTTCCTGATACAGCATTGTCTATTACAGATAGCATTGTATGTGACCAGCATCTTCTTTCTGATAAAATTTTTGGAAAAGATTATAATTATGAGAGCATTGGTAAATTCGTTAGTGAATTTGGTGATGAAGGATGGGCAGAATTAGGTGTTGACCCAGAAGAAATTGCTGATAAGTATAATTATGAACAGGAAACTAAAGATGGTATTTCTCAGAGGAAAGAAGAAGAAGAGGAATATTATAGAAGCCGTGGTATATAAAAAGAAGGTATTAACATGAGATTACAAGTGGCTTGGAGCAAACTTGATATGTCTCGTGCTTCTATCATGGGATTATTAGATGGAAAATTCATCAATGCAACAAGTGATTTAGGTGAAAGATTTTTGCTTGCATTTGGGCATGATAGACATCGTTATAAAGTTATATTTATTAACTCAAATACGGGAGAACAATTTATTCGTTTCTGTGATACAAATATAGAAGCGGAAGAAGTTGCTTCTAAATTTGCATATGGTATGCAACAAGTAAAAAGTAATGAATTAATAAATTATTTAAATTTTCAACAATTAAGATAAGAAAGGATGGATAATATGGTCGATGTAGATGCAAAAGAATTAACTGCGGATGAAATTCGTGAACAAAATGAAATTAAAGTTGATGATACACTTGACGTAGTTAATGCAAAGTTGAAAACAGAATACTATAAGAATATGGGAAATTCTGATATTGCACATTATTTGCAGGATATGCACTATCCAATTGATTTTTCTGTTTTTCAGATTAAAAATCATCAAATTGCAAAAAGAGAGTAAAAAATAAAAAGACACATTTTTGTGTCTTTTTATTTGCTTTCTATTTTTATTTTTGATATAATGTAATGTATAACGTCAAAATTATATAATCTTATGAAATAAGATGTATATTTTTGTTTAGAATTCTAAATTCAAGGTATCGTTAATATACCTACCTTAATCTTTTTTAAGATGCGGTATTTTGTTTGATTAAATTATTATATACTATTTTGAATTCTTCATGGTTTTTATAAATAGGAATGAATTTATTTGGTTCAATTTCCTGATGACAGGATTCTCTCAAAACGTTTGAGAAAATACTGAGTTGTATAAAATTCTTTATCTAGCATATAATCATTTCTTTCTAAAACAAAAATATACTAAATAAAATATCTTATAACTGTTATCTGCGAGATTTGACAAAATACTTACTTGTTTTGTATAATAGATAAAGAGGTGCTATAAATGAAAACAAAAGTTTATGAGATAAGAAAACAAATTGAAAATTATAAAAATAGTGAGCATGTAGATGAATGGAAATTAAAATATTTGGAAGAAACTTTAAAAAATGAAATATTAAGAAATCGTTTATATTATTGTAAAAATGACAATAACAAATTAAAAAAACAATATATTGATTGCATTAAATTTTTACTTCATGATAAAAATGATTTAGGTATTGTCCGTAAAGTTTCTGATGTAACTTGGGACTTAGACCGTTCTTTATCTATTATGATAGCAGATGTACTTCGTCAGTTTAAACTTCATAAAGAAGGATACCCATCTATTTTTGATAAGAAGTATAAAAAAGAAAGTACCGCTGTCAAAAAATGGGATGAAACAATAGATACGATGATAGAAGCATTTTATATTATTTCGAGCGATTTGGATTATCATTTTGACGCAACGCTAAATAAAAAAGTCAAAACAGGATTGAAGAACTTTGCAAAATATTATCCAAATTTGTGGATATGATATATCATTTTATTTACACTCCTATCTGGGCAAAAGCTCACGAATTTATTCGTGGGAGGATGTCAATGATATAACATATTGTATATTTATTTTTAATAAATAAAAGTTGTAAATATAATTTCTATTGTGTACAAGGATTTGATATTTGCTCATTTTTTCACTATTATATTATTGAGAAAACCGAATCGGTCAAGTATGGTAAAAAATGAAAATATATAATAAATTTATAAATGGCGGCGGTGAGAAGGAATGAGTGCAAATACGATGTATGACAAAATATCTAATGAAGCATCAAATGTTTTTAATTCATTAGATTCTACATTGTGCATGGAGAATAGTATGAACGAACAGCTTTTAGATATTTTTGGACGTGCCAATAATAGGTATCAAGAGACACATTCCGAATATTTATCTACGAAAGAAGAATTAGATTCTCTTATGAAAATTGCAAACACTTGCGTAAAAGTAACAATGGGTGCATTGATTTTAGCTCTTGGTTCTTTAATTGTTTTTATATTATAAAAGGTGAAAGGAAAAAGGTTTACAAATGAAACGCTTAGTTAAGGCGAATGAAAATACAGACAATGTATTTTCATTGTTCAAGGATGCTGTATCAACAGATGAAATCGTATCAGAATTAAAAGATGCATATCAAGCATGGGAAGATGCTTCACAAGAAAATCAACAAATAGACGATTTGCAATTTTCAAACCTAGCCGATTGGTTTGAGAATTTTTATTCCTCTATCATTGGGGATTTAATTACAAAAGCAAAAGAAAATTATGATTTTGAAGAAAAATATAATAATCTTTCCAATGACGAACAAAATGAAGTAGATAATTCTGTAAAAGATTATGTATATAATTTAAAGAATGATTTAGTTAATGATTTACAGCAGGAGAACAATGAAAATGAATAAGTATAATTCTAATGGTATTGACTATGAAATGATTACTGTTGATGAATTTAACAATTTGGAAAAGAAATGGCAAAAAGATTCTCGTTCAATACCATATGAATGTTATGTTGCAAAAACAAATGATGGTCAATATTTAGCTATGGATAATTCTACAGGGGAGTGCTTTGTGGATGAATTTTCATCGAAAGTTCTTGTAGATGAATTCTTTACAGATAGCTTAGGATATGATGATAACTATTCAAATATCCAAAAAATTGAAACGAAAAAATTGTATTATTAACAAATAGATAAAGAGAGTACGACAAAATTGCGTACTCTCTTTTATTTATTTATTTTTTAGAGATTTAGAAAAAGGGATGTGAGAAAATGCCTATAATTGATAATACATATATCGTTTCTTTGTACACAGGTGGAGATATTGAAAAGAAAGTCGATGATTTGACAAATCTTCATGTGTTTTCGGATGAAAGAAATATTTGTAATGCTGAATTTGTAAAAATGATTACCAATGGTAATATTTATGAACATATAAGAGAGTCATATGACGATAAATATGATACAGAGGTTATTGTAAGTGCTTCTGCTAAAGATGAAAATAATCGTGAATATACTCCTGTTACAATTAAAGTATATAAAAAAGGTGAAGCTACGCCTTATATTTTTAATCAAAGTGTATATAAAATTCCAAAAGTAAATGGAACTTCTTCTGCAACGAGTAAAGATATGAAAGACTTGACAAAGAAAATTGATGATTTAACAACATTAAATGAGTTTGCAGATAAACGTAATATTTGTAATGAAGAGTTTATTAAAATGATGTCAAATAAAAATATTTATGAACATACAAAAGAACCGTATGATGATAAATATGAAACAGAAGTTATTGTAGGTACTGCCGCTAAAGATGAAAATAATCGTGAATATATACCTGTAACTGTAAAAGTTTATAAAAAAGGAGAAGCTACATCATATGATGTAACGCAGAATATTTATAAAACTCCAAAACCGTCAACTTCTTCTGCAACAAGTAAAGATGTAAAGGATTTAACAAAGAAAATTGATGATTTAACAACATTAAATGAGTTTGCAGATAAACGTAATATTTGTAATGAAGAGTTTATTAAAATGTTAAGTAGCGGTAATATTTATGAACATAATAAAGAAAGTTATGATGATAAATATGATACAGAAGTGATTGCAGGTACAGCCGCTATAGATGAAAATAGTCGTGAATACACACCTGTTACCATTAGAGTATATAAAAAAGGTGACACAACTTCATATGAAGCTACACAAAATATTTATAAATTATTAAAACAAAAAAATGTTATTATATTGACAAATTATTTTTATAAAATGAGTGATATTTATCCAACAACTTATAAAACAATGATGAAAAATCCAGATGATTTTAATATAAAAAAATTAACAACAATGGAACAAATGTTTAATGAATGTAATTCGTTAGTATCATTAGATATATCTAAATGGGATACTAGCAATATTTTAAATATGAATAAAATGTTTAATAATTGTACGAATCTTACTACAATTGTTGGTGTAATAGATATGAAATCTTGTACAAATTATAATGATATGTTTACAAATTGCAATAAACTTACAAGCGTAAAGTTGAAAAATATCCCGTCAGGATTTAATGCATCAATGGCAGGATTGAAATCTGGTCAATATACAATTATATAAAAATGAAGGTGAAAATATGGGGAAAAATATAGATAATACATATTCTACTGATACTGTGTCTAATAATGCTGATGACATATTAGATGCTATGAAAGGATTGGTAGAAAAAGTAAATGAATTAACAACATTAAATGAGTTTTCAGATAAACGTAATATCTGTAATGAAGAATTTTTAAAAATGATAAGTAGCGGAAATATTTATGAACATGAAAAAGAAGATTATGATGATAAATATGAAACAGAAGTTGTTGTTGGAACATCATCAGTAGATGAAAATAATTGTATGTATACTCCTGTTACAATTAAAGTGTATAAAAAAGGAGATACAACTCCATATGAAACGACACAAAATATTTATAAAATTCCAAAAGTTAGGAATAAGATTTTATTAACAAATGATTATTATACGATGCGCCAAGTGTATCCTGAAACATATGCAACTATGACGAAATTGCCTGATGGTGTAGGTATTTTTAATACAAAATATTTGACAACGATGGAGAATATGTTTGAAGGATGGAAAGGAACATCTATAGACTTATCTGATTTAGATACTAGAAATATTACAAATATGCATTGGATGTTTTGTAATTGTGAAAAATTAACAATATTAAATTTAAATAATTTTAATACTAGTAATGTTACTAATATGCGTTGTATGTTTGGTAATTGTGAGTCCTTAACAACATTAAATATATCAAATTTTAATACTAGTAATGTTATTGATATGAAAGCTATGTTTAGTTTATGTAGTTCATTAACAACATTAGATGTATCTAAATGGAATACTAGTAATGTTACTAATATGAGTGATATGTTTGAATATTGTAGTTCATTAACAACATTAGATGTATCTAAATGGAATACTAGTAATGTTACTGATATGAGTAATATGTTTTATAATTGCAATTCATTAACAACAATATATGTATCTAAATGGGATACTAGTAAAGTTACTGATATGTCTAGTATGTTTGAATCTTGTAGTTCATTAACAACAATATATGTATCTAAATGGGATACTAGTAAAGTTACTGATATGCGTTGGATGTTTGAATCTTGTAGTTCATTAACAACATTAGATGTATCAAAATGGGATACTAGTAATGTTACTGATATGCGTTGGATGTTTGATAATTGTAAAAATCTTACTACAATTACAGGTGTTATAGATATGAAATCTTGTACAAATTATAATAATATGTTTTCAGATTGTGCTAAACTTACAGGAGTAAAATTAAAGAATGTACCAAAAGATTTTAATGCTTCAACAGCAGGATTAAAAGAAGGACAATATACGATTGTAAGTTAATAGAAAGTGGGTGGAAATATGGGAAAAAATATAAGTAATTTTTATTATGTTGAAACTGAAACAAAAATTGGAGAGTTTGTTTATGATAATATAAATGTTTTAAACAAGCGTAATATTTGTAATGAAGAATTTATTAAAATGCTGAATAGTGGTAATATTTGTGAGCATGATAGAGAATCATATGATGATAAATATGATACAGAAGTAATTGCTGGAGAAGAAAAACAAGATGAAAATCTTCGTTTATATATTCCTGTAACAATTAAAGTTTATAACAAACAGGAATCTAATTCTAATGTATATAAATCAACACAAAATATTTATAAGATACCAATCATACGTAATAGAATTATGTTAACAGATAATAAGTATGAAATGTCAGACGTTTATCCGAATAATTATAATACAATGTTAGAACCAGCAAATGAATTAAATACAAGAAAATTAACAACAACACGTAGTATGTTTTATAATTGTAGTAAAATGAAAAAATTAAATACTTCTAATTTTAATACCAGTAATGTTACTGATATGAATGATATGTTTTATAATTGTCAATCCTTAACAACATTAGATGTATCTAATTTTAATACTAGTAATGTTACTAATATGTATTACATGTTCCATAATTGTCAATCATTAACAACATTAGATGTATCTAAATGGGATACTAGTAAGGTTACTGATATGAGTTTTATGTTTAATAATTGTAATTCATTAACAACATTAGATGTATCTAAATGGAATACTAGTAATGTTACTAATATGCGTCGAATGTTTGTGAATTGTTATAATTTAACAACATTAGATGTATCTAATTTCAATACTAGTAAGGTTGCCAATATGGGTTTTATGTTTAAGGATTGTAATTCCTTAACATCATTAAATTTAAATAATTTTAAAGTTAATGCATATAAAGATATATCAGGAATTATTGCAGGATGTACATCTTTAACACCATCTACTTTAAAAATGGATAGCTTTAAAAATATTAAGTTCTGTGAAACAAATGGACTATGTTGTGGATTTAAGTCACAAGCTATGGTTGATTATATTTTCAGCATTATTGATACATCTAATAGTTCAAGTTTTAAAGGTATGTTTGAGAGTTTAGATATAAAAGATTTTGTTGTTCCTAATATAAATTTTGATGTTAAAGAAATTAATACATTAGGAATGTTTGCAGGAAGTAAAATGGAAAATTTAGATTTATCTAAATGGGATACTAGTAATGTTGTTAATATGGAAGGTATGTTCTATAATTGTGATTCATTAACGACATTAAATATATCTAATTGGGATACTAGTAATGTTACTGATATGGGAAAATGGGGATGGATTTGTAATGACTATTTAGGAGAAAATGGAGGTATGTTTGAAAATTGTACAAATCTTACTACAATTACAGGAATTATAGATATGTCATCTTGTGTTGAATATGATAATATGTTTAGAAATTGTAATAAACTTACAGGAGTAAAATTAAAAAATGTGCCAAAAAATTTTAATGCATCAAAAGCAGGTTTAAAAGAAGGACAATATACAATTGTAAGCTGATAGAAAGTGGGTGAAAAATATGAAACGAAATATAGATAATACATATTATGTATATTCTGAATTAGGAGATACTGATGATGTTACAGATATTATAAATAGTAATGACTTAATAAATAAGCGTAATATTTGTAATGACGAATTTATTAAAATGTTGAGTAGTGGCAATATTTACGAACATACAAAAGAACCATATGATGATAAATATGATATAGAGGTTATTCGTGGTCAAGCTGATATAGATGAAAGTGAAAGATTTTTTATTCCGGTAACTATTAATGTGTATAGAAAAGGAGAAAAAACTGCATATTCTCTTAGTGAGAATATATATCCAATTACTGTTTTTGACGATGGAAAAAAATTGGGATTGGAATTAACAGATGATAAATATAAAATGATAGATATTTATCCAGAAAATAATTCTTCTGGAATTATATATAGTACAATGTTATATCCAGTTGATATGTTGCTTACTGATAACTTAACAACTATGAAACGGATGTTTTATAATTGCAAAGTTATGAAAAATGTAAAAACTCATAATTTTAATACTAGTAAAGTTACTAATATGAGTGAAATGTTTAGTGATTGTAATTCATTAACAACATTAGATGTATCTAATTTTAATACTATTAATGTTACTGATATGAGTGATATGTTTAGAAATTGTTGGTCCTTAACAACATTAGATGTATCTAATTTTAATACTAGTAATGTTACTAATATGAATGGTATGTTTGATTATTGTAATAAATTAACAACATTAGATGTATCTAATTGGGATACTAGTAAGGTTACTGATATGAGTGACATGTTTTATAATTGTCATTCCTTAACAACATTAGATGTATCTAATTTTAATACTAGTAATGTTACTAATATGAATGGTATGTTTGATTATTGTAATAAATTAACAACATTAGATGTATCTAAATGGGATACTAGTAATGTTACTAATATGAGTGATATGTTTTATTATTGTAAATCCTTAACAATATTAGATGTATCTAATTTTAATACTAGTAATGTTACTAATATGAGTTTTATGTTTAGAGAATGTAGTTCCTTAACAACATTAGATGTATCTAATTGGGATACTAGTAATGTTACTGATATGAGTGGTATGTTTAATAATTGTATAAATCTTACTACAATTACAGGTGTTATAGATATGAAATCTTGTACAAATTATAATAATATGTTTTCAGATTGTGCTAAACTTACAGGAGTAAAATTAAAGAATGTCCCTTCAGGATTTGACGCTTCAAAAGCTGGTTTAAAAGCAGGTCAGTATACGATTGTATCATAATGGAGGTGAAATAATTTGGGGAAAAATATAGATATTTCATATCCAATGGATTCTGTATCTAATAGTGCAGACGATATATTAGATGCAATTTCAGACTTATCTATTCATAATATTATAAATAACGAGTTTTTAAAAATGATTACGAATAGTAATATTTATGTACATGACCGTGAATCATATGATAGTAAATATGATATAGAAGTTGTTGCAGGGACAGAAAATAAAGATGAAAATGAGCGTGCATATACTCCTGTAACTGTAAAAGTTTATAAAAAAGATAGTGATACGCCAATAGAACAAACAGAAAATATTTATAAAATGTATGTATTTGATGAAAGTAATTTCATTTCTTCTGATAATAATACTTCTGATAATAATAAAAAAGATAATACAAAAACGGATAGCGGAACAGATATAAAAGGTACAGATGATAAAAAAGATGATACGTTATTGGTATGAGTAGTATGTTTGCTAATTGCCAAAAATTAATAAGTATTCCTGAAATAGATATAAGCAAATCAAAAAATATGGATAGTATGTTTGCATGTTTTTCTTTAACTAGTATACCTTGGGAAATTAATATGGCATCATGTGATAATTATTTAAATATGTTTTTATGAGTTCCTGCTAAAGATATTAAATTAAAAAATGTACCTAGAAATTTCAATCCAGATTTTGCAAAATTAGCAACAGGTTCATATACAATAATTTCATATAGAAATAGTTAAATAAGGAGGAATTAAAAATAATATGAGCGGAAAAAATATAGATAATACGATACGAATAAAAATTGGTAGTGTAGATGCAAATTTTGAAGCACAATATATTATGGATAAAGAATTTAATAAATTAAGAAATTCTAAAACCATTGATACGTATGCAAAAAAGAAGTATAATGATAAATATGATATTGAACAAACACTAGGAACATCTGCAACAGATACAGATGGGAGTGAATACACTCCTGTAACAATTAAAATGTATAAGAGCGGAGATACAAATGTCTTAGTTCAAGATACACAAAATATTTATAAAATGTTAGTTATAGATAATAGTACAGAAAGTTCAGAAGAAAATATATTTCCTCCAAAAACAATTAAGTTAACAAATGATAATCATAATATCGTTTCGTTAGCTTACAAATTGTATAAAGCGAATGGAGGAACGAATACAGAAACAAATTTTAGAACAAATGTGGTTAAATCAAATGCAAATTATTATGATTCTTTGATAATTCAATGTGCAGATGATTGCATATCTCTTGGTTCTTCAAATGATACAAGTACTTATGCATTTTTTAATTACTTGGGTTCTAAATTTCCAATAATAGATACTAAAAATATTACTGATTTTTCTCGTTGCTTTGAAAATTTGGCAAATGTAAATGGAAATACATTTCCAGATTTTTCGCAATCTGCAACTGCAACGTCTACAAATTTTAGTAATTTTGATTTTAAGTCTGCTTCAGATTTAAGTTTTGCTTTTGTAGAAAAAACAAGTGGATATTTAACAACTACTCCAACATTAAAAAATGTTCCATCTGTTTTAAATTCAACAGAAAGCATGTTTGCAGGTCAGACAAAAATGACATCTGTAAATGTTTCATATATTGGAGAAAATGCAAAAGGTATGTTCTCAGGATTAACTGCTTTAAATGCATTAGAAGTTTCTGTAAATACAAATAATCATTTAATTGATATTACAAATTTTGTCGGTAAAGCATATTTCAATAATACAGCTACAAAAGCATTGACATCTTTTAAAATAGATTTAGATGGAAGTCACGCAAGTTTGATTTCTTCAGGGAAATTATCGACAACAGATAATTATTTTATCTTTCCTTTAAATGGACAAGTTATTTGTAATGGTATTGGTGATGGAATTAAAAACTTAACGAATATTAAACTATTTAATGTACCTGCTGATTTCGATGCCACATCTTTTGGATTGAAAGATGGGCAATATACAATTGTTACTTACAATGAATATAAATAAAAAATTTTAAAAAAGTGTTGACAGATACCTCTAGATATGATATGATGTACTTGAAGTTAAGAAAACAAGGCAATATACCATATTGGGAGGTTTTTGTTATGGATACGGAAAATCATAAGCTCTTTAAACTTGCACGTATTGAGATTCCTGCTTTTACGCAGTTGAACAAATTGAAATTTGCTTCTGATGGAAGCATTTCAAAAGAAAATATTAGTCGTAATTGTGTATTTAGTCGTATGTTTTCAGAGACGTGCGATACGAAAGCAGAACGCTTTGTGTTCTCTCGCAAATCTGATATTTATCGTATCAATATTGCGAATAAGGGAGATTTTGTATACTTCTTGAATGAAAGCGGAAACCGCTATGTTCAAGATGGGAAATATAAAGACTTTGAAAAGAATAACACACATGATGATGTCATGAAACAGGTCAAGAAGAATATTACGATGGAAAAACTGACGGGGCGTAAAGACATTAGTATTACGCATCAGTCTTTTCAGGATAGTAATGCTGTTGACTTGTTTGTGAAGAATGGTAAAGAAGAATTCGTTTGCGCGAAACATTCTGATTACATTCAGATTATCAATAAGATTTATGTTCCTGTCATTGATGGAAATGATAAACTTGATTTGATTCAGATTCCGTATGGGCAGATGTTGTATCGTATCATTAATGAACCTGCTCGTAATTCATTTTTGAATGTTCCAAAAGGTACTCCTTATGCATTGGAAGTCGTAGACATGCAGGATGATACCTATGGAATGTTCACGGTCTTTATTGATGGAGACAAGAAATTTGAATTTGAATCTAGCACGGACGTTATGACAAAACATAATAACGAACTTCGTAGTGTTGCGATTCCAAAGAATACACTTCGTACAGTCGATTTCACCGATGAAAATACAGAATTCTATATGGATTTCAGCGGTGTGATTGAAGATGATGATGAATAAAAAATGGGAAGTACAAATTGTACTTCCTTTTTTCATATGAAAAAGCATTGGAATTCTTCATAATGTTCTCTTAGTATTTTGAATAAGTAATCTTTTACAGATTGATTCCTTGCTTGAACCATATAATTTGTACATAATTTCAATAATAATAGTTGCTTATCTTCACAGAAACTATGTAGAATATGATATTTTATTTCATCAGTAAATAAAATTCCATTTTGATAATAAAAACTTAATGTAGCAGATTCTTTGTGATGTTTAATTATCATGGTCAATTTTCTATATTTTACATTAATATAATCTTCTCCCATAATAACTTTGGCGTTTGATGAACAAGCTAGATACCTTTGTGTAAGCATAGAATTGTGTTGCCCCCATATGTTTCTAGTAGAACATCCGAAAACATTAATCGAATGATTCTATTTATTTTATGGAAAAAATACATAAAAATTATATAGAAATACATTAAAAGGTGGTGACAAAGGAGCATGGATATAAAAAGCAAGCTCGTGAATTTTATGGCAAATTCAGATAGTACAGTCGTATTATATGATGATGACTTGGATGCACGAGTTACAGCGAATAAAAAATTAGCAGATGATAATGCAGCTAAAATAGCAAATTTGGAAATAAAAGTTGGAAATTTAAATACGGCACTCACTACATTGGGAGCTATGACAGGGATTCCTATTAGTATACCTGGAACTGGTACAGGTACTGGTAGTGGCACAGGTAGTGGGTCTGGTTCTAGTTCAGGTATAGGAACAATTACTACCCCCACTTCAACGGATATTTCGCAAATTAAAGCAGACTTATATGCTCTAAAAACACTTGTTACTCAACATGATACTGAAATTCCAATTATTGAAAAAACAATTACAAAGAACATTAATGATTTAAATACAAGTTTTAAAGCAATTAATGAAATTATTCAACGTTTAAATTATTGGAATGGATTATTAGGATTAGATAATGGAGGTAAATCTTCAACTCCTAGTAGTGGTGGAGATAAGCCGATAGGAAAACCAACAAGTGTAGTACCTCCTTCTTGGAAAGGTGGAGGAACAGGTGGTTTAAAACCAGGAAGTACAAATCCATTTGGTTTTGGTGGTAAAGATAATAATGCAGATGGTAAACCTGATGCATGGGATATTGATGGTGATGGTAAACCAGACTTATTTGATACTGATGGTGACGGAATTCCTGATGCGATTGATACAGACGGGGATGGTAAACCTGATAAATCTATCACAGGAATGGACACGAATGGTGACGGTAAACCAGATGCTTGGGACATTGATGGTGACGGTATTCCTGACGTATTTGATACAGATAAAGATGGTATTCCTGATGCTATTGATACCAATAAAGATGGTAAACCTGATGCTTGGGACACGAATGGTGATGGTAAACCTGATATGTGGGATACCAATAAAGATGGAAAACCAGACGCGATTGATACAGATGGTGACGGTAAACCAGATTTGTTTGATACTGACGGTGATGGAATTCCTGATTCAAAAGATACAGATGGTGATGGGAAACCTGATAAGAAAATTCCTACATTTGATACAGATGGTGACGGTACATCTGATGCGTGGGATATGAACGGTGACGGTAAACCTGATACGTTTGATACGAATGGTGATGGAATTCCTGATGCATGGGATACAACAGGTGATGGAAAACCAAACATTTTTGATACTGATGGTGACGGCGTTCCTGATATGAGAGACACAGACGGGGATGGAAACCCTGATTCTGTCATGAAACCAATGGATTTGGATGGAGACGGAAAAGTAGACGCTTGGGATACAGACGGCGATGGAAAACCGAACTTGTTTGATACCAATGGAGACGATAAACCTGATGCAGTTGATATTAATGGTGATGGAAAACCAGATTTATTTGATACAGATGGCGATGGTGTCTATGACAAAATGGACACAAATGGTGATGGCAAACCTGATAAAAAGATAACACCAATAGATACAAATAAAGATGGTGTTCCTGATGCATGGGATACCAATGGAGACGGTAAACCTGATATTTTTGATACGACAGGTGATGGTATTCCAAATGCGTGGGATAAAAATGGAGACGGTAAGCCTGATGCATGGGATACTAATGGAGATGGTAAGCCCGATTCCTTTGATACAGATGGTGACGGAAAGCCCGATGCTATTGATACGAATGGCGATGGAAAACCTGATGTATTTGATACTGATGGTGATGGTAAGCCTGATGCCGTAGATACTGATGGCGATGGAAAACCAAATCCACCAATTACTCCAATGGATACAAATAAAGATGGTAAACCTGATGCGTGGGATACCAATGGTGACGGTAAGCCTGATATATTTGATACAAATGGTGACGGTATTCCTGATATGTATGATTCTAATGGTGATGGAATACCTGATAAACCTGTAGTTCCGATGGACACAAACGGCGATGGTAAAACTGATGCATGGGATACTAATGGTGATGGTAAACCAGACTTCTTTGATACTGATGGCGATGGAAAACCAGACGCATGGGATACCAATGGTGACGGAAAACCTGATACATGGGATAAAAATGGAGATGGTAAACCTGACGCATGGGATACGAACAAAGATGGAAAACCTGATGTGTTTGATACTGATGGTGATGGAAAACCGGACAAAACCGATGGCGGTAAGAAAGATGGACAGCCACATATAAATATTCCAAACCCAACAGAAGGAACAAAACCAAAAAATAATAGCGGTTCAGGAAGCGGTTCAGGAACTGGTACAGGTTCAGAAACAGGTTCAGGTAGCGGTTCATCAGGAGGTACAGATGAAGGTGGTACAGGAGGTTCAACGATGCTTTCAGATTTAACAAAACAAGTCGGTACGTTACAGACAGATGTTGATAAACTTAAAAAAGATGTTAGCAGTTTGCAGACAGATAAAGATACACTTGATGGAAAAATTTCAGATGTTACAAATGACGTTAGTGATTTGTCAGACAATGTTAATGGTTTTGATTCTCGTATTGATACAGTAGAAACTACTGCAAAAACATTAAAAACAAATTATGATAATATAAACAAAACTGTTAATGCGAATGTTAAAAATATTGACACTTTAAAGAAAAAAGAAGTAGATGACTTAAAATCATTAAGTGGATTAATTTCTGATAATGATAATGCTATTAAGCAATTAAAACAAGATTTGACTAATAATGTAAATACAATTAATGCTTCTATTGCAAGTTTAAGTTCAATTGCAAATGCGGCTAAAATTCTTGCAGAAGAAAATAAGAAGAAATTAACGCCACAAATAAAAGATTTCACATTAAATGCAGAATCTAAAACAGAAATTACATTTGAAGATGAAATTATTAATAAACATGTAAAATTGTTGGTAAAAGATAAAGAAACAACTTCTCTCACGTATGGTATGTATATCAATAGTGAAGGTGTCGCAACAGTTGCTTATAAGGGTGACAAAAAGACATTGGTTGTTTCTAATGAATCTGTATTAAATATGGATTTCCATTTGGTTGTATATTAATATGAGGTGATATTGTGGCTAAAGATGTTATATCTAATATTTTCCCATATCACGTTTCTATTGCAAGAATTGTTTCTACATTTCAACGATTAGTAAATGGTAAATCTGTTGTTGTAGAAAACAAAGAAAAAAAAGATGGTCAAGTTTTAGTTGCAACTAAAATTGATGACGATAAAAAAGAATATACATATACAACAAAAGATGTTATGTATGTTAAACGTGTAGTCACAACATCAGATGAACGTACAAAAACAATGGGAAAAGATTTATCAAGTTGTATTATTAATGGTATGCATCCTGAAAAGGTTGTATATGATGTAACTAATCATAATAAATTTATCTATCAAGATTCTACAAAAGGATTTACAATGAAAGAATTTCAAATGAAAGATGAATTTTATCCAGATACTTTTTATTATAATGACATTCTACGTAAACTTTATTATGTGGATGCAGATTTTAATGTGGCAACGGTGGTGTGATATGGCATATACACAAGATGAAAAAGATATTTTATCAACACATAGTATGATAAAAAAATTAAGAAAAGTGTGCAACTTTAACAAAGGATTCTCTTGGAAATTGCTATATGATTTATTCTTTGTTTGTCACACAAAACAAAATAGTGTGTTTTATAGTCCTGCTGGTAATGATACTAGTAGTGAAGATTATTATAAAACAGACTTTGTAGATGTAAATGTGGTATCACCTCAATTGTTTTCTACATCTTCAGGAATGGCATTTCCTGTTGGTGCAGTTTTAACAAATTCTTCTCAAATATCAAAAAGTTATGGAATTACATTAAGCAGTTCTATTACAAAGGATTATTCAAAATATTCTTACATTTTTGTAGAAGGTACAGGCGGTCCATCAGGATTTAAAGTCATTACTCCTACGTTATATGCAAGACGTGGAGAAAATGCAAGACGTGATTTAAGTCGTGATACTCTTGCAGTAGGTATGCAAGATAATCATACATTCTATCTAAACGTATCAAGTAGGGAGATTTTTAAAATAAAATGAGTATAAATAAAAAAATCATTGAATTATATAATAAAATGAAATCTTCTAACGTTGTACCTACGATAGAAGATTTATCAAGTGTTAGTGCTTCGGAATCAGTTAAAAATAAGCCATTACGTTGGAACGCTTCTAAAAATGCGTTTGATGTTACATATCCTGTATTTAATTTCGTGTTAGCTACAACAGAAGCAGCTACATTAAAATATATGTTAGCTGTACCTGGTGTTAAAGAAATTTTTACAAATTGGCTTCAAAAAGCACATCAAGATGTTGGAGCGATGAAGAGATTGTATTATCCCGGTTCATATGAAACAACATATTGGAATGCTTCACATACATCAACAACATGGCAAAATGATAATCCAAATTATCAAAATTCATGGAAATTTAGTGATTCACAAAATGCAATTGTTTCAGAACAAGATTTTTCACCTCCTAAATTTTTCATTTCTCCAAAGGCAGAATATTATAATTTTTATTTGAAACTTTCATTTACATCATGGGATGACGATGCAGTTATTTTAATACCTGGTTTTATGACTGATTCTAAAGGTGTAGAACATACATTAACATTTTTACGTTCATCTTCAGGAAATAATATGAATGCTCCTATAACTGGATGGGCATTAATTTATGATATTGGTAATCCAACACAAGATATATTAGTAGATTATAATAGTAAAGTTAAAAATGGTGGTGGATGGTTAATTTTTTCCATGCGAAAAGAAGGAAATAAAATTATAGGAAAAACATGTCAAAGTGGTTCAACTGTAGATGATGAAAACGCTACAATTACATATACTTTGCCAAAAACACGACCAGCATCCATGCCACAAGAAGAATATGATAATATTCATTACATGTTAAATAATCCGATTCAAATTGGTGTCGGTTCATTAAATATGCCTGTTACATATAAAATATTAGAAACTGAAGGAGCTTTTGAGATACCTAAAATTGTTTCATTAGATACAAATGTTGTTTATTCTTATGATTTAAAGAAAAATGATTGGGTAGAAGATGGAACGGTAGAAGATAAAATTAAAGCACAAAGTTTTTTATATAATGAACGTTCAGGAGTATTATTCTATTATTTCACAAAAGGTCAATATGTACAAATATACCCCCCTCTTGCGGATGATGGAAAACCATATGTTATGCCAGCACCTTTCTTGATGTTATCGAACTCGAATTATAAGATGATGGATATTTATCCAACTAAATACAAAACTATGACAAGCGTAAATGATGAATTGAAACTTGCAGGTATGACCGGATTAAAATTAGATTATTTAACGACAATGGAAAGTATGTTCCAAGATTGTAACAAAATTAAAACGATTCCTGTTTTATCAACAGAAAAGATTACAAATATGAAGAATATGTTTTTGAATTGTTATGAATTTAATGAAATTCCTCAGTTGGATACTCGTAAAGTTACAACAATGGAAGGTATGTTTAAAAATTGTAAAAAAATTAAAGAAATTAAAAACATGTCTACAGAAATTGTAACAAATATGGCAGATATGTTTAATGGATGTGAATCTTTAACAGAAGTTCCACAATATAATATGTCTAAGGTTACTAACATTTCAGGTATGTTTGGAAACTGTATTGCATTAACAACAGTTCCTGCATTAAATCTTTCTAAAGTTTTGAGTTTAAAAGATTTATTTAATGGTTGTGTAAAATTAAATAGTGTTGGAGAATTAAATATTGCAAGCGCAACATCAGCAGATAGTATGTTTAAAAGTTGTATTGAACTTCCAACAATTACTGCGCCAATAAACACAACTGCTTTAACAACAACTGCAAATATGTTTAGAGGTTGCAAAGCATTAACGTCTGTTCCTTTATTTGATACATCGAATGTAACAAATATGTCAGGAATGTTTAGCGGCTGTACATCTTTAACAAAATTTGAAAAATTAGACACTTCTAATGTTACAGATTTTTCTGAAATGTTTTCAACCTGTGTTGCATTAACAGATATTGATGCATTAAAAATTACAGATAAAGCTACTTCTACACAAAGTTTATTTTATGGATGTACTGTATTAACTAATATTCCAAAAATGGATACATCAAATGTGTTAGATATGTCAGGAATGTTTTATGGTTGTACATCGTTAACAAAAATTCAACCAGATTCTAAAGTTTCTGACGCATTAGACCCATTAAAGTTAGTAACAAAACTAACACCATTAAATATGTCTAGTGTTACGAATACAGCTTCTATGTTTGAAGGATGTACTTCTATTACAGAACTTCCTGAAATTAATATGCCAAAATGTGAAAAAGCAATGAATATGTTTAAAGGATGTTCAAATTTAGAAAAGATTGATGGTGTATTTGATATTGGAAAATATTCAACTGCATGTGTAAATATGTTTGCAGATTGTCCAAAATTAAAAGGTGTAAAATTAAAGAATGTTCCTGAAGATTTTAATATCGTTGATTTAGGTTTGTCTGAAGGACAATATGAAATTGTAGAATAAAACATATATTTTTAATGAAAGGATTCTTCATTATGAATATGATTGGACAAAAATTTTTTCGTTTAACTGTTTTGAAGTTACAATATACTAAAAATCATGCAAGATATTATCTTTGTAAATGTGAATGTGGGAATTTGGTAACCGTGGAAGAGGGACATCTGAAAGATGCATCAACAAAGTCATGTGGATGTTGGAGAAATGAAATTCGTAAAACTTGTGATAATATGACGGGAACAAGATTTCATAATATTTGGAGAAGTATGATACAACGTTGCAGGGATGAACATTGTAAAATATATAAATATTATGGTGGTAGAGGAATAAAAGTCTGTGATTCTTGGAAAATATTTATCAATTTTAAAAAAGATATGTATGCTTCATATTTACAACATTCACAAATCTTCTCTGAAAAAGAAACAACGATTGATAGAATTGATAATAATAAAAATTATTGTAAAGAAAACTGTCGATGGGTGACAAAAGCAGAACAACAAAAGAATAAACGAAATATTATTTTTGTTCGTAAAAATTCAAATGAAGAGTTTGTATCTTTGTTGCAATATTGCAACACTCATAATTTGAAGTATGGCACGATGTATGATAGATACAAACATCATTCTAAATTATTTACATTGGAGGTAAAAAAATGAGACAAGTTTCATTAGATGAAGTTTATCAGATGGCTAGTGATGCACGTCAGGATATTTGGAGTATTGCAGGTCAGTATGGACGTGACCCAAAGATATATTTACATTGGTCGGCTGGTCGTTACGATACCTGTTTCTCTGATTATCATATTAACATCATGGGGGACGGCTCCATTTACGTTTCCACAGAAGATTTATCTGAAGTATTAAATCATACATGGCGTAGAAATAGTGGTTCTGTTGGTATTAGTCTTTGTTGCGCTTATGGTGCTACAACGAATGATTTAGGCTCTTATGCTCCAACGTCAGACCAAATTGAAGTTATGGCACAAGTAATTGCAAAAGTTGCAGAAGGACTTTGGTTAACGATTGATAAAGACCATGTTCTTACTCATGGTGAAGCCGCAGATAGCGAAGATGGCATTTATACTTATTCTGAAGATGATTGCTATGGTCCTAAGAATACGGTTGAAAGATGGGATTTGGAATATCTCGGCACAGATGAATCTCCTTCTTATAATCCTTGGGCAACAGACGGTTCTCGTGGCGGAGATGTTCTCCGTGGAAAGGCACTTTGGTATAAGCAACAGGAAGATGAACAAAACGCATAATATATAATAGAATATGTTTATAAAAAAGACTAACTATAATAGTTAGTCTTTTTACATAGGAGGAAGAATTTATGAAATTATATTTATCAGGAAAACGTGGAAAAGATTTATATACACTTATAGATAATGAAGATTATGAACTACTAAAAAACTTTTCATGGTCTTTATCTACAAAAGGATATGCGCAAGCATATGTTCCTAAAAAATATCGTGATAAATATAAAATAGAAATGATTCACATGCAAAAATTATTAATGTTTGATAAGATTAAAGAAGGAACTTTTGTAGACCATATTAATCGTAATAAGCTAGATAATAGAAAGTGCAATTTAAGAATTGTGAGTATGTCAGAAAACAATCAAAATCGTGGGAAAATTCATTTTAATAATGAAAATAAAATAACATCAAAATATAAAGGTGTGTTTTGGGACAGAACAAGATGGAGAGCCGCAATTACTGTTTATGGAAAGAAAATATATTTAGGCAGTTATCAAGAAGAAGAACAAGCGGCTGAAGTTTATAATCGAAATGCAATTAAATACTTTGGGAAAGATGCATTTATTAATAAATAATATGTTTGATAATAAAAAGACTAACTAAATGATTAGTCTTTTTTATTTATATTGAGAGAAGATAAATAAAATTATAATATTAAAGAAGGCGAATGAATTTGGATAATACAACAAAAATAAAACGAGATATAGAAAAAGATGTAGATTTATCTATATTAAATAAATTTGTATCAAAATATAAATTAAATTTTTCAAATTTAAAAGAAAATACAAATGATACAATTAATGGTATTTTAAGAAAATTAAGACAATTTGGAAAACAAAAAGATGCAATTGATTTAATTCAGATGGAAAATATCATTAATGAAGAATTAATCAAAATTGTTAATTCTAGACAAATACAGGCGCATGATGAAGCTCCATATGATAGTGAGCACACAATAGAAATAAAAAGTTCTGATGAAGTGACAGATGGAGATAACTCTTATGTTCCTGTAACAATTACTGTTAAAAATCCTAATAATGGTTTGTCTGTTACACAAGAATGTAATGTATATAAGAAAGCAACAGATTTTGTTGTTATAAAAAATACTCCATTAAATGTTAATCAAGATAAATATCGAATGATGGATTTATATCCAAAAGAATATCAAACATTTACAAAGGTTCCTGATAAGTTAATTCCTATGAATATGGCAAACATGAGCCAAATGTTTATGGATTGTAAAAATTTAGTATCAAATGATGATATAGCAAATTTTGATACTAGTAAAGTTACAGATATGACAGCGATGTTTAAAAATTGTAATTCTATAAAATCAATAGATTGTTCCAAGTGGAATACAAGTAAACTTACAAAAATTACAGATGGTACTGTTTTAGGTAGTATTTTTTCAAATTGTAATGCGGCTAAAAAAATAGACGTATCAAATTTTAATACATCAAATTTAACAGATTTAAGTTATATGTTCTGTCAATGTAATGCGGTTGAAAACTTAGATGTTTCTAAATTTGATACAAGCAAAGCAACAAATATGCAATTAATGTTCGGAAGTTGCGAAAAATTAAAATCTATAGATGTTACTCATTTTAATACTTCTAATGTTACGAATATGTACGGGATGTTTAATAATTGTGCTTCTTTGACATCTATAGATGTTTCTAAATTTAATACTAGTAATGTTACTAATATGAATAGTATGTTTGGAACGGATTGGGGATTGACAACATTAGATTTAACTACATTTGATGTGCGTAAAGTAAAAGATATGGATGATATGTTTCAATATTGTAATCATTTAACATCGTTAAATATTTCAAATTGGCAGACAAATAGTTTAGAAAGTTGTGATGGAATGTTTTCATTATGTATAGCATTAACAACAATAAATTTGGGAACTATTAATACAAGTAAAGTTAAAAATATGACAAGTATGTTTGCAAATTGTCCGAATCTTACAACAATTACGGGAACAATAGATATGGCTTCTTGCTTAAAATGGGATTTGATGTTTGAAAATGATACAGCCTTAAAAAATGTTAGAATTATTAATTGTCCAAAGAACTTTTTTGATAAAAAAGTTGGAATAAAAAGTTCTCAGGTAACAATTGTAAATTATAAATGATAATAAAAATTTATGAATAAGTAATGAAAATAAAAAATATATAATAAGATTTTAAATAAATATTCATTTAAAAATATTAATATATTCGTTACTGGATTATGTTTTAGTATAAATTAGTAAGTTAAAAAGTAGGTGAAAATATGGATAATACAGTTCGTTTAAATATGCAACAAAGATTGAATAATTTAAAACATAAATTTTTAGAGTTATATCAATTTCAAGATGTAACAGAAAATGAATTAAAAACATTTAAAAATAATATCAATAGTTCTTTTTATAGAATACAGCGCATATTGAAAAATTCAGGTAGTATTGTAGAAGATTATGACCGAGTGACAATGCAATTAATTGCAAATTATGAAGCTGTTTTAATGGCAAGTTCTCGTAGAATTTCTTCTATTGGTGAACAAAAATTTGATGATACATACAATGTTAGTATTCAAGCATTTCCTGAAATAACGAATGATGATAAAACAAAATATGTTCCAACAAATATTATGGTTTATAATCGTTTAATGGGAACGAAATATTCTAATAAATATAATATTTATATTGCGGCTTCAGATGTAGTAGTTACTCAAGTTGCTGTATTAGGATTAAATAATGATAAATATCGAATGATGGATTTATATCCAAAAGATTATCAAACAATGAAACAAGTAAAAGATATTTTTAATACTAGTAATGTTACTAATATGAGTAACATGTTTGGAGCTTGTAGGTCATTAACAACATTAAATGTATCTAATTTTAATACTAGTAATGTTACTAATATGAGTAACATGTTTAATTTATGTAGTTCATTAACACCATTAGATGTATCTAATTTTAATACTAGTAAGGTTACTGATATGCATAGAATGTTTTGTAGTTGTAGGTCATTAACAACATTAGATGTATCTAATTTTAATACTAGTAATGTTACTGATATGTCTAGTATGTTTTGGGATTGTAATAAATTAACATCATTAGATGTATCTAAATGGGATACTAGTAATGTTAATAGTATGTTGCAGATGTTTTGTGATTGTAGCTTATTAACAACATTAGATGTATCTAAATGGAATACTAGTAATGTTACTACTATGGAGAGGATGTTTGAAAATTGTAATTCCTTAACAACATTAGATGTATCTAATTTTAATACTAGTAAAGTTACTAATATGAGTGACATGTTTAATAATTGTAATAAATCAACAACATTAGATATATCTAAATTTGATACTAGTAATGTTACTGATATGAGTTATATGTTTAGTTATTGTAATAAATTAACAACATTAGATGTATCTAAATGGAATACTAGTAAAGTTACTAATATGAGTGATATGTTTGATGGTTGTAGGTCATTAACATCATTAGATGTATCTAATTTTAATACTAGTAATGTTACTAATATGTATGGTATGTTTTATAATTGTAGGTCATTAACATCATTAGATGTATCTAAATGGAATACTAGTAAAGTTACTAATATGGGTGATATGTTTGATAATTGTCAATCCTTAACAACATTAGATGTATCTAATTTTAATACTAGTAATGTTACTAATATGAATGGTATGTTTTATTATTGTAACAATTTAACAACATTAGATTTATCTAATTTTAAAGTCAATGCAGATACAAATATCTCAGGTATTATTGCAGGTTGTACATCTTTAACACCGTCTACTTTAAAAATGGATAGCTTTAAAAATATTAAATTTAAAAATGCATCAGCGTTATGTGCAGGTTTTAATTCGCAAGAAATGGTTGATTATGTTTGTAGTATTATTGATACTTCTGAGAATACTAATTTCTCTTCTATGTTTGCAAATATAAGTCTTTCAAATTTAGTTGTCCCAATAATAAAATCTTCAGCTAAAAGTGTTAATATGGCTGGTATGTTTGATAATTGTAAATCCTTAACAACATTAGATGTATCTAATTTTAATACTAGTAATGTTACTAATATGGGTGCTATGTTTTATTATTGTAAATCCTTAACAACATTAGATGTATCTAATTTTAATACTAGTAAAGTTACTGATATGGTTAACATGTTTAATAGTTGTAGTTCATTAACAACATTAGATGTATCTAAATTTAATACTAGTAATGTTACTGATATGAATGGTATGTTTTGGAATTGTAATTCATTAACAACATTAGATGTATCTAATTTTAATACTAGTAATGTTACTGATATGTCTAGTATGTTTTGGGATTGTAATAAATTAACATCATTAGATGTATCTAAATGGGATACTAGTAATGTTACTAATATGGGTGGTATGTTTTGTTATTGTATAAATCTTACTACAATTACAGGAATTATAGATATGAAATCTTGTACAAATTATAATGATATGTTTAGAAATTGTGATAAACTTACAGGAGTAAAACTAAAAAATGTACCTTCAGGATTTAATGCATCAAATGCAGGATTAAAAGCAGGTCAATATACGATTGTAAGTTAAAAAGTAGGTGGAAATATGGATAATGCAAAAAAAATACAAACATATCAAACAGATGTGAAAAAATTAAAAACAAAATTATTTCCTTTGAATAAATTTAAAGATACAGCAGAATCAAATGTGAATACATTACAGCAAAATATTGTTAATGTTTTTACAGATTTTAATCGTAAATTAAAATCTTTATCATCTATAAAAATAGATACTGATATACTAAAGATGAAAAACATGTGGATAAAACAAGCTATTGATATGATAACTTCAAGAAAAATTGAGACACATGATAAAATGGATATGGGAAACGGATTTTCCATAGAAATATCCGCAGGTGAAGAAGCAAAGGATTCTGATAATTCCATATATGTTCCTACTACAATTTCTATTTATCGTTCAAGTGATAATTATAAATATTCAAAAGTTATTAATATTTATAAAGTAGCTTCTGATATGACAGTAAAGAAAATAAAAGCCACTGTAGGATTAAATAATGATAACTATAAAATGGAAACATTGTACCCATCTACATATAAAACTATGACGGAAATCCCAGATTTATTAGACACTTCAGAATTAACGACAATGTTTAATATGTTTGAAAATTGTGAATCTTTAACCACAATTCCATCAGATTTAAATACTTCAAATGTAACTACGATGTCTCATATGTTTATGAATTGTTATAATTTAAAAACATTTCCAAATTTAAACACAAGTAATGTAACAAATATGAATTATATGTTTAATACCGTAAACCAAAATAATGGACGTAGAAATACGGTATTAACATCTTTGCCCACATTTAATACATCAAAAGTCACAAATATGGCTTCCATGCTAGCAGGATTAACAAAGTTATCTTCTGTTCCTGCATTTGATACTACGAATGTTACTGATATGTCTTATATGTTACAAGATTGTTCTACATTAACCACAACGCCAACATTTAAAACAACAAATGTAACGAATATAAATTATATGTTGGAAGGTTGTACAAGTTTAACGACAGTTCCAACGTATGATACTTCCAATGTAGTAGAAATGGATGGGATGTTTAAAAACTGTAGTAAAATCACAACGATTCCATTATTAAATACTGAAAAAGTAGAAACTATGCAAGAGTTATTTAGTGGATGCGCAAGTTTTACTACCCTCCCCTCTCTTGTAACCACAAATGTAAAGTCAACTCATGCGATGTTTCAAAATTGTTGTAATCTAAAAACAATTCCATTAATAAAATTGTCGAACAATACTGACACTTCAAATATGTTTGAAGGATGTATTAATTTCACGACGCTCCCAAATTTGGATACTAGTAATGTAACAAATATGAGTTATATGTTTAGTGGATGTAGTTCACTTGAAACGATTCCAATTTTAAATACAACGAAAGTAAATTATATGAATGGAACATTTAGAAATTGCAAAAAATTAAAAGCCGTTCCTAATTTAGATTTTTCAAATGTGCAACATGCAAGTGAAATTTTTAGTGGTTGTACAGCAATAACATCTGTTCCTGAATTTCCAAATTCTAATATTACAGAATTTTCAAACGCATTTAATGGATGTACATCATTGACTACAATTTCAAATTTAAATCTTCAAAATGTAGAAAATTTATCTGGGTTATTTGCAAATTGTACAGCATTAAAAGTTGTTCCAAAATTTATTACAACTCGTATGGAAACAATGGATTCTATGTTTGAAAATTGTACAGAATTAACTTCTTCTCCTGATTTATATACAACGAATACTCATTTTATGAGAAATGTATTTAAAAATTGTAAAAAGTTAACCACAGTTGCAAAATTAAATACAACGTATGTAAAAAATATGGATGGAATGTTTCAAAATTGTAGTTCATTAGCTTCTCTTTCTTGGGAGATAGATATGACGGCTTGTGAAAGCTATAAAGATATGTTTAGTGGATGTACTGCATTAATAGGATTAAAAATTAAAAACGCACCGAGAAATTTTGATGCATCTACCGCAGGATTACAAGCAAGTCAATATACAATAATATCTTATCGTGATTAAAAATATAAAGAAAAATATATTAAAGAACTAGAGAAAATCTAGTTCTTTGTTTTATCTATATATTTTATAGATAAAAATTATGAAGGGGGAAAGAGAATGTCGGATATTTTAACGAAAAACGTGGATATGTACGTAGACAAAAAAGACAAAATCGTACTCCATGATAAACAGATAGATGACAATAAAGTCCTATCTGAAAAGAATAAAAATCGTTTAGATGCGATTGATATATCCATAGCAGGATTGCAATCTTCGACTGCATTTCTTAATTCGCAATTAAATGCATTAAAAACAAGTTCGGCGGCTTCTAGTTCTGCTTTAAAAGCTAGTAGTGATATACAAGCAAAAAGATTAATATGTCATGATGAAATCGTATATATGTTGACATCAGGTGTTATTGAAACACATTCTCGTTCACCATATGATGATGAATATGATACAGAAATAATTGCAGGTACAGCAGGAAAGGACACGAATAATCGTGAATATACTCCTGTTACTGTTAAAGTATATAAAAAAGGCGATACAGCTTTTTATTCAAGACAGCGTAATATATATAAAATTGCTATTTATAAAGGTGGTAGTTCAGCACCTACTGAAATTGGAATTGTATTGGAACCAACAAAATATAAAATGATGGATATTTATCCAACATCTGGTCCGCAAACCACAAAATATAATACAATGCTAGAACCACCTGATAAATTTAATACAAAGAAATTAACAACGATGGAACAAATGTTTGATGGTTGTGAAAAAATGACAAAAACAGATGTATCTAATTTTAATACTAGTAATGTTACTAATATGAGTTATATGTTTTATATTTGTGGTTCATTAACAACATTAGATGTATCTAATTTTAATACTAGTAATGTTATTAATATGGAGGATATGTTTGGGAATTGTTATAAATTAACAACATTAGATGTATCAAATTTTAATACCAGTAAAGTTACTAATATGATTGGTATGTTTTATAATTGTAGGTCATTAACATCATTAAATGTATCTAAATGGAATACTAGTAATGTTACTGATATGAGTAGTGTGTTTAGTTATTGTCAATCATTAACAACATTAGATGTATCTAAATGGGATACTAGTAATGTTACTAATATGAATGGTATGTTTTGGGATTGTGAATCTTTAAAAACATTAGATGTATCTAATTTTAATACTAGTAATGTTACTAGTATGAATGGTGTGTTTAGTTTTTGTAAATCCTTAACAATATTAGATGTATCTAATTTTAATACTAGTAATGTTACTTATATGGTTAACATGTTTAATAGTTGTAGTTCATTAACATCATTAGATGTATCTAATTTTAATACCAGTAAAGTTACTAATATGAATCAAATGTTTTATGGTTGTTGGAAACTAACAACATTAGATGTATCTAAATGGGATACAAGTAATGTTATTAATATGGGTGGCATGTTTCAAAATTGTAGTTCATTAACAACTATTACAGGAATTATAGATATGAAATCTTGTACAAATTATAATAATATGTTTTATAATTGTAATAAACTTACAGTAATAAAATTAAAGAATGTCCCTTCAGGATTTGACGCTTCAAATGCAGGATTAAAAGCAGGACAATATACAATTGTTTCATAATATAGATGTGTGTTTTATCGTAAGAGAAGACCCCTACTTTTAAGCTACGAGGTAGCCGTTAGGCTATCTGAGTAGCGAAAGTTGGGATGACCAATACTAACTCTTGATTATTTTCACAAATAATGATACAATTAAATCAAAGGAGGTGAAACAAAATGCTGAAAGCATACAAATTCAAATATCTTAATTGAAAATAAAGGTAAAAGGCTACTGAAAGTAGCCTAAGCCATATAAAAACTGTACCGCAGGACTTGCGGAATCAGTATAAAACTAAGCCTATGGAGATTGTGTAAGACGAAATGTGATGAAATCACATACGCTACGGTCTGAGAAGTAGGAATCCCCTACCTCTTTAGGTGTGGGAGGATGTCAAGCTTAGGAAGGATTTTTTGTGAACAAACGAGATTCTAGATATATGCGTGTAGCGGAAGCAGTTTCTAACACTTCTACTTATGGGAAAATTAAAATTGGTGCGGTTATTGTAAAAAATAATCGTATTATATCTGTTGGAAAAAATAGTAGAAAAAGCCATCCAATTCAAAAATATTATGATAGATATTTAGATTATTATAATGACCCAAAATTACAACATCATATTCATGCAGAAATTTCTGCAATTGTAAATGCGAATGAAGATTTAACAAATGCAACAATTTACATTTTTCGTCGTGATAAAAATAAACGATTAAATATTTGTAGACCATGTAATGCTTGTTATGCATTGATAAAAAAGACAGGGATTAAACGTATTGTATATACTATTTTAAATGGTTTTGCAGAAGAATTTGTATGTTAATTATAGAAAGGAAATAAATATGCGTCCATCGAAAGAAGAATATTATATGAATATTGCAAAAGCTGTTTCAGAACGTTCTACTTGTTTAAGAAGAAAATATGGAGCAATTATTATTAAAGACGATGCAATTGTTTCGACAGGATATAATGGAAGTTATCGCGGCGCACCAAATTGTTGTGATTTAGGATATTGTAAACGACAACAAGATAATGTACCTCATGGAGAACGATATGAACTTTGCAATTCTGTTCATGCGGAAAATAATGCAATTATAAATGCTTCAAGAATAGGTGTATCTGTAAAAAATGGAACGCTATATTTGTATGGTTATGATTGTGAATTAAAGAAAACAATTGACGCAAAACCTTGTATGATGTGTGAAAGAGTAATCGCAAATGCAGGAATTAAAGAAGTTATTTCAAGTAAAGGTGATGAAAATGTCTGAATTTGCGATTCGTATTTTTATTTTTATCGTAAGAGAATACCCCCACTTCTAAGTTAAGAGGTAGCCGTTAGGCTACCGAGTAACGAAAGTGGGGGATGACCAATATTAACTCTTGACTATTTTCACAAATAATGATACAATTAAATCAAAGGAGGTGAAACAAAATGCTGAAAGCATACAAATTCAGATTATATCCTAGCCAAAAACAAGAAAAAATCATCAACCAAATTATTGGTAATACTAGATTTGTATACAACCATTGCTTGTTTTTGAAAAATGAAAAATACAAAGATGGAAAACAAAAGTTTTCATATTCTGATATGTCAAAGCATATTACAGACTTAAAGAAATATGAAGAATATGCATGGTTAAAAATAGGCGATTCTATTGCTATTCAACAGTCGCTTCGTGACTTAGACCAAGCATTTCAAAGATTTTTCAAGAAAAAAGCAAAATATCCTAGGTTCCATTCTAAACACAGAAAAAATTCATATAGAACAATCAATCAAAGAAATTCTGTAAGAATAGAGAATAGTAAGCTACGCTTACCTAAACTAGGACCTGTCAAATTTTCTCAATCAAGATTTTTCAATGGAATAATCAAAAATGCTACAGTGTCAAAGACACCATCAAATAAGTATTTTGTTTCCCTTCTTGTGGAAGAAGAAGACACCTACGGCGTCTCACAAGCCAACGAAGTTGGTATTGATTTAGGTATTAAAGATTTTGCTATTACATCAAATGGTATCAAATATCATTTGAATACTCAGCATATCAAAAAACTTGAAAAGAAATTAAAAAGGTTACAAAAACAATTTTCAAGAACAATGCCTAAATCCAAAAATCATGAGAAAAGAAGAATTAAATTGGCTATTCAATATGAAAAAATTACCAATTTTAAAAATGATTTCTTTCATAAACTTTCAAGAAAGCTAGTAGATGAAAACCAAGTCATAGCTATTGAGAGTTTGAAAATCAAAAATATGGTAAAAAATCATAGATTGGCTAAAAGTATTCAGGATTCTTCATGGAATAAATTCATAACTATGCTTAAATACAAAGCAAAATGGCAATGCAATTGCCAAGTAGTGAAGGTAGATACCTTCTTTGCTAGTTCTCAGATTTGTTCAAATTGTGGATATAAAAATCCAAAAGTAAAAGATTTGTCAATTAGAGAATGGGAATGTCCAAAATGTCATGCTCTGCATGATAGAGACATAAATGCAAGCATAAATATCTTAAATGAAGGTAAAAGGCTACTTTCAGTAGCCTAAACCATATAAAAAACTGTACCGCATGGCTTGCGGAATCAGCGTACCGAAGGTACGGAAAGCCTATGGAGATTGTGCAAGACGTAAAAAGGTATGGCGTAGCCATACATCATGCGGTTTCACCGCATACGCTACGGTCAAAGAAATAGGAATCCCTCACCTCTTTAGGTGGGGGAGGATGTCAACCGATAATAAAAAACATATAAATAAATATGGAACAAGAAAAATTTAAATAGAAAGTGCCAAAATTTCTTGGCACTTTTTATATACCGTAAAATAAAATTTTTTAGTATTAAAAATGATACCCCCCTATATCTTTATTTTTATTAAATTTTTATATACCCACCCCCCTCTAAAAATTTACACCCCCCTACCTACCCACCCCCCTGTTTGAAAAGTCAGGTATTGGCATCATTTTTAACGATTGCAAAAATTATAGCTTGTTTTTCTATTTAGAATTTTCAGACATTTTTATAGCAGAATTTTCAGACATTTTACGGATAATCGCTCTCAATCAAAATGTCTGAAAATTTACAGTCAAAATGTCTGAAAATTTACAGTCAAAATGTCTGAAAATTTACAATCAAAATGTCTGAAAATTTACAGTCAAAATGTCTGAAAATTCATAATTCTACGATTTAATAAATTCTTCATCAAAAGTACACAGATTTTTATACAAAATCTATAGAGATTCAAAGTCATCAATGGTATCATGTAATTGTCAAGTGAGATAAGGAACTATGTGATGGGAGGGTCACGCAATATGTCGAAGTTAACAATAGCTCAGGTAAATTCTGCTTATGTAAATGCATTAATGGAAGTAGCCATGAGCAGGTCTTTTGAAGGAAAAGCAAATCAAAAGTTATACTCATATGCCGTTGATGCTGTTGAACCTTTGGGAATTACACGAGAGACAACAAAGCAGAATCTACAAAATATCATGAAGTCATTCAATAAACGAGATTCCATCTTTGAAGTACAATTGATAGGCGGTAAACTGAAATACAAGAACAATTTCAAAGTGCGAATCTAGCATATAAGGGAAGAGAAAATCTTCCCTTATATGCGGCATTTTAGAAATAAAATGTCTGACAATTTATGTTTGAAGAAGTATGAATATTCAGACATTTTATTTCTGAAAGTTATCAGACATTTTGTTTCAAATGACCTACAAGAATTGTCAGAAAATTTCAAATAGCACAACATCTTGTTTAATACAAATTCAATTGACAAACGAGCATATACGTAGTATGATTATATCAGAAAGTCAAGGGAGGAACGAAAATATGGATAGAAAAGAGATACAGCAGTTTTTGAAGGAAATCAAAAGTGATGGATTTTTGCGAGAATGTGCAATATCTAGTTATTCGTTGTTTCAGGAGATAAAACCAAAAATCAAGACAAAAGCAGATGATTACATAGTCATGAAGTTCTGTTGCAAAGATATATATGAAAGCTCTTTACGAAAACGATATGGACGAGACATTATAAGTAAGATGGAAACATATCATCTGTCACTTCAATTATACTACTGTGATATTCTAGAGTATTTTGAAAATCATAAAAATGAAATCATTCAGGAAAGCAACAATACATTGAAGAAATATAACCATATGACGAAGAATCTGACCAATAGACAGAAAGACGAACTTCCAAATGTGATGGACGTTCTTTTGAACAATACAAGCGAATCGAAAGAAGAAGATATTACAGAGGAACAGTTCGCAGTCTTTTTGATGGACCACTAAAAAAGAAGTCGCGCATCAATTGCGCGACTTTTCTTTTATACGAATTGTCAGACATTTTCATGAATGAAAAGTTGTCAGACATTTTACAAAAAACTTTTTATAAAAAAGTGCTTGACAAATATCAAGTATTATGATATGATGCTATCAAAGATACAAAAAGAGGTGAGAAAACATAGTAGACTATATTGAAGAAACTATGAAGGATTTTGAAATTGATATGGATTGTTCTGTTGATGATATGTTTGAATCGGATGAACCATATGAAAAAGAAGAAAATTGGGAGTATTTGATTCAGGAACTAAAGAAGGGAGATAATCACAATGAATGAAGCGATGAAAGAAGCAAAAAATGCCGTTGATGTTCTCAATACGTTTTTTGATAGTGGTATGATGAACGTATTCAATTTTCATGTTATGAAAGATAAAAACGGCTTCTATAACCTTTGCGCTTGTGATGATATTGACAATCTAGATGAATCTACCTTCATTCGTGAAAAGGATGAAGATGTCTTTGTCAAACGTATGTGGACGTTTTTAAGTGGTGTAGAAACCATGAGACGTGCCGCGATGAATCATATGATGAAGTAATCAAGGGGGAATTTTCCCCCTTTTATTTTAGATTCAAAATGTAAAATGTCTGACAATGGCAAAAAAATTTTTTATAAAAAAGTTCATATGCCTTTTTAGTTCATATAAATATTCAGACATTTTGATATAATATCATCAGGAGGGATAATATGCATGATTATTTCAATGACTTAAAACCTGCGGGATTTAGTTTTCTTACAGAGAATCAGCTAAAAGAAGTAGAATCAAAAGGTACACTAGCAAAACCTTTCATTATGAAACGTGCAAAAATAAACATGTACAATTTCATAGATAGTTTCTTTTTTGATTTGTTTGATAAACGAGCGGAATTGTTTTATAATATTGTTCATTCAAATAATGGGGATATAAAAGTTATTAATGACAAGTTCAATAAATGCTTGTCTGATACATTTTTGAGAAGCTATGATGTCTTTATTGAATCAAAGAAATTAACAGAAAAGCAGATACCTAGAAAAGCCGTTGTGAATATTATCAACGATGTTTTAAGTCACCCTAGAAAACCAAATTACGAAAAAATGTCTGAAAATTCAAAATCAAAAAATTGAATAATTTTCAATCAAAAAATTGAAAAATTTTATAAAAAAAGTGTTGACAAAACCTCCATTTAGAGATATAATGTAATCAAAGATAAGATAAGAACTGAACCAAATGGAGGTAGTTATCATGAAGAATATTGACATCGAAAATTATGACGGCACGTATGTTATCACGGGAAAGCGTTGCCCTATCTGTGGCAAGTATCATGAGATTGTGACGAAGGATGAAAAAGTTCTCAATGCAATCAAGAATTGGATGAACGGCAACGGTTATGTGCAGGATATTCCTCTTCCTGCAAGTGACCGCGAGATTCTTCTTACAGGTATCAATGGTACTTGTTGGAAAAATGCTTTCGGAGATGAAAAAGAGGAAGAAGAGTAAACTTTCGGCAGGAGAAATCCTGCCTTTTTATATATCTATAATTTGTCAGACATTTTTCTTTTAGAAACAGGCATATTGACGTTTTGTTTTCCGTAGGTGTATTATATCTATAGGAGGGATGAACAATGTATGAATGGAATCGTGCCTATCAATATATCATGTCTATACGAAACAGATATATTAATACGTTTTGTGATTTAGATACTTATAGTATTGAAACGATGTGTCAACGTTTGGATAAATATTATTATTCAAATGAGTATGATAACTTCTTGAAATGTTCTCAAATTATAGTTTATAATAAGTATAATCTTTTCAAATATTCCCTTATCAAAGGTGGAAACATTGATATATATACGAATCCAAAATCTATTTATCGTGAAATGCGCGGATTGGTTATTAACATGGAAACAAAAGAAATTGTACTATGTCCATTTCAAAAGTTTTTCAATATCAATGAAATAGCAGAAACAAGTATGGATATAGTGAAATCTTTAATTCCTCGTGCAAAGTCAATTGAAATCACAAATAAGTTAGATGGTTCAATGGTGTCTATTAGATACTACAACAATGATTTTTTTATAGCAGGAACAGGTTCGCTTAATGCAGAGAATAATTTTCGTTTAGCTGAAGCGAGATATTTTTTGACAGAACAACAAAAACGAATGATTATGAATTTTCCAAATTTGACATTTATATTTGAATATATATCCACAAGAGATAGACATGTAGTTTTATATGATGAATCGCAACAAGGGTTATATCTCATTGGTATTCGTGATGGTCAAACAGGAATAGAATATTCTTATCGTACAATATTTGAAAACTATAGTATACCATATCATGTCCCTATGACAAAAATCGAAAATCGAACAATTAACGAAATTATACAGAGTAGAACGGAATATAAAGGATATGAAAAAGAAGGATGGGTAATCAATATTGATGGGAAAAAATTCAAATTGAAATGTTTAGACTATTTGAAACTTAACAAAATTCTTGAAGATGTATTTTCAGAAAAAAGTGTTATTTTTGCTATAGCAAATAATATGCTCGATGATATGTTTGCAAATATTCCAAAAGCATATCATCCACAAGTATATGAAATTGTAAATAAAGTAATGAAATATGTTGTACAAAAACGAAGAATTATTCATAAATATTATAACAAAATGCAAACATATAATTTGAAAACAGATTCTGAATTTGGAAAAAGTGTACAGATTCATATTCCAAAAGAATATCGTCGATATATGTTCATGCTACGTCAGAATCAAGATATTAACATACTAAAGACAAAAGCAGGTAAGTATGTTAAACCACAAGAAATAGAGGATTTTATTAATAATAAAAATATTGACAAATAATAGTGATATTGATATAATGGAGATAACAAAGATGGCAAAGGGAATTTTACTAGAAGTTCTTGGAAGATTGAACAATTTAGATTTGCACAACGTCTATTTTGTCACCAAGAAGAACGAGGGTTATTATTTAATCGCTCGTGATAAAAACAATTTTTGGAATACGATTTATTGTGGAGACAATCAAACGGAACTTATTGACGCAGTAATTCGCAGATATAATGATTTATTCAATAAAATAGAGAAAGGTGAGTTATCATGAAAAAGATGTTTGTTCTTGCTTTATTAGGCATCATGTTCGCAATTCCGAATGTTTCTTATGCAAGTTCAAATGGTACGGTTTATGTACAGACACAAGTATACAATCAGATTCAGAAGAAAGGTACAAAAAAATTGCAGAAGAAATCTTCTCCTAGGTATTATCATATTGCACTTGTAAACACGTTGCATCCGTGGTTTAAGTAAGTGAGTACGGCACAAAAAAGTGCCGTATTTTTTTGTATTTAGAAAGTAAAATGTCTGACAATTTTATATCGGATTTTGTATCTGAAGTAGTATAAAAAAAGTATTGAAAAACAAGATTATTTATGGTATTATGTATGTACAAAGAAAAAGGAGATGTAAAAGTGAGACATACAAAACCAATTGAAGAGGAATCATAATTACAATCTTTTAGACAAAAAAACTGAATGGAGAGAATTAAAATGCAAGATGCAAAAATCCATACAGGAGATATTCTTTTAGGAAAAGAGGTTTATGAAATTCCATACGACAAAGAAAATAAATATGATGGAATTGTTCTGACAGATTTTCTTTTAGATGGTATTTGTAGTAAAAACCTGACTTGCAAATTTTGCAAATATAATCCAAATAAGAATCATTATGATTTATGCGTATCTAACGACGAAGGAAAAATCTTTTTCATCACAGAGAAATTTATCTGCGGAAAAATTGTGTACAAAGATGCAAAATTGAGTTTTGAGAAATTTGAGTAATAACGAAAGGGAATGATTATCATGAGGAAATTTGATACTGACGCATTTATTGGTATGCATTACGGAGATTTGACGGTTATGAAGTGTGTAGGAACGAAAGAATATGGAAAAACGAATATCAAAAAGCTCTATATGTATGAATGTGAATGTAAGTGCGGCAATCATATTATTGTTCCCTTGCAGTATCTAAAAAGCGGAGCAGTTACACGTTGCAAAGAATGTAAAGAAAATGCATATAAAGAAAAGTGGATTGGACAGCGTTTTGGTGATTATATCGTTCTTGATGTTGTTGAGAAAGCACACAAAGACGAAGAAGGTTTTCATAATATGAAATTACGTGTCAAGAATAATCTGGATAACTCAGAAAGTATTCTTTATCTTCCAAATCTGAAGAAGCTACAGAAAAAGAACGCATAATAATGTATAAGTACTGTTTGAAATTCAAACAGTACTTTTTTTGTTTGAAAAATGTCTGACAATTTATCAATAAAAAATGTCTGAATATTCAAAATAGTATCTACGAAAAAAGTTTATACAAAAACTCTTGACATATATATTCATGTATGATAGTATATAGACAGTCAAGGAAAACAAAAAAAAGAAATAAAAAAGTTCTTGACAAAGATAGTAACACATGATACAATGAAGTCAAAGATAATGAACAAGGCAAGAATCAATAGGAGGTAATTAAAATGGGTTGGACGAGCTTGTACAAAGACAACAACATGACGGTGGACGAATTCTTTGATAAAGATTTCAAAGGTTCCAACATCATCTTCACGACGAAAGGTTATGTGAAGAATCTGCATGAATACTATCGTGCTGCATACAATACAAAAACGAAAAAGCATTTTGCTTTTGTATGCCTGTTAGATTTTCGCCATATTGATGGATGCAATTTTTCGTACAAAGATATGGATGAAACAATGGGACCGAACATTTGTGATTGTCCAAAAGAGGTTTTCGATGAAATTTGCAAATCTGAACCTGAAAACGAATGGGCAAAAGAATGGAGGATGCGCGTTCGTAAGACACTTGCACGTCATGAACTGATTAAATCTCTGACGTTCGGAACTACAATCAAGTTCAATACGAAATTCTCGTTTGACTGTGGTAATGAAGATACGTTCATGATTGTTCCGAAACCTTATGCACGTCGTAAAACAAAAGTTCTCAAAAGCGTACATTATGGATTCTATGCAAGTATTCGGCATTGGAAAACGTATGATTTTGAAGTGATTCGTTGACAAGTAAGGCAGGATGAAAATTCCTGCCTTTTCTTTTTATATAAAATCGTTTCTAGCCTATCTAGTTTTCGTTTTGAGAACGTTCATGATAGAATAGGTATAAAACTATGCGTAATGATAAAAAGACGCGCAGGAGTGAAATCTGAAGATAAAATGTCTGACAATTCTATGGTTATTTATTGACGTAATTTGTCAGACATTTTATCAAAAAATTTATCATATTTCTTTAAGAAACATGTTATACAATATTAATTGACAATAACTACGTCGTTTGCTATACTAGAACCATCAAGAGAACACAACAGGTTATCAAATGGAGGTAATCAAAATGAAAGTAACGAATGAACTTTATGAAGCACAGATTCTGATGGCGAACAAAATGTATGATTCGGAATACATCAAAAAGAAGCGCGAAGGGAAAGACATCGACAAAGATGAACTTTCTCGTTTGGAAAACGATATTCACGAAAAAGGTGAAATCGAAAATGGTATCCTTTATTGGAAGATGGACACGGAAGAAAAACGTCGTGTCGTTCCATTCGATGTTGCGGCATACGCTTATGTAGTGCTTCACAACAAAGACATTGATATGAACGCGCACGAAAAAGCACGCCAGGAAAGCGTATCTGCTTCTCTGAATGAGTATCGCGAAGCACACAAAGATGATACTGTAAGTGATGAAGAACGTGAAGAAATGAAAGCGGCTTTTGGTGAAGGAACGGAAGTCGTGAACGTTATTACAGGAGCTACTACGACGGTCTGAAATATGTAAGGCAGGGAAACAAATTCCTTGCCTTTTTTCATACTTTGAAATGTAAAATGTCTGACAATAAAATAATTGACAAATAAAGTTTGACTTTTTGACTATTTATAGTTTGGAAAAAGAAAAAACTAGTCAATGACTAGCGAAGAGTTTTTTAGTAAAGAGGTTGATTAAGTATGTTTGGTTTAATTCCTTTTGAGAACAAAGATTTTGACAATTTATTCAAAGCTGACAATTTCTTTAACACGTTTTCAAATGGTATGAAATGTGATATTGAAGATAAAGGAAAGGCATATCATGTTTCAGCAGAAATGGCAGGTTATGATAAGGGAGACATAAAGGTATCTGTTAAGGACGATGTTTTGACAATCGCCGCAAAACATACAGAAAAAGCAGACAAGGAAGAAAAGAAGAATTATATCTGTCATGAAAGAGGATATAGTCAGGTAGCTAGAAGTTTCAAACTTGGCAATATGGATAAAGATAACATCAAGGCTAATTTGAAAGATGGTATCTTATATATTACTATCCCTAAAGCCGACAAACACGATTCTAGCTTCATCGAAATTGAATAAGGTATATTTCCCTTTAGGCAATAGTTCTGATAGGCTATTGCCTTTTTTATTGCCAAAATGTCTGACAATTTATTTGCGCAATTATTTTATAAAAAAAGTATTGACAAATAAAACCATCCGTGCTATACTTGTAATCAAGATAAGAGATAAAGAGCTACACGATATGGAGGTATTCATCATGTACGACTTCAACGCAAACGACAAAAAGAAATTCGATGAAGGTTATGCAATCGGTGTTCAGATTTCCGATGCATTGAATCATGGAGGTATGAGCGGAAGCGCAAAAATCATGGAAGGAATCGTAGAAGCGTTCCGTAAAAGTCATCGTAGTTTACAGTATGACGAGATTATTCTTTTGGTGAAAGCGTTCGATATGTTCGCAGAATGTGGCACAGATGAAAGGAATGAGAACGCTGTCAATCTTGCCAAATATGTCAAGGCAAAAATCGAAGAGAAATACGGTGATATTAAGTATATTAACTGATAATCAAAGTAAATATGAAAAACGGTCAAGGATATGAAAAATATCCTTGACTTTCCTATATCAAAAAGTTATAATAAAAGAAACTTTTTTGTATATACTATAAATAGTAGGTGATGAAAATGGTAAATATGATACAGAATACAACAAAGAGAATTAGTCTACGAGAATGTAGTCAGATTTCAAAGATTGCAAATAAATACAATTCAGACATTTTTCTACTGTATAATGACAAGAAGGTAAATGCAAAAAGCATGATAGGATTAATTCAGCTATGTATTGAACCAAATCGAATCGTTATGGTAAATCTACATGGTAAAGATGAACATCATGCATATTTAGAAATGAAAAAAGTTTTACGTTCCATGTAATTTTTTCAAACAAAAAGAATAAAATGTCTGACAATTAATTGTCAGACATGTTGGTGGTATATGCTAAAATAGCATATATTTTTTTATTAGAAAAAATTCTTTTTTAGTTCATATAATCCCTACGATATATATAATCCCTACGATATATAATTACAATTATCATAGTATCTTTTGTACAAATATACTTGATATAATCCCTACGATATATGACTACGATATATGACTATGTATATCATCTATATTATGTATAATTCATTTGATAGAAGATACATATTTACCTGATACAATTTCTATGAGAACGAAGGTGATAAAATGAAAGGAACAACAGATTGCATGAGAGCAGCAGTAGATATATGGAAAACGAGTTACATGGATATATTTTATGATGTAAATGAAGATAAGATATTTTATGTAGTATTACCATTAAGGGATGTAAGGAAACATTTTTATAATATACAAAAGTATGTCAATTTAGGAATGGTTTTTGTAACATCTTTATATTCTGAATATAAATTTAGTGAATCCATTATAGCAGATATGGCGATGAAAGCGAAGAAGAATTTCTTACAATGTCCGGTTCCCGATTAATAAAATAAGCAAGTAGATAAAACTACTTGCTTATTTTTACAAATTATTTATTTTTACAAATTGCTTATTTTTATAGACCTAAATATTTCATATAAGGTTTTTTGCATTTTTTATTGATATATGCTTGAATATCAACAATAAATCTTTTTGCCTGAAATTCAGTATCGAATACGATATAAGAGGAATATGTAGAAATAGTATTATCTGTATGAACCATATCAAAGGATTCAATTTTTCCATGATATTTATCTATGAGATAATAGACATGACGTTTTGAAATAATATCATAACAAAAAATATCTTTTTTTAAAAAAGGAAGGATAACAAACTTTCCTATTCTTAATTCATAGGAAAATGTTGTACATGAAACACGAAACAAAAAATCGGAAATAACATGATAGTAACTATCAATTTGTTTCTGAGAGTATTTATGAAATTTTGTATCTTTTGTATTCTTCTTTACGTAATAGTGAATAGAGTTGATATTCAAGCTTTGCATGATATGATACCACCTTTCTATAGATAGTATATCATAGCGAGGAAATAAACACAAGAAGATTTTCAAAAAAGTGTTGACACAATAGAAAAAGTGTAGTATGATATACGTGTAGTCAAGAGAAAGGGAAATAAAAAAAGAGCTTGACAAAGAAGCGGGAATATGATAATATATAAACCGTGAAAGAAAATCAGAAATGGTCTAACAAAGAAGCAATAAGGTCTAAGCCGCCTTATTTATCATCTAAGGAAATTCTATCATTATGTTTTTCACCTCCTTATTATTTGAATATAATGATATTGGTAAAGATTGCATGATTTATCAACTTAGGTGAGTGCGGAATGTTAGCTTACTTATAATTGTATTATCTCTGCACAGAGCCGTTAGTGAATATATGCTAACGGCTTTTGTGTACCATAAAAAGAAGGTGATAAAAAAATGAGAAAAAGTTTCAATACAAAATTTATCACAAAGAGAATGTTAGATAAAGAGACAAAGGACGATGAAGTTATCGGAGTATCCATGAATATGGGTGGATGTAGTGAACATGAGCATGGAATACATAGCATAGAAAGCGCGTTCCGCATCATCAAATACTATGATAAAGTAGAAGGTAGAATGATAGTTCCATACGAATATACATGGAGTGAAGAACAAAAATGTCTGACGAATCCAAATAGATTCAAGCCGAGATTTGGAATTGAAGCACATATTATTCATGCATGTCCTGATAGCATGAAAATAAAAAGATGTATGATAGATAAGAAAAAGTATAACTTTCTTCTTGGGATGAAAGAAGAAAGTTATCCATATTATACAAAACGACCGAGGGAATTATTTTTTGCGAGATACACAAAAGAAGATAATATAACTTCAGCATGGAGTAGCAATTCCTTCGGGCTATTATTTACAGATGATGTTAAAGAAGAGATTAGAAAAATATACAAATCTTTTCAAAAACATGATATTGTGATATACTATAACTATAACTTTGGAGATTATCGTCATCAAGGAGTTAGCATAATGATTGCTTCTGAAATTCCTGATAGAATCAAAGAAGAGCAATACCAAACAGAAAAGAAATCATATGAAATACTACAAGGAAGTTTTCATACGAAAGGGTATCAAATGTTTGTAGAAGAAAACAAACATACTTATTTTAATGTATTACCAATGCTAGTACAAGAAGGGTATATGTATTATATCTGCTTGCCAAGGAGAAATATAGAAAAATGGGTAACAGAAAGAGAAATGGAGGAACGATTTTGGACGCGCTACAAGTTGATTATGCCGTAGTCGATGAAAACATTTTATCTTATAAGAAAATTATAAGAAAATGGAAAGATACTTATGAGAATACAAGAAGCGGTGTATATGATGGATATTCCTATTTTGGATATTTGACAAGATATGAAATTAGAATGAGAGTCAATGATGTCATTTATTTTGTATGGTTTGATAAACAATCAAGATATGAACCTAATGATTATATGGCACATTATTTTGAACCACATTTGTTACCAAGACTTTTTTATACTGTTCGTGTTCGTCGAAAGAAAATTAATCGTGAGAGAAAACACAGAGACAAGAAATGGTATTGTCTCATTAAGGAAAAAGAATTAAAAGATTTTGATAGTTATTGTCAAACGTTATTCCATCATTTCTGCGGAGGAAATACAGGTTTTTCTTTTCAAGAATGTTATGAAATTATTATGATATATCTTGAATATTGGTTTCAAAAAAATAACATCGGAAAAGATGAGCATAATGTAAAATCAAAAATTTATTTCAATGGCATATAATTTTATACTTGACAAAAACGGAAGATGCATGATATAATTTTAATAGAGAAAAGGGGGAGTTATCAATGGAGAAAAATTTTTATGAGTTTGTAAAAAACGTATTGGTTGCAGAGATTGACACAAGTAAAAATGAAGTTCTAACATCAATGGATTTAGCGTTCGATATACTTTATACGTACCATGTAGATGGAACTTATACGTATGATAAGAAAGAAAGTGAAAAAATCATTCGTATGTATTATCATGACATTTGTGATATTTATGAAAAATATCATGATGTAGATGAATATGTATATGAGAATGCTTTTACGAATCCTGAGAAGTATTTAGTAGAATTGATGATTTATTATGGGCAAAAAATCATGGAAAAACTTCCATTTGTAAAACCCTATGTGAATACTTATAAAGAGATTCACATGAACGATGAAAATATTGAGATTATGACGAAAGAATTGTTGAAGGAAGGTTTTGCAGATGAATCGTGAAGAAGGTATTTATATTCAGAATATGCGACGTGTAAACGGAGGAAAAGCAGAACCGATTGAAACACGTTTCTACATTAAGAAAGGAAAAACATATCAGCTTTTTGAGGGAGAAGGTTGTTTTTTAAGATATGTTAATCTTGCAAACACCTTTGATGAATCTGTACTAGGACATTGGCAATTAGATACAGAAGAAAGTACAGATAAATATATTGTGGAAAAATGTCTCATGGTAGTTTAATATGGATGTAAAAAAATATGAATTATTAGTAAAACAAATAAAAAGTCATCCACAACAAAACATTTTTGATTTTGTAGCAAGGGAAGATTCTCTCTTGCTACATTGTGCTATTGCAAGATGTTTATTAGAAAGTTATTTTGAAAAATTTACATATATTCACGTACAATACAAGTATATAGAATATTTTTCTAGTAAAGAATATATTCCTTATGAAGCGATGGAAAGTATTACTTTATCGCAATTAGAAGATAGGTTTTGTAAGATTCTGAAATATTACGAAAGGAAAAAACTATGAAGTTATATATTGTAGAAAGATGCTATAATGGAGATTTAGTTTCAAAGTATTATCAGTCAAAAGATTTAGCAGAAAAAGAATTTGAACGTATTTTTCAGCAGGATACAGAAAAATATGGTGCAGATTATTATCTAAGAGATTTAGATACCTGTAGAGAACAGAAAGATTACTTTTCACAAGATATGCTTGTGTTTGATACAATACGAGAAGCAGAAACAGAAGATTGAATAAAAATGTCTGACAAATAATCGTCAGACATTTTTTATAAAAAACTCAAACAAGTACTTGACACAATTCATTGTATATGATACGATATAATCGTAGTAAAGAAATAGGGGATAAGGAAAAATGAAGTTGATGGAAGAAATTGAAATGCTTGTGAATGAGATTAATGAAAACTTCACAAGTGAACCTTTCTATTTGAATCGGGAAAAAGGTATTTATCAACTTGTAACAGATAATCATGAAGAAACGAAGATTCATGTTGCTGAACGGGATGCATGGATTTTTAATAATAAATTAAGAGCTTTTATTGCAGGAGTAAATGCTGTAAAAACTCTTCCTTAAAATTTGATAATAGAATGTATTAACATTTTATTATATTGCTTTTTCATATGCAGGAGAAAAAAGCAAGTGAATTTGTCAGACATGTTTATAGGTCGAATCACTTGCTTTTTTCTATAGATAAAAATATAAAAAAGATATTGACATATAGTTTTATTTATGATATAGTAGTCATTGAAAGGAAAGATATGAAATGTTAGATTCACTAGATGTAGTTTTATAAAGACTACTACTGTGTGATGTTTAAATAACAGGAGGTTTTTTAGATGAATTATAAAAATGGCAAGCAGAAAACGTCTCGTATCGCAGGAGAAGCGGCAAAGATGTTGGTAAGTGGTGCTTATGCAAATAAAGTGTTTGAAGATAAACGCTATAAACGTAATAAGCACAGTAAGAGGGAAAGAGAATCTTGGTTTTATTAATCAAAACTTTTTTCAAAAAACTGTTGACAGATTGAGGAAAGTTTGGTACAATGAAATCAAGATAAGGAAAAGAGATGAAGCAAAATGAAGAAATTATTGAACAAACCGTAGCGATGCTAGAATCCTATTTTATGAATTATTTATAAAATTATTTTATGCCACAGTTTCAATTATCCATGACGAAGGGAGGATGAAAGTCATGAAGAAGAAATTGAATAAGCCGTAGCAAGTGTGAATTATACTATAGAATATTTATTATAATGTAGCCGATTATCATGAACAATCGAATGGAAAGGAATGAGTATCATGTAGTACATACAATAACTTATATATTATTTATTATTATTATAAACAGGGATAGAACCTCCCTTTAAAATATAAAAGCCCTACCATATCGGTAGGGCTTTTATGATTGTCTTTATAAAAATAAAATGTCTGAATATTTATTCTATCAAATTATCTATAAAAAAAACGTTGACAAAATACGTCCATTTTGGTATCATGTAATCAGAGATAAGGAAATGAACTAGGCAATAAATGGAGGTAATTAAAATGATGTATCGTGTTACTGTCAATATTGGAATTGATATTGATGAAAACAGAGGAAAAATTATGGAAGAGCATTTCTTTCACTCTAAAGAGAACGCAAAAAAGTTTTTGAACAAAAATCGTAAAGCACATAATGAATATTTGAATGAAATGTTTCAGACGTGCGAAGAGGATAAAGGCTATATCATTGATTATCCGAACTATTATTCCTACTTTGACGAAACAAACGATTATGAAATCATCATTGAACCAACAGAGGATAACGGAGAACATGTTTTCGAAGATGAATAATAAATCTATTAAGAGGAGAAAATTCTCCCCTTAATCATGCATTTTATTTTCAAAATGTCTGACAATTTTAAAAATATTGCTGATAAATATTTCAGTAAAATATCCAAAAAACTATAAAAAAACGCTTGACAATAGATTCCTACAGTGGTATCATATAGGTAAAGATAAACAAAGAGCTACCATATAGGAGGAACCAAAAATGAAGAACATCGACAAAGAAGCACAGAAGATTATCCTTGACGCTACCTATGAAGTTACGTTCCCTACGGACGAAATCATCGACGATTTAGTAACAGACTTTGCGCATGTCAGTGAGAATCTTCCGATTCTCACGAAAGATGAAATCGGATATGCTATGATGGTTATTGATACAAATGACAGATATGTTTCCGACTTTCTGAAAGATGAACAAAAAAGAGACGAAACAGAATTCATGAAAGGATTGCTTTTCTACTACGCAAAGTTCTTCCTTTGGGAAACGAAAACATTCAATAAGTATGAAGGAGAGGAAATGACAGAGGAAATCGTGAATGAGCTTCGCGACGAAATGAATAATCTCAAATGAGACGCAAGCAGGGAGAAATCCCTGCTTTTTTATTGATTATGAATTGTCAGACATTTTAATTTCATCTATGATGTCATAATAAGTATCATCATAGATTGTCTTTTTTTCTTGTCAGATTCGTTTCTATGGCGTATTGAATTGATTTTAGGTATTCTTATATGCAGGAACAAAATCGTATCGTAGAAGACATTTTTAGATGTAAAATGTCTGACAATATATAAGTCAAAAAATTTTATAAAAAAAGTGTTGACAAATTGTTTTG
>Ga0256405_10001950_pt1 | contig 51664 bp, 36 predicted proteins | sample RumenRJG_02DNA_FD_189096 | JGI IMG/M metagenome (GOLD analysis project Ga0256405, IMG submission 189096) | Bovine rumen microbial communities from Lethbridge, Alberta, Canada - RJG_02 | ecosystem: Host-associated > Mammals > Digestive system > Stomach > Rumen | place: Canada: Alberta...
GAGTGTGCTGCAACACTCGATGTGGCCAAGCGTCTGCTTGACTTCGGGTTCCATGCACCTACAATTTATTTCCCGCTGCTGTTCCATCAGGCCATAATGATTGAGCCTACCGAGACGGAGTCAAAGGAGACATTGGATGAATTCATTGAGGTTATGCGCAAGATTGCCGCCGAGGCTGCACTGGATCCCGATATCCTGCACGGCGCTCCGCACAATACGCCCATATCCCGTCCCGATGAGACCACAGCCGCACGTAATCCTATCCTTAAATACTGGGACGCATGCGCTTGCTGATAATAGGCGGAGGCCCCGGCGGTTATGAGACCGCGGTTGAGGCTACAAAACGGGGATTGGAGGTAACCCTTATATCAGAAGGGCCGCTGGGCGGTACCTGCCTGAATGAGGGGTGCATCCCCACCAAGACCATGTGCCATTATGCCGAGCTCATTGAGCAGAACATCAAGGCCGGAATGAATTGCAGACCATCTGTAGTGACGATGGTTGAGCACAGACAAGCCGTAATGGAGCAGTTGCGCCGCGGAGTGGAGATGATGCTCAAGGGAGTTCAGGTAGTGCAGGGCAGAGCACAGTTCAAGGATGCCAAGACGGTAGTATGCAACGGCCAGGAGTTTACGGCCGATAAGATTATCGTCGCAACCGGTTCCGTATCGGCCTCACTGCCCATACCTGGCGCTGAGAACTGCATCACATCCAAGGAGATTCTGGAACTTAATAGGGTTCCGGAGAGCCTTTGCGTTATTGGCGGCGGTGTGATAGGACTGGAGTTTGCTTCCATATTCCGCAGTTTCGGAAGTGAGGTAACTGTCTTGGAGTTCTGTCCCAATATACTGCCCCGCTTTGATGTTGACCTGGCCAAGCGCCTTAAGCAGTCACTCTCCAAACGCGGTATCAACATTGAGTTGCAGGCGCAGGTAACGCGCATAGACGGAAATGCTGTAACCTATATAAAGAAGGAGAAGGAGTTCACGGTCCAGGCCGATAAGGTTCTGATGGCGGTGGGGCGCCGTCCAAATACCGAAGGTCTGAACCTTGAGGCTGTCGGTGTGGATTATACCCGCAAGGGAATCACCGTCAATGACCGTTTTGAAACATCCGTACCGGGTATTTACGCTATAGGGGATGTTACAGGCGGAATAATGCTGGCTCATGCCGCAACATATCAGGGACTGCATGCTCTCAACGGAATATGCGGTCAGGATGACAGCATACGTTTTGACCTTATACCGGCGGCCGTATTCACGATGCCCGAGGTTGCAACCGTGGGATTGACCGAGGAGCAGTGCAAGGAGCAGGAACTCCAGGTACGCTGTCTCAAATCATTCTACCGTGCCAACGGCAAGGCCGTCTCAATGGATGAGACCGATGGTTACTGCAAACTGATTGTTTCAGAAAGCGGAGCAATCCTGGGAGCTCATCTTATGGGTGCGCACGCATCGGACCTGATCCATGAGATAGCGACAGCTATGAACCTGGGTGCCACATTGAATCAACTCCAATCCGTAATCCACGCCCATCCCACACTAAGCGAAGTCTTGCAATCCTCCTTTCACAATTAAACTAAAGGCTAACAGAAAGCAGGTACAGCGTATTGGAGCGAGCGAGGCGACGAGCGAGACCGCGGTTCCGGAGGGCCGCCAAGCGGAATGAAATGGAGCGCTTTCGCGTTAGCGAAATAAAAAAAGGAAAGGGATTCAATCCGGATTAAGAATAAAAAGGGCCGCTGGATAGCGACCCTTCTTATTTTTAGTCCGGATTAGAATCCGCCGAATCCGCCGCCGAATCCGCCACCGAATCCGCCACCGAATCCGCCGCCGAAGTCACCGCCCATCATCATGAAGTCGCCGCCGCCGAATCCGCCCATGTTGGGCTGGCTGACCTTACAGCCCTTGGGGAGTGTGAAGAAAGAAGGATCAACATCCTCGGCAATAAAATTCATTGCAGTCTGGCTTGTGGTTGACCAGTCGCTCTCAGTAACGGTTGACAGAGGAATTCCCTCATAAACGCATACTGTGATATTCTGGGTGAAGCCCATCTGATTGGTGGGGCTCATTGAATACTTCTTGCATGTCAGACCTGCAACCTGCTCCTCGCCCAACTCCTTGATCTTGTTGCGGCGAATGGTCTTCTTGTCCAGATTCATCCAGTCAATCTCACCGAGCTGACCTATCTGGACGCCTCCCATACCGAAACCGCCGAAGCCTCCGAAACCGCCTCCACGGCCGTTACGTCCACCGCCGAAAATAGGCATTGCTGTAGCAGTGTTCTCTTTCTCATTTATAGTATAGGTTGTGTCACCTACAGAGATGACGCGGGTGATAGTCTCGCCGTAAACGGTTATTCTTGCAGACTTCTTGCCGTAATCATCAAAATAGATCTGCTCTCTCATGGCACTTGCATCGAAACTGTTGATCATGTTCATGAAGGTGCTGTCACCGAATGAGGCGTTGCCTCCTCCCATTGCAGTGATTGTTGAGAAATCAGGCATGTCACCCATATCGGATGAGATGGTGATGACTCCGGATTTTACTCCGAACAGAACTTCCTTAACCTCTTTTTTCTTTGCGCTGACTGAACCGCAAACCGTTGCAAGAAGCAAAACGGCCAACATTGTTTTTTTCATACTGTGATTATGTTTTGTTTTATCTGTCATTACTGATGCTTTCGACAAAAAATATACTGTTCTGCCGCATTTGTTAAATCTGTTGCCGGAAACATTTTATAAACAGTTGTTTTTTTTGGTTACATTTAGACTTGTTTAATAGTTTTATGAATTGTATATTTGTAATCTGAAGATAATTAGCGGTATAAGACAACCAATTAAAGGATAATAATTTACAAATACTCAAAATAGAAATGAAAAAAACATTGTTACGTATGATTGCGCTGATGTCGGTCCTGACAGGGACGTTCAATCCTCTGTGCGCACAGGCTGTTGATGAACTGATTGAGGCGGCTATGGCTGTAGATCTCAGTCAGGTGTCTTTTTCCAATACAGTAGTTACTGTAGACGGAATACGTTACAAACTTGATGAAACCAACAAACTGGCTCGCTGCTGCTATTTCAACCGTGATAACGTGGCCCCGGAGAAGTTTGTCCTGCCGTCAACCATCACAGTTTCGGAACAGACTTATGTAGTGGTATCCATTGAGGGAAACTACTCTTACATGCAGAGCAATACCAATGAGGTTGTGCTGCCGTCAACCATACGCGAGATGACGGATTATGCTCTTTATCCGTTTAACACGGTCAAGACATTCCAGATTCCTGAGAATGTGGAGAAGATAGGCAAGAACCTCATCGGACGTGACAATGTAACAGTCCGCTTCAAGGGCCTGACGCCTCCGGTATTTGCTGGTGCTCCTTACTCAAGCAACAACAAACTGAAATTTTACGTACCGGCAGCCTCATTCCGTTCATATCATCTTGCCGATTATATTGAGAACTGTTGTGTCATAGCCGACGTGCCAGATACCGGAACCGTAGTGACAGGCCGTGTATCAAACGGTGAGTTGGGTTATGTGGTAGTGGCCGACATCCAGCCCGAGATACGGACATATGCCGATGTCAACAGGCTGATAATAAGTTCAGGTACAATTGATGAGCAGGACTGGTACGCAATGCGTAACATGCACAACCTTGTCTATCTTGACCTGAGCGGTCTTTCAATAACCGAGATTCCCTACGGTGCTTTGGAGAACTGCTGGCAGATAGAGACAGTCATACTGCCTCCTACGCTCAAGGCCATTCGCGGACATGCGTTCTACAACACCGGTGTCAGTGACCTGATTCTTCCCGATTCGCTCACAGAGATTACCGGAAGCTATAATTTCTATAACTGCGATTCTCTGAGAAGCATAGTCATACCTGACAGTGTAAAGTCTCTCCCGTCATACTGCTTTTCAAACAGCAACAACCTTGAGGCGGTCCAGTTGCCCTGCAAACTGTCAAGTATGGGCTCATACTGTTTCCAGAGCTGCAATCTGCTCAGTCTGTCAGTTCCCGGAACACTCTACGCAATTCCTTACAGTGCTTTCTCATCGAACAGCAATCTTGTCCAGGTTGAACTGAACAATGGTATCGGCCAGATAGATTCGTATGCTTTCAGTTCATGTTCATCACTCCCGCAGATAACATTCCCGTCATCCCTGAGACGCATCAGCACTGCTGCCTTCCAATATGATTACGCTTTGGCGTCAGTATCTTTCAATGAGGGACTTGAGGAGATTGGCGATGTGGCATTCTACAACTGTTCATCACTGACACATATTGTACTGCCCAGCTCGTTGCAGTTCTGTCTGGGATCACCCTTCCAGTCCTGCAACAACATTACCAGGATTGACAGTTATGCACTGATTCCGCCCACGGTTCGTGCCAACCTGCCCACATATTATGCACGCAACATAGAACTGTATGTTCCGCTTTGGAGTTATCAGGAGTATATGACCACACCGGGATGGCTGGAGTATCAGGATCATACCAAGATCAATTATGATATTCTCCCGGAGAACATAGTTATAAACAAGGAGTTTGAATTCCTGCTTGATGAGAAGAACAACGTACAGGGCTACACACCCAATATCCGCCTGCTTTACAACTCGGAGTCAATTGATGACGGTTTCGGTCATACCAAGTATGAGCGCGGTAACCTGACCGTAAGCAGCTGGAGTAAACTGTCGGTAGGTGATTTCTCGATGTACGTATCTCCATACGCCAAGTATTATGCCGATATGAGTTATTTCTATAATAACAGTGAGTATGACTACAACCGTACGGTCAATAATCCCAACTCACTGATTGTCAAGGGTGAGATGCGTGCCGAGAACCAGACATTGAACATGATGCTCTATAATGACCGCTGGCAGTTCGTAAGCTTCCCGTTCCAGGTCAAGGTGAGCGACATCGTTCCGGTAGACTCCAAGACACAGTGGGTTATCCGCAGTTATTCGGGTGCCGAGCGAGCAGCCAAACATTTTGACAATACATGGCAGAACCTGGGCCCCGATGATTATCTGGAGCCTGGAAAGGGATATATAATGATGTGCTATAACACCAATGCTCCAAACAGTCTGGTGTCATTCACAGTAACTCCGGTCGTTGAGTCCACATCCCGTCAGTATCTGTTTACAAGTGATGACCGTGTGATAGACCTGGAGGAGAACCTGAGTGACTATGAGCAGGATCGCTCCTGGAACCTGATAGGTAACCCGTATCCATGCTATTTCGATACCCGTTATCTGGATACCGAGTCTCCGTTTATGGTCTGGAACTCTTACAGCCGCAAGTATGAGGCCCTGAGCCCGGTTGATGACAGTTATATCCTGAATCCGGGTGAGGCGTTCTTTATCCAGCGTCCTATAGATTCTGAAAGCCTGACATTCCTTCGCGGCGGCCGTCAGACCCACCGTAATCCAAATAACCTGACCGTTCAGGATGCCCCGATGCGTGGTGCTGTCGAGCGCAGGGTATACAATATCACCGTTAAGACCGATTCACTGACAGACCGTACCCGCGTGGTCATCAATCCGAAGGCAGCGATGGGGTATGAGCTCTCTCGCGATGCCGCCAGATTCAGATCGGAAAATATGGATATGCCAGGTATCTGGAGCGTATCGGATGGTATTGAATATGCCATTAACGAGCGTCCCGAAGGGAACGGAGAGGTATCTCTCTCATTGTATCTTCCCAAGACAGGTTACCATACAATAGGTATAGGGACACGCTCCTACAGCGGTCCGGTTGTGATTGTGGACCTTAAGGAGGGCAAGAGAAGCGTTATCACCGCAGATCAGGGCTATACGTTCTATAGTGCCTCAGGCTCGGTGAACGGCCGTTTTATTATCATTCTGGAATCAGGAAATGATGTGACCGGGATTGAACAGATCACTTCCGGTGATAATGATGCCGATGTTTACAATATCAGCGGTCAGAAAGCCAACGGTACAGAAAACGGTATATTGATCAGGGAAGGCAAGAAGATCCTTAACAAGTAAGACTCATGAAAAGATACCTTATTCTATTGATGGGTCTTGTAATCCGATTTGCGGTTCAGGCCCAGACTGATGATTACAATCCGGTCAATCCGCCCAACCCTGAATGGCCACAGGCGGATACCACGACCTATTACAGGGTCGTATGCCGTTCGATACCCGATGGTGCCGGATCATTCGGGGGTATGAGTGACGGTTACAGGCAGGGTGCCAATGTCTCCCTCTATGCATATACTCACGACAACTGCAACTTTATCTGCTGGAAAGATGCCAACGGCGTTGAGTTGAGTTCCACCAACTCATATTCATTCAAGATGCCGGCTCATGACGTAACAGTATATGCCGTCTACGAGTATGTTCCGTCATCTCCCGGCGATCCCGTGTTCAGCAGGAACTATCCCCTGACATTGGTTTCGGAACCGGCAGTGGCAGGTACGTTCAACCTGAGTGAGCCCAAGATGGTTAAGGAGGGTACCACCGAGACTCTGTATGCATACACAAACAACGGATTCAGGTTCCTCAGGTGGGAGACTGAAAACGGGGAGGTGTTGGGTACCGGTACAAGGATAAACTTCCTGATGCCATCGGCCGCTACCACTATTAAAGGTATATATGAGTATGCACCTTCAGTTCCCATCAATCCTGCCGTAAACTCATGGGACGGGCTGGCAGGGCAGGCTATAGTTGACTGCTTCAGCCCGGGAAACCTGACGTCGACATTGCGCGGGCTTGTGCCTAACGCTTCAGAACTGACTCATCTTATAGTTGACGGTCAGGTGACTGACAATGACATGTCGTTCACCGGCACCTACAAGAACTGTTCATATGTGGATATGAGCCGTATTGCCGGCATATCCAATGTGCCGAGCTACATTTTTGACGGCTATTCAAACCTCAAGGAGATAGAACTGCCCGCATCAATCACCTCAATAGACCGTTATGCGTTCAGGAACTGCTCTCTCCTGAAGGCTTTTGACATCTACTCAACCGTGCCGCCTACAGTAACGCCAGGCGCTTTTGAGGGTGTGCCGTCAGAGATGATCGTCTATGTGCCTGAGGCATCGGTCGAGCTGTACCAGGCTGACGATTTCTGGGGCGCATTCGCAGTGGTTCCGCTCAAGAGCAAGATATCTTCTCTGGAACTTAAATTGCCGGCCGACTGTTCGGACGGACGTTACAGGAACATGTCACTTGAACTGGTCAACGTCAAGAACGGACAGAAGTTCAGATATGTCATTACCGACCGTCTTAGCTACACTTTCACTACTCTGGTACGCAACACCACCTGGAAAGCCAGCCTTAAGAACCTGTCGGGTCAGCTGATAGGCGAGAGCGACGTTATACTGATAGATGACGCCAACGTCAGTTATACATTCAGTAACCTTAAGAGTCTCAAGACCCTTACACTCCAGGTGCTTGACGCCGGCGGCAATGATGTCACAGATGCAACGTCAGTAACGTGGACCGATGCTTCGGGTACATACCTGTCGCAGGGTAACAGCCTGGGCTCACAGCTGGAAGGTTACAAGGTGGGCTACAGCATCGCCCTTTCCAGGGAGCTTGGCATGAAGTATCAGCAACCGGCCCCCACGGTTTACACAGTGAATGACGGGAGCAACACCATCGTGGTCAACCTCAATGAGATACCTGTTTATCAGCTCAAGGGTACTGTGGTTAACAATATGACCGGAGTGGGTATACAGGGCGCATCGGTTTCGGTTACCCAGCTTATAGCAGGCAAGTATTCAAGCGCGATGACCGTACAGACTGATGCCAATGGAGCGTTCAGCGTCTCTGTCCTACGTGCACCCACGACGGTCACCGTATCGTCCGATGAATGCGTGAATACCTCTTTCAGGCTTGAGGATGGCAGTTTTGCCGATAACGTCTCTACAATGACTGTCGATTGCGGAGAGACCCGTCTCAAACCGATATCCGGTGTGGTCATAAACCTGTCATACACTTTCAGGCAGAGCGTGGAGGATGGCGCCGATGCAGAGGTGCTTCCGTATTATTCGGATTATGCCAATGTATCGTACCGCCTTTATGACAAGACCCAGGGCAAGGAGATAACATCGTTCAGCGTCCAGTATCCCGATATCGTGGTGATGGATGACGTGATGACTGGCGATGAACTGGAGCTGACCTGCGTTAGCAAGCAGCGTTCATTCACCGATGTAACTGTCAGTGGAACGGTGGACAGCAACAACAGGCTTTCACTTACCATTCCGGTTGTGGAGCTGGGAGGTATCAACGCAAGGTTCCTCATTACGGACAACACGGCTGTCAACGGAATACTCTATGACAGCAAGGGACTGCTTGTAAGCAATTCGCTCTACAGCGGTAACAATCTCTCCATAACAGGCTTGACCGATGGTGATTATACGCTTATCACTATGGGACAGAGCGCATATTTCAACTCAATCTTCTCACTTGACAATCTGGCCGAAGCCGGAATGACCGAAGGGGTTGACTATCTGCGCAACAATGTCACCGTCAGGAGCGGCAACCTGGTCTCACTCCGGAATGTGGTGGTGCCGCTGTTTGATGAGTCCAAGTACTACTATACAGGCAGGAACACTTCATTCTCCGTCAACAAGGCCAACGTGATAGCCGGAAACTATCTGACCCTGAGCGGAAAGGTGGATTTCCTGGATGCCTGGAAGAAAGACGTTACTGACGTGGAGATGCTGATACGTCTGCCGGAGAGTTGCAGTATGGTTGAGAACTCCGCTATTCTGGGCAACTCACTCACTCCTTATGAATACCGTGACAATACGGTCACCATTCCGTTGGGTGAGAACTGGACAGACAGGGTAAAGTTCTGCATCGTGCCTTCGGAGCGCGGTAATTTCATGCCGAGTGCATTCGTCAGGTTCAACCTTAAGGGCAAGACTATACTTCAGCCTATCGGAAGTGCAGCCTACACGGTCACAGACATGACAATCTGGAGTGCACCGCTCATATCATTGCCTACAATAAGTGTTGACGGTAATGCTGCTGCGCAGTCACAGGTGGTGGTTTATGACGGCCAGAAAGTGATAGGTACCACCAAGGCGTTGGCTGACGGCTACTGGTCACTTCAGGCTGACCTGGGTCAGTGCCATAATATGTCAATCCATGAGATCTGGGCCGAAGTTACGGCACCGTCCGGATTCACGGCACAGACCGAGACCCGTTTTGTAGAGTACAATGAGCGAAGCATCCAGGCCAAGACCGTTGAGATGTCATTCTACAACAACCTTATCGGAGTGAACCGTACCATATGGGTAGGCTTTGACCTGGAACACATCAAGGCCAGCTCTCCCAGTTACATGTTTGCCGGCGGTACCGATTTCGTATTCACCGCAGACCTGACAAACAATGATCCCGAGGTGGTTAACAGCTGCGTAATCCGCGTATTCACCAACAAGCATGAGTGGATTGAGTTGCCGGCACGCTACATACCCACACTGGACCGTTGGGTTGGCGTTGGGCGCTTTGACACCCAGTCAATGCCTATAGGCGTCAGGGTAACGGTCGATGCCGATATCTCCACAGATATTGATTACAGTGAGTTTGAGCAGATTACGGAGCAGATAACCGCTGCCGTAACCGAGCAGCAGGATTATGCCGAATCATACCAGAACTTCCCTGAAACGGACAACAGTTATGTGGTTACACCGGACATTCCGGAGCAGATACCCGAGACGATAGCTGATGTACAGATAACCGTTGGCTTTGATCAGGTAGAGGAGTGCGCACAGGAGGAGACTGTGGTCACTGTTGAGTATGATACCGATCAGCAGTCTCAGCAGCCACAGACAGTGACGGTTGACTTTGCAGATTGGAACTGTAACAATTACCAGTTCTACCAGGTTCCCGCCCAAGGCATAGAGACTGTCACTTATACGGCCGATACCATTGAATGGTCGACAGACCAGCCGAATGGAGAACCCGTTCAGGTCTATTACAGTGAGGACGGATCGTTCGTGGTGTTTGACCAGACCAGTGACCTGGCCTGGGGTGTTGATGTCAAGGCTCCGGCCCAGGATAACGGGAATCCGGTATCCAATAGGGTTGCCATCGGTCATCAGGGACGCATTGCAACCGAGCTTGTAGACTCCATCAAGGCCGAGATCCGGAACCTGGAGACAGCTGCCAGACTGGTTAACGGTTTCATCAATACGACTGCAGAGCCTATCCGTCATCAGCTGGCGGACATAGACAACAGTCTGAATACTGCACGTGAGCTTACAGGAACCCTGCTTGCATACAAGGATGCACATCCTGAAGAATCGGCAACCGTGAACGCCAAGATTGACGCACTCAATGCCGATGTGGCCAAGCTCAAGAAGAACCGCTATGAGCTGGTTACCGCACTGAATGAGGTGACCGGATATATAAGCATTGTACGTGATATCAACAGACTTATATCATACGGTCATTACGCCATAACCGATGTCAATGACTGGCAGGTGTTCATAGACCGCATACTGCCGTGTGACGGTTGGGATGATCCAGAGGCCCGTGCATTGTCATGGATATCGGAGGGTTTGAGAGACAAGCACGGTCAGCGTTACATTGCAGCCTGCCGTATGGCATCGCTGGCAGCGGCTGTTATTACATCGGTCAGCCAGAATAATGACGGCAAACCTGTAATCAGTGTCATACAGGGTGCGGTGGGAGACTATCTGTCCAAGACCGCAACACTTCTGTACAGGGAGAACAAGGCTCTGTCACGCAACCATATACGCAAGGCCAAGCGTGACCGTAACAGCTATGTGAACTGTAATTATGCAGACCTTGAGGTGATAGAGGACAAGTGGGATTTCTCTCTGCCGTATCCGATAGTGGAGCCTATCATCGACCCTTCGGGTTATGTATATGAGGGAGTCTCCAGCAACCGCATCGAGGGAGTGACCGCAACCGCATACTATCAGCATACCTATGAGGATATGTATGGTGACCTGCATCAGGAGACTGTCCTTTGGGATGCAACCATGTACGGTCAGGAGAATCCTCTCTATACCGATGAGCAGGGTATGTACCAGTGGGATGTTCCTCAGGGCCTATGGCAGGTCAAGTTTGAGAAAGAGGGCTACCAGACTGTAACTACCGATTGGCTGCCGGTACCTCCTCCGCAGATGGATGTCAATATAGGCATGGTACAGAACGCACAGCCCGAGGTTGTCAAGGTGCGTGCATTTGAACCCTCACAGGGTAATCCCGGAGGGGTAGAGGTTACATTCTCCAAGTACATGAACCCCGAGACGCTGACATCAGACAATATATATATCAAGGTGATAAGGGATACCGTTTCAATGTTCCGTGAGATAGCAGGTATCTCATATCCGGATATTGAGGAGTCTGTAAAAGGCAGCGGCATTTCATATGCAAGCCGCGTATCGGTTGACATTGACAGCCTGGATCTGTATGATGAGGTTTATCTGATAATAAACAGGGATGTCGAGAGCTATTCGGGCATAACCATGGCCGGAACCTTTGAGCAGAAACTGGATATTGAGAAGAGAATAACATCCATAGGCGTTGATTCGGTGGCATGGGTGGGATACGGTCAGAAGGCAATCCTTAATATCGGCGCCCTGCCTACATCCGCCGCAGCCGGCAAGAGAGTTACAGTCAGGTCGGCACAGGCTATGATAGCCGGTCTTGGCCAGAACGGTACCGATGATGTTATTGAGGTTGTGCTGGATGCCGACGGTCAGGCTCTGGTTGAGGTGAACGGAGCTTTGTTCGGAACCACAGCCCTTCAGTACAGCATCGCATCCGAGGATGTCAAGGCCTCTACGATAGTAAGCGTGGTTGATTCCAAGTCACTCGAGGAAGTCAAGGCTCCTGTGGCATCAAGGATAAGCGGTACGGCTCTCTATTCGGGCCAGACGGTGACCCTGTCATGCGAGACACAGGATGCTGTGATCTACTACACTCTTGACGGATCATGTCCATGCGAATCGGACAATCCTATCCTGTATCAGGGCCCGATAGCCATAACCGACGCTACAACCATCAAGGCAATGGCTGTGGGTGTGAACGGGTCGGAGAGTTTGATAGCCGAGTACTCATATTCCGTACGCAATTCAAGCGTCAGGATGACTCTTGAGGAGGGATGGAACTGGGTATCGACAGATCTTTCTGCACCGCTTGAGGCAACTCAGCTGGATGGAGTGGCACAGTTGATACGTACCAGCGATGCCGATATCACCAGCAATAACGGTCAGTTTGAGAGCGGCATTACTGTAGCCGATGCCACAGTATCGTTCAAGGTCAAGGCTGACGCTCCTGCCGTGAGGATGTTCCAGGGAGGCCAGTACAATCCGTCACTCACTCCGATAGCACTTAGCCGGGGCTGGAACTGGTTGGGCTATCCTATTGATGCCGTAATGACACTTGACGATGCTTTAAAGTATCTTGATGTTGATGAGGGTGACCTTATTACCAGCCTGACCGGCGGATTCGCCTTGTATCAGAACGGCGAATGGCACGGAGAACTGAAGGTGTTCATTCCGGGTGACGGTTACATGTACCGCTCCATGAGCAACAAGACATTTGTATATAACACGATACCTACTGTCAATGCCCAGGCTCTGTATTCAGGTAAATCCAATACCGAGTGCGGCCCGTGGAGAGTCAACCAGCACCGGTATGCAGACCTTATGCCTGTAATGGCAGTGCTGATGGACGGAGACTCGGAGGCTGATCTGAGCGGATGGTATATCGCTGTGTTTGACAGTACCGAGTGTCGCGGCGTTGGGACCGTAATTGAAGGTGTAGCCTACATGACAGTTTACGGTAATCCGGGCGAAACCCTGAAGTTTGCCGCCATTGACGCATCCACAGGCAAGCGTTATGAAATAACCGAGACTGTTGAGATAGGTCTTGACGAGATTGGTACTCCGGATGATCCGTTCGTCCTGAATCTGACTGTACCTACAGGTGTGCAACATCCTGAGACGGCTGATAAAGACGGCAGGATTTACAATCTCAAGGGACAGCGTGTGGAGAGTGCAGGAAAGAGCGGTCTGTATGTTATTGACGGCCAGGTCCGTTTTGTAAAGTAACATACCCGGTCCATACAGAAAGCGTTCCGGAATCCATGATGGGTTCCGGAACGTTTTTTATCATCTGCGGGTCTGATTGAACAGCAAAGGTATCAGGTCCTGACGGCCGATGCGTCTGAGCTCGGCTATGAGTCGTTGGCGCTGGGCAGGGTCGTACCAGAAAAAGAACTGGCGCTGAGCCTGTTTCTCACGCTCTGTCCGTGCGGTATAGACCGGTTGCATGGTGTAGGGATTGATTCCGGTGTAGAATATCTCCGTGCTCAGGGTCATTGGAGTGGGCGTAAAGTCCTGTATCTGCTCCAGCTTGAAGTTGAGTCGTTTGGTTATTATGGCCAACAGCGCCATATCCTCTTCGGAGCAACCGGGATGGCTGCTGATGAAGTAGGGTATAAGCTGCTGCCTGAGACCGCATTCCTGGTTTACTTTGTCAAATGTCTTCTTGAATTGCTCAAAATGTGTGAACGATGGTTTGCGCATCAGTTCCAGAACGGAATCCGATGTGTGCTCGGGGGCTACCTTGAGACGTCCGCTTACATGTCGGCTTATCAGTTCACGGGTGTAATCCATGTGGGACCTGTCGGCTTTTGTATCAGGATCGCGGTACTGCAGTATGTCATATCGGATGCCGCTGCCTATGCAGGTTTTTTTTATTCCCGGTACCTTGTCGGCAGCACGGTAAAGGTCTGTAAGGGCGGTCAGGTCTGTGCTTAGATTGGGACAGACCTTGGGCGTAAGGCAGGTGGGGCGTTTACAGTGCAGGCATTTGTTCCTGTCCCGTCCTCCGGTTCCGTACATGTTGGCAGACGGACCTCCCAGGTCCGACACATAACCCTTGAAATCCTCCATCTCTGTTATCTTGCGAAGCTCCTTGAGGACACTCTCCTTGCTGCGGCTTACAATCTGCTTGCCCTGATGGGCCGAAATGGTGCAGAATGAACATCCTCCGTAACAGCCGCGGTGTATTGTTACCGAATGGCGTATCATCTCATATGCCGGGATGCGTTTGCCGTTGTAGCGCGGGTGGGGCAGACGGGTGTAAGGCAGGTCATAAATGGCGTCCAGTTCCTGTGTGGTAAGAGGCGGATACGGAGGGTTGACAACTATATAACGGTTTCCGGTCTTCTGGATGATGCGGTGGGCCTCAATCATGTTGGACTCCTCCTCAATGATGCGGAAATTGGCGGCCTGGGCACGCTTATCGGCAATACACTGCTCGTGTGGGGCCAGGACCTTGTCCTGAGCTGTTATTCCGCCGGGTACTTCACTGCACATGAATGCGGTCTGGGGTAGAGTGAGCAAATCCCGGATACGCCCCTGACTTATGGCGTCGGCCAATGCCACGGTAACCTTTTCGCCCATGCCGTATGTGAGATAGTCGGCACCGCTCATCTCAAGGATGTTGGGCAAAAGCTTTTCCTGCCAGTAGTCATAGTGGGTAAAGCGTCTGAGTGACGCTTCAATGCCTCCCAATACTACGGGAACATCGGGGAAGAGTCTCTTCAGGGCTTTTGTATAGACAATTGACGGGTATTCCGGTCTGCCGGTGTGACGGCCGTCGGGAGTATAGGCATCCTCCGACCGCAGACGCTTTCCGGCAGTGTAACGGTTGACCATTGAATCCATTGCGCCGGCCGATACGCCAAAGAATAGTCTTGGTGCTCCCAACTTCCTGAAGTCACGCAAGTCATCCTGCCAGTTAGGTTGTGGTACGATAGCCACCCTGTATCCGTGAGCCTCAAGGACCCGCCCTATGACGGCTGTGCCGAACGAAGGGTGATCCACGTAAGCATCACCGCTGAAAAGTATGACGTCAGGCTGGTCCCATCCCAGCCGTTCGCACTCCTTTTTTGTTGTAGGCAGCCACTGAGGCATTATTGCTGGTCGGGTTGCGGTTCGGGATTTGATTTGTTCCAATCTTCATACAGGGCTATCAGGTTCTTAAGGCCGAAAGCCTTCATGTCGCGGTGATAGATAACGTCAATGCAGAGGTCCAGCAAGGCTTTGTCTGACCCCTGGGGAGTGGTGAGCAGTGAACGTATGTTCAGTTTGAGCTTGTCCAAAGACTGCTCGGTCACTATACCGCTGCTGTCTATCAGTAGCTGGAACAGTGAAAAACTGCGTATTGTGCGGAGATTCTCATCCGATACGTTGATGCTCCGTGTTCCTGATTCGTTTGCCTGGATAGTGTACATAATGATAGTATTTTAGTTTTCTGTCAGATACCTTAATACGGAACGCATCAGTTTGTCGCGCTCACGTTGGGATGTTATGCTCTCAAACGGGAAGCCAATTGTCAGGCATCTGCTTCCCTTCTCACCTTTAAAGCCTACTCCGGCAGTCAGGCCGCTTTGGGTGTAGGTGAGTTGCCGGGTTGCCTTGCCGACTGGAGATATTACATCGGGTCTGGTGACTCCGTATGCGTCTTTTGTAGCCTGGCGCCTGATTTCGGGCTTGCTCCTGAGTCCTTTAACGGCATCGTCAGTAGCCGATGGCAAGGGGCCTTCCCATCTGTAATGAAGTACATTGGATGTGAACTGTTCATCATCCAGACTGGATATCATATCCGCTCCGACATAAGATCCGCTCGTAAACAGTTTACCGCCACTCTCCAGATACGTGGATATCCTTTTTTGCAATTCAGGTGGGAATGTGGAGTAGTCTTTACAGAACAGCGTATCCTGGAGCGAGCGTTTCTGCAGTCCCAGGATCAGGTCAACCACGCGGTAATGTGTAAGGTTGACCAAACCCTCCTGGACAGCATCGCGGCTGCATGAAACAAATGACCACCCGGCTTCAAGGATGGAATGTCCGTGCAGTTCAGGATAGTCAAAGGTGTTGCCGGCCAGAAGCGTTCCGTTCAGACTCTCATCGCTGGTGCCTAATGACACCTCCTCGGGTGAGTCTATGCTGTCCTTCAGGAAAATCTGCTGCGCACCGCACAGTATAGGAGAGCGCATATACTGTACACCGGGGTCGGTGAGTATATCAAATCCCAAAGTAGAGTCTGTCTCAACGGTCTGGGGTGCGCCAAGACGTTGGAATCCGTTTATGATAAGCACAGTACCTTTGCTTTCCGAAGCTATTGAGGCAGCCAGAGTCTCGGACGGCATACTCTCTCCGCCTTCATTTACAGCTGTTATGCGGAACCGGTAGATACGGTCTTTTTCGGGGGACTTAAAGGTATATCTGTTGTTCTGGCAGAATGTACCGTTGTCAAATCCTCCGTCATCAACTGCAGTATACACAACGTAGCCTCGGGGTGATGCTGTGGGTTCAAGTGTGTCAACAGCAGGTTCCCATGACAGGTCAAGGGTTGAACTGCCGGACACCTCAATCCTGAAATCAACTATCGGAAGCGGTTGGACTACATAGCTGCGGTCATGCAGGAAACTCTCGTATTTAAGAATAGACTTGTAGATGGACCGTGCAGCCATGAACCTGAAATTGGGGTTCAGAGCCAGTTTCACATCCCAGTAATTCTGGTGCGACAGGAGTTCAAGCAGCATGGACAGTATCTGCGGCTCACGGCTCTCGCAATAGTTCTTGTCCCATATCCCGCGATAGACCCATTCGCGCCCCAGACCGGCATTCATGTCTTCAATCAGCCCGGTCAGGACCATATCGGTAAGGTCCCTGCTCAGATAACGTGAATGGCCTTCTCCCAGAAGTATTTTGTTGAAATTGGTGGTGCAGATTCCCAATGTTCCGACCAGACTGTCTCCGTAGGTGTATCCTGCGTCAGTGTGGAGCGCAAAGCACAATTCCAATGGAACGCCCGTTCCGGGATTGGCTTTGTTGAACACCGAGCCTCCCGATATCCAGTTGACCATATACGGTCGGGTCCAGATGTCCTCACGGTAATCATCGGCACCGTTATACTTGTTGAATATGCTGTCCGGCGCTCCCGCGAACCTTGTGTAGTATTTGGCTCCCATATTGTAGCGGGGGGCTTTTATCTCAAGTCCTTCACGTATCTCAACTGCCGTTCCTCCGCCGAACCTTACCGCATCGGCATTGACGGTACCGTGCATGCGGCTGCTGTTGTCCAATGTGACCATACCCTGCGGGCTGCGGCCTTCACGGAAATGGAAAGTGCCGAGATATACCCATGTACCTCCACCCATCTGCTGGTTTACATGGAATGTGGTGGTGCCTCCGCTGTGGAAAACTATATAGCGGGCATCATCAATGCTTGTGGAGTCTGTCTGGTAGGTTACATAAACGGCGTAGTCACCGTCCTCAGGGATATCGGGAATCCACATGGCCGATGACATCACTATCCCGGGTGCGTCGCCGGCCTGAGCGGTGCGGGTAGGCAGTTTAAGGCTGTCTGGGCAAATGCGTAGGGAATCCTCCAGGTAACCGCCTCCGTAAGACGTGCGCCATCTGCCGTCTTCACGGTAATTATCGGCCCCTGACTTGACGGTTACGCTGTTAGTCTGCCAGTCACGTTCACGTGATGTATAGACCACGGCACCGGCATTCTCAAGCATCGGAATCAGGTAAGGGTATGCGATGGATTGTGTCAGCAGATCCTCACGTGTACAGTACAGCGGCGGACGCTGCCACTCCCACATCATGTCTTCATTGTCATAATACAGTCCGTGGCTGGGAGTTACCGCCATGTGTATGTTACTCAGGCCTTTGGATGCGGTGTACGGGCGGCTGTCATTTGACACCCACGGGCGCCCGTCATAGAATGTGTCGTTCCACAGGTCATCCTGCCTGATCACGTTCCTGGCCCAGTTGGGGATGAGCTGCTCAATCGTGCGGTCGGCGGTATGGATAACCAGACTGTAACGTCGTATATCCTGCGGTAAAGACTCACGCAGGTTTGCATAGATTGAATCAATCAGTGAATGACGGAATCTCTGATAACTGAAATTCTGGTTAAGGTAGATGTCCAGACGGCGGCTGTTACGGTTTATTACGGTCCTCTCCACCTTGAGCGTCTTCAGGTCACAGTCGGCCTGATACTGCTCAAAATGGTTCTTGACCTTGGCACGGATAACGGCATCACTGGTCTGTGCCATCAGTCCGGAAACTGACAGCAGCATGACGGTCAGTGCCGCCAAAAGGGCACGCACGTACCGGAACATATACCAGGAAGGTTATTACTTCTTAAGTTTGGTCAACTTGTCGATGACTTCTGTTATCTGATTCTGGAAGTCCTTGACAAGAGTGCGGTAGTATTCCTTGGCATTGCCCGGCTCTGTGTGGCTGATGCGGGCGTTGAAATCATTGTCAATACGGAGAAGGTCAACGATCAGGGCGTCGGCTGCCTCTTGATCCGTACCGGGAACCAGCTCCTTGTATATAAGACACTCTGTAAAGATGTCACCAATGATATAATTGATGTCCTTTTTGAGATTCCTGCGACTTGCCATATAATTGCGCTTTATTGTTTACGCGAAAATAGCAAAAAAAACGAATGACACAAAGAGAACCGTCCCTTTTGTGTCATTTTGGGATGATAAAACTGATGGCACCGGGAATGATCTCCACATGGAAGTCATGCCCGGGGAGCATTTCGCCGTCCAGGCATATCTCTATCTGCTTTTCGGAGTGTATATCGACGCTCCGGCCCTGACGGTAAATGAAATGCCGGCTTGTCTTTGGGTCATCAAGATGCTGGCCTAAGGCGTATTTCTTGATCAGACTCAGGAACGTGATAAGGCTGACGGTCTTGCAGTAACCTATCTCAATAAGACCATCGTCATTCCTGGAGCGGGGTGAGCAGAAGAATTCGCCTCCTACATAACAGTTGTTGCCCAGAGTACACAATAGCATGCGCTTCCCTTCATTTAGGAGTTCTCCGTCGGCCCGGACTTTAATATTGTTGAAACGACCGCAGAAAATAGCCTTCACGATACCCCAGCGATATGCGTTCTTCCATCCTTTGCGGCTCAGTCGGGCGCCTGTGGTGGCGACTATTGCGTCAAACCCGAAATTGCAGACGTTTATAGAGTACCGGTCATCGTTGACCTTGAGTATGTCTATCTTGTGCGGAGTGCCTTCAATCAGACTGCTTACACTCCTGAAATCCTTGTCCTTATAGTATTTGATGAAATCATTGCCGCTTCCGCAAGCCCAAACCGCCAGATGCTTGTTCCCGGCGCCAACCATTCCGCTGGCCACCTCGTTTATGGTGCCGTCTCCTCCGCAAGCCACGAAGCATGTTTCAAGGCTGGGATTTTTCTTGCAAAAATCCCTTACAAACTGTGTGGCTGCCCTTTCGGCAGTGGTCTTGTAAATTTCAAAATCCGGTTTTGTTTCCAGCTTATTCAGCTGCTCTTCTATCATCTGAGCATTCCCGGCCTTGCTGGGCTCATTGTTGACGATAAAGCAATAATGCATCTCTCTTACTTTTGGGTTGGTAAAAAATCGTGGCACAAAGGTAACAAGAATCTATTAAAATTTGTAAAATCAAGCCGTAATTAATACCTTAGCGGTGTGAATCAAACTTGTATGATATGAAAAAGACAATTCTTACAGTGTTATTCATGGCATGTGCCGCATGTACGCTGCAGGCCATCAAACCGATTGAAACTGCCGGTTTTGACAAATTCAATAACTCTTTCAAGCTTGACCTGGTCTCAGTGGGTTATCTGTCTCCTCAGCTGGCATGGGAACATTATACTGATACAAGGTTTTCATACGGAGTCTCGGCCCAGGCACATTTTGTTAACCGAAGCACATTCGTAAAGGCTCTGAATGAAGGCGATGAGGTGCCTGCTACCGTCAAGCTTGACGGAAAGACATATGATCTGGACTGGTCAGGCCATCCTTCAAATTGGTATGCCGATGTAAATATGGAAGACGGAAAACATGAGGTCAAGTGGGACCGCAAATACGTAGGCTTGATGGTATGTCCGGAGGGCCGGTTCTATTTCGGACGCAAGCCGGCACGGGGCTTCTATGCCGTAGCAAGAATTGATGTGGGTCTGTTCCGTGAGACTTTCGTGGTCTCCAGGTCCAGGCTTTCATATGCCGAGGAGGATGCCATAATACAGAAGAGAAAGGATGAGGCCGCAGCAGCAGGGCAGGATCCCAACTCCGTATCAAAGACAATTGAAGACAGATGGAAAAAGGCCGGTACTGAGAACGGTGAGACTTTCATGGCACTTGGCGGAGGTGCCGGATTGGGATTCCAGTGCTGGTTCAGGCAGAACTCACACTGGGGCGTGGATATGAATACCTTCATAAAAAGGGATTTCAAGTTCTCCGAGGATGACAATCAATGGGAGTGGCTTTGGGGAGCAGGGCTGCTGGCCGATCTTAACCTGTCAATCATATACCGCTTTTAATAAACAACCAAATATTTGCAAGGGTGCGCAATTTTGACGAAATTTGCGCACCTTTGACTTTTTAGAGAGTTAATTAATAACATATACTATTCAGATGAGTACAAAAAGCGCATTACAGATTGCACGTGCCGCCTATCAGCCCAAACTTCCCAAGGCTCTGCGCGGTGCCTTGAAGGCTGTCGAGGGTGCTCCCACACAGTCAGTAGCCGATCAGGAAGAGGTAAAGAAACTCTTCCCCAACACCTACGGTATGCCGTACCTCAAGTTTGAGCCGGCCGAGGGTGCTCCCGCCAAGAAATCTATCAACGCAGGCGTTATCCTGTCAGGTGGCCAGGCTCCCGGCGGACACAACGTCATTGCCGGTCTGTTTGACGGACTCAAGAAGCTTAACTCCGCCAACAAGCTGTACGGATTCATCCTGGGCCCCGGCGGTCTGGTTGACCACAACTATATGGAGCTTACTGCCGATATCATTGACGAGTACCGCAATACCGGCGGTTTCGATATCATCGGTTCAGGCCGTACCAAACTGGAGAAGAAAGACCAGTTCGATAAGGGTCTGGAGATCCTGAAGGCTCTCGATATCAAGGCTCTGGTTATTATCGGCGGTGATGATTCCAATACTAACGCTTGTGTTCTGGCCGAGTATTACAAGGCTATCGGCGCAGGTGTGCAGGTTATAGGCTGCCCCAAGACCATTGACGGTGACCTTAAGAACTCCGAGATTGAGACCTCATTCGGTTTTGATACCGCTACCAAGGTTTACTCAGAGATTATCGGTAACATTGAGCGTGACTGCAACTCAGCCCGCAAGTACTGGCACTTTATCAAGCTGATGGGCCGTTCAGCCAGCCACGTAACGCTGGAGTGCGCCCTGCAGACCCAGCCTAACATCACCCTTATCGGTGAGGAGGTTGAGGCCAAGAACCAGACTCTGGATGACATCGTAACATATATCGCCCAGGTTGTTGCCGACCGTGCCGCACGCGGTCTCAACTTCGGTACCGTTCTGGTTCCCGAGGGCCTGATAGAGTTCATCCCCGCCATCAAGAAGCTTATAGCCGAGCTGAATGACGTCCTGGCTGCCAATCAGGCTGAGTTCGACATGATCCAGGCTGACAAGAAGATACAGTATATTGTAAGCAAGCTCTCCAAGGAGAATGCCGCAATATTCCAGAGCCTGCCCGAGAGCGTAAGCCGTCAGCTTGCCCTGGAGCGTGACCCGCACGGAAACGTACAGGTATCACTTATCGAGACCGAGCAGCTGCTGGCCGATATGGTCGGTGTCAAGCTGGCTGAATGGAAGAAGGAAGGCAAGTATCTGGGCAAGTATGCCACACAACACCACTTCTGCGGTTATGAGGGCCGTTGCGCAGCTCCGTCAAACTTTGACGCCGACTACTGCTACAGCCTGGGTTACAACGCATCCATGCTGATTGCCGCCGGCAAGACCGGTTACATGTCATCAATCAAGAACACCGTGGCTCCTGCCGATGAGTGGATTGCCGGTGGTATACCTATCACCATGATGATGAACATGGAGAAGCGTAACGGTGAGATGAAGCCGGTTATCCGCAAGGCTCTGGTAGATCTGGACGGCGCTCCCTTCAAGGAGTTCATCAGACATCGTGCCGAGTGGGCCCGTGAGACATGCTTTGTATATCCCGGTCCTATCCAGTACTTTGGTCCCACCGAAGTATGCGACCAGCCTACCAAGACTCTTAAGTTAGAGCATTTGCGTTAAGCCAAACTAACAGAGGGAGTTTGCTCGCCCTGTCGTGGCGAGCAAATCCCGACGTAGTCAGCATCAGAATCAAAAGCCATTCATTATGGCCGCCGGTAAAGGCAATAATAAGAGAAGAGGGGCTTCCGTACCTGAAAAGAAAGGACGGAAATCTCTCTTCTTGCTTAAACCGGCCCCCAGGAAAAAAGGTAAAAATCCAGTCAGGAAGTCATCCCGTAAGAAACGTTCCGGCAAACCGTCCATTGTTCCTGACTGGCTTTACTGGCTGGTTACCGCCTTGCTTATAGTCCTGATATCCATAGAGGCATACATCATTTTCCTGCGTCCCTATTTCTACAGGTGGCGGCCTTGTCAGGGAACCAAGGAATACGGTGTCTGTCTGCCGTCCGGATTCCTCTGCTACGGTATAGACATATCACATCATCAGGGAAGGATAGACTGGAACAGGGTGGCCGGAGCATCGGCTGCAAACGGCTATCCCATAAGGTTTGCCATAATGAAAGCCACAGAGGGCAGTACATTCACCGACCAGGAATATCCCGAAAATATCAGGAAGGCCCGTGCCGCGGGATTCGTATGCGGGGTATACCATTTTTATAACCCGGGGACATCGCCGGAGAAACAGGCCGTGCATTATATCAATACTGTGGAACTCCTTAAGGGAGATTTTGTGCCGGTTGTGGATGTTGAGCGTACGGGCCGCTCATCGGCAGAACTGCAGCGTGAACTCCTGATATTCCTAAAGGCACTGGAGGACCATTACGGGGTCAAGCCAATCATATATGCCTCTTCAAAGTTCCGCAAACGTCATCTTGACAATCCTGCGTTTGACAGTTATCCTTTCTGGGTGGCACACTATTATGTGGTCCGTCCCGAAACTACAAAGCCTTGGGTCCTCTGGCAGTTTACTGACCATGCAAGCGTGGAGGGCATCGGTGAATATACCGATCTGAATGTCTTCCGCGGTTCTGAAGCTGATTTCAACTCGCTCCGTATTAAGTAACTGTTGGCCGTTGGCCGTTGGCTGTTGGCCAATAGCTAATAGCCAAGAGCCAATAGTAATAATAGGGATTTCCCCCTTAACAATTAGGAAATTTCCGTAAGCCGGGTATATTTACCATGTTATTTTTGCATTGGAAACAAACCACAAAAACATACGGTTATGAAAAAGTCAGTATTATTAATGGCATTGATGGCAGTCACAATGACCGCCGGTGCACAGAGAAATGACTTGTACTCATCCGGTAAGAACAGCGGAAAGTCATCAAGTTCATCATCGTCACAGACCTCAACAGCGGTCGTGACACGTACTCCGTCATACACCGAACCGTCATATGAGCAGGCGGCTCCTGTCGTGACGACCACTCCACAGATCATTGTTGACCGTGATCCTGATGAATACAACCGTCGTTACACCTACGGGACCAGTCAGATTCAGTATGAAGACGGCTCCGTACTGGACGATGTTCCTACCGTATATATACATGATACGGTCTATGTCCTGGACAAGAGTTCCGATGACACAAAGTATGTATATCTTGATGGCGGTTCTTATGCCGAAGGCTACAACGATGCAGTCGAGGATTATTACCTGACACGCCGTTTGTACCGTTTCCGTCATTCAGGTCATTTCTACCATTCCCTGTACGATGATATCCTCTGGGATATAGTATACTGGGACCGTTACTTTGACAGCCGTTACTGGTATTATACACATACCTATTATTATGATCCCTGGTATTATGATCCCTGGTATTACGATACCTGGTATTACGATTCATGGTACTATGAACCATATTATTACAGACCATACTATTACGGCGGTCCGGTATATTACAGCGGTCCTACATATATAATCGACAACAGGACTACCTATACCCCCAACCGTAGAGTCAACGGAGGCGGATGGGACAGGAACCTGAGCCGCAGCACCACCGGACGCGTGGCAATGTCAGGTTCAAGCAGTGACCGTTCCGTAAGCCGCTCCACATCAAACTCCGTGGCTTCCAGATCTGTCAATTCAAGTTCTGAACGCAGTGTCGCTTCATCATCAAGCCGCAGTGTAGGGGCTTCATCATCAAGCCGCAGCGTATCGGGTTCTTCATCGAGCCGCAGCGTTTCAGGTTCTTCATCGAGCCGCAGCGTTTCGGGTTCCTCATCGAGCCGCAGCGTTTCAGGTTCTTCATCGAGCCGCAGCGTTTCAGGTTCTTCATCGAGCCGCAGCGTAACGCAGTCCGGCAATACATCATCATCGGCTGTCAGGAGTGTAGCTCCCGCCAATACAAGCCGATCCAGTTCATCCAGTTCATCCAGGTCGGTAAGCAGCAGTTCTGCTTCCAGGTCAACTCAGTCCGGTACTACTTATAACCGTCCCAGCAGCACAAGCACAAGCCGCAGCGTAAGCAGCCCGAGCAGCAGCTCAAGCAGGAGTGTAAGCAGTTCCAGCAGCAGCTCCAGCCGCAGTGTAAGCAGCCCCAGCAGCAGTTCCAGCCGTAGTTCAGGATCCAGCATCAGTTCAGGCAGTTCGGTTTCCCGCTCCAGTTCCGGCAGCAGTTCACGCGGAGCAGCCGGCAGCAGTTCACGCAGATAAAGGACAGAAACCGTTAAGAGTGTACTATATCCTGATAATTTGAAACCATTAAAAGATAAAGTTATGAAATCAAATAAGTTTATAATATCAATAGTTGCAGCCTCAGTGGCTTTGGCAGCAGGAGCCCAGACCTCTTTCGATGCAGCCAAACTGTATGAGGAGGAACTTAACGGAACAGCCCGTTACGTAGGTATGGGTGGAGCTATGGGTGCTCTCGGCAGCGATCCTTCCGTAATCAGTCACAATCCGGCCGGAATAGGTACATACCGCAACAGCGATATAAACATGTCCCTATCATTTTTCGGTTCTTCGGTAAATACCGATCCCTTGGTTACAGCTTCTAATCAGGGTTTTGCCAACGGAAGGTCATATTACTCAAATAACAATAAAAACAAGTCGGAACTCAATATGGCATTTGATAACTTCTCGGCTATTTTCTCCGGATTTGAATCAGGTGATATCTATGCCAATTTCGGCTTTTCATATCGCAAGCTCCAGAACATGGATCGTACTCTGGATTATGTGGATGCATTTAAGGATGCCGATGGTTATGAGGTTTGGCGTGAATACAAAGATCATCAGCGCAATATAGTCAATTCATTTGACTTCAACATATCATGCAACCTGTCAGATAAGGTTTATTTCGGATTGACCACCGGTATCATCTCAGCCAGAACCAATTCAGACGGTTATTTCTATGATTATTATGGCGAGGGTATGCATCCTGATTATCCGCAAGGGCTTGATTATACTGCCGTTGACAAGATGAATAAGTCTGACGGTCCGGGCTGGAACATGGCGTTCGGCGTGATTGTACGTCCGATACCGGCATTAAGGTTTGGCGCTTCGTTCAAGACTCCCACTTATTATCGTCAGACTCTGGAGTACAGTGATTATCTGTATGCATTTGAAGGGACTGATTTCAAGGATGAGAACGGAAACGTGGAAGCTTTCAATAATGCTGTGGATTACAAGTTCTCATCGCCTTGGACTATTGACTTGAGTGCCGGACTTACTTTTGGACATACGGCAATTGGCGCTGAATTTGAGAAGCACTTTACACAACGTTCCGCACTCTCAATAGGTAACAACAAGATGGCGGGTCAGGGTGCAGTCGATTTTCAGGACTATTCATCACTCAAGCTCGGTATTGAGCAGAATATCAGCAATCTGTCCCTGCGTGCCGGATACAATTACATAGAGCCTATGTTTAAAGACAATGCTTTCCCGTTCCTGGACGATTCGGAATTCAATGCAGGAAAACCCGGAGAGGTAGGACGTTCAGATTTCCAGATTGACCGTTTAGGAAAGACACGTTATTTTACAGCCGGCCTGGGTTATTGCTCAGCACCTGACAGGGATGGCACACAGTTCTATGTGGATATGGCATATGTCCATGGTCTGAGAAACAGTACCGTAAACGTGAATGAGTATGTAGAGGATGTCGATGTAAACTACAACTACAAGACAGACAAGGTGCTGCTTACAATAGGATGGAATTTCTGATATATTTGAGATAATTATATGAGGCGGATTCCGGCTGGTCTTGGTGACCGGCCGGAATCATTTTTTTTCAGAACTTACCCAGGATGCGGTCCATCACCCAGTTGGTGGGAGTGGCGCTTATTCCGTCGCAGGTGCAGACTGACTTGCCGTTAAGATGATCCACAACCGCCTGAACCAGAGGGAACTGTACATGCTCGGGATTGGGTATGTCAAACTCGTGGCGTCCGGTACTGTCATGCAGTGCTATAGGCTGGAATGTGAATATCGAGAAGCAGATCATACCCTTGTCTCCGATAAGCTCAATACGGTCTTCCTTGGCAGATTCATCGGCTACAAAGCACCAGGAACCGGAGCCTACCAGACCGTTCTCAAATTTGAAGCATGCGCTTACCGTATCTTCGGCCTGATACAATCCGGCGCGGTTGCTGCAAAGTCCGTATGCATCAATGATACATCCGCAGAGTTCCTGGACCATGTCTATCTGGTGTGGAGCCAGGTCATAGAAATAACCGCCTCCCGATATGTCCGGAATAACGCGCCATGGGAGGTTGGTGCTGTTGTAATCCAACTCTTTGGGCGGTTGGGCGAAACGTATCTGTACGTTAATCAGTTTGCCAATCTCCGGTATCAACTCCTTTACTTTAAGGAAGTAGGGCAGGTAGCGTCTGTAGTACGCCACAAAACAGGGGACTCCGGTATCGCGCGATACACGGTTTATGCGCATGCACTCCTCATAGCTTTGTGCCATCGGTTTCTCAATATATACCGGCTTGCCGGCTTTCATTGCCATTATGGCGTATGTGGCATGAGATGATGGCGGAGTGGCTATATAAACAGCGTCAACATCCGGATCCTCTATCAGATCCATTGCATCAGTGTACCATTTGCGGATGCCATGTCTCTGTGCATACGAACTGACCTTTGCCTTGTCACGGCTCATCACAGCCTCAATGGCAGAACCTTCGGCTTTGGCAAAAGCTGGACCGCTCTTATGCTCGGTTACCTGCCCGCATCCAATGAATCCCCATCTAATCATATTATCAGAAAAGAAGCAGTCTGTCAATCATAAAAAGTCCAACTCAGACCGAACTTGACCATACCGGGATTGGCCGGATAACCGGGGACAATGAATGAGTCACGGTTGTTCATCAGTCCGTCATTGGCATGGTAATACATAATATAGAAACGTACTCCGCGAAGTGAACAGTTTACATAACCTGTCACCAGTGGATAGCCTCCTACTTCCTGCGTGAATCCTTCATTCTGAATATGGAAATCACCTACGGCAGGACAGTAACCTGGAGCTTTATATCGGGTAAAGTAGAGTGCATTTGCACCAACCTCCATATGGAGCCTCCTGTAATATACAAACTTGAAATAGATGTCGGAGAACACGTTAAGGGTCGGAAGAGGTATTATCTTCCTGTTACCGGAAAGCTGGTATGTTACGTTGTTGTCCCAATGCAGCGGTCCCAGACTGAAATTCTGCTGCAGGGAGGCACTCAACACCTGGATCGATCCGCTGTACTGGTCGGCAGTTATTGAATATGAAGGCTGTGATATACCATCGGCATTCACATACGCTCCGGCATCGTTCTTGAGATAGGCGTAATTGGCAATATTCTCCACATCAAGCTGCAGTCTTGTGCCTGTCATCTCCAGGTCAATGAAACCTCCGAACCTGGTACGGAACTCTTTGTCGAATTCCTTGTCCCACCAAGCAAAAGTGGAGTGATGATTGGCGTAGAAGAAAGGTACTTCGGATGCGGACATCTGTGCATAAGCGCCTATGACAGTCTCCTTGCCAAACAGCGGATAGTTGAGCTCCATATCACCTGAAAGTGTGAAATCACCCAGGTTGGCTCCCAGAAGAACGCTTTCAATGCCGGCTCTGAAAGTGAGATTCTCACCCTGTGCCTTCTCAATCTGACCACCAATAATGAAATTACCTTCATTGTACCGGCGCATGTATTCGCCGGATCCGGTCAGGGTGTCTGGCATGGCAAAACTGTTGAATTCATATCTGGCAAAAGCCGAAACACCTGCTAAAGCCCACTTTGTGGCACCCTCAATCAGTGACATTGACACCGTGTTGGATACATAAAAGTTCTTCATCGTGTCTACGGAGTCGTTCTTGAGGAATGAACGGGAATAGTAGCCGTTAGGAATCTGATAGAACAGGTAGCGTCTCTTAAGTACTCCAGTCTCAAGAGTATGGGCCAGTTTGGCATATTCCACACTGCGGCTGAATGTATATACGGTATCTCCGATACTGTCCGTGCGATATTTCGTGGCACTGATTGTAAGTTCCTGATTAACCAGAGCCTGAGTGCGTTTCAGGTTGTTCCAGTTATCATAGATGCGGAACGGTATATCTTCGGGCGAATAACTCTTGCGTCCCTCGGCCATTGCTTCGGGGTTGGTTATGTAACGCTTGTCCTGGATACCTCCGTTTTCGGCTATCTTCATCTCATCCTTGTTGGTGGTTACATACAGGTGATATTTGTCGCCACGGTAATAAGTGTAGAGTCTGGCATCGAACAATGATGTGGACTGGTTGTTGTATCGTCCACGTCCAAGCAGGTAATCCAAGTCAAACCCGATACCGACCTTCTTGTGGAAATTGGCTGCGAAATAGCCTTTGATATGCTCTTCGCCGGTACGTCGGTTGCCTCCCTTGTAATAATCAAGACTGAGATGTGGCGTTTTGGTATCTGTAAAACGGAACTGGTCCGGGTTCTTGATCCAGAAGTCGTATGGCGCATCAAAAACAAAATCCTCGGGAGTCTCACGCTCAAACCAGAGACGTGACAGACGGGGTGACCCCATGTTGCCAAGATGGCTGTAGGTGCCGTGCATACCTTCTGTAAGATGTACGTTATGGAAAGAGTGGTGAAGTGTGTCGGGCTCTATGATATCAGGAAGCCCGGTTTCCGTATTAATGGTCCACTGGTAATAGTCCTGCGATACGGTACGCTCTATTACCGTAGAGTCCTTGTCCGGATCCATATTCATGAAACCGTCCATGGTCTCACCGTTAAACCCGTCCTGGTTCTGTGATAGGGTGCTTTGTGCCTGTGCGGGATTGCATAGAACCAGCATGGCTGCCAATACTGACAACCCGGAGAGAAACGGATTATTTCTTAAAACCAATGACATTCAGGATATCAGTCTTAGTATGTATTCGGATATCTTGACCAGAAGCGATATTCCGCATGCAACATAGAACGGAGTGGTTGACAAAGCACCGCTCATCTGAAGTATAAACAATACCGTAGTTACTGCTGCTCCGGCCAGAAACAGCGTGTTTAGCGCATAACGGGTTCTCTCAAGTCCTTTAGAACCGGATCTGTTACGTGAACGTTTCAGGCGGACCTTGCCTGTAATGTCATATCTGGCGCGTTTCTCTATATCCGACAGCACTGTATAGGCTTGGACTATACGGTCATGGTCCGGGGTGTTTTCGGGGGTTTCGGATATGAGCTTTTCATAGGCGGACCTGATCTCTTCATCCGATGCCGTTCTGTCAACTCCCAGAATCGTGTATAACTCTTTGTTTGATGACATTTGGTCAGATATTGCCGGCTACGGTGTCAGAAGCCTTGAGAAAGAGCAGGTTCTTGAGATCGATGGTGCCAATACGGAATTTACCTGTGCTCCGCAGGAACTTGGTGCCCCTCCGGTTGTAAGCTTCTTTATCGGTAATCCAGTCCTCGGCAGTGAATATCTTGCCACCGCCTTCACGGCCTTCCTCATATCGGTATTTGATATCGGTTATCTTCAGAGTGAATTCCCTGTCCTTTACGGCAACCGAGAAATTATATGACACTTTTGTCTCATCGACAACCAGAGGCTTGTTCTTGAATACGATAGTCTGGTCAACATGGAAGATAAACCTGCGTGAGTCGGCATCCTCATTAAGGATGCGGGCAGCCTGTGCATAAGGAGGTGCAAAACGTCCTTTTGCCCAGTTCAACAGTATGACGTAGCATTTATCTGCGTCCATGCCATCCGGAATCCTGAAAGTTTCTGTAAAATAGACACGGCCGTTCTCATCCTCCGGAACCGCTCCCTTTCCGTATTTGGGATCCAGCTCATTCACTCCTCTGGCAAAAGACAGAACAGTCATGAACAGGGCGACTATAGTCAATAAATACTTTTTCATGTTCATTTTATACCTTATTTTATAATCCTGCACAAATATAATTCTTTTTGACGATAATCCCGAAACGTAAGTACCCATTCTTGAGAAGAGCTTCTTAAAATAACGGATAATTGTGCCTAGAGACTATTATGGAGCCATTTTTTTGATTAATTACCCTTTATGTTGTTTTTTTTGTCTTTTTTTTAAAAAAAAAAGGTGTAATCTTTGCAACTAATGGAATAAGTGTTATTTTTGCGTCAGTATGGATTTTATAATCAATCATTTCAATAACAAACAACTATGGAGAAAATTTTGAAAGAGGCTGCTGAGCTTTACGCAGCATTTGCAAAGGACGCTTGCGCACAGGTAGAGAAAGGTAACAAGGCTGCTGGCACACGTGCCCGCAAGGCTTCTTTGGAGCTCGAGAAACTGATGAAGGAATTCCGTAAGGCTTCACTCGCAGCTGCAAAGTAATTATTTCCAGAACAAAAAGAAGGGTGCAATAAATAAATTGCACCCTTCTTTTTGTTGTAAGCGTTATCAGTTTGCAGCTGCGAATGAAGCCTTGCGGAATTCCGCAATCTTTTTTTAGTTTACTCCGTAAACGACCGGCCTATGGCCGGGTAACGGCTGTGCCGTTACTTGAGCTAATAGCCAATAGCTAACAGCCAACAGCTAACCGCTCTGCAGTTATTCCAGGTATTGCATAATCCTACCACTTATCTGGAGGAGGGAGATCTCGCAGACCTTGGTGTCGTACTGGACCTGGAGCAGGCTTTCTTCGGCATCCAGGAGGGATTTCTGGGCCTCACGCATCTCAAGTCCGGAGAGGTTGCCCAGCAGGTAACGCTCCTGTGCAATGTCCATTGTCTCCTGTGCGGCCTTGAGGTTCTGCTCCTGGAGTTCCAGAAGCATCAGGTTATTCTGGTACGCCTGCCAGAAATCCTCCAGGTTGGCACGGAGTTGCAACTCCAGCTGTTCTACGGTGATATCGGCATTCATCTCGTCCAGCAGGGCGTTGCGCTCCTGTGTGCGCTGCTTGCCGTTTATCAGGTTCATGCCTATGGTGGCGCCGAAGCTGGGGCCCCAGTTAAGGCGGTCGGTGTAGGTGCTGTTGCCGTAAAGGTTCTGGGTTATGCCGTAAGATGCGTTAAGACGCAGGTAGGGGTAGTTGCGTGACTGGACGGTCTTGCGGTCCATCCTGGCCACCGAACGGTTGCTCTCGGCACGCAGCAATGATGCGTTCACCTTCATCATATCGTCATAAAGCGACTGATAGTCAAGGCCCGTAAGCAGGGTGATGGCGGTATCGGCTGCCACATGAACGGTCTTGAGGTCCTGATTGGACATAAGACGGTTAATGCGGATGTTGGCCGATGCCAATGACTCGTGTTGCTTAAGGCTTTTGGCGCTGTCCGAGTTGAAATAGACCTGAGCCTGCTGCATGTCCAGACGCGAATTGCCTCCCATATCATAACGCTCGCTGGTAATGCGCAGACGCTCCTTGCTCAGAGTGGTCGCGTACTCCAGATTCTTAAGATGCAGTGTCTGACGAACCAGGTTGTAATACTCGGTGGTGAGGCTTGCAATGTAATCCTCAATGCTTATTCGGGTCTGTATGGTGCCCTGATTGTGGAGTTCCTGCATGCGGTCACGGGTGGCCTGTATGCTGAATCCCTCAAATACGGTCCAATCGGCACGGACCTGTGCGTTCAGCGTCTGGTCCAGCACGTTACGGTTGGATACGGTGGAGCCATCGGACTTGAGTGTGGCGTCATTGCTGGCAATTGATCCGGAGTAACTGCCCTGGATGCTTAACGTGGGCATTCCGCCGGCATAAGCCCAGGTGTCGTTATTGGCGGCTTTCTCTTCGGAAATGTTGACCAGTTTTATCTGATAGCTCTCCCGTATGCCCTCCTCAAGACACTCCTTGAGAGTCATTATCTGTGCCGATGAACCCGTGCAAAGGGTTATGGCTGCCATCGCCAATGTTATTCTGTATGGTTTCATTCCTTTTTCTTGCGGGTTTTACGGTCAGTTGATATGTAACTGTAGATGGAGGGTACTATGTACATGGTGAAGAAGGTGGATATGAGCATACCGCCAACTACCGCCGTACCCATTGCAATACGTCCGGCGCTGCCCTCACCATGTGCGAACATAAGCGGCAGCAGACCCAGCATGGTCGATGTACTGGTCATCAGGATAGGCCTTAAGCGCTGTATGGATGCATCGCGGATGGCTATGAACTTGTCAATTCCGGCCTCCTGTTTCTGGTTGGCAAACTCCACAATCAGGATACCGTTCTTGGCCACAAGGCCTATAAGCATGATAATACCAATCTCACTGAAAATGTTCATTGTCTGATCGCCGCCGCGCAGGAATACCAGAGCACCGAACACAGCCAGAGGCACGGTAATCATCACGATGAGAGGATCCTTGAAACTCTCAAACTGGGCTGCCAGTATCAGGTAGATGAGCAGCAGGGCCAGTCCGAAAGCGAACAGCAGGCTGTTGGAGCTCTCGCGAAAGTCCTTTGACTCGCCGGTAAGTGCGGTGCGGAAGGTGTCATCAAGAGTCTCCTTGGCAATCTTGTCCATCTCGTCCAGAGCCTGTCCCAGAGTATAGCCTTTTCCAAGTCCTGCCGATACGGTGGCCGATACAAAGCGGTTGTAACGGTACAGACGGGGTGGTGCTATGTCCTCCTTCAGATCTACAAGATTCTCCATCTGGATCATGTCTCCTGTGCCGCTGCGCATATAGATTGACTTTAGCGCCTGTGTGGTGTTGCGTTGCTGGCGGTTTATCTCACCAATAATATCATACTGCTTTCCGTTCATATAGAGGTAACCCATACGCTGTCCGCTCAGCCCCCACTGCAGGGTCTGTGCAATGTCGCGGGTACTTACGCCCAGAAGGTTGGCTTTCTCGCGGTTGATTGATATCCGGACCTCGGGCTTGGAGAACTTGAGGTCGGCATCGGCCATCTGGAAGGCGGGGTTCTCATTTACACGGGCCAGGAATTTGGGCAGCACATCCTGCAGTTTCTCAATGTTGGTGGCCTGCAGGACGTAACGAACCGGCATACCGCCTCGACCGCCTGCAAATGATGACTGCTGCTGCACGAAGGCGCGGGCATCGTTCTCGCGGCGCACGGCGGCACTCAGTTTTTCAAACGCCTCCATCTGCGAGTAGCTGCGCTCTTTTATGTCCTTGAGGGTGATTTGTATGTTACCGCCTCCCGATGATACTCGGGCGGTCACGAATTTGGCATCGGGCATGAGTGAATCCACCACGTCGTTAATGCGCTCGGTGTAGTCACGCATGTACTCGTAGGTTACGCCCTCGGGGCCCTGAGTGCGCACGGTAACCTGAGAGCGGTCCTCCATAGGTGCCATCTCGGACGGGGTCTTGGTCCACATCCAGACTGCTGCGCCCAGTGCCAGCACCATTGTGGCGATGGTTATCCAGCGATTGCGCAATACAAATTCAAGACTCTTGCTGTAGTAGCGGTTCAAGCCCTCAAAGAACGGCTCGGACCATGCGTAAAAAGCGTTTTTCTTTTCTCTGCGCACCAGAATCTTGGTGGAGAGCATGGGGGTGAATGTAAGGGCCGCAAAGGTTGAAATCACCACCGCGCCTGCAATCACGAATGCAAACTCGCGGAACAGTCGGCCCGTCTGGCCCTGCATGAACACTATCGGTACAAATACGCAAAGCAGTGTGATTGAGGTCGATATGATGGCGAACAGGATCTCGCGCGAGCCGTCAATACCGGCCTGCAACGGGGTCATTCCTTTCTCTATGCGGTTGTAGATGTTCTCGGTCATGACGATGGCGTCATCGACCACAAGTCCTACCGACAGCACCACCGCAAGCATTGAGAGCACGTTGATACTGAATCCCAGCATGTACATCACAAAAAATGAGCCGATGATTGATACGGGGATAACCAGCACCGGTATAAGGGTTACGCGCCAGTCACGCAGGAACAGGAATATGATGAATATAACCAGTATGAATGCCTCGTACAGGGTGGTCTTAACCTCATTGATAGATGCGCGGATAAAGCGGGTGTTATCAAAACCGTACTCGTAACCTACGTCCTCGGGCAGGTCCTTCTCCATGAGTTTCATGCGGTCATAGACGGCGTTGGCAATGTTGATGTGGTTGGCGCCGGGCTGGGGTGTTACTGCCACACCTACCATGGGGATGCCGTTCATCTTCATGTAACTCTTTATGTCGCGCGGGCTGAGCTCGGCCTGACCTACGTCGCTGAAACGTATGACTTTTGTGCCGTCATGCTTTATTACCAGGTCGTTGAACTCCTGGGTGGTGTGCATCTGGCCGAGGGTGCGGATCTCAAGTTCGGTGGTGTTACCCTCAATTGTGCCGGAGGGCAGCTCCACGTTCTCCCTGTCAAGGGCGTTCTTTACGTCCATCGGGGTGATGCCGTAACCGGACATCTTTACGGGGTCCAGCCACAGGCGCATGCAGTAACGCTTTTCACCCCAAATCATCACGGAGCTTACGTCTTGGATGGTCTGGAGCTGCTCTTTTACCACAAGGTCGGCAATCTCGCTAAGCTCCAGCAGCGAGCGCTTATCGGAGTGCAGGGCCACCATAAGGATAGGCATTGCGTCGGCATCGGCCTTGGATACGGTGGGGGGATCGCAGTCGCGGGGGAGCATTCGCTGGGCGCGCGATACCTTGTCACGCACGTCGTTGGCGGCGGTCTCAAGATCGACCGAGAGCTCAAACTCTACGGTGATGCGGCTGTTGCCGTATTGGCTGACCGATGAAAGCGAGCGTATGCCGGGGATACCGTTGATCTGCTGCTCCAGCGGCTCTGTTATCTGATTCTCAATGACTTCGGCGTTGGCTCCGGGGTAGGAGGCCGATACCGATATTATGGGGTTGTCCACCGACGGGTATTCGCGTACACCCAGACTGGTGTATCCTACCACGCCGAACAGGATTATTATGAGCACCAGCACTGTGGCCAGCACCGGGCGGCGTATGCTAAGTTCAGATATGTTCATGGGTGCGGCAGGTTATTTGAGTTCAACCCTCATACCGGTACGCAGCTGCATGGTGCCGCTGGTAATTACGGTGTCGCCTACGCTGAGGCCGCTCAGCACCTGTACCATGGCATCAGTCCTGAGGCCTTTGGTTATTTCCTGCGGGATGGCCTTGCCGCCTTTGTAGAGGAATACCTTGTCTATGCCCATCTCGGAGATGACTGCCTCGCTGGGTACTGCCAGTGCGTTAGGGAATGTGCGGGTATTCAGGCTTACGCTTACGTATCGGCCGGGTACCAGCTTGCCGTCCTTGTTGTCGTAAATGGCGCGGACCAGATAGGTGCGGGTGCCCTGATCCACCTTTGAGTTGGTTGCGTAGACCTGAGCGTTGTGTATATCGTCGCTGCCCTCGACAGTGAATGTCAGCTTGGCTCCGTTCTGCAGCACGCCGGCGTAACGCTCGGGGATGGCAAACTCAACCTTGAGTTTCTCTGTGTTGGTCAGTGTGGCTATGTTGGTGTTGGGCGATGCGTATGCACCTACGCTTACCTGACGCAGACCGATGATTCCGTCAAACGGAGCCTTGAGTTCTGTCTGGTCCAGTTTGGCCTTACACTCCTCTATATCGGCCTGGAGCTTGTTGAAATCGGCCTCGGCAGTCTGGAAAGCCTCTTTACTTACGGCCTCCTTCTCATAAAGGGCTTTCTGGCGGGCCAGGCGGTCCTCGGTTGACTGATACTGGGCCTCCAGTTTCTTAAGCTGGGCCTGCAGGGGAGCGTCGTTGATCTTGGCCAGCACCTGACCTTTGCGGACCTTGGTGCCCTCCTCAAAGAAAATATCGGTTATCTTGCCCGATGTCTCAAATGAGAGGTTTACCTCCTCATTGGGGATGAGGCTTCCGCTTATGTTGATGCCGTCCACAAGCTCGGTGGGCTGCATAACCACGTGACGTACTAATAAAGTCTGGCCGCCGCGTCCTATCGGCGCACCTGCTGCGGGCATCGGGCCCGGGCCCGCCGGAATGTCTTTGTTGGTTTTCGGTTTAAAACGGTATATGCCTAAAACGGCCAGTCCTATTACGACGACTGATACCAGCACCCATTTGGTAGTCTTGCTCATATAGTTTAAGGTTGTGTCTTAAAGTCGCAAATTTACTGATTAGACACCTTTTTTTATTTGCGCGCACATTGTGCTTAACATTTTTTAAGACGCAAAGGGGTTGACGCAAAGAGGTTGACGCAAAGGGGTTGACGCAAAGGGGTCGTTTCTTTTAGTCGCTTCGCTTGGTAAAAGCGTCCCTTCGGGCCGAGCGCATTTTGCGTCATTTTTGGGAACTTTACATTATCTTTGATGCAAATAAACAGAAGCGATTATGAGAAAAGTTCTTTTGCTTGCAGTGTTTGCTGTTTCATTCCTTTGCCGGATAGGTGCACAGAGTGAGGTTTATGATGTAAAATCTCCTGATAACAGGATATGTTTCAGTCTTGCGCAGGGGGGGGCTCCTGATTTAACCCTTGTATATAAGGTCACAGTCGATGGAAATAACGTAGTAGACTGGTCAAATGTAGGTTATACCCATAGTGCCGACAATGTTTGCGACGTTGCATCAATTGTGCCGTTATCCCGGGAGACATCGCCGGTAAAGGAGGTCTGGAAACCGATATGGGGCAAACGCAAGGAGGTTAAGGATGTGTACAATACACAGACATTTCAGATAGCCGGAGCATCAGTGGATATGGCTGTCTTTAACCTGGAAGTGCGTGTCTACAATGACGGCGTGGCATTCAGGATGATACCTGTAAGAGGAACTTATAAGAATGAAAGCTCCGATTATTATGAGCATACCGTTTTCGGTTTTGCCGGAGATTTTACAGCATGGTACTATAACGGCGAACGTCATAACATCGGTCCAGAGAAGTTGTCCGATGCCAATGGCGAAAGACTGCCCATAATGATTGCCAAGGCTGCCGATGACCTCTATCTGGGTGTACATGAGGCCTGTCTTGGAGTTGACGGATGGCCCATGAGGCTACGGTCAGAGGCTGGTTCCACCAAGATGTCTGTTATTCCTGAGAAGATTGTCAACCCACAAGAGGAGCATGTGGGCGCCTGGCGAGTGCTGATGGTAGGCCGTACTCCGGGTGAGTTGGTGGACTCGCATTTGCTGGAGCTGCTCAATCCCGAGCCTCAGGGGGATTTCAGCTGGGTACGCCCCGGTGTATATCTGTGGGACTGGCGCATTGACGGCGCAGTCTGGGAGGGCTACCGCTACGGCATGAACTATGACTCCTGGACCCGTATGGTTGATTTTGCTGCGGAGCAGGGATTCCAGGGTCTGGTGCTGGATGCCAACTGGTACGGCCCGGAGTTTGAGAAGGATTCGGACCCCACCAAGGGTGACAAGGCGCGTGACGTTCAGCGTATAATTAAATACGGTAAGGATAAGGGAGTGGGCGTGTGGCTCTATTTGAATGACGTGGCCGGCACCAACTATCCCATTGAGGAGACTCTGGCCCAGTATGAGGAGTGGGGTGCAAGCGGCGTAAAATACGGATTCATGAACGGTAATCCGCAGGAGAAAAACCGCAAGACACAGGAGATTACAGCCCTGTGCGCCAAGCATCACCTGATGGTTGATTATCACGACTATCCCGTGCATCCGTTCGGGCAGATGCGTACGTGGCCCAATGCCGTTACACGTGAATACTGCAAGGCCCAGTTGGACGGCCGTCAGATATTCCAGCCCAAGACGTTTGTGACATCGGCCTTTGTAAATATGGTGGCCGGCCCCATAGACCAGAACAACGGATTCCTGGAGCTGCATCAGGGCCGAACAACCCGTAAGGACAACAATCAGGAGGTTCCATCGACCGTAACGGGTGAGATTGCGCGCACGCTGATTACATGGTCCGGTGCAACGGTAATTCCCGATATCCCCGAGTACTATCAGAAGTATCCCACGCTGCTGGAGTTCCTGAGCGCCGAGAAGCAACCTTGGCAGGAGAGCATCACTCTGGCCGGCGAGATAGGCGAGTTCATAGTGATGGCACGTCAGAACAAAGACGGCGACTGGCTTATCGGCGCTGCAACAAATGAGGATGCACGCACCATAAGCATCCCGCTAAATTTCCTCGGTAAGGGCAAATACACCGCAACCGTAACAACAGACGCCGAAGACACCCACTACCGCACCAACCGCGAGACTCTCAATGTATCTAAGCTTGTAAAGGTTAACCGCAAATCATCGATCAGACTTGACCTGGCACCTGGCGGCGGAGCCTGCATCCTGATCCGCAAATAAAAAAGTGACGCAAAGGGGTCGTTTCCCTTTGCGTCAAAATAAAAAATGACGCAAAGAGAAACGACCCCTTTGCGTCAAAAAGAAATCACAAAATAATACCTTGCTGAAGTCTTGCGTAGATACCCTTCAATATTATTACCATCTGGTTCTTGGGCATACCTGCTGACTCGGGATCAATTAAAGAGAATGTGTTACCCCTCAACTCGTACTGCTTCTCCCTGATCTCTTCCGGGCTCAAGCCATCTACGTTGTTGTTGTAGGCAATCTCTGCATTGGCAGGGGTGTCATAAATGAAATAATATTTGATTTGCTCCAGCAGAGTATCGGTTTGCTCAGACTGTGAAACATAGAAAGTTGCTTCAACAACCTCGCCCTCGCCGGTAGGAGCATTGTATGCTACTGTAATTGCAAGACCGTCGGGCGATTCCTGATAAGTGGCCTGACCGGCAGATTGACCATGATCGCCGTCACCATCACCATCGGTCGGGATTTCTATGTCCTCAATAATCTCGCCGCCCTTCTTGTAGCCTTCATATACTGCCTTGAGGCCGAAGCTGATAGCTGCTTTCTTGAGGCCGATATTGTCGGGATGGCTGACTGTCAGCTCTTTACCATCAAGTGTAAAGCGTGCCTTCTCCTTCTCGTCCAAATCCTTGATTGCCTGATTGTAAGCTTCTTTTGCAAAGCCCTCGTTGGGATATGTGGTCTTAGTCACGAATGATGTGCAGATGGTGTCCCCTCCGTTTACCGCAAACTGAGCAATGTGATAAATGCCAATTCCTGCGCGTTTGTAGGAGACCGATATCTCCAGGCCGTTCTCAGACTCAGTATACGCAGGATCCTGATCGTCCTGGATTTCATCAATGGTGTCCTTGACATCTTCTACGAGGTCGCATGATGCGAATGCGAACATTGAAATGGCTATAAGGCCAAATAGTTTAATCTTTTTCATCTTTTTCCTTTTTTTATATAGATGTCGGTAATTATTCAAGTTTGCCACCCATAGAAAGAACAATCTGCTGCATGGAGGCCTTTACGGCTACCTTGTCCTGGCCCTTGTACTCGGCGGTGTTGTCCTGGGTTACGGTCTTGCCGTCAACGGACCAGAGCTTGGCATCGTCCTTTTCAATGTCGGCAATCTGCTCGCGGTAGTACTGGGTTGCCAGTTCCGGGGTCTGGAAAGTGTACATCATCTTGGATTCGTTGCACTCGTCTTTCTTGAATTTGGCAAGCCACTCCAGCTTGAACTGAGAGTAATCCCAGGTAAGGAGAACCTCATCGCCCTTGTCTTCATATTGAGGAGTGCCTATTCCCATAAGTGTCATGTATGAACCCATAAGACCGGCCAGTCCGGCGGATTCATCAATACGGCCATTGCCTACACGGCCGTTAGCCTGATTGATAGAGTCGGTAACGCGGTTCAACTCATTTGCGGCGTCGTTGACCTCATTGGCTGATGTAACGATAGCGTCTGTATAAGCCTTGGTGGCGTTGGCTGCGGCATCGGCAGCGGCGTTTGCAGCCTTGTCGACCTCTTTCTCAACAGCTTTCTCTGCAGAATTAAGAACTTTCTCGGTAGCTTTCTCAGTGGTTTTCTCTACTGATTTCTCGACGGCTTTCGTGACGCCGCGCTCTGCAGCCTTTACAGCTTTGTCGGCAATGCGGTTCAATAACTGTGCATTTGAAGGGACAGTAAGCAATGCTGCTGCAATCAACAGAAGGAATGACTTTTTCATATGAATGATTAATTGGTTTGTACAAAAGTAATTATATTTTTTTAAATCAATTATTGCCAAATGACTTATTTTTGCATTCTTATATGAATATAAGGAGATTCTGCATAATATTGTTGCTGGTTGCAGTAGGCTCAGGCGCCTGTGCGCAGGGCTATTTCTGTGTCCGTAAGGATGCCAGGCTTGAATATATAAGGAGAACCGTAAAGGACGGCAGCATAGAGTGGCGTCATATAATGACGGTATCCGATGTGCGCAGCTCAGGAACTTCGAGCCAGGTCACAGCCAGGTCATCTTTCTATAAAAGCAACGGCAAGCGGCTTTACGGATTGGACATAACAGAAAGGATTTCAGTTGACGATGAGGGTAATGTCAGCACTGATTTGGGCACAGTAATGGTATCATTCATAAAGGCCCGTACGGGACTGAATGCATCGGCCGGCCCCATCAGGTCAGTACTTCCTGCCGATATGCAGTCGGGAGATATTCTGCCTCCGATTTCAGGTAGCGTCAAGTTGGGATTCCTGACATATACATTAAATGTACTGGACAGGAAAGTGTTGCATGAGGAGACGATAACTGTGCCTGCAGGTACTTTCAACTGTGTGGTCATTGAGGAACGTAAGCAGGAATCAGGACCGGGGCATAACCGTGACGTAGTCAATCTGACGTGGTACTGCAAGGGCATCGGTTATGTGAGACATGACACTTATGTAAATGGAGTTCCTGATACTTCAGAGATACTGGAGTCAATACGCTGAATGACTTTCTTTTTTATTAACTTTATGGCCTGCTAACCTAAAAAAGGATATGAAAGAATATATTGAACAGAACAGGGAGAGGTTCTTTGATGAACTCTTCTCCATATTGAGAATCCCGTCAATCAGTGCCAAACAGGAGAACAGACCGGACATGGTAAGGTGTGCGGAACGGCTCAGGGATTTGTTGCTTGAGGCAGGTGCCGATATGGCTCAGGTTATGCCCACAAGCGGTAATCCGGTGGTTTTTGGCCGCAAGATGACAGATCCGTCTTATAAGACCATACTGGTGTACGGACACTATGATGTGCAACCGCCCGAACCCCTGGAGAAATGGCACACCGATCCCTTTGAACCCGTAATCCACGATGACGCAATCTGGTGCCGCGGAGCCAATGATGACAAGGGCCAGCTCTTTATGCATATCAAGGCGTTTGAGTATCTGGTACGTACCGGGCAGCTCAAGCATAACGTCAAGTTCATATTTGAGGGTGAGGAGGAGATCGGAAGCCCCTCATTGCCCGAATTCATCAAAGCTAACAAGGACCTCCTTGCAGCCGATATCTGCCTGGTATCGGACACCACCATGATATCGGACAAGGTGCCCTCAATCAACTGCGGAATGCGCGGTCTGGCATACCTTGAGGTAAAGGTGGTGGGCCCCAACAAGGACCTGCACTCAGGTCATTACGGCGGTGCCGTGGCCAATCCCATCAATGTGCTGTGCGATATGATATCGTCGCTCATTGACAAGGACGGTCGAATTACAATCCCCGGATTCTACGATAAGGTTGTGGAACTTACGCCCGATGAGCGTAAGATGCTGGCCCGTGCCCCGTTCGATATGGATGAGTACAAGCGGTTCCTGGATATAAACGAGGTCAAGGGCGAGAAGGGTTACACAACTCTGGAGCGCACGGGAATACGTCCTTCGCTGGATGTATGCGGCATCTGGGGAGGTTATACCGGACAGGGTGCCAAAACTGTGCTGCCCAGCGAGGCTCATGCCAAGATTTCCATGCGTCTGGTTCCCAACCAGACCAGCGCCGAGATTTCAAAACTCTTTATGGACCATTTCCTGAGCATAGCTCCTCCATACGTCAAGGTTGAGGTTACCCCGTTTGAGAGCGGTGACGGATTCCTTATTCCCATATCGTCCGATGCTTACAAGGCTGCATCGAAAGCAATAGGTGAGGTTTACGGAATAGAGCCTGTCCCCAGTCGCGGTGGCGGCAGCATACCTATCCTGGCGGAGTTCCAGAAGGTGCTTGGGCTGGATCCGCTGCTCATGGGATTCGGTCTGGAGCGCGACACCATCCACAGCCCCAACGAAAGCTACCTGCTCAAGCAGTTCTTCGGGGGCATGGAGAGTATCGCCCTCTTCTACAAATATTTCTAAGCGAGCCATCGGGGTCTGACCCCTTTTGCGCATGCTACTCTTAAAATAAGAGCTAACCCCAACACGTGCAAAAGGGGTCTGACCCCCATAAAACCAGATGGCGCGACCTTCCATCAGGCGGCGCCATCCCATGAATTACTAAACTATTGTCTATTATCTCAAATTAATTTGGGATCTCTTTAAAGCTCAAACGAGCTGTTGCGGTAGAACTCCAGCAGGGCGGTGTTGAACATGTATTCGTAACGGTACTTGAGCACATCGGCCTGTGCTGTTACCAGACGGTTCTTGGACTCGTTGAACTCGGTTATGCCGGCCTTACCGCCCTCGTATTTGGCCTGTACCAGGTCAAATGACTCCTGTGCGCTGGTTTCTACCTCGCGGCTGCTATCGTAGCGGCTCTTTGAGGCGACTGCGTTGTAGTATGCCTGCTGGATTTCCTTGTACAGCTGCTTTTTTGTGTTGTCCAGCTGCATCTCCTGATTCATCATGCTGAGTTGCGCTGAACGTACGCTGTTGCGGTTGTTACCCCGTGAGAATATGGGGATGCTCAGGTTCAATCCTACGTGCGGACCGAAGTTATTCTTCATCTGGCTGCCAAAGTTATCTGACGTATGGTTGGAACTTGTGTAGTAGCCGGTTCCGGCGCCTGCGCTCAGGCTCAGGGTAGGCATGTATCCGCTCTTGGCTACATCGATGTTCAAAAGGGCCTGCTCCAGTCGCAATTCCTCACTTCTGACGGCGGGCTTGATGTCAAGTGCCTGGGTGTAGATATCCTCGGGGCTGTCGGGGATGTTGAACTCAATGGCGTCGGCATCGGGCCGGATCACGTCAAAGCCTTCGGGTGAGGGCAGGTCCAGCAGCTGGGTCAGGGTAAGTATGCTCATGCTCAGGTTGTTCTGCGCCTGTGTTACGGAGAGCTGGCTCTGGGCCAGTGTGGCGCGCTGTGATGCTACCTCGGCGCTGCTGGCCTTGCCTATTGCGGCCAGTGCTGTCAGGCGCTCCACCTGCATGGAGTCAATGGCTACCTGCCCCTGGGCAACTTCCAGTATGCTGCGGTTGTAGACAATCTGTATGAAAGCCTGTGCCACCTGTACGCGGACATCGTCCCTTATACGCTCCAGGTCTGCCTTGGCAGCCTCCAGGCCAAGTTCGGCCAACTGGATATTGCCCGATATACGTCCGCCGGCAAACAGGGTTACATCGGTACCTATGCTGAACGATGTGCTGGCGGTGTTGGTATTGGCGTAGGTGTTGTCGATGGTCAGGCTTCGGCCGAATGACCAGCTCTGTGATGCGCTGGCCGAAACTCCCGGCAGGCGGTTGCTGCGGGCGGAGTTAAGGTCAACATCACGGCTTTGGGCGGCAATATCGCTCTGACGAATCTGTATATTGTTCTCTATGGCGTAGTCTATGCACTGCTGCAGAGTCCAGCCATCGGCGGCATTTGCCGTGCCGGCAGTCAGCATGGCTGCCAACGCTATTGATATCGCTTTGGTTTTCATATTCATTCTTCTGTTTCAGTTGATTCCTGGCTCTGTGAAGTCTCGGGCTGTTCATCCTCTATGATGCGAGGTCCGCGAACGGTATCGCCTTCACTCAGGCCCTCCTTGATCTCAATGTTCACACCGTCGCTAAGTCCGGTGGTAACTTTGGTCTTTGTGTAGGTACCGTCCTGGTTTTTCTTGTAAACGTATGACTCTTCCTTTACGAACTCAAGTGCGCTCTCGGGAACGGTCAGTACGTCGGTTGCCTTTTCCAGGTCAATCTGTGCGTTGGCGCTGTAGCCTGAGCGGATTACGTGCTCAGAGTCTACCTTTACGGCGGCCTTTACCTTGAACTGGTTGGCTCCGTTGTTCTCGACTGCCTTGGGTGATATGTACTCCAGATGGGCATCGAACGTGTAGTCCTTAAGGGCACCGATGGTGATGGTCAGGGGCATTCCCTCATAGAGTGAGCCAACCTCGGTCTCATCAATCTGACCCTCGAATATCAGGTCGTTCATGTTGGCAACGGTGGCAACGGTTGTACCGTCGTTCAGGGTGTTGGCCTGGATGACCGAGTTGCCCACCTTGACGGGAATATCCAGGATAAGACCGGTTATGGTAGAACGTATCAGGGTTGAGCTTGATGTGGCGTTCTTGGACGATACGCCGTCACGTATTACTTCGAGTGACTCCTGTGATGCTGCGTATTCCTCCTTGGCCTGACTCAGGGCCTGCCCGGTCTTTTCATACTCCTCGGCGCTTATCAGGTTCTTGTCAAATAGTACCTTCTCGCGGTCAAAGTTGGTCTGTGCCTGTTTCAGATTGATTTCCGATAAGCGCACGCGGCTCTGGGCTGCAGAGAGTGAGTTCATGTCAGGGATGACAGTGAGTCGTGCTATAACCTCGCCCTGCTGTACCATCTGGCCGGCCTCCTTGTATATCTCGGCTATGATACCGTTTATCTGGGGCTTGATGTTGACCTCGTTGCGGGGTACTATCTTACCGGTTAGGACGGTGCTGCGTGCCACATCCTGCTTCTTTGCGGGGAGTTCCTGGTAACGGATCTGTTCCGGCTGGGAGTTCTTGTAAAGGAATACGAATGTTCCTATGAATGCTACTGCTATGAGTGCCACTACGATGTACTTGATTACTTTTTTCATATCTGTTTTGTTTTTTCGATTTCAATTATTGTTATTCGTCACGCATTGCGTCAACCGGTTTGACTGCCATCGCACGGAGTGCGGGTGCAAGTCCTGCAAGGGCTCCCAGCAGGGCCAGCAGTACTGCTGCCAGTATGGCGGTGTTGAATGATATCTGGAATGTTGCATCGGATGAAACCTTCTCGAATATATTGAGCAGGAATACCGCAAACATTATTCCGGCACTTCCGGCGGCCAGCGTAAGTGCTATGCTCTCGGTTATTATCTGTGTCAGAATCTCACCCGGCATTGCACCTATGGCACGGCGAATGCCTATCTCGATGGTGCGCTCCTTTACGGTTACCATCATGATGTTGCTTACACCTATGCAACCTGCCAGCAGGGTACCCAGACCGACCAGCCAGATAAGGAAGTTGAGGCCGCGGAACAGGTTGTCCACAATCATGAATATATCCTCGGTGTTGAGAATCTGCATGGCCTCAAGGTCATCGGGGTCAAATGAGTGCTGACGGGCTATGATGGAGCGTATGCGGGGCTCCAGTACGCTGGTATGTATGCCTCCCTTGGCTGTTATGCATATTATGTCAACTATGTTTCCACGATTGTATATGGTCGATGCAAGTGATGCGGGAATCATGAGCGAGTAACTGGCGTTGGAGTTGATGCTTATGATGCTGGAGTTGAAATCAACGCCTATGATCTTGAAGTACAGATCGCCTACCTTTATGAACTTTCCGCAGGGGTCACCGCCATCAGGGAAGAGATTCTGGTAGATGCGCTTGCCTATGACGCAGACTTTGCGCTCCATCTGTATATCGGTCTCATTCAGGTATCGGCCGTAACGCAACTTGGGTGACTCAATCTTGCAGTAATCGGCGTTTACACCACGGATTGTGGCCGATGTGGAGTGATCGCCGTATTCGACGGTATTGCCCCATCCGCTTATCATGGGTGATACTACGTCAAGCTCGGGGATCATCTGCTTCAGACGGTCTATGTCAGTACGGGTGAACTCCCAGTAACGGCCCTCGGGCAGCCCCTGGTATGGTTTTGACGTATTGGATGATATCAGGATTATAGTGTTGCTGGCAAATCCTCCGAAGTTCGCCTGGAGCAGGCCTTTCAGACCCTGTCCGCCGCCAATCATGAAGAGCAGCATGAACAGCCCCCAGAATACTCCGAATCCGGTAAGTATTGTACGTCTGCGGTTCCTTGTCAAAGAATCGGCCGTTTCTCTTAATGAATCAATATCGAATCTCATAATTTTCAATTAATCTGCTCTCAGTGCTTCAATGGGTCTTACGCGCGCAGCCTTGACTGCCGGGAAAAGTCCCGCTACCGTGCCTGCGATGACCAGAAGTACGGTTGATTTTATTGCCTCACTCAATCCCACCGTGGGGTTTATAAGCAGGCGGATGCTCTGTCCGAACATATCCATTGTTTCCTGACCTAAGGTATGGTCCATGATGATGCACGCTATCATGCCCAGCACCATTCCGATGTATCCAAAGAATGCGGTTATTGCCACACTCTCGGCTATTATAAGTTTGGTGATGTTCCAGGGACCGGCGCCTATGGCCTTGCGTATTCCGAACTCATGGGTACGCTCCTTTACGGTTATGAGCATGATGTTGCTTACACCTACCACACCGCCCAGCAGCGTAAACAGACCTACTATCCAGAGTCCGGTGTTGAGTATGCTTCGGCCCTTGTTCATCTGCATGTTCTGGGTGAACTGGTTCCAGATGAAGTAGGCACTCTCATCATCGGGGGCTGCACTGTGGCGGGAGTTTAGTATCTTTTTGAGTCGGAGTTCGAATGCCTCGTTCTCAGCCTCAGTCTCAAGTCCGTTGAACGTAAAGGCTATCAGGTCCAGGTCATTAGTAATTCCGAATAAAGACCTTGCCGTGGTGTAGGGTATATAGAGTTCGCGGTCATTCCGGTTCTCATAGGCATGACGCACGCCTATTATGGTGAATATCAGATTGCCTACCTTAATCTTTTTTCCAATCAGGGTCTGGTAGTCGCTACTGCCTTCCAGCAGGTTCTTGGCCAGCAAATGCGTTATGACCATGACTTTACGTTTCTCTGCGATATCAAGATTGTTGATGAAACGGCCAGAGAGTACCTGTATATGATTCATATCGGCCTGAGCAGGGAATGTGCCGTTCAGGGACATATCGCTGAAGTGTTTCTTTTTGTAAGTAACAGCGAATCCGCCTTTTGAGACCGATGTGGTTACCTGGTCAATAATGTCGGGAAACTGGCTGGCCAGAAGTGTCATATCCTGTTCGGTCAGCGTCATGGACCGGCCGGTCTTGTATCCATTGTAAGGCTGTGTCGTAACGCTGGGGTAGATCTCCATTGTGTTGGTTGCAAACCCTTCGCTGTCCTGGTTGAAGGAGTTCATCAGTCCGTTGCCGGCACCAAGCAGCACGATGATCATGAATATGCCCCATGCAACGGAGAACCCGGTCAGGGTGGTACGCAGTTTGTTGCGCCTTACGCTCTCCCATATTTCGGTTAAAAGGTCCTGCATGGCTTACTTCATTATTGTGGTTGTACCGAATGCCGATGCGTTGTGTTGCATGTTGTCCTCAATCCGGCCTATTACACCGTCCCTGATGTGGATGATGCGGTTGGTGCAGTTGGCAACACCGCTCTCATGGGTAACCACTACGATGGTGATTCCTTCCTCACGGTTGAGGCGGCTCAGAAGTTCCATGACCTCGACCGATGTCTTGGAGTCAAGTGCGCCGGTGGGCTCATCGGCCAGTATGATCTGTGGCTTGGTGATGAGCGCACGGGCTATTGCCACACGCTGCTTCTGTCCGCCCGACATCTCGTTGGGGTAGTGGGTTGCCCACTCTTTCAGCCCCAGACGGTCCAGGTATTCCATTGCCATCTGATGACGCTGTCTGCGTCCTACACCCTGATAGAACAGGGGCAACTCCACGTTCTCAACGGCTGTCTTGAACGAGATGAGATTGAATGACTGGAAAATGAAACCGATCATACGGTTGCGGTAATCGGCAGCCTGGCGTTCGGAGAGATTCCTGATGAGTTTGCCGTCCAGAAAGTATTCGCCTGAATCGTAGTTGTCAAGAATACCCAATATATTAAGTAATGTGGACTTGCCGGAGCCCGATGCGCCCATTATGGACACGAATTCTCCACGTTCAATGCCCAGATTTATCCCTTTGAGTACGTGGAGAGGCTGTCCTCCCGTGTAAGTCTTATTGATGTTTCTGATGTCTATGAGCATAATAAAGGACTGTATTACTTTGTATGTTTAGTGTTTTAGTTTAATAGTACACCACAAATGTATGTCGTTTGTTTTTATCTGCAATGGTTTTGGGAAAGTATTAACATTTTTTTTATATTAAGAACCGTTTTCGTGAATCAGACGAAACTGTTCTATGATTGTTATCGTAAACATTCCTATTTCACGATTTTTTAAATTACCTTTGCATAATAGTAAGGGTATTCACTTTTATTTATGAAAATCAAATCTGTTTTTTTGCTGGCGGCATCTTGCCTTATCATATCGGCCGGGTGTAAGGACAGCAAACCTGAATACGGCGCGCCCATGCTGGTGAGGGTCTTTGATGTATCCGGAAGGAGCGTTTTCAGACCTGAACAGAAGATGGGATTGTTCGTAAGCGAACCGGTCGGCGCTGACAATGTCCCGTTTACGGTTGGTGCTAACGGCTCGGTGATGACTGAAAAGGAGATTAAGTGGGGATATGACCAGTCTCACTCATCAAGGTTCTTTGCATACTCGCCGTATAACTCATCCTTCTCAGGTCAGGAGATGGTAGATATCAATATCCCGACGGATCAGAGTACGGCGGATAAATTCCTTAACTCTGATATGCTTGTGGGAGTATCTTCGGGAGGTCCGCAGGATAAGTCCGTCAAGATAAAGATGCAACACGCATTGACTGCCATGACTGTTTTCTTTGACAACCGCTCTGGCGAAAGGATCAGTGAAGTGGGGGTGTTCGGTTTCATGACTACGGGTAGACTGAACATAATTACCGGTGAACTTACTGCCACAACAGGAAAAAAGGAGATCACTCCTTTGCGTTCGGATGATGATGAAAACTCATTCGCTTTTGTATATATCCCTCAGGATGTAACCCCGCTCTTTAAGGTTAAACTGTCATCGGGCAAGGTTTTGTCTTATACCTTTGACAATTACTGTCATGAGTATCCGGGCAAGATTATAAGGATGAAAGTGATTATTAAAGAGTCAGATACTGAAGCCAATATCCAGGAACTGAGCGGTGTTTCAATCAACCAGTGGAATACTAACGGAATTCCGCAGATATCCCAGAATACGCAATACCTGAGTCTGAAAGACCTTATAACGGTAACCCCTGATGAAAAGCAGAACGGTTTCTTCTCTGCATATCTTAATAAGGTTACTGTAACGGCGGTAGACAAGACCTCTTCCGATATTCTGGGTGTAATCCTTGAGGATTCCACGAAAGCCATTCATGTATGGACTAATTATGATTCCCGACTCGTACCCGGCAATACGGTAGCCGGCCCCATTCTGGGACTGATGGACAAACCGGACTCTGAACAGTATCATATCTCGTTCTTCCATACAGATTACGCAACAATCGGCAAGACGGATGAACTGCCTTGCACAGAAGGCAGATTCAGTACTCTGGCTGACTATATAGAGGTTCTGGAGTACAGGAGGATGGTGTTCAGGGATGTTGTCATGGAAGAGGCTTTCAGCAACGGACGCGCTGTTTTTGTCCAGGATACCACTCGTATGAGCGTAGTTTGCAGTGATATGGATCTTTCGCTGACGGCAGGTGTCAAAGGTGACCTTATAGGATTCCCCTGCCGTTCAGGCGATGATATCATCATAATGGTGTATGATTGGAATGACCTTACGTCATTGTCCAAGGATGAGGTTGACAACGCACTGACCAGGTCTGAAGTCTATGGCCTCTATGACATTTCGGATCCTGAAACAGCGGTTTATATTATGTCGGGGGCAGGTGATGATATTCAGTATTCGGTCAGATATTTTGATACCGGACAATCAATGCAGGTATCTGATGCCGCTAATGGTGAAGTACATGTCTTTATGGTTTGGGACGGCAACGGTTCATTCCGAACGGGATATGAATATGTGGTTTCTTTCAATGTAATCGGCAAATCTGACCAGAATGGCTCCACATTGAATATGGAGTGTCTGAAAGTTGACGATAAAACAGTCTGGCTGGCAGACCGGTCAGGCAAATTCGGATTGGTACTGGCATTATGAAAAAGACAGTTTTGATAACCGTCGCCGCTCTTGTGCTGACGGTACCTGCAATAGCTGACAGAGTTGAACCGGTGCGTGCAGCCGAATCGGCACGGGGAATGCTGGGTATGAGTACACTGCCTGTCATGGAGGAGATATCTCTCCGGGCATCAGGCCGTAACGGCCGCGTTCCGGATCCGGATTATTATGTATTCAATAATCCTGACGGAGGCTGGGCTATCATTGCAGCCGATGACCGCGTCAGCCCAGTGATAGCATATTCATTAGAGGGTCGTTTTTCGAGCGCTGACATGCCGGACAATCTGAAATGGTGGATGGACGGTGTTACGCGTTATATCAATCTGGTGCGTGATTCGGATATCGAGGCATCGGCAGAGGTCAAGGCTGCATGGGCAAAACTCTCTTCCGGTGCGCCTGAGTCCGAGAAAAAAGAGCTTATCACCGCCAAATGGGACCAGGCGGAGCCATACAATAACCTGTGCCCGGTAGTGAACGGCGAGAACCAACGTGCCCTGACCGGTTGTGTAGCAAATGCAATGGCCATCATAATGCAGTACAACAGGTGGCCGGTTCACGGAAAAGGTATAATAGGAGGTTATACATCCTATTCAGATACCTATATCCCTGCCTATTCCATCGACGGGCATTACTATGATTGGGATAATATGTCGGGAGATATTGTAATGAAAGGTAACGTAAGTCGAATGACCGACGAACAGATATACCAGATAGCCCGACTTGTACATGACTGTGGAGTATCTGTCAAGATGGATTACAGCAGTCAGGCATCCGGAACAACGACGGGTCTGGCTGTAAATGCCTTAAAAAACAACATGTCCTACTCCGAGTCTATTGTATATCTGAGCAGGTCTTCATATTCGCTGGACCAATGGTTCTCTATCATGAAGAATGAGATAGACAACGGGCGTGTGGTGTTGTATAACGGCTCTGGTGATGCCGGCGGACATGCTTTTGTCTGTGACGGATATGATACTGACGGCAGTAAGATCCATATCAACTGGGGATGGGGATATTCAGATAAAGTCAATGGATATTACACGCTTGACCTGTGCGTTGATTACTTGGATGTTTCATTCCCGGACTACCAGGGGGCTGTAGTGGGTATCGCTCCGGACACTACCGATGTCATGCTGGAT
>Ga0256405_10001951_pt1 | contig 51658 bp, 63 predicted proteins | sample RumenRJG_02DNA_FD_189096 | JGI IMG/M metagenome (GOLD analysis project Ga0256405, IMG submission 189096) | Bovine rumen microbial communities from Lethbridge, Alberta, Canada - RJG_02 | ecosystem: Host-associated > Mammals > Digestive system > Stomach > Rumen | place: Canada: Alberta...
CTTTCTGATATGCACGTATTCCAAAAATAATATCTAGATCGATTGTCTCTTTCAGCCAATAATTCAGATTAAAGCTCATATTTTGTTCCCCTTTCAAAAATATAAAGAGGCCGCTGATTATTCAACGACCTCCATTTCCAGGATATAAACGCATAAATACTGTATGTTCTCGAGAGGCATCCACCATTCATCTCGGTCTTCATCATAGACTAACTCCGGGAATTTAGCCGAAATAAACTTTTCAGCTTTTTCTCTCGAAGTAAATGCTCCATGAAAATATTCTGTGTTTCCATAGGCAACAAGCTCTCTAACAACATAAATTTTACTCATGCCTTTCGCCTCCTTCATTAAAGGAACTGTTAATTTTGTGAGCCTAATTCTTCTTCCGCTGCTTCCTGCTGAGCCAGCATATTATTATCACTGACGTCGCAGTTTTCCAAAATACTCCACAGTTCCGGTGCGAGCTCTGATTTTTTATTATTCTGCACAAGCTCGTTGATCTGACCTCTGAGCATCAGATACTTTGTCTTCCAATAACTCTTGGCATTGTCGGTTCGGATATGCGGCATCGTGAGGTCAAATATCATACGATACTCTTCTTCCGAAAGACCGAAGCGCCGTTTAATTGTACCGACTGTCTTTGATGGATTCTTCAGAATATAATCCATGATCACGTTTATGGCTGTAATTTCATCAGGGTCGAGAACTGTAAGATTCATGTTTCCTCCTTTAGCTCTTCTCCTACTCGCACAATTCCGTAATACGGATTTCCGAACACATCAGCTTTGATTGCTCTTTTTGTCCCGTCTGGAAGGACTACATAAAGCAAGCCGTAATCATCCATAACAATTTTTACTTCTATCATGTTACGCCTCCTTTTTCGTCGCGACAGTAAGAGTTATCTCGAGATTCTCCTCGTTTTCAAACAGTGACGCCAGCAGATAGATCTTGTTCATAATCTGTTCCCGATCAAGTCCCTTCTCTGAAAGATAACGCGTCGAGAAATAGACCTCACTGCTGGGTTTCGAGGCGGCTTTCGGAATATCAGGTTTCTCCGACATTTCTACAACCGAATCATCGAATATCTCTCTTGTCACCGGAACATAAACTGCCGAAATATTGCTCTCAGGAAGATCGTACTTCTTCGGTTCTTCCGCTGCAGCTTCGGCAGGCTTCTCGGGCTCTTCACCGATAATGGCCGCGAGAATATCACGAACGACGGTTTTAGGTTCTTCCTCAGGCTGCTCTAGTACAGTTTCTTCCAAAGTAGATTCTCCTCTCCAATTTTTAAGAGCATCACAAAAATCTTTGTTCGCCTTTGCAGCATTGAACCCGCTCTTTCCACGCTTGATCTTCTTAAGAACTCCTGCCGCATCCAGTTTGCGTCTAAGATTGGTGGCGGGAAGCTCAAAGAGTTCTCTTTCGATAGCGGCAAAAGATACTCCATACTTATCAATGAGCGAATTCAGATAGAGAACCTTTTCATCGGCCGTAAAATTGGAGAATTCTTCGAAACTAATAAACTCAGCATCCTCGATAATATTATGCTTTCTCTGAGCTTCGGAGAGATCAATGATCTTCGCGGCTTCGGTTTTCTGACGCCAGAAATCGATCTGATCACGAAAATCTTTAATGGCATCATCGCTCACATCTGATGCTTTGATCTTCGCGATTTTCTTGTCGACACCCTTGATCTTAAGACGCGCCATCAGATCATTTTCGCCAAGCCCGAAGAGCCACTTACTCACCTGCTCGTGCCGAACGTGATACTTCTCGCAAAGCTTATTCACATACTCTGCTTCCAGATCAGGATCCATCTTCTTGAACGTCTCATAATCCATGAAACCGCCAAGATCGAATTCCTTGCACTCGCCATGCCTGCTGTTGATCTCCTGCCAGCTCATCGGCTTGTTTCCAAGTTTCGAAACGGCTGATCCACCCTTTTTGTGATGTACACCATATCCGGCTACCTTTCTCTCGTGATTGGTCTGTTTGAGCACCTGAGCAGCTTCATTCATTAATTCCGTTCTCCTTTTATTAAATTTTTAAAAATATCAGTTATTTATCCTTCTTATCTTTGGTATCGGTCTCTGTCTCATCATCTCGGCTCATGAGATAATATAATCTCTCAAGAGTCAGGCCGAGAGAACCTGCGATTGCCTGATCACTCATTCCTCTCAGGTGCTGCTGATTTACAAACGCGTTCAAGTCCGTTGTTTTCATTTTTGTTTCCTCCTAAATATAGTTTGTATATTGCTGTGCACTGTACGTTAGAACTCCTTTACATCAAAGTGCGAAATATAATCGGAAATCAATGACCGTACAGTCTGCGAGATGGACAGCCCAGTAACTTCGCTGATTGATTTCAGCTTGGTATAATCATCTTCGCTGAGCCGCAGTCGAAATGCCGACTCAAATTTTCCAGTACCTTTAGGTCTTCCGCGTTTCTTTTTCATAAATACCAACCTTCTTTTTAAATTTATTTTGAATTAATTGCACAGATGAAAGATTTCTGTTAGAATAGAAAATGTGAGGTGATGAGAATGCTCTACAATGTTTTTGCTTTTCCGGATGATGCGCAGGACACGAATATGGACTTTGATGGCGATAGCTACATAGCAACCTGGACTGGTTCCGACGGTAAGCGTCATTGTGAAATCCTGGATCCGGAAGAAGTCGAGACCGTTGAATGACAAAACGCGCAATTGCCCGACGATGCTCTACAGTACTATTCCGATGACGGCTATTATTATCACGACTGAAAAACAAAAGAGAGACTGCTCGTAATTGAGTCAGTCCCTCTTTTTATCGTTGAAGAAGATTACAATGCGCTCCAATTCATGGGCATCTGTCCTGTAATCTCCAGCGGGTTCAGGCCGAAATGGTCAGCGATCTTGCGGACAAGGTTCGCAGACGGGAGCCTCTTACCCAGTTCATATGCGCTCATGGTCGGCTGGTCAATGCCAACCTTCTTCCCAAAAGTCTCCTGGGAGTATCCCATCTGTACTCTCATTCCGTACAGATTCCGACCGGTTTTCCGATCGATAACCAGAACCTCATTACTGTACTTTGACATAATAAATACCTCCTATAATGAATTAATAAAGTTCTTTTAAAGTTCTTTCTTCTTCACTATAAGAGGTGCAATTTTTGTGATTCTATTATTTAATCAAGCAATTACAGTCCAGCAAAATGTACGTACAAAAACAGCAGTATAAATCCGATCGCGCATCCGATTAGGATTCTGGAACGGACTTTATCCATACGGGCGTTCTCTTTTTGCCGATGTTCCAGACGCATTTTTTCAAGCTCGACGGATGCCTGCGCTTTGGCGATTTCGGCCTCATTGACATAGCGGTTCGTAATCTCTTTTCGTTCAATGCCGTCATCCAAAAGAATTTTGGTCCCGCAATAGGAACAGAAAATCTGTTTGCGTCCATCGCTGACGTCAAGCGCAGCACCGCATTCCGGGCATTTGACTTCGTAAGCTTTCATTTTGATTCGTTCTGCCTCCTTTCTTTAAGCTCAATTTTAACATAGCTTTTTCATATCTGCAATACAATTGACAAAATAAAAGAGAAACTGCTCGTAATTTGAACAGTTTCTCAATGGGGTTTCATGTCGTAGATTCTTCGCGTCCCCGTGCCGCCCGGATAATGGCAATCACGATCAGTGAAACCGTAGTGCTGATCAGGTGGGTCAGAACAGCCCGAACAACGGACCGCCCGATCACCTGGGGCATCGGCTTCAGATAATGATCATACGTGCTTTTTCCAATAATAGCAAGAGTATTTTTCATGATAGAATCCTCCTTAATAATATTATTCCCATTATATGAAATGCAGTTTTTGTGATTCATTTAATATGGGAATAACAGAAGCAGACTGTAATAGCCTGCTTCCATTTTTCTTTACTTGAGAAGCCCCATGTCTGCGAGTACTTCGCCGCGGGGTTCGCCGTTCTTCACTCGGTGTTCAATCTCCAGAAGTTCTCTGCTGGTGAGCTCTCTGCGGAGCTTCCACCAGTGCCCCTCTACGGGATCCCACATCTCGGTCTTCCGGTGCTTATCATCGGCTCGTCTTGCGCGTCTCTTGCTGGCCATCTTTACAACTTCGACGACCGCAGGGACCGCAACAGATCCAACCGCGATAACAGTCTCCTTATTTTCCTTAATGATCTCCCATTTTTCAGAACACCAGGCTTTCGCATCCGCCCAGGTCTCCTTCAGAGTTTTCTTTCTGGGATTTCCATTCTCGTCCACATAAACAACGTTACCCATTTTTAAAGTCTCCTTTCAGATATAAATATTTGGTTTCCCATTAAATGCATTGCAGTTTTTGTGAAAAAAAATAATAGTTGCAAAAAGAAAACAAGTTGGAATAGCTTGCACCAACATTTCTCAGATTCTCAACGAACCCGCGCTGCACCGCCGTTTTATTGTTTAGCCCAGTTTCCTGTCATGGGCAGCAGGCACTATTAGTATACAGTTCACCATATTGAGCAAAAACTCAACTTAGGTTTATGTACCTTCTGTTCTCTCTATTATATAAATTGTAAAATTAGTGAAAAAAATATCAATTGTTATTTTTGTCGCCCCCGACCGCCGCCAATTCCTATCTTTTCAGTTTAGTTACCTAAAAATGCGGTGGGCTTCACGGTGATAGTTACCGCGGAAAGAACGCCATCGTGCATGTACATTTGCGCGCTTTCGTCCCCTTTCCCACTATACGCATTGCAGATTCTGTGAAAAAAAGAGGATCTGTTAAGATCCCCTATGCTTGGAATAGGTTTCTACAGAGAGAGACCTTCGAGATCCAGTCTCAAATCAGCAAGATGAACCATCGCCGTGGTACAGACTGTATGAAGCCAATAGTCTTCATCATTCTTATTTGTCGGCGCCGGTTTATCATCAGGCCAAACCTGTCTCAAATAGCTCTCAATGCCATCTAATTCCGTCATAGCTTTCTCCATCAGTTCTTCTCTTTTTTCTTTCGACATTTCATATTCCTCCGATCATGATATTGAGGTTTTCCCTCTATTATACAACCTGTGAATCTTGTGAAAAAGAAAGCTACTGTAGAAGCCGCCTTCTTCGAGGAGTAGAGGGATCAATTATCGTTATTCTTTTCTTTCCTATACTCGCGGAGTCCAAACTGTATGGTATCAATAAGTATTGCCAGGCCAACTCCGCAGCACCCAACGCTGAGCATCGTGCGCCACTCGGATCCGTACCACCATTGGACATACTCGGAATAGGAAAATCCGAAATGACTCCAAATTTTGTCATACCATTCGGATAATCCAAATCCGTAATAAATTCCAAGAAATACGGCTTCGATCGCAATGATCGCAGCAGTAATCTGCAGTTTTTCCTTTACGTTCTTCATGATGTTTTCCATTGTATTATCTCCTTTTTCTAGTAAGTTTTTAGATCTTATTTTGATCCATTCTCCTCACTATAAAAGTTGTAATATTTGTGATTCAAAAAAAAAATACTAGTTGTAAAAAAAAAAGAAAAGTGGTCGATAATGATCTGCGCCTTAATTATTTTAAACAAGCTCAGCGTTTTATTCTTCCTCCGTTTCCGGTCCTCTGTTGCTATGTTACCTACAAGTATCGTGCACAATACACCCGATCCCTCAGCACAGTTTTACCTTACTGTGTGTAGGCCTTCCTTTTCTTTGATCTTAAATAGGCTCCTTTCAACCTATATATTATCTCTCTTTTCTTAGAGGATTCAGGATTCGAACCTGTATCTCTGATAACGTTCGTACACGTTAGATCAGCGTGTTACCAATTACACCACTCTCTCCACTATATGAATTGCAGATTTTGTGAAAAAGAAAGCCCGTGTAAATATCACGAGCTTTTGTAGATATATTCTGGTGGCTTTACTCCATATTTTGCGTATACAAGTTCCAAAAGAGATGTCATATCATCCTGCGTATAGCCTTGTGCTTTTATACCGATTGCTGAAAGCCTGATCAGCATATCAGGTGCTTTCGCCGCCATATCATTCATCCACTCACAAAACTCATCTGCCAGGGCATTCATTTTGGTTTTTGTGATTGCCATATTTAAAACCTCCTTTTTATTTCTATTATAAAGAATGTAAAAATTGCGAAAAAAGAAAGCGACTGTAAAAGCCGCCTTCTTTAATCCGTAAGTGGATTACGCTTTCTTCAGGAAAAACTCCACCGTGGTTCCATTGTTGAGTTCTGCCGAGAAATTGTACTCAGGCCCGAGAAAGAACCGTTTAATCGGCGTCATAAGCGGCCGGTTCTTCTTCCAGCGATCATTAATACGATCGATATACGGCTGAGTGAGGGCCCGAATATAAGTAACGTACTCGCCGTTCATGTCGTCCCCATCATCGGGACCGTCATAATTGGCATTCCATTTCTCATAATTCGGATTCACTGCATCGCAGTACTCGTTGTATACTCGCATGAAATCTCTTTCGGTCGCTGACTTGAACAGCGGATTCGGTTCCTTTCCATTGTACCTGAATTCAACATAATAGGTATCGCTCATTTTTGTTACCTCCTTAAAAATATAGTTTTTCCATTAAATGCAGTGTAAATTTTGTGATTTTAATAAAAAAGAGACCCGTTGCAGGTCTCTAAAGCGTTTGCCAAATCGAATTATGCAGTTTTATTATCTGAATTCTTTCCGGCGCCGATGAACGCGTCATATAATCTGTCCCCAATATTTAGTTTATCGGCAAGTTCCTTCACCAGCTCAGTTGTAAAGATCCCCGCTCCAAACAAACGGATCAACAGATTCTGCATCCAGAACGGCAGTTTGTAAAAACGGTTCGAATTCAGAAGCTTTTCAAATGCTTTCATTTTGATTTTCCTTTCGATTGATGTAAGCTTTACGCTCCATTATACAAACTGCAAAAATGGCGAAAAAGAAAATAGTTGTAAAAGAAGAGAGCCGCTGTCAGCAGCGCTCCTTCCTGAAGAATCCAAGCATGTATACGATTGTCACTATGATGGCAATGCAAATCATGCTGTATCCCATTTCGCCGATAATATCTACAATCACCGGGCGGTACATTTCTGCATAGTGTCCGATAACGCCCTGGATCATGATAATTACCATTTTAATAAATCCATTATTCAACATTTCTTTTTCCTCCATATAGTAAAGTTTAATTTGCTTATTATCTCCACTATAGGAGCTGTATTTTCTGTGATCACAAATAAAAAAGGAAGACTCTGCAGAAATCTTCCTTATGCGACTCATTCTTCGTAATAGTCGTAGTCATCGTCATATTCTGCAGAATCCTCCGGAAAGGCAATAGCCCATCCAATAAAGCCCTCCCGCGGTCGACTTCACGAGAGAGCTTTAACTACATATATTCTGGAGTTGCATCGCAGCCGCCGAATCCAGATTTCATTTTGCATCACCTCGCTTTCCAAGAGAGCGAATCTCATCGAATGCTTTTTCGAGCTCGGCATCGAATTCTTCTGCTGGCACTTCTGTATATTCTTGTTTAATACATTCGACTGGATCTTCCGCATGAGAAGCACGTGTAAATACATCACGAATAATCAGTCTTCCAACATCCGCTCGAATAGTCGGATCGTTGCAGCAGAATAGAATCGGAAGTCGGTACTCGTTGAATGCGGTGTACGATTTATTATATTGGACAAGCGGAATGTCTACAATTCGAAAATAATTATTGTCTTTGTCTTTAAATGACATCCCAACCAATTTGTCGAGTTTATACTGTAGTTCTTTGATACGGTTTCCGCGTAACTTCTCATATTCAATTTTAAGATCTGTAATTTGATTGCTAATTTCTTCCATTTTGATTTCCGTGTCGCTCATTATTTATTCTCCTTTTACTTTCATACTTTAAATCGTCCGAGTAAATGCACACAAAATATCCCGTGTGCATTTTCGTGTTAGGCAGTTTCATTAGTAGTCTCCTTAGTTACTCGAATCTCTGGTTTAAAATCAGGACAGTAAGCAGCAAGAACTTTCAGAATAAAAGATCTATAGCCGCTTAATGTTTTCTTGCTCAGACCTTTCTCTATCTCATTATCGAAAGCCTGTTGAATATGCTCTTCAGTAAGTTTATCGAGCCAAATAAGCCAAAGATCGTTGAAATGATGTTCGATAATATTCTCGTATCCTTTAATTGTCGAAGGCTTGAGTTCCCCTCGTTTAGAGTCAATATACTTTTCGGCCGCTTCCATAAAGCAAAAGCGCTCCGGTTCTTCCATTAGCTCGATCTCCCACTTTTTCAGGCTTTGCTTCTTCGCACAAAAATCATATACATCGGTGTATGACAGATTATACGCTTCACGATACATATAGGCGTTTCGATAGGTTTTCTTTTTAATCGTGATCGTAACGGTGCAATTGAAAATATCAAAGCTGTAGGTTTTCATTTTTACAGTTCCTTCCTTATTATAATATAGCATTTTAAGTCAGTATCGTCAGTTTCGCCGTACCGTCTATTCCAATTTTCAATGTCGTCTTCGTCAACTACCACATTTAGACCTAAGTTTGCTAACGGGCACCATTTTTCGTGCTCTCCGGAATACAAAAAATCATCATCATCTTTACTGTATTCGCAGCCGCAAAACGGGCAAGGCTTTATTACATTCATACCGTACCTCACTCTGAATATCTCCACCAGGTATAAGCCCGGGCGGATCGGGTCATTGACGAGATAGATTCCACGCTGTTTGTAGATCTTTTGTTCCAGTTTTCAATGTCATATCCAGGGAACATAAGACTCGATGCACCTATTTCATGCTCTCCAGAATACCAAAAATCGTCTTCGTCTTTACTGTACCAACAGCCGCAAAACGGGCAAGGCTTTATTACATTCATACCGTACCTCACTCTGAATATCTCCACCAAGTATAAGCAGGAGCATTCGGATCGTTGGCGAGATAGATTCCATGCTGAGTGTAAATTGTGTAGACATAATCTGTTCCAACCGGCTCTGGCAGACCTTGTATTTCGCGATCATTCTTCAGTCGCTCAGATTTCATTGCAAGATTGAAGTAATAGTCCTGCACAGGATTCGTGTCATATGATGCGATGAACTGCCCTTCTTTAAATACAATCTCGTCAATCGTCATGCCCAGATACATTTTATTCTTAAGCCGATTATCAACGCACTGATACAATGTCATGAAATCAGCGTCAGAGTAATTGTACTTTTCGATAAAGTTACGGCTTCCATATCCAAGTTTTGCCTTCACCTGTGCGTTGGATTTCATCAGATTTTCGAGAGATTGTTCCGCCGCCAAACGATCTGCTTCTTGCTGCGCGACATAAGCCTGATGCTCTGCGTCTTTCTGCTCGGCGACCGCTTCAGCATATGCAACTGCAGTCTTTTCAGTATGGATGTTGATTCCCCAAATGCCAAACGATGCAAATAAGGCAACAATCAAAATTACAATCAGCCAGTTGTACATAATCGGAAACCACGGATACTTCTTTCCAAGCTCTCGCGTCTCTTTGGCCTGACTGTCGAGAACACTCTTCCAAGTCTTCCAATCGGTTACATACTCATAGAATTTCTTCCATTTTGATTCTTTCGCGATGCTGATTTCGTTATGTTTCGGCCGATAAATTCTAATCACTTCGTCCATGATTACAGTTCTCCTTTTTCAAGCTTTTTAAATAGTTCGTCGATTCTCTGGTGCTCTCTTTGTCTGGCCCTCTTCTGAGCCTGTTTATAGTATTTCTTCTGCTTCGGCGTTGATTTCGGCAGCTTCTTCCAATCATTTTCGATAATTTTCTTTGCTTTGTCATGATCCGAGATATACTGCATGATTCGTCCAATGTTCGTTGTTTCCTTAACGTCCGACTGCCTGTGAAACTCCCTGCGCATCAGAATTTTATCGGGAAGCTCTGTGTCAAAATGTCCTCGATTCAGATGCCAGAGCTTATAGGTTTCAACCGGTCCTCGAACAATCACCTTCCAAAAGCCATATGACGTTCGAAAACAAATCCCGCGATCAACCCGGTCATACGAGATCCGCAGCCCCTCCTTGCTTCTGCTGCAATACGCCGGATCATCACGCAGCTTCAGATACAACCCATGAATCCCGCCGCAGTATGAACACGCATGGTATCCTCGCTCTTTTGCATTTTCCTCAGAAATATAGCGACGATATTTTTTGGCCATGCGTTTTGCATAAGGGCAGTCTTCTTCATGATAGATCATGTCTTTCGACTTTTTACTGATAACCACATTGAATTCACCTCTTCCATTTTGATTTCGAAAAATACCAACCGGGGAAATTTTTGGAAAAAGAAAGAGAGCCGCTGTGCATGTGCTATTAACAGCGACCCTCCGTCTCCTTTCAACTTACTTTATGTCTATGTACCCGCCTCCTCCTGATAAAATATAGTTGTTTGCGCCAATCACTCCTTTCGCCAGTGAATCAATAAATTCACCATGATTCTCAATCAATTGCCTCAAACCAACAATTATTTTCTTCATTTCAAAAGCCTTCTTTCCACAAAATTTGTTGCTCTTCTATTAAGACAATTGCAAATTTTGCGAATACAAAAAAAAATAACGGGCGTCGAACCCGCATCTCCGTTTCCGGTGTGCTACCCAATTGCACCATATCTCTCTATTATAATAATTGTAAATTTTGCGATTATCTCGATCAGGCGAAAAAATAAGGGCTGTAAATCATACGATCTGCAGCCCTTGTAAATTAAATATTACGCTTCATGTTTTCCTTCGTAAACTTCTACTTTGACCTTTGCGGTCTTCGCATTCAGAAGATCCTCGGCATTAACTTCATCAAAGTTAAAGTTTGCAGTCTCATTTTCAGTATCAATCGCAAGTGTGCCAAGAACATCCCTGCTCTGCGCATAGTACTTATCCGAACTGAGCTTCAGAAGAGCACCCAGGAATGCATCAACCGCGGCAATCGTCCCGACGACTGCTTCTGCATAAGGAAGCTTCCACAGCGGAGCAAGAGCCGCATACAGAGCGCCAAGAGCCGGCAGAACAATCTGCGCAATGTACTTCAGAATATCATAGGTTTTATTTTTCATTTCCTTCTTCTCCTTCTTTTAAGAAACTGTTTTCGTGTCTACACTTTTCATAGAGCCGCCTAATTTCTTTGATTGCGGTTTCAATAACGCCATTTTTCGTGTCCGTTTTCTCGATATAGGCTTCATAATCGTCGCATTGCTTGATAACAAAATCGAACTGCTCCATGGTGTGCTTACGTCCATTCATACATGCGTTTGCGAATTCGAGAATATCACGTCTTGTGTCCTGCAATGATTTTATTTCAGACTCTTCGATATGATCGGTAAGATCACTCTGGACCTTACCGACCTCTGTCTTAAGATTATCAACTTTTTCATCAAGGGCTTTGATTTCTTCCCGAACAACCTTGAGATTATTATCGATTTGTTTGTTGAATCTTGAGCCAATCCATTTAAACAGGGCGGTCCATGGATTCCACTTAATTTCCGGCCGCCACTCGATAAACAATGACGACAGGAATACCAATCCGGTCCAGAAAGCTTTCTGACTGATGCCGATTGATTCCAGAATTTCCCAAAAGTCCATAGGAAATTACCTCCGGGAGCTTAAAAATATAAAATTACGGCAGAATACACTTATACTTAAATGCGGCAATGTAAACTTCCGTTGCATCACTTGTAGCGCAGCACACGCATAAAATATCAGTCGCCAACCTTGGATAAACGCCGACCCCATCACAGGTAAAGCAGGTATTGAAACGCTTTGCCCGCAGAACTCGATTACAAACATATTGTTCCGTCTTATCTTGCAACACAAGAAAACCGATCATATCCGGTGTAACACTTCCGATTTTCCATTGGCCATTTCCAGCTTGGCTGTAGGCATGATCCTCAATGATTCTTCCGCAGCCCCAAGGTCTGATCGATGCACTGTTTTCTTTATCCACGATTTCCTGCGTCTTTTCCGGGCCAGAGCCTTTATACAGCGGAATTACAATGTCAAGATCCGGAATCTGCCAAACGCCATATGCGCCATCCGGAATCTTGCATTTCTTTGGAATAACAAATTCGGATGCTCTCATGGCGTATCACCGGCTTCAATCATTGCCCGCAGCTGATCGAATTTTCCATCAATATACGACTTAATATCAACTGCGTATTCGACAGTTATCCTTCCGGCATCGCACTGAAACTCATTGTAATTCAGGCCGGTCCGCATTACACTTGCAGGGAGCTGGAACGATACAGATTCGGCAATTTCATACACAACCTCAACGCGGGTACTGTCTTCGAGAACCCGGTACAGTTCTTCAGAAATTCTGAGAATGGGAATATTATCAACCAGACTCAAATATACTACCGCGAGATAGTCGCCATATGTAGTGTCAGTATCCGGATTCGCAATTACAGCGATGTTGCAGACCTGAGAACTTCTGGCCAGTGCTGAATCCGTTCCAGAAGAAGGGACCGGCATAGAACTGAATCGAACCTCACGATAGGAATGGCCAGTTCCTGAGACATTTGTACTTCCGAAATCCGCCTTTACTGCTGAAATCTTGGCATAGGAAGATTCTGAAATACCGGTGATCACGTCAACTGATCCACCATACAATGGAGCATTTTCACCGTATTTGCCATATACACCGAGATCGACTGTGTTAACCCATGGATCTGTACCCGCAAAACCGGTAAGAAACAGCTCTTTAAAGCCAGAAATATCACATCGATTCTCATATGGAAGGAAGCTGAGATCGCCCTCCCCAACCGGAATCAGCATTGGCTGAAGCGCCTGATTTCTTAATATCAGTCCATTCGAAATACGACAGATAAGCCTCAGGCCATCGCCGTGGTCTTCGAGCGCATCCCCATTTTCCAGTTCCTGAATCGCGTCAGTACTCGAGGCAGTCGCAACTCTCCAGCTGATCCCAGTCACCGTATTCACGCAGAATATCATGCCCGCAAGTGCTGTCGTATCAAGCGAGTCATTTACAACGTAATAGCAAATACTGTCAGATGTGCCATTTACCGAGATTTCTCCGTTAGCAGGCACACGAATTGTAAGACCGGACGCAATTGTATCTGTGCCGGTGATCTTCAGTTGGTTCTTCTTCACCCCACCGGGCCATGGCGTTTCGTATCCATGCAGATCCGGTTCCGGTAGAATATCAACCCTCAGCGATCGAATCGGTGCGCCATCTGCTCCGTCCTGAACTTCTACGACATCGCCACTTGCGGTGCTGTAAAACAGACTGATTTTTGTAGACAGAGCGTTCTTTGCCTCGCCCATGTAATACTGTGCGTTATTATGAAAAGTTGGATCGTTAATGCCAACAAGAACGCCATTTCTCTTACCGACAGCCCAGGCCTCAGCATCCGCTTTTGAAATATCAGCAGCTTCTCGGTCATCTCGAATAGACTCGGCATAGTACTTCGAGTTATTCTCAAATGTCTCATCGCCTTCTTCAACCGCGACCCCGCCCCTTGTTCCGAGAGCATAAGCTTCGGCATCGGAAACAAACTCGTCGATCTTGTAAGACCGCTGAATGTTCTTCGCAAACTGGGTGATCAGATCATAGTTGGCGAGCAGAATTCCTTCGTCGGGTTCGATGCCCTCGACAACTGGCAGCGAATGAATTCTGGTGTTGTATTTCTTTAAAATATAACCTTCGGTATCGGTCAAAACAGCCTGCACAATAAACTGGACATTGCCGCTGTATAGACAGGCATGCCGTCCGACTTCCCATGTGAACCGAAGCTCGCCGTCGACAACATTAACTTCCGGAGCAACATAAATATCACTCTCGCCCCTGGCATTCAGGTAAACAACACGAATGGAAAACGTACTGAGATCGGATCCTTCATAATACTGAGGCCCCTTAAAATCCAGGTAGTTGATTCGTTCATCGCTCGTAACGCCGAGGAGTTTCTTGTTGGCCGGAATATCAATCGTTCTGAAATCGTGATCGATAATCAGCCACGACTTCTCGGAATTCGAATCGCCGACAACCGACGCTGCCTGAAACAAGTTATTTAGATCCGGCATTCTCAAATCCCTCCGATCTGAACAACCTTATTGGCCGTCGTTGTCAATATGGACACTCCGTTTTTACCGATAACGGAAACAGAGAAATTCTTGTACTTCAGAACAGACTCAGGGATCATCGCCTGACCGGATCTGATCGGTACAAATTCAGTACCGTCTTTCGTTTCAAATTTGGCAAGGCAGTTGTATCCTGTCCATGCCGAATCCATGTCAAATGCGGCAACATAATAGTTCGAAGTTCCCGCCACCATCTTCGAAAAAGGAGAGCTCGGGTCCTTCTTAATCATTTGCCCTTTTACAATAAATCGCAATTCCTGCATGCAGCTGCCTCCCAAATTGAAAAAATTAAATCGGTCCATTACAGCGAAACCATGAAATGATCACCGTTACGGCAATAGCCCATAAGAAAAGCCACTTCATACTCGAAGCAACTCCTTCCAGGTACTCGGATCGATTTCACCATCAGGATCCAGACACTTTGCCTTCTGGAAATGCCGAATCTTCTCGTCCATTTCTTTTCCGAAAATCCCAGTCACGACGATTGTATAGCCCCAGCACTGCAAAGCCGCCTGAGCGAGTTTAACATCGGGACCATCGTCTTCCATTTTGATTGTTCGAACCTGAATATTCTTTCGTGGAATTGATGTATCCGGTTCAGCAGGTTCCGGTGTCACGGTTGATGCTTCTTCTTTCGGGAGCTCCGTTGATTCAGATTTCCCAAGAATCTCATTCAGAACTTTTCTTGTGTCGTCCCCGACTTCTCCATCAATAGGATCAAGTTTATGCTCGCGCTGAAATTTCATAACGGCTTTTTTCGTATTATCACCGTAATCTCCGTCAGCTTTGTCAGGTCCGACATCATAGCCCATTCGAATGAGATCTTCCTGAAGTTTCTTTACGTCGTCACCTCTGCAGCCGAGTTTCAGAATTCGCTCAGAACTCTCAGATGGATCAAAGGAAATATCACTCGGACTGGTATCCACTGCGAGCTCCCATCTGGGTCTTCCGTATCCAGCAATTGTAGAACTTCCGACCGCGTAAGACCGTCTTCCGACTGAATCGGACGTATTTCCCTCGATCGTGGTTACAACTCCGCCGGATACGGATTCGACAAGTCCGGTATGACTATATTCGCCCGAAGCATAACTGAAGAAAATCTGATCACCTGGCTCCGGAGTTCCAGTAATCCAGCAACCATATTGCTTGTAGTACTGGACGGAAAACTTGCATCCGGCGCCAGCGCTGTTCAGCGGCTGACAGAGCATCTGTCGCCCAAGTTCTGCACCAAAGCATTTCACGAACAACCAATCGTAAAACACGTCGCACCACATGTAGCCGTTCTTGGCTGTGTTATAAAAGTTTCTGAGACTATCCAGATCTCTGGCATATTTCGTCCAGTTTCCGCTTCCTGCATTTGCGTCTTTATCATCGAGCTGAGAATTGGATGCTTTTTCATGATAACCGACTTCAGACCTCGCCAGATTCAGGACGAGATCAATTGCTTCCTGTTTTGTCATACTGCTCGTCCCTTCGATATCAAGATTTTTAAATCGGTCATAAAAGTCTTTCGCCGATTTATAACGGATCGATTTCTGCCTGTCCTTACCATCTGGGTTCTCCCATTTGTCCAGAAGCTGCCAGCTGCACTCGGCCAGATCATGGCTGCTTGTAACCAGGCGCCACTGAACCGGAAAATCGTGCTGCATTTCCCAGATAAGGAAATCAATCTGCGTCTCGGAATCTCCGATGGACTTCCCTCTCGCTCTGTGGAAATCATACATTTTCCCTTTTCGATCCGGAAAAGTCCACTGCGCATAGCCATAGCCGACGCCGTCATACATAAACTGCTGTTTTGTGATGATTCCGTTGTCAACCTGCCTCGTATAAATGGCATCGACAATCTTTTTGGAATCTTCCGCATTATTTGAAATAAAGACGCCTTCATGCTGAATCTGACCAAGAACAGCACAGGCTCCTTCAACTGTCATTCCGGCTTTCCGAAATCGCCGGTACATATATTCCTGGATGGTCATAAGCATCACCTCCAGAGTTCTATTTTGAATTACAAAAACTGCGGTTGTAAAACAGGAAACTGAGCCGCAGACAGTTTAATATGTTCCTTCAGACTAAGAACAAACAAAAGTAATTAAGCAGGATCCCATCCGTACACGCCGGGTTCCCAAACATTATTGTCGATGCTGCAAACCCAGGTACTGCCGTTATGGGTTACCTTGTCGCCCTTCATGTACGGATTCGTGCTGTCGGGCTGCTTCCATTCAGGAATCACATCGGGATCGGGGATCAGCACTTCGGCGAACAGACTCGGTGCTACGCCGGGTTCCCAGCCTTCCTGAGAAGTATGATCCTGAAGCACTTTCCAAACAATACCGCCATACTGAATCTTCTTGCCGGTCTTGTAGGCGATACCGGCTTTCCATTCGGGCAGAAGCTGAGGGGTCTCCAGAACAACGGAGTCGTCTTCCTTGCTCATGGCCTCTTCAATAATTGCCCGAAGTTCCATGGCTCTTGCAAGCTTCATTCGGTTTCTCCTCCTAAAATGACGTTGAGAGCCTCCTCAGATGACATGAGAAGGTCCCCATCGCTCTCATCGTAATTCTGCCGGGTATTTTCTCCGGAAATAATCGAGAGTGCTTCATCGGGCGCAATCTCGATTTCCTCCTCGGTCTCTTCGTAAGTCCGATGAGTCCAATCCGGATCGATGGCCTCATAATACACTTCGCCCTCTGGATTCTTAATGTAGAGCCCTTTGTCCGAATAGGCCCGAACCAGTCCCGGACGATAAGTTTCATAAACTACTGCCATTTTGAATTTCTCCTCTTAATCGGTACAGAAGCCGAAAGTAAATCCTCGTGACAGATGCGAAGCGTTTCCACCTTCATTTCCGCCACTATACACACATCCAAACTGTCTAGTATTTGAATTCCGAGAGGATCTTAGCCACCAGCTCTGTCCACTTCCAGATCTATTCAGTTTAACTCTTGATGCGTCATCACTGAACACCCCAGAATATATAACTCCGCTGGATTCTATATAGCTGGTATTTGTTAAACCAACTTCTCTATAAGATGGAACCCATAGCATGTCATCGCAGGTTAATGTTGTATCTTCTGGATCTTTTGTACGATAGGTTTTCTTAACAGATACAATATGGTTTCTAATTTCAGCAGGTATTAGCGGTAATATTTCATCATGCAAATATGTTCTCATATTGCATTCTCCCCAACCGCCTGATATATTACTATTATTCATAACATGGTCGCCATAGAGACCTTTACCAATCCATGACATTTTAGCTTTGCCAGAGCCATCAGATTTTTCATCGGCATTAATACCAACAAGCTGAACTTCAAATGTTGTTCCGTCGGTCAGCGCAATATTTTTCGTGTCTCCAACAGTATAATTTTTATAAGTATCTCCACTGAGAACTGTTTCCCAAGAATCGTTTTCAAGAGCATAGCCATCTTGATACTCAGTCAAAGTACGGGCAAGGAATTTCACAGTATAGGATCTGTTGTCCTTAAATACAGCAACGAATGTCGTATTCTGTATAATTGGTCCTAATGGAGGATTCCAGCCATAGAAAGTATAATCAGGAGGCGATCCTTTGGTCGTGGTCGGGGTCGGTCCTGTGTAACTTGGCGTTGTGCCATAAGTAACGTTGGTTGCAGTCTGCAGTGTACCACCGCCGTCAGAGGAATCCTTGACGAAGGTCGCTGTGACAGTATTTGGGACTTCCTGGAATTGAGCAGTGTAGACTGCATCCTCATAAATAACTGCGGGGCTCGGGCTCCAGCCAGTGAAGTTATAGCGATACTGAGTAGATGACGGCTTCGTCGGATTGGTTCCGCTGTAGACGGGCTTCGTTCCGGCCTGAACTTCTTCCATTTTGATTACGCTGGAGTCATAGTTTAGCCACTGGACCTGAACCATAATCGGGACTTCTGTAAATGTCGCGGTATACGTGGCATCTCCCGTGACCGACACAACTGAAGGAGTCCACCCGGAGAATTCGTAGCGAACAGTCTGAGTCGCGGGCTTTGTCGGAGTCGGACCTGAATAAGCTGGAATTCCACCTTCTGCCGCTTTGGTATCTATATAAAGATCAGAGCTGTCCCAGTTTTTCCACGTCACCGTGTACTTCGGAATTACTTTGTCTTCGTCGAGGTATAGTAGAAAGTTTCGTCGATTATCAAGCAATGACAATCTCATCGGATCATCACTCCTTTAACTCGCGCCATTTACTCCAGGTTTGTGTCTTTTCATTGAAGAAATACCAGTCTCCGGTATCTGTATCAATCAGATTGCTGCCGTTTGCGATATTCTTAGTAGGCTTTTCATCTGATGTATTGCAGTAACCTTCAAGGTATTCGATGTAGGTCGTCTTATTGCCGTCTTTAATCTCGCCGACAGTCTGACGTTTGGTATAACGAATCATGGAGATAGTACCCCTTTCGTTTCAAATAAAAAGTGGGACCCGTGGAGAATGAGTGAGAAACCACGAGTCCCTTATTCAATTAACCGGCGGTTGTAAAATAATAACTGACCCGCCGAGCAGTTTCGTTATGAAATAGATTAATCGGTACAGAAGCCGAAGACAACCCCGTACGCGCTAATCGCGCTGCCGTAGTCCGTACTGCCATTGTAGTACACGCAACTGAAAATAGACGAACTATAAGCAGACCGAAGCCACCAGCGGTTCGCCGAACCCGAAGTCAGGTATTTAATTCGAGCCGCATTAGAATCAAAGAGTCCTGAGTATACAACTCCATCCGATTCAATATATGCTGTGGCTGTAAACCCAACTTCCTTATAAGACGGAAGCCAGATCAGATCATCAGACCATAAAGTTTCATCATTCGGTGATTTGGATCGATAAGACTTCTTTACGGACACAATGTGCGATTTAATCTCAGTTGGGATCTTGGATAAAATATCACTGATGAGCCAACTTCTCATTTCGGAACCAGCCCATCCGCCTGAAGTAGTACCAGTTGCATTCATACGATGTGTCATAGGAATTCCATGACAGATCCAGGTCATTTTAGCTGTACCGCTGTTATCTGATTTAACGTCAGTATCAAGGGCGGCTAAATCCATTTTGATTTTAGTTCCATCCGTTAATTCCATGGTTTTAGTGTCTTTGACGGTGTAAGCGGTGGCATAATCCGGATTGGTAAGGATTGTGGACCAGACGTCAGAGATACTGTCAAAATTTGCTTTCGGGTACTCACCAAGAGGATAAATATTATTCGCATAAGTCGACCAATTCGTGCCGCTCTTGTAGGAATCAAGCAAACTAGGCTGAACATAAATACCGCCATCACCTAAAGCAATTGGACTTCCGGTCAAAGCCGATGTTGCCGCAAGGCTGCTTCTCGTAAGACTTCGAACAATAAGGTGCTTCATCGCCGAGCATCCATTAAATGCGTTTGCCGCAATACTAACCGCCGCTTCCGAAGTCAAGTCCGCAACTTCCAGTTTCTTGGCATTCTGAAAAGCATTCGCTTCAATCGTAGGCGCGCTTACTACGGCTCTCTCAAGATTCGGGTGATTATAGAACGCGTAGGTTCCAACTTTCGATATGCTCATAAGGTTCGTTTCACCCCTCGTATTCTTTCATAGTCCGCGCCAGGAACTGGATGACAATGTTCCGATTATCCTGGAATTTCGCGGTATAGGTTGTATTTGCGGAAATAGGTCCAAGTACAGGCTCCCAGCCGATGAACTCGAACTCCGTACTGTCGCCCTGGGTCGTGGTCGGTGTGGATCCGCCATAGACAGGAGTCGTATTCTCCTGGAAGCGTCCGCTCCACAGAGTTCCGCCGCCATCATCGGCAGACCGCACAAAGGTCGCGGTATAATACGGAATGTACGTTGCAGTATAGACCGTATTTCCTGTAATCGGACCAACTTCCGGAGTCCATCCAGTTGAAGCTACGCCATCCTGAGTCGGAGTTGCTCCATTGTAAGTCGGGGTTGTGCCATACGGAACATCGGTATCGGTCTCAAGAACCGTACCATTGGCATTCTTCCATGTAACGGTGTACTTATTCACAATGCTGGTATACGCCGCATAGACACTCCGGTTTGCTGTCACGGCATTTCGTGCGCGGCTATCAGCACTTCCATTTTGAATCGTGCTCCAACCTGCAAACGTATAGGTGTACTGCGCGGTTGCGGCCCTTGCAGGCGCTCCGTTCCACGTGCCGTTTGCGCCATCGACAATCGTCTCAGTATGCAGAACCTGACTGCCATCGTAGTTATAATACGTAAGCAATGTCGTCGTATGATCAGCCGTCGGATTAATATACGGATACCTTGTCTTCAGCTCGGCAATCTCGTCGCCACTCAGCTGAGCGACATGCACTTCGCCGCTGATTACAGGTTTCGCAAGAGACGGATCCGAAGTTTTGTCATGATAAACCCACTCGCCGGTGGATGGATTTCTTTCTCTGGTAAAGCCTTCCATCGTATCCAGCAAATCATAGAAATCGTCGATCGCTGCCTTGTCGGTAAGAGCCAGATACAGACCCTGAATATTAACCTGCGAATGCGCCGGAATGCCTTCAAGAATGTCGACAAGCGGTACGACAGTTGTGTTAATATTCGAGAGCATCAGGCTCTGTATATTCGTGTAATCGGGCAGTACAAACTCATTCAGCTTTGCAAGATTTAGAAGCGTCAGAGTCGTGATTGTACTGGGCAGATGCAGTTTCTCAATAACGCAGCCATCCGCCAGCTCAACACCGGTTATAGCGGTGCCATCGAAATACGCCTCAACCAGTCTCGGTGAATTCTCAAGGTTTACAGGGATCGCAAGTCTCGGGCAATTCCTAACATCCAGATACTCCAGCAGCGGACTGTTCTGCACGTTAATAGTTGTGAGGTTTGCGTTGGAATAGCTCGTAGCTTCATCACCAATCTTCAGTCTCCGAAGCAGTGTCGCTTTTGAGAAATCGCATTCGTTCGGATAAAACACGCTCAGATCTGAAATATCGGTAACCAGATTCCCGGAATGAATCCAGGTCTCCATCTCCGTAACACCGGTCGGGACAATGTAAGGAAACGAAGCCTCTTCTCCAGCGTCCACTCGTATCATGGCCGGAGTCGTGCCACCGCCAAAGCTGACCGCGGCATACCCCGGAATTGCCATTTTGAATTTCAGAACACCAGCGTTAAACAAACGAAGGTTAATAATGTTTGCTGATGCGTTGCCTGTATCGTATTTACTGTCCAGATACCTGAAGCGGTTATAGATCCACCATTTGCGCTGCTCTTCCTTACTCCCCTGAAGCATCGTGAGATACCGGTCGGTCTTAATCAGTCTTCCGGTCTCCTCGTCCACTGTTACGGGATCAACCAGCGGCGTAATATACTTAACATAGGCGTCTTCATTGAAAATCGCTTCCGGCCAGTACGCCTGATGATCTTCAAAGCGCTTCTCAATAGCGTCATAAGTCCATGCGCCGGTCCTGAGATTCCGATACATCTGGGTTAGTTCGCCTCGAAAAGCATCACGGAGGTTATTCCATAAGACCGAGTCCTGCGCGTTGTACACAGGAGCATTCGATCCGCCGGAGTCGCTTCCGCTGATTACACTATCGACAGTATCCGTATCCTCCAGATAAGGAGAAAACATCAGAACGCCGGAGTTGTTGGTACCCGCCGCAGTATCCATATCATATGGCTCGAATACTGCTCTGCGGTCCATTTTACGGTCTAAATCCGCCATTTTGATTTCCTCCTTATCAGATTTCGCTGCCGTCAAAGCCGACGAACATATTCTTCGCACGGCTGTCGATCATCAGAAACAGCTCGGTGAACAGATAATAAAAGACCGCGCTGTCAATCTCCACATAATCGCTCAGTTCTGCCCTGAACCTGGAGAGTCGATACGCAGCCGTATCTTTTGTAAATGTAACAATCTTCCGTCCAGTGTTCACGCCTTCGATAATCTCATCCGCAACCGTAAAGCTGTTATCTGTCGCGCTGTACGGACTGATCGTGGCATCCGACGGAAGCGTGTAAGTGACCGATGCAGGAAGGTTTTCATTCGTCGCGGTATCCCGCCAGGTGGATTTCACCCAACTGAGGAACTCCTTAAGCTTTGAATAGTCACGCCATTCATCGCTCGGGAATCTTGCCTCAAAGTCGTCGTACCAGGTCGGATAACTTGTCTGTGTCAGAGCATCATAGGACATGGACACAAAGTCGTCATCTTGAAACTTCACGTTCGCCGAGTTGTTTCGCTCCCACTCCCAGCTTTCCATGTTGCCGGAATATCCATAAGGCGCCGGCGCACGTTTCGGCAGGTTGAAGTTGTACTTGCCGAGAAACGTCGTACTTCGATCACTCGGATTGTACCAGAAGACCACGACCGGATAGCCCTCGATGCCGTATCGAACCTTATCGTTTTCCCGCATCGCCGGGGTTCTGTACGGGCAAGTATCATTGTAGAACATCGTGAGCTCCGTATTGTTCGCGCCTTCACTCGAGGCCACATCAGCCTTCAGAACAAAACGGTTGAATGGGATTGAATCATCCCGAAGCTTATATTTCGGAACAACACCATTCTGCATGGTAAAACCGCCCTTGAACTGCAGATCGTAGTTCTTTCGATAGTAAATCGCTGAACTGGTGCCCTGAACATTGATCTGGCAGCCTTCGAATGTAAACGATCTTGCATTACTCGTTGGATCTACATAGGACCCAGAAATCGTCTTCTTGTCTCCCTTATACTGCGGAAGCTCTTTAGCATTCAGCACAAAATATGGAAGATTGGATGGCAGATTTGCGGCCACGATTTGAGATGCATCGTTATAGACCTGGTTGCGCTGGTATCTCTCAACCATCAGATCGCCAACCTGAGTATCTGCGATCCAGTTATCCAGCACCTGTCTCCGGTTAAGACTGTTGTCATAGACTCGAATGGCATAAATATCAATTCCGCAGTCATTCGATCCGATGCTGATGTTGACCGGATTTCGCTGACTGAATCGTTCGCCCGATGCATACTGGATTGCTCTGGACATAATTCCGTTGATATACATCAGAATCAGGCGGTTCTCGGTCTGTTTCTCGACAACAATCGTCAGCCTGACATGCTCATTGTCCTTATATAGCGTACTGAGGGAGCTCTGGGCGCCTCTGAATTCCACACTCTGGGGCGTAATTTTCAGACCGACGTTATCGGACATGCAGTTCAGAATCGTGGCGTTATAGTCGGCTACCTGCCGTGTCGCGAACTCTATCTCGATCGTCTTTCCGGTCGACTTGAAGTCAGACTCGAAGATTTGATAAGGAATCGTAATCCGTGCATCATCGGAAAGACGCATGACAACAATTCCATCGTCATCCGTCTGCCAGCCGTTCAGGGCCCAGTTGAAGTTCTGAAGCTGAGCAGTAATCGTCTCATGTGTTGCCGGATTCTCATAACGCCAGATATCACGGGTCTCCTCGTTGTTGGATCGCCCCTGTGTATTCAAATATAACACAAGGTCTTCCGTTTCAGCCTGCACGTTAACATTTACTTCATTGACGTGGAAGCTGATCACCTTCGGAGTCGTGCCTTCGCCTGCCGAAATCTTGAATACCACATCTCCGGCTTCAAGAGCACGGTAAGAATAGCTTGCTTCAGAACGGTCAACTTCCGGGGAAGAAACCAGCTCATCATTTACATACAGATAAACTCTTCGTTTATCGTTCTGCGGATCATAAACTCGGTAAGGAATTGTAACGGTCGAATACTGCTGCACCTGCGTAAGTCCGAACGAACTGGTGATGATAACAGTATTATTTCCCTCTTCAATCGAGATAAACTCAAAATATAACTCGTTGCTTCGTACCGGCTCGCCGTTGATTTCGCAGTCAAAGTAAACCCGGAGCGAATGGCCTCCATGAGCCTGCGCCGGGATCTGATACGTAACCTGATTATTCGTAACGGAAGTTTCCTGTGTTCCGATTTCTGTTCCATCCAATATAAAATGAACGGTCTTCGGGAGAGAACCAACCGGCGTATACGGGAAAGGAATCCTTCCGGTGTATGGAACGCTGGTATCGAATGACGAGGATAAAGAGATAGACGTTACCATAATCGAGAAGGCAAACGTCTTTTTGTTGGAATAAATATCAGTCAGGGTCAGGATGCAGGAGTTCAGACCGGCGCTGCAGTATTTCGCAAGATCGACTCGTACAATACCCTGATCTACCTGCAGGACTGCCGGAGCCGCGCCGTTCACCGCAATTGCGAGGCGTCCCGGCCCGGTCGGAATCTCATCCTCAATGGAACTCCAGGTAATCGACGCGATGCATTCGGAGTCTGAGGCAATCGTCTTGGAAATCCAGCCGCTGGAGTTTGTTGCTGTAAATTTGGCGTTGGTAGTGCTTCCACCGCCACCTCCGCCTCCTCCCCCACCGCCAGAGAACGGACCAAGGGGACCGACGACATCTTCACTGTTTGATGTCAAATATAAAAAGCCGTCTTCTGTGACATAAGCGCCGTCAACTTTTCGAATTGTGGCAAGTTCCAGATCCGTGACCCGAACCTTCAGATCCTGAACGTCATCGGACAGTGCAAAGATTCCCTGCGCATTGCGAAGGAACTCTTCCACAATATCCGTATTCGCTTCAATATCCTCGCGGATCGCATCGTTGGTTTCAAGACCCTGAACCACAGGGAGTGAGTGAATAGCCGTGTTGTATTCACGGAGAATATCACCGCTCTCGGAATCAAACAGCTTTGCGCAGACAATAAAACGCACATCGCCGACATAAAGACAGGCGTGCCGCTGAACAGTCCAGGAGAAGGTAATCTCATCCTCGCCGACTTCTTTGTCGATCACGAGGTAGACATCGCCTTCCCCTGCCGCATTCATATAATTTACTCGGAAATCAAAGTCGCTAAGATCAATGGTATTGCAGTACCGCGGGCAGCGAAAGTGAAGTATGTTGACATTTTCATCGCTGGTAACGCCCAACAGTTGCTTCTTTGACGGAATCGTGATCCGTCTGAAATCGTGGTCGATAGTCAGCCACTCAGTTGTATCTTCGCTGTTTTCGCCGACGACGGAGGCCGACTGAAATAGCTCATCCATTCTTTTCTTCCTCCTGCCCAGGGTTTAGTGTTAAAGCATGTCCTTAATCAGGTCATACGCATCGTTAGTAAGAATCTGCTTAGCCTTCAGAATATCTAGCAGAGCGACTATTGCCGATGGATTTGGTACGTCGAGATTCTCAAGCTTCTGCTTGTCCGTATCGGTAAAGTCATTGCTTGAAAGACCCTTTGAAGGATCATCGAGCCTTGCTACGACAGCTTTATCCGCGTTTGTGTAGTCATTGGTGGAAAGCGTTTTGCTGTCATCGTCCAGTCTTGTGACAACTGCTTTGTCGGCGTTGGTATAGTCGTTTGTGGAGAGGCCTTTTCCTTGAACTGCATCAACCAGACCGTAGTATGCACCGTTGTGGTCTCCGGTCATTGTCGTTCCGTTGATCGATGGAAATGCAGACTCTACCGCTGTATCGACCATCGTTTCAATATCACTCCGGACATTCTCAACCGCTGATGAAGCTGCATCAGTCGCAGCCGTTGAAGCGGCAGACGTGGTATTGTCGTAGATTGTCTGAATATCACTCTTCAGTGTTTCGATCTGAGACTTGATGGCTTGCATATCAGCAAGTTTGGACTCAACACTGCTGGCCGCCTCCAGAAGATCATCGGTTTTATCAATAACGTTGACCAGTTCCCGAATCTTAGAATCTGAAACAATCGTATCTTTGTCCAGAGCGGCACGTTCGACGTCAATAATAAAATTCGATGTTCTTATTTCTTTGTCATCATCATATATTACTATTTCAAATACATTTTCACCTGCGACAGCTGTTAATTGTTTATCGCCTGCAACAGTAACTGTTTTCCCACTGATACTGGCTGCCATCGAGTATCCGTTACCATCTTTTTTAGTTCCTGATATAGCCGCTGTAGCATTGCTTCCAATCGTTATTTCTCCAGAACTGGAAAATAAATTAAAAACAATTGTGAAGTCATTGTCATATTGGTTCAAATTAATACGTGTCGGATATCCTCCAGGCGTAACATCCAAGTAATCGGTTATGGTATACATAGAAAATGCCTCCGCGTTATTCCGGTTTAGCCTCAACAATCAATTCAGCATTTGAAGTTCTTAATTCTTTTCCTGTATAAGAATATTTTCCATTTATAGTATTAAATGATGAAATTTCGCGCAATATAACTTCAAACGGTATTTCACCAATCTGAGCTGTTAATTCGGCGGTCGGTTTGAATTTAGCAATATAAACGTATTCTCGTGGGTTATTTACGTTTTGCGTTTGACCTTTATTTTTACGGTAAAAAGGCCTTAATTCTCGTTCAAGCAGTGATCCATGAATGTTTAATTCAGAACCATCAGGAAGCGTTGCTCTTAATTCTGTATCATACAGAACGCTTTTACTAGAATTAACAAACGATGCTTCGCCACGCGATGAATAAATCATAAATTCCATAGAAAAATTTGTATCGTATTGATTAACTTGTATTCTGGGTGGAATTCCGTGTCTCCAAAGGTCAATCTTCCTAATAATTTTTACAACGCCGCTATTTGGTATCGTATAATTAAATGCTCCACTCGCAAGAATATTATTAGACGAATCGAGCAATTTAAAACGACACTTCACTGTTCCAAAAAGCGACATCATCAATGGGGTTGGAAAAACACTAAATGTACATCTGGAATAAGTTGTATCTTTCCTAAGTTCGAGTTGTCCATCAAATAAATGCTCGGTGGCATCTGGTAACATAAAATCAACTTCCGCATGATCTATTGAATCTTTAATATCAGTACTTAAGCCATAATGCGTCGAGAAATTCATTCCAAAACGATAATCTGTATTATTCAGCCTTATGTCTTCATACCCATAGTCATCAGATCGCGGAGCTTTTGCTGTACCGGTTCCGATTGCATAATCACACAATCCTTCTATTAATATAATCGTTCCGAGTGATATAGAAATTGCCACATCATTGTCCTTTCACGATCACGAGCCGCTATAGTTATAGTATGGCGAATCTTTCGGGTAAAAGCCTCTATGGTAGAAATTAGCGTATTGATCTCTAAGTTCGCTGACAAGATCTCCAGATCTGGCTTTTCCGACTTTTATTGAAGTGCATCGTTCATTTATAACGTCATAAGTGTATTCTGTTACTTTTGCCTGTACATCTATACCGAGCTCTGGATATTCGATATTAACGTAATCACATAAGCGAAGATCCAAGTCCGGATCAATATATTCAAGATCAATTTGGATGGTGTCAGTATGCTCAATCTGAGCATATTTCATCCATATATCACAGACTGCATTTACTTCGTCTTTATTAGGAACTCTAACGTTATCGTATGTACTTCCGCTAAAATATTGGCTTAAATCCAATGGAATAATATATTGGCGTTCGGCATTAGCGTCAAAGTAATGAACGTCGCCAACCGTGATGTGTTCATCTTTGTTCCCCAATGGCCAATTTCCTCTCCAATATGGAAATACACCGGTTGGATTTTCACCAATATCTTCCTGCATGCTGAGAGAAATCATGTTTTTGCTATACTTTATTGTTGGAGGATTTGCTTTATAGTTGTTATAGACACGCCACGTATATCCTATTTTAGCAAATGTTAAAGTATAATTATTTATCATGACTTCGGCATTTATTTTTCCAAGAATGCTTTCGCTTCCGTCAAATAGTAAAGCTCTTATGTTTTCCGGATCAAGTCTAGAATACTTAGAATAGCTATGAATTCCATCATCTTTCGTGTTAATCCAATCGCTACCATTGATTACAAACTTAAATGGAATTGCAATTGGTGCGTTATTCTTTATTCTGTCAAGCGCCACACTAACATATATTGTACCAAAAAAATACGATGGGATATCAAGCAAATCATATGTGATGTGCTGACATTTTACTAATACTTTTCCAGAAAGATCTTTTTCCAATCCATATATACGAAAAATTTGATTTTCATCATAGTGATTCGCTTTTGCATACACAATTCTTCGAAGCTTAAGCTTAGAAAATAGCCGACCTGTTTCCGGATATTCAAACTCCATTTCGTATTCTCCGGAGTTATTGAAATGCGCAATGCAATTTGAAGCTTCGACCAAATCGCCAAGACCGTGTGATGAAAAATCAGTAGCATTTGATTCGAATAAAATTGGTATCAATTTCTATTCCTCCGAAGTAATTAGAATTTATATAGTCCACCAATTTGGAACTATGCTCACGGCTAACGTTGTAGAAGAGTAATTAGATGGAGGATCGTCCCAAGTGATAGTGGTTTCTTTATCTAACATTAAGCTTTCAAAATCTCCAGAAAATTCTGCAGAGATATCAGATTCACTATATTCTTTATAGGGAGTTCCATATATGATTTCCTTAATTGTATGATTTTTAACATCTATTTCGACAACGTTACTTATGGCCGGAGTCGTCCCAGGTTCATTCGGTACTCCAAACGTTACGCTTTTTGTTATGCCATTCGATGTAAAGTGCATGCTTCCAGAATAATGACCGCGATTCGTATTAATATAAATAATTGGATATGCTTTAAAATCACTTGGATTTACAAGCGTTTGCCCTCTATATATATTAATTTCATCTTCTCCACTTTTATAATACTTCTCAGGAGCGCAATTAAATACTAAATCGCCCCTTCCATAAATATTAAAAAATGACGCGAATTCATGGGCATTTGATATATATGCCATACGATAAAAATCTGGAAAATAACTATCTTCCAAACGCTGATAACCGTTCGCGTTAAAAAGCCATGAGGAGAGCTTCGGCAAAACTGCCGGAACTCCCCCATAGCGTTTAGAATCTAAAAATACATTGTATTTTTGATCATAGTTTTCAAATACTCCATGATCTATTACAATGTCGCCATTTCTTCCAGGAACTTTAAAAATCTCTACTTTCTTTTCAGGTATAATTATTTCAGGATAATGCTCTACAATGACGCCGACTTCGTCACTGCTTGTTCCATTAAATACAATCATGCTCCTGCCGCCGCCCTTCTTCTTTGCATTACTTGTCCCATTCTAGTCATTACCTTATCCGCAAGAGCCCGCTCATCCATTCCGGCTGAGGGATAGACGTTAACGGTAATACTTCCGCTAAACTCGTCATTCATTCTATCCGCTGCGGAGTTGCTTCCGGTCTGCGAACGCGATGTCGAATTCCGAATATTAAGTCTTCCGGCCGTTGCGGCAGTCATGTCATAATATCCGTCCAGCTGTGAATTCATATCGGCAATGGATGCGTCGACATTCTGCATGTCCATAACTGGAGTAATGGTCGGCTGCAGATTCATGTCCGCATTGATCATGCTCAGCATCTGGGCCATTGCATTTTGAAATGAGTTCAGCAGAGATCCGGTTACAACATCTGCCGTTCCATAGACCTGTTCACTTCCGTCAACGATTCCGTTCATCAGACCCTGCATCAGATAAACGCCGTTCTGAGCCATTGCTTTGGATGGCGACGCGATTCCGGCCGCTTGTCTCATACCGCATTCGACTTTGCGATAAATCTCTGCGCCAATCGCCCTAAGACGCTCGCTGAGGGTCGGATCGCTGTACATGGACTGCTCAAGACCAGCAACCATATATCCAGCCATAAGTGGTGCATTGATATTTGTCTGCTGATTCCAGCCGTCCATAACGGCATTGTTGTCAAACTGCGCCGCATTGAAAAGCGAATCATATGATGTCTGACTCTGCATTTCAGTTGCGGTAGCGGTAACGGTTGTTGTAGCGAGATTCGTTCCGCCGTCATTGAACATGGTTGTGGTCTCTTCACCGCCGATGGTATTCCCGAAGAACCCACGGAGACCATTCATCATGCTTTCGATATTAAGGCCGTCCGTAAGTCCGCTTGTCAGCTTTCCAATAAATCCACCGATTACGTTGCTTCCGCTCTCTCCGGCGGCGTTCATCGCTTCATCTCCGCCGAGATTTCCGGTAAGGAAGCTTGCTACATTTCCGCCAAGACCGCTTAGGCCTCCGCCTTCGCCGAATCCGAAGTTTCCGGGAAGCAAACCGGTGGCATCTGTTCCGAATCCGCCTTCTCCGGTACCTCCGAAGAAGCTGGTAATATCTCCACCGCCAAGAGCACTCATCATACCGGTATAGTATGCTTCTTGTGCCGTCTGGGCGTCCTCGGCGCCTTTCTCAGTAGCTGAAGTTTCAAGGTCATCACTCGCCGGGATGCCGTATGCAGCAAGCCACTTATCCATATCCTCATCGCTAAGATCGGCAGCATCCTCAAGATCAAGTTCGCCAAGCGCAAATTCGTCGTTTTCGGAAAGGGCAGCGGTATATGCGTTATTAATCTTTGACTTATCTTCTTTTGCCGTCTCGGCAGCCTTTTCTTCAAGCCCTGTAGTATCGCTGATAATATCAATATTATCAGCATCCAGCGCATAAGCCTTATGAATGCCAGGGCCTATTCGTAATGGACCGCCATTGATCCATTCTGCAATCTTCGTTCCTAGTTTGCCAAGAAGGCCTAGTCCCTGCATAATAGCTTCCCATAAAAGCTCCAACAGAGCCGTTACCAAATTATAGAATGCACTAACAATACCTTCCTTGTTGCTTCGAATCGATTCTGCAAGACTGTTAATAAATGTTACAAGAATTTGTATGACTTTGTCGACCATTTCCGGTGTGATGGCCTTAAGAAACGTAAGTGCGGCAATGAGAATCGTTCCTAATGTAACTAATAGCTTCTTTAAAAACACCGAATTCTGTAAAACACTGAGAATTCCTTCGGCATATGACGCAATTACCTTAATAAACTCTGCTTTTCGCAACAGCATAACCAGCAAAATAGCCGAAAGCACAAGACCAATAAATCCGACAATCTTCCAACCGTTTTCCTGAAGCTGATCCATAACATAAATAATGCCGTCAATCAGCATCGGAAGCGCTGCTGCCACAATATAAATTCCAGCTGCAATTGCCAGAAATGAAAGGCCAAAGATCCCGCCAGCTGCTGCAGCACCGAAAAGCCCGACGCCAAGTGCGAGCGCCGCAAGTCCAAGTCCGATGAACAGCGGAAGTTCCGGCGCCAGGACATCATGCATTGCCTGAAAGTCTTCTTTCATCTGCACCCACGGCAACTGCGAGAGACCGACCACGCCGGAAATAAATGATGTAATACCAAAAGACATCATTGTAAGCACGAGCGCCAGGGACAGCATAATCGCAATAACAGCGATAACTTTGCCTGCGCTGATCCCTTGTAAAAGACCTGCGATAAATGCCAAACCGGTTCCAAGAATGACAAGTGCCGCGGCAATGGCAACAATTGCAATTCCTGCGCCAATCAGATTTTCTCTGGGAAGAGCCGACAATGCTAAAACCCCAGGAATAAGAAGTCCGATTGCAACCGCAAGAATGACCATGGAGGCCGCTACCTGCATCATAGGCTTGATTGTCCATCCATCACCAGCGAGCGCCGACATAATGGTCAAAAGTGCTACAATACCAAGCATAACGCCGGCTACAATGGCAAGTCCTTTACCAACATCCTGAATTTTGGAAGCAATGCCGATAGTTTTAACAATGGAACGAATTACAATTCCAAGTGCCAGAATTGCAGCGGCTACGCCAAGTATCATTTTGCCATTGGTATTTGGTGACATTAAAGAGAGCGTCGTTACCATCCCGATTATGGCAATGATAGAAAACATTGCAATTATCAGAGCGCCTTCCATTCCCTTAACCTTTGCAGCATCAAATTGAGAAATAGTATCTGCAAGACTTAACAGCGTATTAATTATACTTTTTATAGTTACAGCAAATACTATGAAAAGTATCGCAAGCTTCCCGCCGTGCTTCATTCTTCCGGATGCCGCTGCCATCAAACCAACGAATATAGTAAGTGTTGCCATAATTCCGCCGAGAATGATTAGAGCCGGCTGCACTTGCTCAAGACTCTGAATATCACGAATCTGATTAAACGCATGAATAATTGCGACAACGGCAATTGCAAAACCAATCAGGATCTGAGCAACGTTGGAAAATACGTTGACATTTAACCGAGCATTGGTGAAGTCTGCCGAAAACGCGCTCTTTAAATTCTCAAATGCTTTAATCGTATTTGTAATCGGATTATTTTTCGAAACTGATTTTGTGTTATTGGAAAACAAGGGAGAACCTTCAAGATTCTTCGCAATTTTTGACATCATAAATAACAGGACGCCAATCGATACAACTGCATTAAAAAATGCCTGTTGATCGCCGACCTGCGTAAGCAGATAAATGGAACCCGCAAGAATACCAATAGCTACCGCGATGCCGATAAATCTCTGAACTGCTGCTGCTTTCTGAATAGCTCTGCTTAATGTAACAAACGGCGCCGTAATATTGGTTACAAGAAGTTTGAACGTGCTGAGAGGTCCGTTTGTACTGAGCGACTTTACGGCTTTGTTCAGCCCAAAAAACAGGTCGTTGAATTTATAAATGAGATACCCGATAAGCCCCAGTTTGCCGGCGCTTAAAACAGTATCCCAATTTATCTTCTTATACTCTTCAGATACAAACTTTTTAAAAACATCCCAAAAATTTTTGAGTTTATCTTTTAAAGATGCCGAATCTCCGGACATAACTTCGCCGACAACTTCTCCGAAATCAGCCAGTCGACCGAATGTTCCGTCAAGCCCGCCGATGCTCGCCTGCAGATTGTCAACAGACTTTGTCGTGTCATCACTCGCTTGCTTAAAGCTGTCAAAGAAGTTTTTAATCTTCTCGCCGATCCCGCCTTCACCGCCAAACAGCTGAATGAATGGTGCGGCAAGCGTGCGCAGCATCTTGGCAATCGGAGAATCTCCCTGCAGGAAATCGGTAACGGGCTTGAAGAATTCTTTAAAAGAAAATTTCTTAATCTTATCAATAGTTCCATCAACACCGTCGCCGCTTGTCTTAAACAGCTTTCCGACCTTGTCAATAATGCCCGTCAGAATAATCCCAAGTTTTTCAATGATGCTGCCGAGCGTTCCAAATTTGGAATTAATATTCTTATTGCCGGTAAAAAGTCCGAGGAATTTATCAATGAGCGCTAATGCAACAGAACGAATTGATTTTGTCAGTTTGAACAGATGCTTAAGCGGCGATCCGATAGCCTTAATTACATTAAAAATTGATTCCGCGGCAGAACGTACACGATCGAGAAGCGTACTGCTCGTCTGAAGTCCGTCTTCTGTTTCTTCTGTAAGCTTAAGAGTTAGCCGATAAATTCTCTCGAGAATTCCGCGGAAGCCTTTTCCGCGAACTTCAGCGCTTCCGAATACATTGTCGAATGCTTCTCCAACAGCGTCAAACGCATCGGCAAGTGCTGTAACAACATTCAGAACGCTTCCTTGCCAGAGTTCCCGGCCTGACATTTTGTCGATTTTCTCGGTCAGCTCATCAGTAACGTCGCCGAGAGCGATGAGTTCTCCGGTTGCGCTGTTAATGACCGTATTCCCGGCGCCTACAACGTCAATAAAATGCTGATAGGCATTTGGCGCAGTGGACTGGAACCATTCGAGTGTAACGGCGTCAAAACCTTTCCCATTGCCAAGGTTTCCGACGAGCCACTGAACGGTATCATAGTCCAAGCCCATTGCTTCAATAGCTTCACGTCGCTCATGGCCTCCGCCGTAGTCACCGCGCAAAACTTCCATGGCGACCTGCTTGTACTGCTCAAGGGCTGCGGTGGCATCTACGGCGCCTTCCACCATTGCGTCGGAAGCTTCTGTTGCAACACCGGCAATATTATTCAGAATGCCGTTTAATTGCTCTCCACTGATGGCGCCGGCACGCATGGCAGCTTCCAGCGAGCCATAGTCATCGACCAGCGAAAGAAGAGAAGAATCTTTCGTATCGAGGACATACTTTGCGTATGCCTCCTCGAAATCCTTCATGCTCTTCCCGGCGCCTTCAAGCTTTGTTTTCAGCTTGTCCCAGTTGGCAACGGTCTTGGTAATCGCCCCGCCGCCACCGAAAGCTGCTTCCAGAAACTTGTTTCGCTTATTGCCGGGATTAACAAATATCTGATACAGTGGTTCGATCAGATCACTGAAGAAGCCGGATGCCTGCTTGTAGTTGCCTATAATCAGCTCAAAGCTCTTCATCCAGCCGGAACTCATGGCAGACTTCAGTGCTTCTACGGCATCCGACCAGGTTTTTGTTTCCTGACCGGCCTTGAAAGCGGCTAATCCGTATGCGTCAATGTACTGAAGATAAGGAGAATCATCAGCAATGATCTCAAAGATCTCCGCGCCAGTCTTCTCATGAATTTCCATGATTTGATTGAAGGCCTTGGAATATCTTCCCATGGCCATTTCAATCGCTTCACCGGAAAGCCACTTGTTTGCGAAACTCTGTTCAAAGTTTTCAACGGAAACGGCAATCTGCTGGGCGCCTTTCGAAGTTTCTTTAATGGCATAGTAGACGCCGTCTGCGCCCTGCTGAAGATCGCCTGTAGCGACAGCGGCCTCCAGCAGCTGCTTTTTCAATTCAGCACTGTTCATGCCTGCGGTACGGATCCAGTCCCATTGCGCGGATCCCATATAGCCGCTCGCAATCGCCTTCTGGAAGCCCATAAAGGCATGTGTGGCATCTTTTGCGTTTACACCGGCCTGGCCTGCTGCAACTGCCATACCGAGAATCGTATCGGCGGCGGTTTCCATATCAACGCCGGAAGAAGTAAAGGCCGACATGGTGCTCAGCATGGAGTTGTACTCATAGCTGGTTTCATCCGTGAATTTCAGAATCTTATCTGAAATTGCCTGGACATCTTCCATGCTCTTGCCGGTCGCGATCATCAGTTTCTGGATGGCCGCAACCTGATCTTCATACTTCCGGAATCCCGGCGTAATGGAGTCGGCGCCGGTCAATGCCTGCTTCGCCAGATTCATGGCGCTGTCGGTGAGATTCTCGACCATGCGCCTTCCGGCAACCTGCAGCGCATTGAACTTATTCTCTATTTTATCAATTGATTTCTCAAGTAAAGAGGTATTCAGGCCGCCGACTTCGGTATCGGACTTGTCAAACTTCAGCGATTTCTTGAGCTTTTCGATGGTGCCCATGGTACGTTCGGCACCTTTTTCGAACTGCTCATTGTCCATTCGCATCCGGGCAACATATTCGTCTGTATACTGTGCACTCGGCATTATCGTCTGACCTCCTTAAAGGCATCTCTTGCAATCTGTTCAAAGATTGGCTGTAATGCCGGCTTGATATATTCGCGTCCCTGTACAAAGGCACCATTTCGTGTCGCGTGGCCCGTCTCAAGGATAACTGCGATATTTGCCCGTCCGTGGGGCGTAATATTGACATTGGAATTGCACCAGGTAATCGTGAAAGAACCGGTGTCCTCATATTTTTTGACAATATAATACCAGGATTCCGCAGTCTTCCCGGTGCGCCGTGGCGTTGCACTTTTCAGAGCTTCCACACCCATCTTTCCGTACTTATCCAGACGGTCGAGAAACTCGTGTTCTTTCTGTTTTTTGAGGAAGCCTTCCATATGCCTGAAGTCTCCGCTCGTTGTGACTTTGATCATAAAGGCTTCCTCCTTTTATTATCCTTTGCTGTTGAATTTGGCCCTGCGCGCGGCATTCAGTCGGGTTCTCCTTGCCGCTGATTCAGCTTTCGTCATCTTCTTTTTCGGCTGCTGCTCAATGTTTGCAACTTCAATCAAAGTCATCAGATGCCCGAAGTGCCACTTTTCGCATGGGTCAAATGGAATATTCAGCGCGGTCATCCAGTAGTAGACCAGTTCATTGGTAATAACTCTCTGAGGGCCACGTTTGTCTATTTGTTTGATGGTTGTTGCGGTGCATGGGTCCTGAATGTAGTCGATGATCTTTTTCAGTGACTTATTGTCCAGTCCGTAATATACAGCTGGATCTACATTCTGGGTCAAAGTCATGCACCGGATGTAATCAATCAGCTCTTCCCGCGTCTTTTCTTCCCGGGATAGATAAGGCTTATGCCATTTTGACTCCCATCGCGCGATGCTGAGCAGTGAGTGCTCTAGCGTTAGGGTCTTGTCAGTGGTGGTAATGAAGCGGTTGGCCGCTGAATCGTACAGTTCTTTTCCCGGGATCGTAATAGTCAGCGGCATATGTCACTTAAGTACCTGCCGGCGTAATACCGGTAAAGCCTTCATTCTGGAGCTGCTTTCTTGCCGCTTCCAGATCGCTTGCAGGAACGCTGGGCATGATCTTTTCTGCAAACTCGTCCAGAGATTCCTCTCCGCTCAGCAGGCCATATACAAATGCGGAATAAGCCGGAGTCTGCTTGAACTTCTTGTACAGTGGCTTTCCGTCGTCATCTTCCTTAACAAACATGCTCGGGTTGTCTTTCGGGCGGACACCGTAGGAACGATCGACAAGAAGCTTGATGAAATTGACCGCTTCTCTCTTCGAAATCTCGTTCTCGTTTTTATTGGCGAACAGCTTTTTCAGGTGCTCAACCAAACCACCCTCGGCCTCGTACTCGAGGTCAATGTCCATGCACTCCATCTTTGTAAGATTGAAGTACGCTTCTGTTTCCTGTTCATTTCCGTCATAATCGGTGTAATGAATAACTTTCTTCAGCATTTTCGGATTCTCCTTTCAAATATAAAAAGGGCCGCGGCCCTCTCATTATGCTGCGGCCCCATTAAAAGTAATGCTTACGCGTGATCAGGGATTATCGGGATCGGTACCGCCGGACGCAGCCTGCATAATAGATACGACTTCACTAGGCAGGGGCAGACGCGGATCGGCATTCTCGGTTCCATAAAGAACGTTCTTGATTGCGGTCATCTGCGCTTCTGTAGCCTTGGTGGAGTCAATCTCCATATGGGCAGTAGCCTTATGATTCGTACCGGGAATATCAACCGCGACGGGGATCGTGTCAATCTCCCAGCTGAATTCAACAGCTTCGGGGCTGTCATTAATAGTCTGATGATCTTCTTCAGACGGAGAAGCGGTTGCGCCGTACACAAGGTGAATGATGTAGCCGTAATTCTCGTACTGCTCATCATTGCCGATGGTCGTAACGCAGCTGAAGCCGAAAGGCTTCCGAGGCTGCTGACCGATGGTAACGCCGGGAAGCAGATTGGCCTCGCCGTTGCACTCCGCAAATTCATCCGGGTACATGTAAGCTGCAATCGTAGCCTTGAAGTTTTCAGTGCTGCGGATGGACAGGTACTTGATGTCATCGGCATAGATGTCGTTGGCTTCTGCGCCATCCGGAGATTCGGTAAAGCCGGTAAGGCCGTTCCAGGCAACACCCTTCGGATAGGCGCCGCCAACCTGCTTATACAGAACACCGTTTTTGACGCCGGTATGGTAAATCCGTTCGCCAACCTGGTCCCATTTAAGAATAGCCATAATGGTTTCCTCCTGGATTAATAGTAAATCACGAACACGTCGTGATGCAGATTGTCGGATACGTAATGCCTCTGGTACTGACAGTAAGGAAATTTCTCCATAACCGTTTGAAGCATTTCCGGATCCGGTTCATCCTGATTGATGTATATGATCTGATACGCCGGGCGAAACTGATAAATCGTATTATTCGCACGCGGAGTATAGATGTTTGTGCGTTTGACGACGAAGCACGGGAAGGACATTCCCGTAAAAATGTAAGCTTCGCCTTCGTCTGTTCCGGCATCTGAGTCGGGCTGAAAGTACACCTCATCCGTGCCGAGCAGATCGCTAAGCTCCTGAATCAGAAGATCCGATCGTCGCTCCATTGTAAACGCCCCCCAGTGTCAGAATAAGACGGGGATACTGCAAAGAAACGTCTGTGACTTTCCATGCAGTTCCCATCCATTTCACATATCTCAGTGATCCGGCATGACTGCGTGCATACGGATCTGCCAGAATGGAGATCTGCTGCTGCGCCGAAATGCTGTCGTTAACACTTTCGCCGTTCTGGTATTTGATGGAGCGCTTAAGAACGTCTCCCGAATACAAATGCTCAATCGGCTGATGGGTTTTAACTCCTGGGCGCTTTGCCACAGACTCAACAAATCCGACAGGTCCGTAGAATTTCACGCAATCACTTCCATTTTGAATTTAGATTATGCGACTTCCTCTTCAAGAACGATGAAGCTGTAGATACGGGTGTTCGCGCCGGACACGCGGGTCTCGATCAGGCTCTTGAGCTGGTTGAAGTCAATGTCGAAGTCGGTGAAGTGGGTGATCTCGCCGCCCTTGGTAGCACCAATGTTGTAGTCATTCAGGTTACCAATGATGGCAAGCAGACGATAGGTCTTAGTGGAAGCGCCCGAGCCCTCGGTGCGGGTCAGGTTCTCGAATTCGGGAACATTGTAAACAGCGTTCACGCCGAGCGTGGAGATGACTTCGCCCTTGTCCTTATACAGACGGCGACCGTTCAGATCCTTCGCGAGCTGGATCTTATTGAAGAAGCGCTGAGTGCAGAACATATCCATGTTGCCGGAGCCACGATAGTCGATCATAGCATCAAGGATGGTCTCCTCAACAGCCTGGGCATATACATAATTGGCACCGAAGCCCGGGTCGTTTTCCGCGGCGGTAGCAGAGACAACCTTACGGATCGTAAAGATCTGGTTATCGGTCCAGATCGGGCGAATACGCTCTTCATTGATCTTGTCATCGGACGCGGCATCGCGGCCGTCACCAATCAGAATCGCGCGGGCCAGTTCCTTCTCGAGCTGCATGCGGTCGATCTTGTACTGGTAATCGACATAGTCGAAATCAGTGATATCAACAACATCATCACGGTTCAGAGCGCTCTTGGCATAGATGGTCTGAGGCTCAGTGGTACGCTTGGCAACGGTGTAGTTGTCAGCAAGGGTCTTCTCCTTACCCTTCTGGTAGCCCTTGGCACGGATACCTTCGATCTCGCGCAGGTCGACCTGAGAGGTGCGAATGCGGCTGAACGGGCTGCGATGAACCTTATTCAGGACAGCCTTTACCCATGCCTGATCATTGGTAACGAGCTCGGGGGCACCGGGACGGACGTCATGCCACTCGGGGAACAGAGCGTCAACGCCGGCGGGAGTCTGACCAGAGGGATAAGAGGTGAAGCCGCTGACCGGAGCCAGACCGTCATGGGACAGACTGTTCTCTTCGGCATAGACATCGATGGCGCCCTTCAGGGTGCCGAGTTTCTTGGCATTGGCAATAATCTGCTCTTCATCCGCATGGGACAGATAGGCGGCGTTGTTCATTTCAGGGGTCTCAAAAGCATTGTACTGCATGGTATTTCCTCCTTCAGAATGCTCTACGGCATCCTCTTTCTCTTCTTTTTCATCCGAATCGGCGTTCTTGCCGTTCTTCTGTTCTTGTTTCACATAACCGATAACGGTCGCAACCGCCATCTTCTGTTCGTCATTCAGGCCATCGAGAATCTCTCCGATGGTCTTGCTGGACTCTGTCTTTTTCTCATCCATTTCGGTTTTCTCCTTTTTCTCAGAAGCATTTTGATCATCGGATTTCTCTTCCGGTGTCTTATCTTCCGTCCCTTTCAGCTCATCACGGATATCGTCAAGACTCATTTCATCGTCATCCTTGTCGGAATGCGCCAGCGTAAACTCATCGCCCATCCAGATGTATGCTTCGGTCATGTCCTCTTCGGTATCATCACCATGCGCAAGAACCGGATACTCGATGCATGCTTTTCGATTGGCGCCCGCTAGAACAAGGCTGACTTCCTTGATGGAGCCGTGAAGAACGTCCCCGCCTTTCTGAATGAGCTGATTGGCCCAGATGCTCAGCGAAGTAATATCGCCGTGCTTGATGGCTTCTTTGCTGTACTTGGCCATCGGCGTATCATTCAGATAACCGTAAAAGTAAACGCCCTCCGGACGGGATTCGAGAAATCCGTGTCCGAGGACGGCTTCGGGGCTGTCATGCTGATGCCCCCAGATCAGGGGGACTTTCTTTCCGTCATCTTCTCTGAATGCATCCTGACGGATCGTGCGGCCATCGCTGCAGAGAACATCGTTTCTCGTAGCCCAGCCGCGAAAATCACAATCGTCATACTTGCTCATTGCTGTATGGCCTCCTATATTGTCTGAATAAGATCATCCCTGCTCAAGCTGCTGCAGGGTCTCTGCTTCTTCCGGACTGAGTCCGAGAGCTTTTGCCTCTTCAGGCGTTGTCACGCCTTCTGTTGGAATCCCGGCGGCATCCGTCATTCCTGCTGCCTGTGCATTGGACTGGTTCAGGTTCTTGTTCCTGAGTTCGTCCGCGCCAGGCTGATCGGAAGGTTTCAGACCGCACTTGACACGGAATTCATTGGAGGACATGATCTCATTTCTGGTAAATTTATCTGCCATATCGGCAATCTTGCTGACCGGCATCAGACGGAACGGATCCTTAAAGAACATGATTGACTGCCCGCGAGCTCTCTCCTGCTTGGAGATCCACTTGCGCTTCAGTTCATCGACCAATGCTGTTACAAGCGGTTCAATCACGTCATTCAGATAGTTGTTCTTTGCGACGTCGTCCGCGCTGCCGTTCAAAATTTCCGGACTGATTCCGATCTGGTCCAGCAGCTGTTTGGTCAGCGACTCAATCTGAGGGACCAGATTGTTGTCCAGAGATCGATTCAGCTGAATAACGTGCTCGGTGGAATCAATATAGGCAATTCCGTATTTGGAGCCTGCCAGCTGAAACTCAATATCTTTCCTGCGCTCATCGGCCTGCTCTTTGCGGACCTGAGAACGGGTAGAGTATGGAAGCTGAATAATCAGATCCAGTTTTCCGGACGTCGTCTGGGCATCCAGCTCATCCAGCATGGCCAGTTTCTGTCTCAGACGCATCAGGATAGAGTTCGGAGCGTTCATGATCTCATAAAATGGATTTTGAACGATCGAGCACATGCTTTTCGGCTGTCGGATGGTCTTTCGCTGCCCGCTTCGGTCGTCGTAGACTTCAACTTCAACATGCCTCGGGTACCATTGAAGAATCTTGCCGACCCTGACACTCTGGAATGAATTAACGGTCCAGTTGGTCGTGTCAACGTCGGCGTCAATTGGACAGATAGCGATATAGCCTTCGTCCAGCAGCGACATGTAGACATCCTGCCGGAATGCCCTTGCTGACTGATCGATATTGGCTTCGACGGTCAGAATCTCATTCAGGCTGTCTGCAATATCCTCTTTATAGCGCCCTTCTTCATCGAGCCGGACGTGTTTGAGTTCAATGCTCGAGGCGTCGACGGAAATTCGATTCAGCAGAGGGGCAATAATGCTTCGTTCGCTTCCTCTGCGGAGTCTCCGCCGATCGGGAGGGGAATAGGATCCATATCCAGTTGAAAATTCAGGCCGCGTCGTCGGATCTTTGTTCCGGAAAGCGTTCCAGGCTTTCACAATCCGTTCACCAAAACTTGGCACTGGAATCACTCTCCTTTACATGTAAGTCTTCTGATAATATTCAATAATGGCATTAAGCTCTTCAATGCCATTTTCATAGTATTTTTTCGTACGGGCGAGAGATGCTTCGGAACGTGCTATTTCTTTTTCAAGACTTTTTCGATCATCATTCAGTTTTGCAATTTCTAAGCGCGGAGTCTTGGACGCGGTTCGTGAATCCTCGCTATCCTGATACTCTTGAACCTTTTTATTAGTTTCTTCAAGAGCTTCTTTATCTCTTGCAATCTGAAATTCAAGGTCTTTTGCGTTGGTGCGTATCTCGTCAAGATTGGCCGCGTAAGTCTGCATCGCACTTTTTATGTATTTCTGTGCGTAATCATTTCCCATGGCAGTTTTACCGCCTAACGCAGTAGCGACTTCGTTAAGATCAACCTTGTTCTGCCCGGGAACAACCTCGCGCATTTTACTCCAGCCTTCTTTTGCTGACCCGGTTACGTTTTTCTGATGACTCGTAAGTCCATGAGCACTGGAGCCTTCTTTTACTCCCGTACCTTCGGCATCTTTTTTCGATTCCGCTGCATCTTGAGATTTATCAGCAAGAAGAACAAGGTCGTCTTTTTTCGCCTTATCCAGTTTCTCCTGATTTTTCTTCGGGTTCGAACTAAGAGTAAGCGATACGTGCGGAGTAGTGCGTTTTTCTAGGCTCTTGGATTTTGAGGAGTTACTGAGCTGCTCTTTTGCTTCTTTGGCAACCCTTTTTACTTCGGACGCGGTTCTTCCGGCAGCCGATTTTGTCTCCTTGGCAGTTTGTCGCATACCGGACTGTACTCTCTGAGAAACTTCCTGAGCCTTGCTTTTTACAGCATTAGCAGTTTCGGAAGTGATCTGCATCTTCTTAGCGACTTCCTGCCCAGCAGTCTTAACGCTTTCTCCGGTCTTTTGTGCTGTCTTAGCGACATTCTGCAGATACCGCTTCAGTTCATCTGGAGTGTAAAAATATAAAGCACCGATACCATTGCCGATTTTCTTGATGTATTTATGGTTCTTCCATTCAATGCCGTGACTGAGGTAGTGATTACCATGCACGTCTCTCACAATGGTGTAATCCTGCAATTCGCATTCCCCCTTCCAGAAATGGTGGAATATACATTTTGATTCAGTCGAACTCCTCTTTGTTGGCCTTGTAGGCAACATAGGCATCCATCATGGCAGAGACATTATCGATCTTCTGTTCTCTACGCCGTTTCAGAAGTTTCTTGTTTCCGTTGCTGTCAAACTCGACCACGCAGTTTCCCATACAGAACTTCATGATTTCTTCGTCAAATAAAAGCATCCGTTCCTCTGCGAGAATGCGAAGTTCTCCAAGAGGGACGGATTCCGTCTTTGCGCCCTGTATGACTTTCTCGATTCCGGTCGGTCCAAAGTCGACTTCCCACTGCTCACGGAAGACCTGCGCGTTATACGGGTCATAACCGAAGCAGCGGACGTCATAATTCATCTTGGTAATGAACTGGAACAAATCCTCATAAACCTGCCCGATGTCCAGAATCTTGCTGTCCATAATGATAAGACTTCCCTCACGAAGAAACTCTTCGTACTTATCTCTCATGGCCTTCGACAGCCGGTGAAATGTATAGGAAGTGATGTAGCTTCTCGCCTTAACGCCGAAACTTCCGTCGGTAAGCGGGAACAGGAACGTAAATGCGCAGAAATCGTCTCCCTGTGAAAGGTCGGCGCCCATGGCACAGGGAAGTCCGTTGAAGTACTGCGGTCGATGCAGCAGAGTCTGCTGATACGTAAAGAATACGGTGTAGCCTTCGCACGGAATTCCGAATCGCTTTGCCAGGATGTCATTCTTCGCAGCAGGGGCGTTTTCCGCGCGTTCCACATCCAGCTGATATGTCTCATAGGATACGGTCTTTCCGAGATTCGGATTGGCTTTCATCCATTTGGACGGATCTCCGACTTCTTTCTCGTCGTCCAGCCGGTACCACCAGATCGAAACGTGCGGCTGCTGGTACTTCCCTTTCAGGATGTCCATCAGCTCCATTTTGATCGTGTCACCGGGTCCATTTCGGATCGTTCCTTCAGAACTGGTTGCAACAATCAGCCAGTCGTCAACTTTTGAAGCACCCTGCTCAATGGCTCCAACCACATCTTCTCGTACGACGCCGGATAGCCATTCGTCGACGGTTGCATACTTGCATCTGGCACCCTGGAGCTTATCGATTCGCATCGGCCTGCTTTCGATAATGGAGTTCGTCAGAAAGTTCTCAATGCCTTTTTTGGTAGAGGTCAGCTTCATGCGGTCGGCTTTGCTGCCAGTTGTATTCTGCAGAGAGCCCTCTGTCAGAAACTGAAACAGAGGCCCTCTTGCCCGGCTGATTGCAGTCTTCAGTGGAAGCGTTGTCTCTTCAGACTGTCGTACGGTTGGTGCAGTTACGATCTGGTCAGTGGTTGTAACATCACAAACCAGTCCGTAAGCCTGAATGCAGGTATCGTAAAGGCTCTTTGCCGCGCCACGTCCAACGATCAGGTATTGCTTGTTGATAAGCCGTTTCTTGATTCGTTTTGTAACGTAGCGTCCGCCATGGCCTCCGGGATAAGGTTCCCATACACTGCGCTCAATAAAGTAATACCATCCGAAAATCTGTTCGCCCCAGAGTTTGAAACTGTCCAGAAGTGTCAGATCTCCGCCGTCTGTCAGAGTCAGTTCATTTTCACAGAAACGAATCCATCGCTCTGTCGCTTCATCGTCGTACCAGATGTCCGGATCACGGATCAGTTTGTCGATCCGGTTCATTTCCATCGAGATCTCCTGACAGACGGGGATCTCATTACGTAGAACGGCGTCTCGAAATGCGCCGTAATACTTTGGTACGGCGGTATTCGATAACGCCATTTTGATTTACCTCATGTTCTTTTTGTGCTTAAAAATGACCGATTTTCCAGTCACGCGCGTAACTTGCATCTTCAAGCTGATGTCGCCCATTTTCCCAATAGTCTGACGGATCCGCCATGTACTTAGCGTACTCGGTTAGCAGCGACTTCTTGTCATTTCGCTCAAGGATCGCAGAGTTCTGAACGGCTTCCAGGAAGTTAATGTCCCAGCGGTCATTATCACGGGCGGTAGTCCAATAGCGCTCTTTAAGATCTTTCTCTTCGTCAGTCTTGGAACTGTTACGCATCTTCTTATATGCGTCATCAAGATCCTTATCAGAAGCACCGGACTTTCCATCTTTATAAGCTTTCAGCTCAGACTTGTCGTAGAAATATCTGGTATCGCCGGATGAGGTTTTGACTTTTTCAAGATACTCAGGATCTTTAGAAGCTTTTACTTTTTCGCATTCATCGGCGAAGTCCTTAAGCCCATAACCATATCGAATATCGAACAAAGCGCCTTGCTCTCGTTTATTAAGGTTTTTTTCCAGAGCATGCACTTCATCATAAGACATACCGTCGATCTTATTAATCAGCTCTTTCGCCTCTTTTGCGGTATGCCCCTGATTAATGTAATCTGCTACAGTGCCCATTCCTATAGTTTGGTCCTCGAACAGAAACCATTCGCGACGAGATTCGAGGTCCGCATCATCTCCGACATTCTCCCCGATATCCCACCCCATTTTTTCTAGAGCTTCAAGGCCTAGATCCGCAGCGTCGCGAAACCGTTTCTTTTCTTCTTCAGTTCCATCATAGAACTTATCAGACATTTCACCACTATCCGCAGGAAACAAATCTTTAAGGCCTTTCCGCACCGGATCATCAGCATCATTACGAATTTCGGTTGTTGCGCTAGCATCTGTCGCTTCTGAAGTACCATTATCTATTTTGGCTTTTAAGATCTCATCGCCTAGCGATTCTTTAAATTTTTCAAACTCGGCTTTCGCACGCTCCGATTTTGCGTGAAGTGAATTAATCTTCCGCATTTTTTTATCGTAAGCATAAATGCCTATATCGTTCCAGCGCATTGCTCGACTCGGAGTACGGGCAACTGCCTTTTTGTATTTGTCTTCTGCATCTTTGGCGCGCTGCTCTAATTTGCGGTATCGCGCTTTACCGGCTTCAGTAAGCGTGCCATCGTAATTCTGGAATCGCCTTTTCCCCCACTCCTGACCAAGGATGCCGTAATGGGCAAGATACTCATCATTCGGAAAGAGTTCAGTTCCGGTATATACGTAATTCATTTGTTCGCCCCTCCGATCGTCTGCAGAAATTCATCAAGCGAAATCAAACCGTCATTCGTATCGGCAATGTCAGAGTGTTCAAGTGCATCGTCATTTCCATAGATCGCATCAATGATTGCCATATACTTTCCGCGATCAGCTGAGCTCCAGTTCTTGGACTCAACGCGTTTCTCGATGAGATCGTCCATGTCTCGATGGAACTTAAGGCGTGCACGATCGTCAGCTTTGCTGTAAGCAGCTTTAGCCTTTGAAGCAAGATCGCTGCTGTCTTTATATGCCTTCAGCTCGTCCTTGTCGTAGAAATATCGATCGCCGATCTTCTCAATGTATTTGGTGTTCTCTTTCTTCTCCGTATCCTGCTTAAGTTTTTCATAGCCTTTCTTGGCTTTTTCACTCTGCGCATTGCTACTGGAAGACCGCTCTTTGTCTGCCATCTCTTTTTTCAGACTCGAGGCATCGGTATCTTTGGAAGTGTCTTGCTTGGCCTTTTTATCTGGCTTATTGCCGCTCTGCTTGTCAGTTGAATTTGTGCTTGTATCTTTTTTGCTCTCTTCGCTCTCAGCTTTGCTGCCATTGCCATTTTGATCATTCTTCTTGGCAGTGCTGGCATCGGTCGGGGTCTTTGGCTTGTAGGTATCCTTTCCAATAGTTCGCATCGGCTTCTTATTATCATTTGGATCCTTTGCTGCGATAAGGGAGTTATAAGTTTCCGCGCCAATGTTATAAAGCTTTTTCAGGCTGTCTGCACCTTTATAGACTGTGTCGAGGGTGTCGGCGACATCTTTTGCGGTCTTGACATACCGCATAATCTCATCACGCCGAAAGTCTTTAAGCTGTCGATCTATTACGATCTTATCCTGAACTTCTTTCATTTCATCCGGAGTCAGAATATCTCGTGCCGAATAGATCTGCAGCGGGTGTTCGCGATAATAATTCTTAAGCGCCTCTCTGGCAGCTTTTTCCTTGTCGGCTTCAAGCTCTTCCTGTTTCTGTCGCTCAGCCTCAGCAATAGCCTCTTTTGCAAGGCGCTCGGATTCTTTCTTTGCTTCTTCTTCCCGGCGTTTCTGCTCTTTGGCAGCGGCTTTTTCTGCAGCCGCTTTTGCACGATTCTCGGAATGTTGCTGAATCTTCTGCTTAATATTCGCTCGGATTCCGCTGAGCTGTTTTCCGTTTACCGTTACATTGACGCCGGATTTTTTTATGCTTCCGACTTCAGTTACATCTTTTCCGATACGAATATCGGTTTTTCCGTCTTTTTTCTCGGATTCGATTCCTCTTGCAGGGCCAACTCCATAATGTTCTCGCCCAAGAGGTGTCAGACTTCCATCGTAGTTCTGATAACGACGTATACCCCATCTGCCGCCTTTTACCTGATAGTGCGAAAGATAAGGCCCATCTGATCCAAACATCAGAATACGTTTTGCTTCATTGCCCTCGTGATGGGCCAGAAAATAGTTATTAGCGTACATTTAGTAGCCCTCACTTCCTGTAAATAAAAAGGAGAGCCTCAAAGAACTTCTCCAAGACTCTCCTCAATGTAATTTAGTCGCTCATACCGGCGGCACGAATCATCGAAATGTACTTCTTCAGTTCTTGCTTCTCATAATCAGAGGCTGCAACATCAAAGAGCTTTTCGAGATTGGATACTGCACGGTCACTAATGCTGTGACGACTGTAGCCGCGGCCACGATCAGAATACTCAGGGCCGTCGTAATACGGATCTACGCAGTAGCTGCGATTCATGAATTCCGAAGGATGCCCGGGATAACCGGAATAACCATCGGAATTGCTCTGATACCAGCCATGGACACCATAGTTCGGGTTTCCGTAACTACCGCGATGCATTCCATAATTGCGATCGGAGTAGACAGCCCTCTCAGGCATTCCGTAAGAAGTGATATGATACTGGCGGTAAGGTTCGCCGTGCATGGAATATCCACGCTCGGAATACTCGCCAGAACCTTTCTTCTCTTCCTCGGCCTCGCATTCCTCAATGCGGCAGCAGAGCTCATCATACAGATGGAATCCGTCAATAGCGGCTTTGGTTTCGGCAGGAGTGAGGTCATTTTTCTTCATGAGTTCGTCAAGACACTTCTCGACGGTTTTCTTCATGTTTTTCATGGATTCAGTTTTGAGTTCCATTTTGAATTTCCTCCTCACTTCTTCGCGAACACAATATTCGCAGCCTGGACCAGAATCGGTGTTGTTCCAGTGTTACGAATACTGAGTGTCTGGCAGCAGCTCTTCCAGATCGAAACGTTTGCTGCTCTGGAAACATTGAAGTACTGCTCCACGGCAGCCGGCGTGACTTCCATTTCGGTCCCTGCCAGAGTATTTCCATCAAGAGCAAACGCGACCGAAATCGGGCCGACAGTTTCCCCTTCAGGAATTGCAATGTTTGCACCGAAGTCTACCATGTAATTCACGGTAGCTGGTTTGCAGCAGCATCTCCGAATGTAAGAACCAGTATCGATTCCCTTCATCAGAAATGCGCCGCTGTCGTCACGGTGCAGAATATAACCCATCGGGCATGACTGTGCCGTATCGGTGAAGACGATGGCCTCACCGGGGTTGACCGTCTGAACGGCAACACTAGTCCATTCAGCCATCTCGGCACCTCCTTAACCCATGCAGCCGCAGCCTGTATTCTGAGGGCAGCAATTCGGATTCTGGACCATATACGCGGGGCGCGGAGTCGGCAGGACATACTGCTCAACTTCGTTTGCAAGAGCCCGCTGTCCGGCCAGAATCTGAGCAATCTCGTCCTTGGATTCCGCACGGCGATTGGCATCATTAAGCGCAGCCGTGAGATTCGCGATCTGCTGATCCTTACCTGCAAGCTCAAGCTGGCAGATCTTATCCATAACAGTCTGGATACCGGCATTCGTGGCGTTCACAATGGCCTGAGTGTTGGCATTGTTCGCCATGAGCATATTGGTCAGGCCTTCATTCAGAGCAGTGCGGTCAGCGCAGTTCTCGGTAGCCACCGTATACTTGAGGTCGGCAAGACCGGCGCGATTCTCGCAGCAGCAGCTCTGAAGACCTGCAGCCAAAGTGTTCATGCCCTGCATGGTAGCAGACTGATTGTTGTTCAGAGTCTGAAGTACATTTGCCTGCCCGTTGCAACGGGAAATTTCGGCATTCGCAAACCCGGTGTTCAGAGCTCCGGTGATTCCGTTCAGGGCGCCCATAATGGCCGACTGATCGAATCCGCGCTGAACATCCGTATTCTGCTGATTGCCCATCATAAACGGAAGCATGCCGCCCATTCCGCCGCCAAAGCCAAATCCGTTGCCCCAGCCATTATTGGCAAACAGAAGCAGGATGATCAGCCACCAGGCGCCATCACCGAAGAAACCGCCGTTTCCCCAGCCGCCGTTGCCACCGTACATAGGACTTACGGGCATTGTAAAATTGGCATTACCATTTTCAGAATAAGACATTGTCTCATTCCTCCTAAAAATGTATTTATTCAGATCCTCGCCGTACTGCAGATGGGTTCGGAGGTGAACATCGAATAAATAAAAAAACTGACCTAGCGTTTTCTGCCGGTCAGTCGATCTGCAATACTTGCAAACTGATTGAATTGTTCCTGTGTCATTTCCCCATTTTGAATTTTCTGCCGAACAATCTGCTCAGGACTCATTCCAGTAGGAGCAATCTGTCTTGCAAGATTCTGCAGTGCAGTATTCAAGTCGAAGTTCGGTCCAAAACCCTGCTGCTGATTCTGCTGATGAGAATTAAAGAACGGATTCATTACTTTATCCTCCTTTAGCCATTCAGAAGCTGCTCGAGCTTTCCGTTCATTCCGTCAACTGTATGAGTAAGTTTCTCAACGAGCTCATAGAGCTGCTTGTGCTCGTCTTTTGTAACGAACTGAGCTTCCGGGCCAAATGGAACTTCCTCAACCGTATAGTGAAGTGCATGAACAGGATTCTTAATATTGCCATTTGCATCCGTCTCACGACGATAAATAATCGGATTGTTATTGTCCTGAAAATACATCTCTTCATTAGGCGATGTTGGATGCGCTAGAACTTCTTCAATGCCGTTGACCCATACAATATTACATTTGGGTCCTGCCGCTGCATTCAAAACCGGATTTGTACCAGGATTCTGAATGGTACTGCTTAAACCGGAAGATGGCACCGGTGTAGGAAGAACCGGATGTGGAAATGCTCCCGTGTTTGTTCCGATTACTGGTGTTGGGTTAACTCCGAAATTGCTCATTTATTGATCTCCTTTCGTCCAATAGTACGATGGCATTTCGTTTCCGGAATCCCACGTATCATAGTAGTCACCGCCCTCCACGGTAACGACATGCTGATCTAGTACTAATAAATAACAGCCATCCGGATGATCATGACAAAAGTCCTTCACCGTGTATCGTCCGAGATAGCTGTCTGGTACAAATTTTCTTATGTAACCGAGTCTTGCCAGGTACGCGCCCCAGGTTGCATTTCCGGAAGGCATGTCTTTTGCCAGAAACCCCTGAAATGACGTGGCGGCATACACATGATCCCAATCCTGATTTGTAAGTTTACAGATTGCACGTATGGTACAATCACCGACAAATCGTCCTTTCGGATTTGGGTTATAGAATTGAAAAGCCATTTTGAATTCTCATCAGCCTTTCATTTTTGCGGACGAGTATCAGTACCCATGTTTCGCAGTTTCCATGAGAAGCCATTCAAGCTTCTGTATCTGTTCCTTATATGCAGTAAGAACAGTTGCACTTGCAGGTGGATCGAATATTACCTTTACAAACAAATAGACAAACTGCTTTACGTCCTCTTGATACCCGTCATCAATGAAGTCGGACCAGACTTCGTCCTCGCCAGTTACACGAAATGGCATTTCCGGGCCGACACCAAGCTGACAGAGTCTTGAAAATGCAGAATTAATGTGTATGATCAAATCCGTGTCAAAGTACTCATAGTCTTCACTCGGTCCGATCATTCGTCTAATCGTTCTAAGAATAGATGTTTCTACAGCCATTTCTATAGCCTCCATGGACAAGTATCATACAGCGTTCTTTCGATCGGTTCTTCAAGACCGAGGAGCGATATGTCGCCAAAGTGTATCGCCTGGTGTGTTGTGAACGAAGCGCAGACGACTAATTCAGGATCCATTAAAACGTCGGAAAGATTAGTGACGTCTTCGAGCTCTATTGGATTCATATGATGTATGTATATCTTTTCTCCCGGCTCAAAGGGGCGTTCACTACATGCCAGATCGAATCCTCCGTCCCTGATGATGATCTCGCGTCTGAAGTTTCGCCATTCCGTTGATGTATAAAACTTCTGATTTAGCCAGCGCTCTTTTCCGAACGTTTCATGGCCAACTGTTCCACCGATGCGCAAATATTCGTAACGTTCCTTAAACGTAGGAAGCTTAATGAGTTCAGTATAGGTACGGATCTTCATACTCTTCCTCCGTAGGAATCGTGTAAGAACGCATTGCAGCAATCGCCTTACGATATAGGTTTTCTCTCGTCTTTTCCGAGTCAATAGCTTCTGTTTTCGCTCGAAGTAGTTCGTTTTCCTTCTGAAGTTTCTCCATTTCCTCGCGTTGTTTTATTGATCCCGCCTTTAAGAAATGGACGTATTCTGCAGATGACGCTGTGCCGTTTCGTATTCGTTCTTCTACAGCATCATATACAAGTGCAATTAGTTGATTCTCGCGTTCTTCGGGCGATCCTGCTGGCGGAAATCGAATATCTGAAAAATTGTCTACAACTTCTTTTTTCTTAGATGCCACGCAGCAGTTCACCTCCATTCTTTGCTACGTATGTGCCTTGATGCCTTTTAGGTGTGTATGGATGGTGAAGGAAATGTGGAGGGATGACAGGAGATCAGGGAACCACAAGTCAGAGAGCTTGAAAGGAGAATCCCGGCATTTGGCCAGATCGTTCTATAAAGGAGGATAGAACACACGAAGAATCCATACACACGTAAAAAACATCAAAACCAAATATCAAATTGTCCCTCCGGGGCAAATTTTAGG
>Ga0256405_10001952_pt1 | contig 51628 bp, 48 predicted proteins | sample RumenRJG_02DNA_FD_189096 | JGI IMG/M metagenome (GOLD analysis project Ga0256405, IMG submission 189096) | Bovine rumen microbial communities from Lethbridge, Alberta, Canada - RJG_02 | ecosystem: Host-associated > Mammals > Digestive system > Stomach > Rumen | place: Canada: Alberta...
GATCTGACCAACATATGATCAGACCCATTATGTACATGGAGATGCAACTACTCCATACTATATGCATTATCTATTACAAAGAAAGGTTCAGTAATCGAAAGGGTTGCATTTCGATTTACAATTTACGATTGAGATATGGATTTTATCTGGGATGGGCCATCCGATATTTGTCTGAAACTAGCATTGAAAATGCGGAACATTCGCAAACGAAAGAATATCACGCAAGAACAATTGGCTGCTAGAAGCAACGTCAGTTATGCAACCCTTCGAAAATTCGAGAAAACAGGACAGATTTCTTTAGAATCCTTTGTAAAACTAACTATGGAATTAGGTGTGGTATCTGAGATAAACTCCCTGTTCGAGCAGCCAATCTATAGCAATATTCAGGAGGTAATCAATGATCGAAACCAAAACTCTTGAAGTATATTACCACGGAGAGAAAGTTGGTACTCTAGCAGAGACGCCAGATAGAAGAATCGCTTTCCAATATGACGCAAAATGGATTCGCGGAGGATTTCCCATCAGCCCTTTCTCCTTGCCTCTGGATAATCGTGTTTTTGTTCCTGCCGAGAATACCAGAGAACGGTTCGGCGGACTCTTTGGCGTGTTTGCCGACAGTTTACCCGATACCTGGGGACAATTATTACTAGATAGGCATTTAGATTCTATGGGACTAAGTAGGGGAAGTGTATCCACCCTAGACCGCTTAGCTTATGTAGGTCGCTCCGGCATGGGTGCATTAGAATACTACCCTTCTCATGAATCAGACTTTTCTATAAACACAGCCGGATTAGATTTTGATCAAATTGCAAAAGAATGCGAAAACATACTTTCCTCAAAAGAATCCATCCAATTAGATATGCTTTATCAGATGGGTGGCTCCAGTGGCGGTACCAGGCCTAAGGTCTTATTATACGACTCAGGTAAGGATTGGATTGTAAAGTTCCCATCCAAGACCGATTCGTCAGCCAACGGAATCATGGAATACGAGTATTCCCTATGCGCAAAAACTTGCGGAATTCATATGACCGGTACAGAACTTATTCCTTCTAAAGTCTGCGATGGCTACTTTAAAACAGAGCGTTTTGATCGAGTAAATGGCGCAAAAGTATTTACCATTACTTTTGCAGGATTATTAGAAGCTGATTTCCGTGCTCCAGCCTGTGATTACGAAGCTTATTTTAAACTGGTGAATGTCCTGACTAGAGGAAATAAAAAAGACCGAGAACAGCTTTATCGCATCATGTGCTTCAACGTTTTGACTCACAACTTAGACGATCATACCAAAAACTTCTCATTCCTGTATGATGAGGAAAAGGGATGGCGTCTGGCCCCTGCCTACGATTTGACCTATAGCAAGACGTATTGGGGTGAGCACACTACTTCTGTAAACAGAAAAGGGATATATATCGAGAAAGAAGACCTAATCAAACTCGGTGTCGATGCAGGAATGTCTAAAAAGGACTGTATGAGCATATTCAATGAATTGCAAGAAAAAACAACTGTGTTGGAAAAATATTTCTAAGAGAAATGGTTCTAGAATAACTAGAAAAATACTACAAAAGCCTCGGGCGTTGCCCGAGGCTTTCTTTATGCTTATCTGTTTGGTTTAATCTTCCGGTTCAATGAGTCCGTAAGTATGGCCTTTACGTTTGTAGACTACGTTTACCTGGTCGGTTTCTGCATTGCAGAATACGAAGAAATCATGTCCTAAAAGTTCCATCTGTACGCAAGCATCTTCCGGATACATCGGTTTGATGTCGAAGCGTTTGGTACGGACGATTTTGATTTCTTCATCGTCGTCGTAATCTTTTTCTACGAATGCTTTGCTGAAAGATACTGCATTCTGCTGTTTGTCGATGATTTTGTTTTTGTATTTTTTAAGTTGTCTCTCGATTACCTCCTGTACGAGATCGATGGATACATACATATCGTCGCTGACTTGTTCAGAACGGATGATGTTTCCTTTTACCGGGATTGTGACTTCTATTTTCTGTCTTTCTTTTTCTACACTAAGGGTTACTTTTGCGATGGTATCAGGTGCAAAATACTTATCTAGTTTTCCGATTTTCTCCTCTACTGCGGCCTTTAAGCCTTCTGTCATTTCGATGTTCTTACCAGTAATGTTTATTTTCATGTCAAGGTCCTCCTTAGGAGTAAATATTAGTAAAAGGCTTTGCTTTTACTTGTTGTTATTATATCATATTTTTCAGTCATTTTCCTTCTGAAATATAAAATTTTCAGAAACATTATCATCTAGCAAAGCAAGGTACGTTGGGTTGTATATCATTAAATTGTGCTTGATATATATGTCAAATTGCAGTATAGTGAACTTGAAAATGCACAAACAAACTAACATGAAATCATTGTAGAAAGGACGAGAAATGAGTACTTTTTATGAAAATGTAAAAGCGCGTCGCAGCGTACGTACCTTTGATGGGGAAGCGCTGTCAGATGTTCAGATGCAGGCATTAAAAAGCTTCACAAAGGAAACAGGTAATCCTTATAACCTACCGGTTACTTTTACTTTCCTTTCACCGGATAACAAGGAACTGACCAGTCCTGTACTGGCAGGGGTTCCATGCTATGTCACAGCAAAGATTACCAAGGCGGCCCATGCAGAAGAAGCCTATGGATACAGTTTCGAAAAATTCCTTATGTTTGCTCAGGACATGGGTCTAGGCTCCGTATGGATTGGCGGCACCATGAATCGGGCAGGCTTTGAGAAAGCCTCTAATTTGGCAGAAGACGAAATCATGCCTTGCATGTCCCCTCTTGGGGTTCCTGCAAAAAAAATGAGCCTCAAAGAAGGGCTCATGAGAAAAGGGGTCAAAGCGGACTCCCGTATAGACTTTTCAGAACTTTTCTATCAGGCTGATTTCCAGACTCCTTATACGGAAGAGGAAGCCAAACTGGTAGGTCTCTATCAGGCATTGCATGCCGTACAACTTGCTCCTTCTGCTGTGAATAAGCAGCCTTGGAGATGTGTCCTGAGAGATAATATGGTGCACTTCTATGAGAAGCACACCAAAGGATTTATGAGCGAAACCACAGGAGATTTACAGAAAATCGACATGGGCATCGCTCTTTATCACTTCGAAGAGCAGGCAAAAGCCGACGGCTTATCCCCTGTCTTCACCATAGCGGATCCGGGTCTTGCATTACCTGAAGATACCGAATACATCGCAAGCTATGGTCTTACGATTTCATAAGTCTGACCGTCTACTTCGATAGACTGAATCGGTAAATAGGCACTGTAGAGCTTTTCGTCTACGTAGTTATACTTGTCAGGGCGTTGTCCTGCCTGCAATTGCGTTACGATAGCTTCTACCCGCGGTCCATGCAGTGGGTTACATTCTGCTATGCAGGAAATCTTACCGGTGCGTGCCAGCTCTTTGGCTTCTTCGTTGACACCATCAAAGCTCACCACCATGACTTCTCCTGCTGCCAGATTGGAGCCCACTTTTTTTCCTGCGCTTTCCAGTGCATCGATGGCGCCCATGGCCTCATTATCATTCTCACAGTACACCACATTGATATTGTCAAAGCGTTTCAAAAGAGCAGCCATGACTTCACGTCCCTTAGTCTCTGTAAAATCTCCACTGATTTCTTCCATCAAATCCCAGCCATTTTCGATAGCCGCATTGCGAAGGCCTCTACTACGTCCAATCTGGGCTGTAGAGCCGATGGTTCCCTGGATATTTACCACATGAATCTCTTCCGGCTGAATCCGATTTACTTCTGTATAAGCCTTTAGCCATGCTGCCATTTTCTTTGCTTCCAGTTCAAAATCAGAACCAATCCAACAGGTATAGAGACTGTCGTCCACAACTTCTACTCTTCGATCCACCAAAATCACAGGAATCTTTGCCTCTTTGGCTTCTTGCAAAACAGACTCCCAGCCGCTTTCTGTAGCAGGAGCCAGTAAAATGTAATCCACATCCTGCTGAATAAAGGTACGAATGGCGGTAATCTGATTGGACTGCTTTTGCTGTCCGTTTTTATAAATCAGGGTATAGCCTTTATCCTGGGTAAAGGCATCCAGCATGGATGCTGTATTGGCGCTGCGCCAGTCAGACTCTGCTCCTAACTGGGAAAAGCCTACCACTATGCCCTGGCCTTCTTCTGTGGTCTCTGCCTCCAGAGAATCCGTCTCTGAAACAGACAAAGTACTGCTGCCGCAGCCGGCCAAAAGGGCCAGCTGCAGAAGCAGTACTCCTATTACTTTTTTTACTCTGCTTGCCTTCTTCATCACGATACACTACCTACAGGTTTTATTTCAGCGCACGTTTTTTCTGGGCCATAACAATACTCTGAATCACAAGGAAGAGACACAGCATTGCTGCAATGGTGATACCTGTCCACCACGCCTGGTCCAAACCGGCTGATGCTACGATGTTCTGAATCGTGCTGAGGGAAAGAACACCAAAGAGTGTACCGATGATATTTCCCACACCACCTGTTAGCATTGTACCACCAATGATGGAACTAGCGATAGCATTCATTTCCATACCCATAGCATGGCTGGCTGCACCGGAACCTACATGGAGGAAGTATACGTATCCACCGATTCCCGCTAAAGTAGAACAAATCAGGTGAGATAAGAATTTTGTACGTTTTACATTGATACCTAACATCAAAGCAGACTGGGCATTACCGCCTACTGCATAGAAGTTACGTCCAAGTTTGCACCAGCGAAGCAACACAAACATCAGAATTACAATTAGAATCGCTACGATAACACCGATTTCTACATAAGCCGGTACGTAGATTCCTTTTTTATTCACGGTACCCATACCAGGCACGTAAATTCTCGCATTTTTCAGTGCGTTAAACTCTTCATTGGCTACGTTGAAAGGCGCTGTATTGACAATAGTGGTCATGCCTCTTGCAAAGAACATACCGGCCAAAGACACGATAAAGGGCTGAATCTCCAGGTACGCTACCAGGAAGCCCTGTACCAGGCCGTAAGCCACACCGATACCGATGGCTATCAATACGGAGCCCAAAATACTACCACCTTTATAATCCAGATGCACGGCACAGCACATGGACACCAATGCGACTACACCACCTACGGAAATATCAATTCCGCCGGTAATCATAACAAGACTCATACCGCAAGCGGTGATAATCAGGGATGCATTGGCGTTTAGGATGTTGAAGAACATCTGGGGTTTGGTAAATCCTCCCTTGATAAAGAGGATGGCACCCAAATACATCAGGAAGAAAATCACGATGGTAATGGCCAGCAGCAGATTTGTATCACTTGCTTTCATAAAAATGCTTTGCTTTTCTTTTTTCATTATGCTGCCTCCTTTCGTGTAAAGATTTTCTTCGTACCTGCTGATAGGGTCTCACGTACCTTTGGTGCGGAGAAGACTACCAGAAGGATAACAACCACTGCTTTGTAAGCTGCCAGTGCGTCAGACTGCACATCGAACTTATAAAGAGTCGTAGTAAGGAACTGGATCACATAGGCGCCCAGGATGGAAGCCCACATGTTAAACTTACCGCCGGATAAAGAATTTCCGCCAAGGGCTACTGCCAAGATGGCATCCATTTCGATGTCCTTTGCGATAACGGAGTAGTTAATGGTAGAAAGACGGCTTACCTTAATCAAGGCTGCTACTGCTACGCAAAGTCCCAGGATGACAAAGGTCAGAATCTTCATGGCTGTTGGGTTGATACCATTCAATCTGGATGATTTCTCATTGATACCTACCGCCTGGGTATACAGACCCAGATTGGTGAATTTCAAAATCAGGGCAATCACCACAATACAAATGGCTACGATAAATACTGTAGTGGGAATGGGAATCCCCGGAATAAAACCACCATAGTATCCGAACTTCGGGTCCGGCACGATAGGAAGCTCATTATTATTGATCCAGGCAGCGATGGAACGACCTGCTGTGAAAAGGATCAAGGTGGCAATCATGGGCTGGATTTTGAAAATCGCAACCAATACACCATTGAAGGCGCCGCACAGCATACCTACCAAGCAGGCTACCAGGAAAGCTACCCAAATGGGTGTAGCAATGTGATCCGGTCTGGATACGCCGCCGCACAACACGTGAAGCATAGCGGATCCGGCAATAGCGATGGTGGCGCCCACGGAGATATCCTGTCCTCCGGTAGCTGCTGTAACAAGTGTCATACCGATTGCCAAAATAGCCAGCTCAGAGCCGTAGTCTAAAATGGTAATGAGATATCCGGACAAAACCGGATTTCCGGCATTATTTAGTCCCAATGTGACTTTGAAAAAGCCGGGATCTACGATTAGATTAATCACTGCAAGAAGTATCAGGGCCAAAATCGGAATAAACATCTGATTGGACACCAGTCTTCTCCATAAACTGATTTTACTTTTGCTATTACTCATGTCACTTCTCCCCCGCAATGGTACTCATAATCTTGCTCTGAGTCAGGTCATCGCCGGTCAGCTCACCTACCACCTTCCGGTCTCTCATCACCATGAGTCTGGAGCAGGTTCTCAGCATTTCGTCTGTCTCAGAGGAGATAAAGGTTACACTCATACCTTCGCTTGCCAGTTCCAGAACCAGCTTCTGAATATCTACCTTTGTACCTACATCGATACCTCTGGTAGGCTCATCCAGAATCAGGTATTCCGGATGCATCAAAAGCCATCTGGCCAGGATTACTTTCTGCTGATTACCACCGGATAAGGATTTAATCGGGGTGTCTGCAGAAGCAGTCTTGATGTTTAATTTCTTGATATACTCATCTGCAAAGGCATAGGCTTTTGCTTTGGAGAAAGGTTTAAAGAAACCGGTCAGCACCTGCAATGCCAAAATAATATTATCTCGAACAGACAAATCTCCGATGATACCATCTACCTTACGATCTTCCGGCAGATAAGCAATGCCGTTTTTCATCGCTTCTCTCGGCTTTGTGATATTCACCGTCTTGCCATGTATTTTTTTCTCTCCTTTTAGAACACGGTCTGCGCCAAAGATTGCTCTTACGCATTCGCTTCGGCCGGAACCAAGAAGTCCGGTAAAGCCATTTACTTCACCTTTCTTGATGTAGAAATCAAAAGGCTCGATACCGGCATCGCTCTGCAAACCAAAAGCCTCAAAGACTCTTTCTTCCTTGTCTTCACCGGTATATGCCCCTTGTTCTCCTTTGATATCGGATAGGTCATCCATCTCCTTACCAAGCATCTTGGCTACCAGTTGTACTCTGGGAAGTTCTTTGATTTCGTACTCTCCAACCAGCTGTCCATCTCGAAGTACTGTGATTTTATCGCATACCTCATACACCTGGTCTAAGAAGTGTGTAACAAAGATAATACCAACGCCTGTGGCTTTCAGTTCTCGCATAAAGCCAAAGAGTTTTTCCACTTCCTGCTCATCCAAAGAGGAAGTAGGCTCGTCCAATATGAGGACCTTACATTCCATATCCACAGCTCTTGCTATGGCTACCATCTGCTGCACTGCTATGGAACAGTTGGATAACTGCATGGTGGCTTTAGCCGGAATGTCTAATTTTTTCAAAAGTTCATCTGCCGCACGATTACGCTCTTTCCAATTGGTAAAAGCACCTTTTTCTCGTCCGATAAAAAGATTCTCTGCTACGGTCAGATTCGGACACAGAGTGATTTCCTGATACACTGTACTGATACCCAGTCTCTGTGCATCCTGCGGGGAGTGTATTTGCACTTCTCCCTGTCCACTTAAGCTGATGGTTCCACCGTCCTTTGCGTAAACGCCGGTGAGAACCTTAATCAGTGTAGATTTTCCTGCACCGTTTTCCCCCATCAGCGCATGGATTTCGCCCTTATTCAGATTGAAATCCACCCCCTGTAATGCTCGTACCCCGGGGAATACTTTATCGATGTCTCGCATCTCCAGTACACGATTTTCTTCCATCGCTTTACCTCGTTTTCTTTACTCATAAAAGGCGATGCGGTCGTCTTTTGAACGAAGCCGCACCGCCTACTAAGTTCTTTTACGTCTAGGGAATGTCTACGGATTAGATACCGAATTCATCCACATCTGCCTGTGTGATTGTAGAAGCATCAAAGCCTTTTTCAATCATGATGACTGTCTTCTCAGAGAGTGTTCCGCCACTTTCTAATGTTTTGATGATTTCATCAATGTAGCTAGCCTGGAATGGGTTGCACTGGCCATCATAGTTCCAGTTCTGTGCAAGCAGTTCTTCCAGAGCCCATTTGTTGCAGTCAAAGCCCATAACGATGACGTCTTTACCAACACCGTGGGAGATACCAGCTGCATCAAGAGCTGCTACAGCACCTTTTGCCATATCGTCGTTTTCAGCGTAAATTACGTTGAATTCTGTACCTGCATCGATTACAGACTGTACGATCTGCTGTGCTTTTTCAGCGTTCCATTCAGCTGTCTGCTGTTTTACGATATTCCAGTTGTCTTCTGCCGCTACTTTTTCATCCAGTGCACCGGAACGTCCCTGCTGAGCAGCGGAGCCCATAACACCCTGAATGTGAATTACGTTTACTTTATCAAGACCCTGGCTAGCAAGCCAATCTACTGCAGTCTGGCCTTCTTTTGCCATATCAGATACGATGGAAGCTTCATATAAGCTTGGATCAGCATCGATGGTTCTATCGAAAAGAATAACTTTTACGCCGGCATCCTGAGCATCTTTCAATACAGAATCCCAACCTGCTGTATCAGCTGCGGAAAGAAGTAAGTAATCTACTTCGTCCTGAATGAAGTTCTGAGCGAACTGAATCTGCTCATCATTCTTTAAGCTGTATGCGAAGGAAGCGTCATAGCCGTTTTCCTCACAGAACATTTTTTTCAGGTCAGCGTCGTTTGCTGTACGATAACCGGATTCGTTAGGATCGTTGTTGATGATACCTACTTTAATCAGTTCACCGCTAGCTGCAGGTGCTTCTGCTTCAGCAGGAGCTGCTTCTTCTGCAGGTGCTGCTTCTTCTGCTGCCGGAGTTGCCTCTGCTGCAGGTGCTTCTGCTGCAGGTGCTGCGCCACCGCATCCAACTAAGCTAAGTGCCATAGCACTAGCTGCCAACATTGTTACGACTTTTCTCTTCATTTGTTTTTCATCCTCCTAATCTTGTCTGTAAAAGGACTATCCCCTTACAAGTTTTATTCTAGGAGAAAGACGCACAAAAAAAATTGCACTTTTTTGGGAAAGAAGTGCAATTTTTTATGAAGAATTTATTTTGGTTCATTTTTCTACGATTTCGGTTAAGATTTTTGGCAAACGAACTGTCACCACGGTACCTTTTTCGAATTCACTTTCCAGATAGATACCGTAGGAACCGCCGTAGGTTAGGCGGATACGCTCATTGATATTATAAAGGCCATAGATACTGCTTTCTTCCGGCGTAGCTTCCCGAAGGCCTCTCTCTACTTCCGCCTTTCGTTCCTTCGTCATACCCATGCCATCGTCTATGACTTTTAATAGGATGCAGTCCTCTTTGTTTTCTCCGGATACGATAATCTTTCCGCCACCGCGCCTGTTCTTAATCCCGTGATAGAGGGCGTTTTCCACCAGGGGTTGCAGCGTAATCTTCGGAATGCGGTACTCAAAGATATCCTCCGGAACAGAAATCTCATAACTAAGTATATCCTGATAACGAATCTGCTGGATTTCCAGATAGCTTCGCACGTGCTGCAGTTCCTCCCGAATGGTAATAATCTCTTTTCCGCGATTTAGGGAGGTACGGAAAAAGTCTGATAAAGAGCCTACCATGCTGACTACCTGTTTTTGATTGCCGGCTTCCGCAGACCATACGATGGCATCCAGGGTGTTATACAAAAAGTGCGGATTGATCTGAGCTTGCAGCAAATCCAGTTCCGCCTTCCGAAGCCTTTTCTGCTCTCTGGTGACCTGCTTCTTGATGGGCCTTGTAATCCAAATGGGGGCCAGCAAAGAGATGATAAAAATCAGCCCCAGCACCACCACCAGAATGATAACCGACAGCTGGATGGTCCTCACTAAGATAGCCCTGTTTTCTGCCTGGGCAATCTGCAGCTGCTTATTCTCGTAATAGATGTATTCGTTAATGGACTCCTGAATCAGACCTGTTACGATTTGCACGTCATTTTCCCAAATCAGGATGTTATCTTCATAGCAATCCTCCCGCTGCAGGTTGGACTTGATGTGCTCCGTGTACTGTTCCAAATTATTCAGATACTTCTCTGTGCTTTCCAGACGGCGCATATTGGCCTGATTAAAGGTATAGTCCTTTAGATTCTCTACCACGCGACGGGCATCGGATAAAAGGACCGGCAGATTTGTTTCCTCCGGAGATACATTACCTACAATCAAGAGATAGGTCTCGTAGTCGAAATCATTTTTAAAGTCCAAGCTGAACTCGCTGGCCAGTACCACAGAGTTTAGCATCTCATCATACCTGGCAGAGATGGACTGGAGATTATAAAAAGCAAACAGAATAAAAATGATATTCGGCAGTAGCAGCACCAAATAGGAAATACGTATCTTGGTGGTTAAAGAAGAAAACCTGCTTTTTACTTTTCCAAGGAATTTCATGCCTCTTCCTCTCCTGCCTTTAAGCCTCTATACTGTGTCGGGGTAGTCCCCTGGGTTTTCTTAAATAAATACGAAAAATAATGGGAATCCTTGTATCCCACCAAAGACCCGATTTCATTGGTCTTTTTCGTGGTCTGACGCAGCAAATCCTTTGCCTTTTCCATGCGATAATCCGTCAGATACTTGATGAAGGGCTGACCGGTCTCCTGACTAAACACGGCACTTAAATGGTTGGAAGAAAAGTTTACGCTTTTCGCCACTTGATTTAAGGACAGCTCTTCCTCTCCATAATGCTCTTCGATATACAGAATCACCCTGCGCACCACATCGTGATACTTGCTTTTGGCGTGCTCTTCTCGTATGGAAATAGCCCTTTGCAATATGGTTTCCATGTAGGTCTTTGCAGACTTTTCATCTGCCAAAATCCGGAAAGTTGGCTCCTCTAAATCAAGGTCCCCATCTTTGACTTCCAGCTCCTTTTGGGCAAAGTCCAAAGCTGCCAAATACAGGTCCATGGCCACATACTGCCGAAACATCTTGGACTGCATGGCTTTCGGACCTAGGGTCTTATAGAATTCCTCCAGGAAAAAGCTTACCTCCACCGGCTCCCCACGTCTTAAGAATTCCAAAAGTTGTCTACGATCCAGCTGCTTGGCCCCGGTTTCTGAAACACGTATATCCTGCTCCCCTTCCCCTGCGGAAGATTCTGTAGTGGTAACGTCATCTCCATAAAAGAAACCATTCTCCTCAGTCAGATACAAATGTGCATAGGCTCGTCCTGCTTCCTGATAACAGCGAGGGATCTCCGTGATACGGCCCACCACAGAGCTGATACCGCCAAAGTATCGCAGCTGTGGCATAGGGTAAAAGATGGCCTTCAGGACTTTGGTAAAATCCTTAACAGACTGCTCTACCGCTTCTTTTGATTCTCCTTTAAAGAGCACCGCCTTACCTTCTAAATGCATATCAAACAGCACCGCATCATACTGCTTTGCTGCCTCTTCTATCTTCTGCACCACCTTTTGTACACTGCCGGAGTACTCCCCGATTTCATGCCGCTTGGACCATACTTTCAAAAGCAGCAGGCTATACTGCATACCGGAAATCTCGATATTTAATTTTCTGGAATCCTCTAAGATTTCAGAAAGCTCCTTTTCGCCGGTTACCAGATTACGGAAAAATTCCTGCTTTTCCAGCTGCTCACGTTCTTCCATTTCAGCAGCGTATTTTCTGGTTAGAGACCGCTCTTCTTCACGCTCTCTGATTTTCTCTGCTACAATATCGATTTCTTTTAGGAGATTATCGCCACTAATGGGCTTAGATAAATATCTGGAAACCCCAATTTGGATAGCTTCCTGTGCAAAAGCAAACTCTTCATAACCGGTGAGCAAAATAATCTCAATCGCCGGAAATTCAGACTTGATTAACCTGCTTAAAGAAAGCCCATCCATAAAGGGCATTTTGATATCCGCGATCAGGATATCCGGTTGACTTTTTTGGATCATGGAATAAGCCATCTCCCCGTCTCCTGCTTCCCCGCAGAATTCGTAGCCATGGCCCTTCCAATCAATATTGTTCTTAATCCCTTCTCTGACGACAAATTCGTCTTCTGCCAAAAACACCTTCATGTCATCCCCCCTAATGTTTTCTGCTAATTATGCTTTTCAAGCTCCCATTCCCATTCATACACGAAGCTGTCTTCCTCTTTTCCGGCCTGCCAAATATCGAAAGGAAGAAGGTATACCCTAGGGTAATCACCATTTCCCTCTAAATCCTTTCGAATGGACCTGCGGAAATACTGCTCCGACAAAACCTGCTGCATGTCCCTGCTCACACAAAAATCCACGAATTTCTGTGCATTCTCCAAATGCGGTGCATGCTTTGCAATAGCTACCCCATCAGGCACACAAATGACCCCTTCCGTGGGATACACAATATCAATGTGACTACCGGCTGCCATCTCCTTTAAAGCCATCTGCTCTAAACAAATGGCAATCTTGCCATCTTTGTTTTTCAACTTCGTCAAAACACTGGAAGTACCGGCTGTTTCTTTTCCCCTTAGCTGAGCCGCAAACTTAGGCATGAACACATCCCTATCTTCCCCAAAAAGCTGCTCAAGCCCCGTTAAAATAGCATAGCTGGTACCGGAACTGATGGGACTGGCAAAAATAATCTCCCCACGCCACTTCTCATCTAAAAGATCCGACCAGCTGGACGGCGCTTCTTCCGGTGACACCAAATCTGTATTATAAGCGATTACGATTGGCAAAACCGTAAAAGGAGTCCACTCTCCCTTCTTGGAACGATACCTGCTTTGTAAAGACCTGGCATGCTTAGAATAGTAGGGCTCGAAGTACCCCTTATAGGACTCCAAAAGCTCGATACCTCCGCCAAACATGATGTCCACCTCGCCGCTCTCTGTCAACAAAGCAAACTCCTCCAGCATCTCCTTGGAACCGCCGGAATGAGCCTCCACATGAATACCGTACTCTCTTTCAAACTGCTTAAAAACAGCATTCTGGATGTCAGAAGGATGACTGGTAAACACAATCAGCGCATCCTCTCGATTCACGCTGGTAATATGTTCCGTCTCCAAACAACCGGAAAGTACCGTAGTCATGAGACATAAAAGCGATATCATTATGCAATTTCTTATCAGCCCACTACACTTCATAGCACTATTATATCAATCCATAAGAATTTTTCCACAAAGACAAAAAAAGAGTAATTTTGGTAAAAATGTACAAAACAAATATTCCATTTTCCTATGTGGATAACTTTTCAACCCCTAAAAAAATCCGTGGACATTGTGGATAACTTCGTGTATAAGTCCATTTTTAAACAAATTCGCCTCAAATTTCTGTGGATAAACATCGTTTGACTATTCTCTTTATTACGTTAAATTGTCAGAATTTAATTTTTTTTCGTCATATCTCACAACCTTACATCCACACTTGCCCCTTTCACAGCTCTCACTCCCCTTGACAAGACGCTTTTTTTGCGATTTTCCGAAAGGGCAAAAAAATCCCCTTGTCAGGCTGTGAGAGCGAGACAAGGGGATGTGTGATTAAAAGATTCGTCGAATGGCGAGAATGTTACGGTAGGATGCGTTGCCGGTGATGATACCGGTACGGCTTGTGGAGGCGTGTACGATTTGTCCGCCACCGATGTAAATTCCTACGTGACCGCTGTAGCAGATGATATCGCCAGGCTGTGCTTCAGCCAGGGATCCAACTGTAGAGCCTACGCCTCTGTCTGCAGAGGAAGAGTGCGGTAAGGATACACCAAAGTTCTTGTAGACACTCATAACGAAACCGGAGCAGTCTGCACCGTTTGTTAAAGAGGTACCACCATATACATATGGGTTACCAACGAACTGCAGTGCATACTGTGCAACTGCATTACCTGTAGCGCTTCCGGATCCTGCAGGGATGTAACTGCTTGCAGAATTATACTTGGAAGAACTGCTCTGTTTGCTGGTAGATTTAGAAGATGCCTTACGTGCTTTCTCACGTTCTGCAGCTTCACGAGCAAGACGAGCTTCCTCTTCTGCTTTGGACTCTGCCTGAACGAATTCTGTCTTCAGGGATACAAATTCTTTGTTTACCCAGCCATCACCCTCTTCGATGTTGACCTTAACCCATCCATCTTTTTCGTCTGTAACGACGATTTCTTCACCTTCCGGTACCTGACCGATGAGTTCAGCATCGATGGATGCATCACTACGTACGTTCAAAGTAGTAGTATTTACTTTCGCAACACGAGTACCTACAGTCTTAGCAAGCTCTACTGCATCAGCACCTGTTACAACGAATTCTGCTTTTACATATCCGGTTACATTACCGGAAGTAATTTCATACCAACCATCTTTCTGAGAAAGGAAGGTACCTACGGATTTATTGTATAACTTACCGACTACATTACCTTCTTCACTGGCTGCATCTCTGACATTTACATAATTGTCAACCTGGGCAATTACAAGATTTGTGAAGTTCTCTTCTCCACCGATAACAGACTGTGCCACAAGTACTGCAGCCTCAGCAGGAGACATGGTAACCATAATCTCTTTGCCATTCTGATCTGTAGTCATCTCAGCAGTGGTAATCTGACTATCCGGAATGGAAATCATCTGGGTCTGTCCACCGAAGAACTGGCTAATATCTACATTTGTAGTAGCATTTGGCAGAACCTGTGTCTGCAATGCCTGTAAAATCTGTGTGCTGTCAGAAGCCATAGCAGTCTCTGCTGCTAAAGTCTCCTCTTCTGCAGGGGCAGTCTGTACTGTCTCTGCGCTGGGAACAATGTCCTTTACCACGCTGGCCGCAATGGCGCTGGTGCCATGCTCCTTAGAAAAATAGGCAGGATGCAGCATCGCATTCATCTCTGTAATGCTTTTGCTTAAACCATCTGTTGCTTTTGCTTTGCTGGTGACATTCTTAGAAATGTCTACGAGGCTGGTACCCTCGGAAATCACAGATCCCATACCTGCCGCCGGCAATACATCATTTAATGTAGCGGCGGAAACCGGCATGCCGACAGTCATGGTGCAAGCAGCTACAAATGCTGTCAAGATACCCCTTTTGATTATTTTGCTCATATACTTATCCTCTTTCGAGTTCATACTCATTTGTTACAAATTTGTTACATCTTGGATTACTATACCACCGAATGATGCACTTTGTCAACTTTTATGCGCCTCTACGGCGTTTTAGAAACTCTTTTTTCTCAAAAATTACTCTGAAACTCTAGTTATTCTATCTTAAAATTGTGAAAAAATTATGACATGATTTTATAGATATTGTAGGCCAGGGAATGCTATACTGAAAAAAACACTAGATTTAGAAAAGACAAGGAGCGCGAAATGGCTACTGTTCTCATCACCGGTGCTTCCCGCGGAATTGGCAAAGCTTCGGCCCGGATTTTTGCAGAAAAAGGATATGATTTGATCCTGACTTGTAAAAAAAATATAGAAGATTTAAAAAACTTAGCAGATGATTTATCCGCTTCCTATTCCATAAAGGCTTCCGCATACGTAGTGGATCAATCCGATGCAGATGCAGTACTATCCTTTACAGCCGGTCTGCCGGAAATCGACATCTTTATCGCCAATGCCGGTATCTCCAAAGTGGGGCTCCTGCAGGATATGAGCGTCGCTGAGTGGCAGGAAATCGTGAATGTCAATCTCAGCAGCCTCTTCTACTATTGTAAAGGACTGCTGCCGGGTATGATTCAGCGCGGCCATGGGCATATCATTCCGGTATCCTCTGTCTGGGGCAACGCAGGTGCTTCCTGCGAAGTGGCTTACTCCGCTACCAAAGGTGGCATCAATGCTTTCACCAAAGCCTTAGCCAAAGAAGTAGCCCCCAGTCATATTAATGTCAACGCCGTGGCCTTCGGTTATATCGACACTGAGATGAATAGGGAGTTCTCTAAGGAAGAGGTAGACGCTATCATAGAAGAAATACCTATGAACCGAATCGCTTCAGCCCAGGAAGCAGCAGAAATGATTTACGGAGTCTGCCAGCTTCCTGCTTACACCACGGGGCAAATCTTTACCATGGATGGTGGCTGGATTTAATCTTTAAGCGCTTTTTCCCGTTAGTTCCTTTACATAGGAGGCTATCTGGAGAGGCGCTTTTTCTTTGTATTCTTCCAAGAGTCTCACGATACCGCTACCTACGATGACACCATCTGCCATGCTCTGGTACTCCAGCACCTGTTCTCTGGTGTGAATTCCAAACCCTACTGCTACCGGCGTATCCGTCACAGTCCTTATGGTATCGATGATTTCCTGCAGGTCTGTGGTGATAGTGCTTCGCATACCGGTAACTCCCATAGAGGATACCAGGTAGATAAATCCTTTGGCTTCCCCCGCAATCATGCGGATTCTATCCTTGGAAGTAGGGGCAATCATGGATATCAAGGTGACATCATACTGATCTGCCACAGAGGTCACTTCTTCCTTTTCCTCATAGGGCACATCCGGCAAAATGAGTCCGTCCACACCTACCTGGGCGCATCTTGCAAAGAATCTGTCATAGCCATAGGCAAACACCAGATTGGCATAGGTCATAAACACAAAAGGTGTCTCTGTCTTTTCTCTGAGTCTTTGTACCATCTCAAATACTTTATCTGTGGTACAGCCTCCCTTTAGGGCTCTTACATTGGCATTTTGGATAACGCTACCTTCTGCGATAGGATCGGAAAAAGGGATGCCGATTTCGATAAGGTCTGCCCCGGCGCGGGCCATCTCCAATATGGTTTCCTCTGTCTTTTCAATGCTGGGATCCCCTGCTGTAACAAAAGCAATAAATGCCTTATGATTTGCAAATGCGTTTTGAATTCTATTCATATAATTGTACCCCCTGATATCTTGCAATGGCTGCCACGTCCTTATCTCCTCGTCCGGAAAGGCAGCAAATAATAATCTGATCTTTATCCATGGTAGGCGCAAGTTTCATCACCTGAGCAATGGCATGGGAGCTTTCAATGGCAGCCACGATGCCTTCTTGTCTGGCAATATAATGAAATGCCTCCACCGCTTCGTCGTCGGTAATGGCCACATAATCCGCTCTGCCGCTATCATGGAGATTTGCATGTTCCGGTCCGATGCCCGGATAATCCAGTCCTGCGGAAATGGAATATACCGGTGCAATCTGTCCGTATTCATCCTGGCAGAAGTAGGACTTCATGCCGTGGAAAATACCTAGTTTTCCGGTGGCGATGGTAGCTGCAGTTTCTCCGGTGTCTACGCCCTTACCGGCAGCCTCACATCCAATGAGTCTGACGCTTTCATCCGGAATGAATTCGTAGAACATACCCATGGCATTGCTGCCGCCGCCTACGCAGGCCATTACCACATCCGGTAATTTTCCTTCTTTCTCCAATATCTGCATTCTGGCCTCTTTGGAGATAATGCTCTGAAAGTCTCGCACGATGGTAGGAAATGGATGCGGTCCCATAACAGAACCTAATACATAATGGGTATCACTGACTCTGCTGACCCATTCCTTCATGCATTCATTTACGGCATCTTTCAGGGTAGCAGTGCCGGAATCTACCGGATGTACCTTAGCCCCCAAGAGTTCCATACGATAGACATTCAGGGCCTGTCGTTCTGTGTCCACTCTTCCCATAAAGATCTCGCATTCCATCCCTAAAAGAGCCGCCACAGTGGCGGTAGCCACGCCGTGCTGGCCGGCACCGGTTTCTGCGATGAGTCTTGTTTTTCCCATCTTTTTTGCGAGCAGTGCTTGTCCCAGACAATTGTTGATTTTGTGGGCGCCGGTATGATTCAAATCTTCTCTCTTTAAGTAGATTTTGGCTCCTCCAAGGTCCTTTGTCATGTTCTCTGCATAGTAGAGAAGGCTGGGTCTTCCTGCATATTCCTCATAGAGTTTGGCAAGTTCGCTGCAAAACGACCGATCCTTTTTATAGTGTTCGTAGGCTTCTTCTAAGTGAATGATTTCATTCATCAAAGTCTCCGGTATATACTGTCCTCCGTGTTGTCCAAATCTTCCTTTGCTCATGTTCTCTCCTATTCTGTCTTTCCCTTTTCCAGGGCTTCATATAACGCTTTGATTCTCTCCTCAGATTTGATGGTTTCTCCCGGGTAGCCTTCTCTTGCCATCTCCACCCCGGAGCTCACATCGATTCCCATGGGGTTAAGGAGCCCAATGGCCTTTGCTACATTTTCCGGGCTCAGACCACCTGCTAACAGATACTCCTCCGGAAATCCTTTCAATAGCTGCCAATCAAAGCTTTGGCCACTACCGGGACTCTTTCCATCCAGCAGTAATCTGAAGCAGTTTTTATCCACTTGTTTAGCAAAACAAGCCGCCTTATCCACATCCGATGCCTGTTCTATTCGCATGGCCTTAAGGATCCAGGGATATCGCAGAGGGCCTATGTTTGCTTCCACATAGGATTTCAAGTCGTGGATATAAGCTAAGTCTTCCTGTCCATGAAGTTGGATGATATCGATTACTCCTTCTATCAGCAGGTTTGCCGCTTCCGGTATCTTCGGATTTACAAAGACTCCCACCTTTTGGATGGTGGGTTTTACTTTTTTACTTAGACTGCGGACCTGTTCTACCGTCACTTGTCTTTTGCTGGGCGCCAGGACAAATCCTATGTAGTCAGGTTCTAATCCATTGATTATGTGTATTTCCTCCGGCAAATGAATGCCGCAGATTTTTACTTTACATGACTTCATGCGATTTTTCCGGGCTGCCCCTTTCCTAACAGACCTTGTAAGGTCTCCTTTACGGAACTAGACCGCATCAATGTTTCTCCTATGAGCACTCCATCTACGCCGGCTTCTTCTAACCTTTCTATGTCTTCCCTGGTGCGAATGCCACTTTCTGAGACGAAAAGCACGGAGCTAGGTACCAGTTTCCGTAATCGTAAAGAGTTTTTCACATCCACCTGAAAGGTCTTTAGGTCCCTGTTATTGACGCCAATGATAGAGGCACCTGCCTTCAGAGCCATACGAACTTCTTTTTCGTCATGGGTCTCTACCAGTGCATCCATTTTCAGGCTTTCCGCAATGTGGATATAGCAGCGTAAGGTCTCCTCATCCAATATGCTGCAAATCAGTAATACCGCAGAAGCCCCAATGCACTTGGCCTCATAGATTTGGTAGGAATCTACCACAAAGTCCTTTCTCAAAAGCGGTACCGTCACCGCTTCTTTTATCTCCGCCAAATAACGGCTGTCTCCCTGAAAGTAATAGGGTTCTGTCAGTACAGAGATGGCCGAAGCCCCTGCTGTTTCGTAGCTTTTCGCGATTTCCACATAGGGAAAGTGCTCTGCTATGACGCCTTTGGATGGGGAGGCTTTCTTTACCTCGCAAATAGCTGACATGCCTGGCTTTCTTAACGCGGCTGCAAAGCTTTTGTCCAGGATCTCCTCTTCCCGGGCAAGAGAAAGTGCCTTGAGTCGCAATGCTTCCAGGCTCACTGTCTCTTTTTGCTCTGCGACACGGATACGGGTTTTTCCTGCAATTTCCTCCAGTATATTCATTGTTTTCCTCTTCTATTCTTCCGATGTTTTAGCCTACCATGGCTACTTTTGTAGCCGATACGAAGTCTTCCAGTTTCTGTTTTGCCTTACCGCTATCGATCATTTCTTCTGCCAGGCGGATGCCCTCTTCGATGGAAATATTTCCCAGGGCCACATGAAGGGCAGCACCTGCGTTCATTAATACCGCATCTCGCTTCGGACCAGCTGCGCCGTCCAAAATATCTCTGGCCATCTGGGCGTTCTCCTCAGGGGTTCCACCTACCAGGTCTTCTTTGCGGCATTTCCGGAATCCATAGGTCTCCGGGTTCAGATGATAGGTTTTGAACTCATCTCCGATGAACTCACATACAAAGGTGTCTGCACTCATGGAGATTTCATCCATGCCATCTTCCCCGTATACCACCATGGCTCTCTTCACGCCTAAGTTATGCAACACGTGTGCAAGGGGCTCAACCAGGTCTGCTCTATATACGCCAAGAAGCTGGAAGCTGGCACCTGCCGGATTTGCCAAAGGTCCTAACAGATTAAAAATGGTACGAATGCCGATTTCTTTTCTGACCGGTCCCACAAAACGCATAGCCTTGTGATAGGTCTGGGCAAACAAGAAACAGAAATTCAATTCCTTAAGGATGGTTTCGCTATATTGTGGTGCTAAGTCAATTTGGGCACCTAAGGCTTCCAGCACGTCTGCTGCACCGCATTTGCTGGAGGCTGCACGGTTACCGTGTTTGGCTACCGGCACTCCCGCTGCTGCTACCACCAAAGAAGAAATGGTGGAAATGTTGATGGTATTGGATCCATCTCCGCCGGTGCCTACGATTTCCAATACGTCCTGGTCATTTAAAAATCTCTCGCAATGGCTTCTCATGGCTCTGGCTGCGGCTGTAACCTCCTCGATGGTTTCCCCCTTCATGCTCATGGCCGTGAGAAAAGCTGCCTTCTGGGATTCCGGTGCTTCCCCTCTCATGATTTCATGGATGACTTCCTCCATGACTTCTGCTGATAAATCTTCTTTTCTAGATAATGTGTTGATTGCTTCTTTGATCATATGTCCCTCCTTATCTGCTATAAGCTAAAAAGTTTTGTATCATTTCTTTTCCATGGGGTGTCAAAATGGATTCCGGATGAAACTGCAGGCCGAACACGCCGTTTTCTGCATCTTCTACCGCCATGATTTCCCCTTCCTTACTCACTGCTGTTACCTTCAGTTTTTCCGGCAGGGTATCTCGCTCTGCTATGAGAGAATGATAACGACCCACAATTTCCGTTTCTTCCATTCCCTGAAAGAGCACCGTTTCATTGGCGATTTCTACTGCGCTTTGCTTCCCATGCATTCTGCACCTTGCATGTCCTACTTTGCCGCCGTAGGCTTCGCAGATTGCCTGATGTCCCAGACAAACCCCCAGGATGGGGATGCGGCCTTTATACTGCTTTACCACGTCTTCACAAATACCGGCATCCTTTGGTTTTCCGGGGCCCGGGGATAACAGGATGTGATCTACCTGCATCTTTTCTATATCCTCTACTGCTATGGCGTCATTTCGTACCACCCGAATGTCTTCTCCCAATTCTCCTAAGAGCTGGTAGAGGTTGTAGGAAAAGCTGTCGTAATTATCAATGAGTAAAATCATGACCTTCTGTGCCTCCCTTCTCTAGTGCCTCAACTACCGCGCCTGCCTTGTGAAGGCATTCCAAATACTCGCTTTCCGGATTGGAATCCGCTACGATGCCGGCTCCGGACCGCACGTAGACGGTGCCATTTTTCAAAAAGGCCATGCGAATGGCAATGCACATATCCATGTCCCCTGTGAAGGAAAAATAACCAATGGCGCCACCATAAATGCCTCGTCTATGTTTTTCCAGTTCATCTATGATTTCCATGGCTCGAATCTTCGGTGCCCCAGACAAAGTGCCTGCCGGCAAGATTGCCGCAAGGGCTTCCACCGATGTACTTCCTTCTTTTAACTGCCCTACCACCGTGGAAGCGATGTGCATCACATGGGAAAATCGAAGGATTTCCATGTACTTTTCCACTTTCACTGTGCCAAACTTGCTGATTTTCCCCAGGTCATTACGTCCCAGGTCCACAAGCATATTGTGCTCGGCGCATTCTTTTTCGTCCTTTTTAAGCTCCTCTTCCCGTTCTTTGTCTTCCTGAGGCGTCTTGCCTCTTGGTCTGGTCCCGGCGATGGGATAGGTGGAAACCTTTCCCTGCTCCACCTTTACCAGGGTTTCCGGGCTGGCTCCCATGATTTCCATGTCATCACTGCCTAGATAAAACATATACGGAGAGGGATTGGATGCTCGCAGCATACGGTAAGCGTTTAGTAAGCCTCCACTATATTTGGCGATTAATCTGTTGGACAAAACCACCTGGAAAATGTCCCCTTCGTAGATGTAGCTCTTGGCTTTTTCCACCATAGCCATGAAGGCTTCTTTTCCAAAGGCCGGTTTCAAGGGCTCTAGTAATTTGCCGGGTTTTAACGGTGCCTGCTGTCCTGTTAGAATCAGGTTTTCCAACTCCTCTAATTCCCGGGAAACCCTTTTTTTCTCCGCTTCTTCCTCCGGGGTGTCCACCTTGGTCATGTCCAGATTCACAAAGAGTAAAATCCTTTGCTTCACATGATCGAACACGATGGCTTTATCAAAAAGCATCAGGTCCATGTCCCGGAATCCTTCTTCATCTTCTTCTGTCAACCGAAGCTTCGGCTCCACGTATCTGGCAAAATCATAAGCAAAGTACCCTACAAATCCTCCTGTAAAAGGCGGATGCTCTTCCAGCCTGGGGGATGTGTACTCAGCCAAAATGCGATTCAGGTAAGAAATGGGGTTTTCTTCGATGTATGTAATAGCCCCTTCCTCGTTTCTGACACGAATTCGTCCCTTTTCACAGACGATTTCAAGTTTCGGGTTATAACCAAGAATCGTGTATCTTCCCAGGTGTTCACTTTTTTCTACGCTTTCTAGAAGAAAGCAATGTTTGCCTTTGTTTTGTAAGATTCGAAGCACCTGAATCGGCGTACAACTATCCGAAAGGAGTTCTCTCTTCATAGGGTAAAAATGATACGACTTATATTGCTGTAGCTGCATGATGTCCTCCTTCGTGGGCGGGATACCCCGCCCATAAGGCGGGTCTACACGGGTTACCCCGCCATGAGAATCGGCTTCGCCGATGGGGCGGGGCTACGTCACCAGGACTCCGGCGCTTCGCGCCACCTCGTGACATTAAAAAAGTCCCTGACCACAATTGCGTAATTGTAGTCAAGGACGGATGTTCCGCGGTGCCACCTTGATTCATGGTTTCCCATGCCCTTAGCAGAGTGCCAACACACTCCCGACAACTAACGTATGCCTTACGTCATGAAATACTAATCTCCAAAGAGACTTTCCTCATGCCCTCTGTGGTCCATTTGATGAACTGCTTTCTACCAGGCTCTCACCATTCCCGGTTCTCTGTAAGCGCACATTTCACCGTTATCTCCACTTCAACGGTTTAAAGTAGTGTCTGATTAAATTAGTTTTAATTATACTGGTTCGATAGGGATTGTCAATGATGTATTTTAAAAATCTGACGAAAAATAGAATTGATGTATTTTAAGGTTTGTCATCAAACGAAAAAGAACCCCCTGCAAGCAGGGAGTTCTTTCGATTATCGTTTGATGACAATTATTCAGCGTCTGTTGTTTCAGTAGCTTCTGTTGTTTCAGTAGCTTCTGTCTCAGTAGCTTCTGTTGTTTCAGTAGCTTCTGTTGTTTCAGTAGCTTCAGTTTCAACTGTTTCAGATGCAACAGTTTCAGTAGCTTCAGTTTCAACAACTGTTTCTACTGCTACAGTGCTTTCTACAGTTTCAGCTGTGTCTGCGGAAGAACCACAACCAACCATCATTGTTGCTGCTACAGCAGCTGCCATAACTAATACTGCTAATTTGTTTCTCATAATTTTTCTCCTCAAATATATAACTATATTTTGTATCGGGGTCATTCCCGATTACAAAAAAGAGTATACTTCCCCTATGGGCAAACTGCAATACATATCCGGAATTTTCGCTACAATTCCCACAATTTTTGATGTTTGTATAATGTTTTAACAATCTTTTTGTAGCATTTTACCAGTATATCAAGCGTATTGTTGGTGGTTTTGTGCAATTTTCACGTTAGGCGCAGGTAGGCTTCGTCTATTTTTGTTTACCGTTCGTTCATAATTTGTTCATAATTAACCCTAGTACAAGAAAAAACAGGGAGCGAAACTCCCTGTTTTTAGCTGAATTTGTGTAATTGTGTCTGTTGTGCCCAAATTGTGTTACTCAGAGAACAGTGCTGTAGAAAGGTAACGATCTCCTGTATCCGGTAACAGTACTACGATGGTTTTGCCTTTATTCTCAGGACGTTTTGCCAGTTCGATACCTGCATGTACAGCTGCACCTGCGGAGATACCTACTAAAACGCCTTCGCTTCTACCTACCAGTCTGCCTGCTTCGAAAGCATCTTCATTTTCCACTTTGATGATTTCGTCATAGACATCTGTATTGAGGATTTCCGGTACAAAACCTGCACCGATACCCTGGATTTTGTGTGGGCCTGCTTTTCCATCGGATAATACCGGGGAGCTGGCCGGTTCTACTGCTACTACTTTTACATTAGGGTTCTGGCTCTTTAAGTATTCGCCGACACCTGTAATGGTACCGCCGGTACCTACGCCTGCTACAAAGATATCTACTTTGCCTTCTGTATCTTTCCAGATTTCAGGACCTGTAGTTTCTCTGTGGGCTTTTGGATTCACCGGATTCACAAACTGTCCCGGAATAAATCCGCCCGGAATTTCTTTTACCAGTTCATCCGCTTTGGCGATTGCACCCTTCATACCCTGGGCACCATCTGTCAGCACCAGTTCTGCACCGTATGCTTTCATCAGGTTACGTCTTTCCACGCTCATGGTATCCGGCATTACAATGATGGTACGGATGCCAAGAGAAGCTGCTACTGCAGATAAACCGATACCGGTGTTACCGCTGGTTGGCTCAATGATAACAGAGTCTTTAGTCAGTTTGCCGCTGTCCAAAGCATCCTTAATGATGGCCCATGCAATTCTATCCTTTACGGATCCTGCAGGATTGAAGTACTCTAACTTTGCTAAGAGAGTAGCCTCTAAGCTTTCTTTTTTCTCGATGTTAGAAAGCTCTAAAATCGGGGTATTACCAATCAGTTCTGTTACGTTTTTGTAAATTGCCATGTTACTGTTCTCCTTGTCTCATTCTCTCACGTATATTTTTAACGCAGTTATGCGTTTACTGCCTGGAAGGCTTGTTCCAAATCCTCGATGATATCATCGATATGCTCGGTACCGATGGATAATCTGATGGTATTTGGATAAATGGAAGCACCCTTTAATTCTTCCTCGCTCATCTGGGAGTGAGTGGTGCTTGCCGGATGGATGACTAAGCTCTTTACATCTGCCACATTGGCAAGTAAGGAGAAGAGCTCCAATTCATCAATAAATGCTTTTGCCTTTTCTTCGTCTCCTTTGATTTCAAAGGTAAAGATAGAGCCGCCGCCATTTGGGAAGTACTTTTTGTACAGTTCCTGCTGTCTTGGGTCTGTAGAGATGGCCGGATGATGTACTGCTTCCACCTGCGGATGATTCTTTAAATATTCTACGACTTTCAGCGCATTCTGTACATGACGTTCTACACGAAGGGACAGTGTCTCAAGTCCCTGCAGGAAAATAAATGCTGAAATCGGGGATAATGTAGCACCGGTATCACGCAAAAGAACCGCTCTGATTCTGGTGACATAAGCTGCAGGTCCAACTGCATCCGTAAAGCTTACCCCGTGGTAGCTTGGGTCTCCGTCTGTCAGCAGCGGGAATTTGCCGCTGGCTTTCCAGTCGAATTTACCACTATCAATGATCACACCGCCAATGGTGGTACCATGACCACCGATGAACTTGGTTGCAGAATGTACTACGATATCTGCGCCGTATTCGATAGGGCGAACCAGGTAAGGTGTCGCAAAGGTATTATCTACTACCAGAGGAATCTTATGTTTATGGGCGATTTCCGCAATTTTTTCAATATCTACCACATCAGAATTAGGATTTCCCAAGGTCTCGATATATACGGCTTTGGTGTTTTCCTGAATGGCTGCTTCAATGGCATTTAAGTCTTCCGGATTCACAAAAGTGGTGGTGACGCCGTAGGTAGGCAAGGTATGAAGCAGTAGATTAAAGGTACCGCCGTAGATATTCTCTGCTGCCACAATGTGGTCACCTGCTTTGGTCAGATTTTCAATGGCGTAGGTGATGGCTGCTGCACCACTGGCTACCCCAAGTGCTGCCACACCGCCTTCCAAAGCTGCGATACGCTGTTCGAAAATGTCCTGGGTAGGATTGGTAAGTCTGCCGTAGATATTACCTGCGTCCCGAAGACCAAATCTGTCAGCGGCATGCTGGCTGTTGCGAAAGACATAAGAGGTGGTCTGATAAATCGGTACTGCTCTTGCGTCGGTTACCGGATCAGCGCTTTCCTGTCCTACGTGTAACTGTAATGTCTCGAATTTCAAATCTCTGTCTTTGTAAGCTTTCTTTCCCATGTTGTTTTCCTCACTTTTTCTTTATTTCCTCTTGCTCTACGGGATACCCCGCCATTAGATTCGCTCCGCGAAGGGCGGGGCTACGTATCACATTTCCATGTGATACAAGAAATGCCCGGAAGCTTTTGGGGCTCCCAGGCATATGGCATACGTAAAATCCTTTTGGATGATTCTCTATCAGCGCGTTTCCGGACACACGAACGCGCCAGCCATATTCCATGCCTGGGAGTCCTGCATTCGACAACACATCATTTTATGAAATTTGCTCAGTACAAATTCCTGCATTTCTCTATCTCCTACTGTTTTCGTTGGAATTAGATTATCTCATAATTCCTACCTTGTCAATAGGAATATTTAATTTTTCGAAAAAAATTTTAGAGGATGGTTCCTCCGCCTAAAACAACGTCCCCATCATACAGCACTACTGCCTGTCCTTTGGTAATGGCACGCTGTTTCTCATCAAAGACAACTTCAACCTTGTCCCCTTTCACCGTGGCAGTAGCCGGCTGGGCTACATGTTTGTATCTGGCTTTGGCCATGACGCGGATAGGCTCTGCCGGCTCCGAAATGGAAACCCAGTTAAAGTCTCCCGCCAGCAAGGTGTCACTAAAGATGGCCTCATGATTAGAAAGTACCACTTCATTGGTCTCCGGACGGATTTCTTTGACATACAAAGGCTCCTTCGCAGCAATCCCCAAGCCCTTACGCTGTCCAATGGTGTAGTGGATGATGCCTTTGTGGGTCCCCAGCACATTGCCGTCCACATCCACAAAGTTTCCTTTCGGAAGCTCATGTCCCACATAGTCCTCAATAAATCGGTCATAATGTCCATCCGGCACAAAGCATATATCCTGGCTGTCATGCTTTCTGGCGTTGATAAAGCCATTGGCCTCTGCGATTTCTCTCACCTTCGTCTTTGGATAGTCTCCCAAAGGAAAGTCTGTATGGGCAAGCTGCTCCTGGGTGAGGGAATATAGGACATAGCTTTGGTCTTTGGTATCATCCAGGCCCTTTAAAAGCTCATATCTGCCGCTTTCCTCGTTAAATCGAACTCTGGCATAGTGGCCTGTGACAATTTTATCGCAACCCAGTTCCTGTGCTTTCTGATACAGGTGGGCAAATTTCATGTGACGATTACACTCGATACAAGGATTTGGGGTAATGCCATTTAAGTAAGAATCTACGAAATTTCGGATGACTTTGCATTCAAAGTCCTCCATGAAATTCACTACATAAAAGGGGACGCCAAGTCTGCCGGCTACGCTTCTGGCATCTTCCACATCATCTAGTGAGCAGCAGGTTTTGTCGCTGCAACGCAGGTCCCCATTATCATAAAGGCGCATGGTAACGCCTACACAATCGTATCCTTTTTGCTGCATGAGATATACAGCCACAGAGGAATCCACTCCTCCACTCATGGCAATTAAAGCTTTACTCATTCTATCCTCATTTCTATCTTTTCCCGGTTTGGGTGGCATATACCTGCAGCACACTTTCTACCAGGGTATCTAATTCTGCGTCCGTCATTTCGGAGCCAAAGCTAAAGCGCAGGCTACTGCCCGCTTCCTCTTTGGTAAGTCCCATGGCCAAAAGTACATGGCTTGGCTCTAAGGCACCTGCTGCGCAGGCTGCACCTGTAGAGACGCAAATCTCTTTTTCACTTAGCATCATCAGCAGAGATTCTGCACTTGCACCGTGAAAACAAAAGTTGGCATTTCCGGGAAGTCTGCCTTCCATCTTGCCATTTAGGGTTACCCCTTCTATTTCGGACAAGGTATCGATGAACTGGTCACGCAAATACTCGATCCTTTTCCTGTCTTCTTCCAAATTCCGAAGGGAGACTTCCAGTGCCTTCACCATACCGGCGATGGCCGGCAGGTTTTCTGTGCCTGCACGCTTGCCTCTCTCTTGAGAACCGCCCTGCATAAAAGAATACAAAGGCGCTGTCTTTTTCACATATAAGCCGCCGATGCCCCGGGGCCCGCCAAACTTGTGGGCAGAAAAAGCCACATAGTCAGCGCCTAATACATCCAGCGCCATGGGCACATGGCCCAATGCCTGTACCGCATCTACGTGGAAAAGAATCTTCTTTTTCTGACAAAGTCTTGCCACTTCTTCTACCGGCTGTATCATGCCGGTTTCGTTATTGGCATACATAAGACTAACCAGGATGGTATCTTCCCTCAAGGCCTGTTCGATACTTTCCGCAGATACGATACCATCTCTTCCGGGCTTCACATAGGTAATCTGAAACCCTTCCTGTTCTAGGGCATAGGCTGTATGTAACACGGCATGATGCTCGATGGCGCTGATCACCATGTGGGTTTTGCCAAGCTTCTTACCTTCTATGGCAGCTGCACGCAGCGCCATATTGTCACTTTCCGTACCGCCGGAGGTAAAAATCAGCTCGCGGGGACTGCAGTTTAAAAGTCCCGCTAAGGTTTCGCGTAAAGAGCCAAGCAAGCCTCTGGCTTCCTGACCTGCCTTATGCATACTGGATGGATTCCCAAAATACTCCATAGCGGAAAGCATGGCTTCCTTTGCTTCTGCTCTAAGCGGCGTGGTAGCCGCATGATCCACATATATCATAGTCTGCCTTACTTTCTTCTACGTACTTTCCCATCCAACAAATCCTGCAACGTTACGTTGTCTAAGTATTCATTGATGATGGTGTCTAATTCCATCCACATGGGAACCGTGATACATTCTGAAGCTCTTTTGCAATTCACATGGTCTACCCCTTCTTCTAAACAGGTAACCGGCGCCAAAGACCCTTCTGTCAAATGCAACACATCCCCTACACGATACTCCTCTAGGGGTCTATTTAATTTGTAGCCACCGTTTTTACCACGAAGGCTATCTACATAATGTTCTTTATTCAGCAGCGCCACGATGCTTTCCAAATATTTCATGGAAATATCCTGGCGTTCCGCGATATCCTTTAGGGATATATAAGTTCCGTCATTATGCTGCGCTAAGTCAATCATGACACGTAAAGCATATCTTCCTCTGGTGGAAACCTTCATTACCTTACTTCCTATTCTTTCACATTTTCATAAAATACAGTGCCGTCTTTGCATCTGCCTTCCAGCCACTGACTGTCATCCGTTGCCACATAATAGCACTTCTTGCCTGCTTCTAAAGTGAAGCTTTCGCTTTCCGTATCCGCCTTGGGATATACCTCTAAGTCCTCTTCTAACAAGAAGCTATGTCCTTGCAGGCTATATCCGTCTCCTGCAGTTAAATCATACCATTCCGCTGGGATTTCTTCCAGTAGGTGTTTCTCGTTCAGCTGATAGTCTACCGGTATCCTGTAGTCCTCCAAAAGAGTTGCAACCCTGGTGGTATGCACGACTCCATCTTCTCCAAAGGTAATACCGGTTGGATCCGGAATGCCGGGCAGAGCACCTAGATAGGACAGGGAATCCTTCTGATAGGAAAAGAGATACGAAGTCTGCTTATTCCCATCGGGAATTAGAATTTCCATTGTGCTGTCTGCTTTGTCCACATCCACCACAAGGTAGTACCCGGGATATCCACCGCCTACATACAAGCCATTGTTTCTAAGGACATCGCTATAGTCCTTGTCATTGATGGTTAGGGTGACTTCATCATCTCCCTTTTGGATATCGTATCCATAGTCATAGAAAATCTTATCTTCTACACCATCTCCGTCTAAATCTGCCGTCTGACTCATACCAATCTGCTGTTCCGTATAGCGAGGGCTTGCAGCTTTGTAAGCATCCTTTAGTCCTGTCAACTTGGTATAAGGAATCACAAAAGAAAAGGCCCTATCTACCTGGCCTGTAGCGCATAGCTCCCCGGGGGCTGTGGTAATCAGTAGTCCGGTCTCCGTAAATAAAAACGCATCCTTATTCACAAGTTTCCGAACTGCATTTTCCAAGGCTTTCTTTTTCAGTAACTGTCTGTGTTCCCCTAATTCCTCACATTGGCTAAGGATTTCTTTGATCAGCCCGCTACGAAAGGCGGAAGAATCCGTGGCGATATCATCTATGGCGAGTTTTTCTCCCGTGGCCATATCGAAGGTCATGGATTTGATTTCGTAGGTGCCCTTCTCTCCTCCTGTATAACCACTGATTTCCACCAGAAAGCTAGCAATTTTGCTATCAAACCTTCCGGCATGAAAGGTCTCGTCTAACACAAATCCACCGTTTTCTATATCTTTCTCGGTTTGATCTGCCAAAAGAGCGCCGCAGCGCTTTACAAACTCTAATTGCTCTCCGGAAAGCTGTTCATTGATATATTCTGCCGCTTCCTCATGCACCGGATTGGTCACCACAGGTTTTTGAAAAGTCGCAGCCAATAGTACGTTTTCCTCCGCATCCTCTTCCGATTCCTGACGCACTTTATAGGTCAAAGTCGGCCGGGTCGTAGCAGGCTGTGTTGCGGTGGTGTTAGTGGTAGTGGCAGTGGTTGTGGCTGTGGTGGTGGCAGAAGTTCCCGAAGCCTTACCTTCCAGCAAGGTGCCAGGCATTCCTAAGACCATGGATACTACCAGGGCCCCTGCCAGCAGGCTACCTTTGTTTTGATTCCATTTCATAACTTTCCCCTCATCCCGCTTTGGGATTTTTTATTTGTCCTTCATCATAAAACGAAGGGCAGCGATAGAAAGACCCAGCTGCTTATCTGCTGCGATGCTTTCCATCTTTCCGGATAAGAACGCTTTCTTCACACTTAAGGACTTCACAATCAAATACTCCTTGGTATCTGCAGGCTGTCCCTTCATGTAAAAGGCGATATTCTCCATGTTGATGGAAGGTTCAAAATGCTCGCCCAAAATCTCCGGCAAGTCGCCTTCCTCTATCAGTTTTTCTGTAATCAGGTCGATGACACGGTCAGCATCCTGGATTTCCACATCCACTCGCATGGTAGCATCCAATCCTGCTGCCGGCATGGCTTTCATCTGAAAGTCCAAAATCTGCACAGGGCCGATGACTCTGCTAATGGCAGGCTGCAGCATAGCCATGATTCTGGATTTTTCCTGGTGCATACTCTGCTCCATCAGCTCCATCTTTTTGTCTTTTGGCAGCATTTTCAACATGCCGCCATTTACGAAATCCGGTATTTTAATGCTTCCTGCGATACCGCTAAGCTGTCCGCTATTCTGCATTTCTTTCACTTTTTCGATGGCCAGACTTAAGGCGTCATCTACTTCTACTTTGCTACATTCTGCAAGGATTCGAAACATTTCTCCAAGTCTCCTCTGGTTGTATTTGCAATGCTACCCTGTACCATTTCCGGCTTGCCGCCGCCTCTGGCCCCAAGGTTTTCATTTAAGTATTTTTGCATGGGTCTTACATCAGGAAGGGATGCTCCGCCGCCTAATAAATAGCGAAAGCCTCCATCTCCTGTGGCTGTCAGCACAAAGCATAGGCCGCTATGCTGCTCTTTTAGGATATTCAGGGCTTTCTGCATCAATTTCTGATCAGCACCCTCTTCCAAGAAAAGCTGCACATGCTCATCTGCCGGAAGCTCTGCAAGCTCCTTTTCCAATAAAAGCGCTCTGGTATCTAAGTACCTCTGCTTCCACTCTCTGGCTTCTTCTCTGGTTTTTTCCACCATCTCCGGTACACGTAAGACTCCGGTGGAATACCAGCCTGCCATCTTGGTCATAAGCTCATGTTCTAGGCGAAATAGCGCTCTGGCCCGAAGTCCACAAGAAATAGAAAGGCGCACGCCGCCTTTATAATTCTGCAAAGACTCTACTTTCAGGATGCCTACTTCGGAAGTATTTCTCACGTGAGGAGCGCAGCAAGCGCAGATATCCACACCCGGGATCGTCACGATACGAATAGGACCTTCTAATTCCTTTTTACTTCTATAGGGCAGAGTCTTTAAGGTCTCATCATCCGGGTAACTGACCTCTATGGGGATGGCCTTTGCAATGATGAGATTGGCTTCTAATTCCAGTTCATCCACCTGGTCCTGGGTCAGAACCCCATTAAAGTCCATGGTGACTTCCGCCACACCCAGATGGAAGCCTACATTATCATAGCCGTAGTGGCCGTGAATCAGGCCGGATAAAATATGCTCTCCGCTGTGCTGTTGCATGTTATTGAATCGATGAATCCACTCTAACTTACCTTGTACCTTGCTTCCCACTGGAAGTGCTGCAGTGCAGGTATGATAGATGACACCATCCTGAATCTGTACATCCAACACCTCTACAGAAGCTTCTGCAGAGTCCAAAGTACCCCAGTCAGGGTTTTGGCCTCCCTGCTCCGGGAAAAAACAAGTTTGGTCAAGAACCACTTGATACTTTCCTTCTTTTTCCTCACAGGAAAGAACGGTGGCATCAAATTCGGACTGATAGGCATCTAAGTCATATAACGCTTTTGTCTTTTGCATTTATTCTTCCTCTCCTACGATATTACGCACCCAAACGCCGTTCCGAATCAGGATAAAGCCCAGGATACATTTGAGTATCTCTACTCCCATCACGATACCGTAGACTGTCACAATATAGATATTGGTATATTTGCACAGAATATAAGCTGTCGGTACAGATACCACCCAGGAAAAGCAGCTATCAAATAAAATCGTAATCAAAATCTTACCACCGGAACGCAGCGTAAAGTAGCTGGCGTTGGCAAAACTATGAATGGGCATGCAAAGGGCTACCATCCAGATGCAGCGAGTAGCCAGCACTTTCACATCCGGCTCCACGTCATAGATTTGCGGTATAAAGGGTGCCACTGTAGCAAGTAGAGAGCCCATAACCAAGGTGGATAAAAAGCTGGTGTTAATCATACGCCAAGCGCTTCGTCTGGCGTTTACAAGGCGACCTGCCCCAAGCTCTTGTCCCACAATGATACCGGTGGAGTTTCCCAGAGACAAAAAGACTTCATTGAAAATCTGGGAAATGGTTCCGCTGATATTCATCGCTGCTACCACCGCCAGGTTTCTGGTGGAATAGGCCTGTAAAAGCGCAGCCTGTGCCATACTCCAGAAAAACTCATTGGCAAGTAAAGGTAGGCACTTGGATAAAAGTGGCCAAATCATTTGCCTTGGTACCACAAAAGGACTAAATAAACCGTGGAAGAACCGATACTTCTCACTGGTGTAAGCCCCAATCAGGACGATGCTCATCTCTACAAATCTGGAGATGACCGTGGCGATTGCTGCACCAAGTACACCTAATTTCGGGAATCCCAAAAGACCAAAAATCAGTAATAAGTTAAAAACGAAGTTCACCACCATGGCAGTCATGCCGGCTATCATAGGAAGTTTCGTCTTGCCGGATTCTCGCATGGCGCTTCCGAAAATCTGGGTAATGGCAAAAGGCACAAGGCCAATCACCATGACAGCCAAATAAGAAACCGCATATTCCATGGTCTTTGCTGCATCCGCCGCCGTAGTATCCTCAGAAATATAGAGGGCTATAAAGTGTCTGCCAAAGCTTAAGAGGATCACAATCCAGGCGCTGACAATGACAACGGTGGTCATCATCTTAAAGCGAATAGTGGCCCGAACTCCCTCCATATCACCTTTTCCAAAAAACTGGGTTCCGTAAATACCGGAGCCTGCAAGGGAGCCCCAGATACACAGATAGAAAATAAAGAGAATCTGATTCACGATGGCTACAGCAGACATAGGCAGCTGGCCTACACGCCCTACCATCACATTGTCCAAAAGTCCAACGATATTGGATAGGGTATTTTGGATAATCATCGGGATTACTACTGTGGCTACCTTGCCATAGAAGGCTTTATCCCCAAAAAGGCACTCCCGAAGTGATAATTTCACGCGAAGTGCCTCTTCTCTAGTATTTGTTTCAACAAGAGTTGTAGTCATATCTATTTCCTTATTTCACTGAATCATACATCCAGTGCAAATTCTTCCGGTAAAAATCTCGGGCAGACATTTTCTTTTGTAGCAATGACAGAAGAAGCCAGTCTGGTACCGATGGCGCAGGAGTCTGCCAGGTCCTTACCATAGGTAAGCCCGATGGCTACACCTGCAAAGAAGGCGTCACCGCAGCCTGCTGTATCCACTACCATGACACGCTGTGGTGGGCAGATACCTTTATTGCCGCTTTCATCAGCCCATACGGCACCTTTGTCTCCCATGGTAATGATCATTTTCGGGATTTTGGCTAGGGTTACTTTTTTCGCCAGAATCTCAGCCATCTCCTCAGGAGTCTTCTCGCAGTAGTCCTCTGAGAATAAAAGACCTGCTTCTTCCTGGTTACATACTACGCAGCCGGTGCGCTTTAAGAGGTCTCTGCGTTCCATGGCAATGGTCATATTGGATACCACTGCATAGATTTGCTTGTTGTATTTCTCTGCCAAAGTAAAGATACGTTTTAGAATAGAGGCTTCCATATCGATTTCCACCACGATACTGTCGGCATTCTTTACGATTTCATCTCCGTGTTCCTCAAATACATTGGCGATTTCGGATAAATCAGGACGTTTAGAAATGGATGCCACCACATCTCCTTCATTGTCAAAGATGGCAAGCCAGGTGCCAAGGCCATCTTCTGTGCGGCGCATATAAGTAGTATCTACTTTGTGTCTGTTCAGTTTATCGATGACGTCATCCGAAATACCGGTGTGATCCACTACACTGATAAAGGTAGGTTTTAACTCCACGTTGGCGATATCCTCTGCTACGTTTCTAGCTACACCACCATGTACCTGGATGACACGGCCCACATTACGACCGCCCGGTATATACTGAGCCATAGGATGACCTTTCACATCCACAAATACTGCTCCAACTACTACGATTCCCATTTAAAAACTTCCTCCAAACTCTAACTCTTAAAACTGCCTATCTTTAGGCTAGTCCTGCAATGACAGGACATGATTGATAAATTGCTGTGCGGTTCTGCCGGAAATACCGCCGTGAGATAATTCCCACATTTTGGCCTGTGCAATCAGTTCTTCTTCCGGCATAGTAAGCCCCGCGCGTCTTGCCAGGCCTACCACGATTTCCACATATTCCTTTGGCATCGGCTTCTGATAGCTGATGGTAACACCGAATCTGTGTACCAGGGACAGTTTCTCTTCCACCGTGTCGGAATGATGACGATCATCCTCATTGGACTGGTCATTTCGATCATTCCAGGTTTCTTTGATCAAGTGTCTGCGATTACTTGTGGCATAAATCAGGATATTATCCGGCTTGGTCTCCATGCCACCCTCGATTACGGCCTTTAAGTATTTATACTCAATCTCATGCTCTTCAAAGGACAAATCATCCATGTAGATAATGAACTTGTAATTGCGGTTTTTGATGGTAGAGATGATTTTTGACAAATAGCAAAACTGATGCTTATAAATCTCTATCATACGCAGGCCCTGGTCATAGTACTGATTCACGATAGCCTTGATACTGGTAGATTTACCGGTGCCGCTATCACCAAACAAAAGCACGTTATTGGCCTTCTTGCCTTTCACAAAGGCTTCGGTATTTTCCACTAACATCTGCTTTTGGAGCTCATACCCAATCAGGTCATCCAAGGTGACCACTTCCATATTGTTGATTGGTACAAAACGAATCTCGCCGGCTCCCTGCTCTTCGATACGGAAGGCTTTGTTCAGGCCAAACATGCCTACGCCGTGAGCCTTATAGAAGTCTGTGACGACTTGGAAGAATCCCTTTTCATCCTGGGCTTTCTCTAAGTCTGCTGCCAGCTTTCTGACTTTCTCGCTGACGTTTTTATTGTACATCTGGGTATTTTTCTCTACCGCATTGTAGCTTGTGAACATGGAAAAGCAGTTGATTCCCAGTTTGTCTTCCACCAGCTTAAAGTCAAAGTCGAAGAGTTCTTTTAATACTTTAAAATCCTGCTCCACCAGATAGTTTACCGTGCCGGGTCTTACGTCACTTTTCTCACATACAAGAGAAAACGGATTCTCATTGGTAATGATGTAATAAGCCAAATAATTGTGCCACAGATTCTGGTCAAAGCCATAATCCGTAGCCAGCATCAGAAGCTCTTTGGAGATGGCATGCACTTCCCTTACAATTTCCCTTTGATTGGCCTCCGGGCGATTCAGGTTATCCAAAACTCGTCCCAAACGATACAAAATACTGTCTTCTGTCAGGTCTCCATACATCAAAAGCTGTATGATTTTTTCGTACATGTCTGTTTCCTCCTTCACTGCCTCTAATCCTTTTATTATGCCTATTTCCGCCAATTCTGTCAATTTCCTACCAGGGTGCTTCCACATAGAAAAAGCCCCGTTTGCAGGGACCTTTCGTGGCCTAAGAAACGGAGCTTTCTACTTGAATGCCGGTAAAACTAGCAAATATCTTCTTTTAACACTTCGATGATTTCATCGTTTTTGATTTTGGACACGCTCATCAGCATGCTCAGTCCCACAATAGCAAAGACAGCTACAATGGCAATGAGATAAGTGCCCACATTAATCTGGAACTTCATAATGCTGTTGGCTTTTCTGGTCATAGCATAGGATAAGCATACAGCCAGTGGAAGTCCGATGAAAAGGGATCTGATACCATAAAGGATAGTCTCTAGTGCAATCATGCGCTTGAAGCCCTTCTCTGTCATACCTACAGAACGGTACATAGCAAATTCCTTTCTGCGCAGGATGATACCTGTGTAGATGGTATTTACCATATTTGCCAGGGCAATCATGGTAATCAGTGTGGTGAAACCGTACATGCAGGTCTTCAAAAGAAGCATAACAGTACTCATGGCAGCCATACTACTGCTTACATCTGCGGCATAGTATTTGTGATACTCTTCTGTCTCAAACATTTCCATAATGTCTTCATAGACCTTCTGCGGCTCCTCTGTCACAATAGCATAGCTGGTGGTGGCATCGTCGCCTAAGATTTCTTTTTCTTTGGCTGCAAATACGGACTCCGGTACGTAGACTGTCACATTCATCTTTGGCAGCAGGTCAAAGACATAGTTATCTTTGTCATACTTTACGATACCTGCGATTTCGATTGCCGGAGGATTGGTGCCTTGTTCATCATAAAAGAGGCGCTGTCCGATGATGCTCTCCTTAAACACATGACGCTCTTTCCCTGTTTTGTTATAGGCATCTAAGATGACGCCCTTTAACTCTCCCTGATGGTAAGGTGCAGGATCGATGTGGTTTTTCACCAGCATGGCATCGAAGTCCTCATCCGGAATATAGCATGCAAGAATGGTTTTATAGTCAAATACATGCTTATAATCATCCTCCAAGAAGTCTGTATTCATGATGGCATCATTAGGCAGGACTTCATCCGGATTATCTTTTGGTGCTCTGTAGTGGAACTCGATAAAGTTGGTAGGGTAGAAATCCTCAACCTCGCGCATGGACTTCAGGGCATCTTTTAAATTTTCTCCCTCAGACTCACTGCAGGTAGCAATGACCTGATAAGGCAGATTCCAGTCGTAGTTATTCAGCTTCTGTACATTATCGCAAAAGTGCATGATGGATAAGAACATAGCCACAGAGATAGCAATGGATAACGTAATGATGGTTCCTTTTTTACCATTTCTCTTGATGTTCTTATAAGCCAGCTCTCCTTCGTAACCAAATACCTTTTTTACAAGAGGATTGGTTCTGAGTTTTCTGGCACTGCTTTTGATGACACCGGTCTGTCTGATGGCATCCACCGGCATCACTTTAGAAGCACGAAGGGCAGGTACCATAGCGGAGACGAAAATCGTCAATGCTGCAAGGCCGGCAATCATCACATAAGCCCACCAAGGCGCATGTACATGGATAGCATGGATATAATTTTTTACACCGACTACCATACCGGAATCAATGATTCTCTCTCCTAATACAGCCAGGGTCACATAAGCACCTAGGTAGCCTAAAAGGATACCAAGTGGAATACCCACGATTCCTAAAAGTAATCCTTCGAAATAGATGGATTTTCTCTTCTGCTTTCTGGTAGCACCGACGCTGGCCAGCATACCTAAGTAGCGCATTTTCTCGGCAAGTGACATACCAAAGGCATTGTAAATCAGTACAACAGAGGTGCCTACGACTATCATAAGTGCGGCAAATCCCAAGGGAATGATAGAAGACACGCCTCTACTTGCATGATTGAAAGAAAACAAACTAATCAGAAATTCGGAATTAACGCCCTCATAGGAAATATTGTGATCCTTGGCAATCTGCTGCAAAGTCTGGTAGGATCTAATATTCAGTTTCTTTAAATGAATACCGATGATATTCTCTTCCGGGAAATAATCATCCGGCAGGCATCTGATCATATCATAGCTGCTGGTAGCGGTATTATCATGGAGAATCGCTGTAATGGTGTAGGTCTCTTCGGACTTGGTCTTAAAAAGCTCATTGGAACGATAGTTACCACCCATGGCTTCTTCTTTGCCCTCAGGACTTACGGTATAACGCATACCCAGTTCTACAGTGATGGGATCACCCACGTGTAAATCCAAGTGATTTCTTTCCAGATAGCGTTCTTCTACAGCTACCTCATCTGCTTTCTGTGGCAGAGTTCCTTCATAAGTACTTACGACCTTACTCTGGATATAAGAATAGTCCAGATGGAGAATGTTGCTGAGACGATTACGCTCTGTAGCATCTGACTTTACGCGAATACCGGTGATATCCAGGGCTGTATCTGCGATAGAAACGCCTTTGATTCTATCATCTGCTGCCAGCTCTTCCACCTGCTGTTTTGTCATATTCTTGCCCATGGCTTCCCAATGGCCATCTTCAAGAATGGATACCTGGCCAAAGAAATGAAAGAAGGACATAACACCTACCAGCATGGTGGTAATTAATGCGGTAGAAGCTGCAATACCAAGGATTGTAACGATGGTACGTTTTTTGTTTTCCTTTAAATGTCTAAAGGTAAGTTTGCTGATGATATTCATGATGCACTCACCTCGACTCTTCCGGAATCCAGACTAATCTGACCATCCTCGATGGTGATGACACGGTCTGCTGCTTTGGCGATACGCTCATCATGGGTGATGATGATGACAGTCTGGTTATTCTCTTTATTGAATTTACGAAGCAGAGAAATGATTTCCTTGCTGTTTTCTGTATCCAGGTTACCGGTAGGCTCATCTGCCAGTAAGATGGCCGGATGATTCATCAGTGCTCTACCAATGGATACTCTCTGCTGCTGGCCGCCGGACAACTGATTTGGTAAGTGTTTCAGTCTTTCCTTTAAGCCAAGTTTTTCTACTAAGTCGGCCAGAAGTTTTTTATCAGGTTTCTTGCCATCTAATAAGATTGGTAAGGTCATATTTTCTTCTACATTCAAAATGGGAATCAGATTGTAGAACTGATAAATGAGGCCGATATTTCTACGACGGAAAATCGCCAGTTTGGTTTCATTTAGTTTACCGATGTCTGTGCCGGCGATATTCACTTCGCCGCTGGTTGGTGTGTCTACACCACCTAAGATATGTAACAGTGTAGACTTACCGGATCCGGAAGGACCTACGATGGCTACGAATTCTCCCTGCTCTACGTCAAAGGATACATTCTTAAGTGCATCTACTCTGGTCTCGTCCTTTCCGTATACTTTACATAGATTTTTGATTTCTAATATTTTCATATTTTCTCCCTTCTCATAGGCGTTGTTTGCTTTTATGAGAACAGGATATCGCTCCCATCTTACAATCCGGTGACTATTTTATTACACTTTTGTAATCATTCAGAGACAAGCAAAACCATATGGATGACAGCGATTGAGTTCACTCAAATCGCTGTTATTCCGTATGGTTTTATTTGACGAGAATCGTCAAACGAGAAAATGGAACATTTTCGAGTCTTGTCTCTGAATATGCTTCTAGATTATCGTCTTATACAGTCTCACTCGGAAAATCGTTCCTACCCCCTCTTCACTTTCCACCAAAATGTCACCTTTTTGATTGGTCATGATAGACTTGGCCAGTGCCAGTCCTATGCCTACGCTGTCTTTCCCTGCATTCTTTCCTTTATAGAATCGTTCAAAGATATGGGGCAGGTCCTCTTTGGCAATGCCGCAACCACTATCCTTGATAGTGATTTGCGTATAGATATGGGTTTCTTCTGCAATAAACTCCAGACTTCCACCCTCCTCCATATGCTCGATACAGTTCTTGATGATATTTTGAACAGCTTCTAAAGTCCAGTTTTTGTCGCAGTCCAGGGTAATGTCATTTTCCGGTGTAACACACTTTATATTTTTCAAATCCATCTGAATGGCAAAAGGATTCAGAGCCTCCTTAATGAATTCCCTGCTGCTGACAGGGGCTTTCTTCATGACGATGGTACCGGCGTCGATTTTGGATAACTTCAGCAAGGTCTGAATCAGCCAGTTCATGCGATCTAGCTGGGCTGATTGGGTCTGCAAAAACTCCCTGCGTTTCTCTTCGTCAGTTTCTGTTTCCAAAAGGTCATTCATCACCATCATAGAAGTCAGGGGAGTCTTTAGCTGATGACTGATATCTGCAAGGGCATCTGCCATACGCTTTTGGTCTCCCGCCAGCAGTTCCTGCTGATGTTTTAGCTTCGTGGTGGTTTTGTAGATATTGTTCTTCAGAATGGAAAGTTCCCCTTCCTCCTGGGTGTTGATATCCGGGGTCTCATCTCCAGAGAGAACTTTATCCAGATATGCGTTGAGAGCTTCGATGTCGGTATAGCGTTTCTTGGTATACAGAATCAGACATGCGTCTAAGAGTAAAAGCAAAGCTCCTACGGTTAGGCCTGCTGCCCTGCCGGCGCACACAAAGGAAGTGACAGTTACCACAAAGGTAACCGCCACTGCCAAGATCAATAAGATTTTGAATTCTTTATTTTTCAGCATATGTATTATGTCCTATTTATCTACGATATAACCCAGGCCACGGACTGTCTTGATGATCTGTGGGTTCGTAGGGTCTGTCTCGATTTTGTCACGGAGTCTCTTGATATACACTGTCAGGGTATTATCATTGACAAAGTCTCCGCCCACATCCCACAGGTCCTGAAGGAGCTGGTTACGAGATAGTACCGTACCTCTGTTGTTGCAAAAAGTAAGGAGAAGGCGATACTCCAGGGCGGTGAGCTCAACTGTGTTTTCTTTTCCGTTCTCATCTGCCAAAGTAACTTTTGCCTCATTGGTGTAAATAGCAAGATTCTGAATCTTGATGACGGTATCACTTTCCTGTGCGGCCTGTGTAGTCGTCTTGCCGGCTCGTCTCAGTACTGTCTTGATTCTCGCCATCAGTTCATTGACTCTAAATGGCTTACAGATATAATCATCTGCTCCCATCTCCAATCCCATGACCACATTGACTTCTGCGTCACTGGCGGTAAGGAAGATCACTGGGATGTCTTCCTGTGCCTTTACATACTTACAAATGTCATATCCATTTCCATCCGGTAAGTTCACATCTAAGATACATAAATCATATTGTCCGGCTTTCCATAGTTGTTCCGCCTCATTTTTCGTCTTGCAGTGCGTTACCTCATACTCCTCTTTCTCCAAGGAGTACTTTAACCCCATTGCAATTGCATCATCATCTTCTACAAAAAAGATCTTCATGTATTTAACCTTCCGTCAATTTCTTATAAAGCTTAGTTTTTATTATGTCGTTTATTCCAAGATATTTAAAATAACCATCCACATTTCCAAAACGTTCTTTGAACAGTTTCATGAAATCCAGGATAAAGGATTCTCTCGGAATCACGATGTTCATATCGATTTCCGGGTGATTCTGGCGAATCAATTCAAATCGTTCCAAATTGTTTTCTTTGGTCAGCATGTAGTCTGCTACGATTTCCTCTTCCACTACGCCGCACAACATCAGGAGAATCGCTGTCACAGTACCGGAGCGGTCCTTACCAGCGGAGCAATTAAACATAACGCCAGCCGGTGCATTCGCCATGGTCTCCCATAGTTTCGGCATATTTTCTTCCAGAGTAGCAATGGCCATGTAGCTTTTGGGTACAGCCTCTACAGACTCGGGGATGTCACTGCCTTCCACGATAGGGATGTTGTGATAGTAGAATCCCTCTCGGTTCTGAAATCCACTCGGCTTTTTCTCTACATCATCCTCGGTTCGCAAATCAATGATGGTGGTGATTCCATTCTCTAATAGGAACCTGATATCCCGTTCACTAGGATACTCCTGTCTGTCACTGCGGTAGATGCGATTTGCAATCGTCACCTTACCATCCACAGTTTTATGTCCACCTAAATCTCTGGTATTCTGGGTTGTCTCCAGTAAACTTCCTGCTGCCATGTTTCCTCCGTTGTCGTGCTAGTCTGCGTAATCCTCCCATAGTATACCATATTCCAGGAAGGAGACTCTGTAAGCTTCTATAAAATAAGACCATCTTTGATATACAGCCTTTTGGTGGCTACATGCTCTACAAAACTGGCATCGTGAGAGGTAAATACCAGAGTACCCTCATACTCCTGCAATAGGCGCTCTAACGCTTCAATGGTAGGGATATCCAGATAGTTCGTAGGCTCATCCAATACTATGAGATTCACATCTGCCACAAACAGCATGGCAAAAGCCAGTTTCATCCGTTCTCCGCCAGAGAGATCTGACACCCGTTTCTGCATATCCCGTTCTGTTAAGAGTAATCTTGCTAGAATAATCCGGGCAACACTTTCTGTCTGAATACTCACCTGTCTGACGTTTTCTAACACTGTTTTTTCAGGGTCTATCTGAGACATGTCCTGTTTGGCATAACCGATTTTCGCACCGGGTACGATGCTGATGCCATTTTGCTTCTCCTGCTGCCTGTAGGCCCTTTCGATAAGCTCTAGCAGGGTGGTCTTGCCGGTGCCGTTGCCACCCAGAATCACGACCTTTTCTCCATTAGGAATCTCGAATTTCGCACCGCAGAAAATAGGATGATTCTCATAACTAAAATGCACATCCTCCCCTCTGATGACAATGGGATTCCGTGGCGGATTAGTCAGGCGGAAGTCCGGTCGTACCACCGGTTCTTCTTTTGGTTTTTCTTTTACTTCCATATGCTCGATTCGCTTCAGTACGTTGGTGGCACTTTTCTCTAGACCCCTGGCTTTGTCCTCAGGCTTTCTTTTGGCGCATAGGGCGATAGCTTTTGCTTCGCTGGGCGATAAGTTCTTGGGCTTTTTTTCTACCTTTTTTGCTTTGACCTTTTTATCCAGATAGACTTTCTGAAGACGTCTCTTCTCACTTTGGTATTGGTCATAGGCATCCCATGCAGTCTGTCGCTGCAGGGCTTTTTGCTCCAGATAGGCATCATAGTTGCCATCATAGCTTTCTATCTTTCCAAAGGATACCTCTACGATTCTATCGCATACCGCGTTGCAAAGGCTTCTGTCGTGACTGATGAGAAGTAGGGTAGGAATCTGCCGCAGACGCTTTTTCAAAAGTTCAATGCCCTCCGCATCCAGATTCGAAGTAGGCTCATCCAGCATGGCGATGGCGCCTGGGTTTGAGAATAGCTGTGCCAGGCGGATTCTGGTATTCTCGCCACCGCTGACTTTGTCCTGCCACAGTCTGTCTGTGACCCCCAGTCTACCGGCCTCCCCATAATCCATATCCTCGGATGGGGAGGTATCGTCGGAGAATTGTTGGAAGTAAAACACATCTGCCTCCCGCTTGATTCTGCCCCTGTCCGGTTTTATTTCCCCGGCTAACAGTTTCAAAATCGTGGACTTGCCTGCTCCGTTGACTCCCACTAATCCTACCTTCTCACCCTCGTAGAGATAGAATCTGTCAAAGTCTAATACTACCTGTTCCCCATAGGTTACCAGGATATCTTCTGCACTTAATACTAGTTTTTCGGACATAAAAAAATCCCTCCTTTTTCAAAGAGAGATTACCAAACACTACTGCCATCCCAGGATATACTTATGGCATGGCTCTATTTATATAAATATAAAAAAGATGAATTGGTAATCTCCGTGTATAGCAAACAAAGCAGTCTATGCTGCTGACACATTTGCTATGTGATTTGTTACGAAAACTACCAAATATTCATCTGTTCACACTAACCCTTTCTTTATACTGTACTTAAGATACCACTTCCCAGGCGACGCTGTCAACGGTGGCCCCGGGATGGGGCCACCACCTTAGTCTGCGTAATTCTCGCCGGCTTTCGTTTTCTGTAATACCATATGATAGTCTTCTAAGTTCTTTTTCAATAGGTTTGGAATATCCAATTCATATGGACACTTAGAGAGACAGGCGCCACAATTGACGCAGTTGTTGATTTTCTCCATCTCAGCCTGCCAATACTCTCCCAGCCAGGATGCACTGGGTGCACGGCGCACCATAAGAGACATACGATTACACTGGTTGATTTGAATGCCTACGGTACATGGCATGCAATAGCCACATCCTCTGCAGAATTCTCCCATAAGTTCTTTGCGTTCCTTGTCGATGAAGGCTTGAATTTCAGCATCCATGGTAGGGGTCTCTTCCATGAAAGCCAGCCACTCGTCCAGTTCCTTTTCTCGCTGAATGCCCCAGATAGGCACTGCCCCATCAAACTGGCTAATAAAGGCCATAGCGGCTTTGGAGTGGGTGATGAGTCCGCCTGCAAGGCCTTTCATACCGATAAAGCCCATACCAGTTTCGGTACAATGCTTCACCAGTTCGATTTCTTTCTCGGAAGCTAAATAACTGAAAGGATACTGTAAGGTATCATATAAACCGGAATCCACCAGTTCTCTGGCTACGCCGATTTTATGGGCTGTACCGGAGATGTGCCGAATCTTGCCCTGCTTTTTGGCTTCCACCATACACTCGTACATACCGGTGCCATCCCCGGGCTTATAACACTGTCCCATCATATGGAACTGATAGATGTCGATATAGTCCGTCTTTAGATTCGTCAGGCTGGTTTCCAAGTCCTTCCAGAACTCTTCCGGGGTCTTGGCAGCAGTCTTGGTGGCGATGATAATGTCCTCACGCTTTACATAGCCATCTCCAAAAGCTGCACCAAGCTTCACTTCGCTATCACTATAGGCTCTGGCAGTATCGAAAAAACGCATACCGCCATCATAAGCTTTGCGTAAGATTTTCACTGCGTCTTCTAACTGCACACGCTGAATCGGCAGCGCGCCAAATCCGTTCTGTGGTACCTTAATTCCTGTTTTTCCAAGTGTAATTGTTTTCATAGTATCCTCATAGATTCCAATTTGAAATTTTTATTATTTACTACACGATGTTCTTATCCAACTTCGTGAGGTTTTTCTTATGAATGAGCACCAGCAGTACCTCGTTTTTTTTCAATGGCACATCAGGATCCACGTACTCATTCACAACCCCATCCTTGATGCCAACCACGTTGATTCCAAATCTCTTTCTGAGGTTCAATTCTTTCAGGGTTTTGCCTACCCATTTGTCCTTTGGCAACATCTCTACCAGGCAGATGTCATCACTGACTTCAAAATACTCCAGAAAATTACTGGTAATAAGGCTTCTGGCTGTACGGATGCCGCTTTCTTCCTCCGGATAGATAATTTCATCAGCCCCTACTTTGGCTAGGACAGAACCCATCCTGTCATTGCCTGCTTTCGCTACCACATATTTCACCCCGGCTTCCTTCGCCACCATGGTACACATGATGCTGGCTTCCAAGCTCATGCCCATTGCCACTACTGCACACTCGATATTGGCTATACCCAGGGCTTTGATGGCAGCAGGATCTGTTAAATCTGCAATGATGGCTGAGGTAGCTTTTGCGGAATAGGCTTCGATGACATCTTCATCATTGTCTACTACCATAACGTCAGCGCCGGCTGCTAAAAGCTTATCTGCTACTGCCTGTCCGAATTTACCAAGTCCAAATACTACAAAAGAATTATATCTCATTATTTATTTAACTCCTTATCCTACGATGTAATGTCCGTTTGCAAACTGTATGTCGTTTTTATCCGAACGCTTTGTGCTAAAGAAGAGCGCCATGGAGATTGGTCCGATTCTACCGGCATACATACCAATCATAACCACAATCCTACCTGCCAGGTTTAGGTTTCCGGTAAGGCCTCTGGATAAGCCCACAGTACCGGTGGCACTGAAGATTTCATAGGCTGCTGCCAAAGTCGGTGCATGACTTACCTGTATGAGGGCAATGATAAGCACCATGGTCAGCATGAGGTTTGCCATAACGATAGCGCTGGCTTTGGTAATGAGTTTATCCGATACGGCTCTGCTAAAGACCACAGGCTCTGTACGATTTCTGATGAAGCTAAAGACATTCAGTAGTACCACAAAGATGGTAACGGTCTTCACACCACCTGCTGTACCTACCGGAGATCCGCCGATAAACATGTAGATGCATCCGATGAGACAGGTGGATGGTGTCAGTGCATCCTGGGGCACAGTGGCAAAGCCGGCAGTTCTAAAAGTCACGGACTGGAACAAACTTACCAGTATCTTTTTGTCTACAGGCAGGTTGCCTATGGTATCCGGATTATTCCATTCAAACAGCAGTACCAGCAAGGTTCCTGTGACCAAAAAGAAAATGGTTAAATGCACCACCAGTTTGGAATGCTCGCCCATTCGGCTCCAAAAGGTGTGAAGGCTATATTTGTGCTTGATGGACTTTTTCATGGTTTCAATAAAGTCAAACCATACCACATAGCCCAGGCCTCCCAGTACGATGAGGGTCATGGTGATAATATTGAGCGGAAGATTTGTCTGATAATCTATCAGAGAGTTGGCCCCTATGACATCCATGCCTGCATTGCAAAAGGCTGAAATAGCGTTAAATATGGATATCCAGATTCCTCTAAAAAAGCCAAATCGTGGCACAAAGAAAAAGGCATACAGTACCGCTCCCACGCCTTCCACCATGAGGGTGTCTTTTACAACTCTTCTAAGGAACTTAATCAGACCATGGATAGAGTCCAGGTTATAGTAGTCTTGAATCAAAAGTCTGGTGCTCAGGGAGAATTTCTTCTTCATGGCCATCATCACAAGGGAGTATAAGGTAATGACACCAAAGCCTCCGATTTGGATGAGGAAAAGGATAATCAACTGTCCCAAAAAGGACCAGTGAGAAAAGGTATCCACTACCACAAGTCCGGTCACACAAATAGAAGTGGTGGCCGTAAAGAGGGCTGTCACAAAGTCTGTCTGCTGGCCTTTGGCTGTGGCTACGGGTATCAATAATAACAGTGTCCCTACCAGGATAGCGCCCAGAAAGCCTAGGGCTATCACTTGTGTAGAAGTCAGTTTATGTTTTTGGATTCTCGTTTCGTTTAATACTCTCATGTCTATCTGCCTGAATTATCTTTGTTGCTGTGTATATGCTTATGGCATATCTATTAGCATGATACCACAGTTTTCATGTAATAAAAAAACTTCTCGAGGTTACTCGAGAAGTTCTTTACTTATTTCCTTATTCAAAAACACGGTATCACGGATTGGTGAACCAATGCAATTTCTATTTTTACTTAAACGAGTGCTTTCAGACTTTGCTTGTTTTTATACATAGCTTCATCAGCTCTATCAAAGATTTCTATCACGTAGTTATCTTCATCCGGATTGTATTCGGACATGCCTGATGCCAGTATTGCACCGGTACCAGTTCTCTGGTTCTCCAGCACCTGATTGCGAAGCTTTTCTACCAGTGCCATTCTAGACACATAGTCGCTTCCGCGAAGGAATACCACAAATTCATCACCACCAACTCGAAATACAGGACTATGTACAAAAATTTCACAGAGTATTCTGGCACATTCCTTGATGTATTCATCCCCCGCCGCATGTCCTTTGGTGTCGTTTATCTGTTTCAGATTATTAGCATCGCACACCAAAAGCGCAAAAGGCAGATAGTCCACGCTGTTATCCATATTGCTTTGTACAGAATCCAGCAGTTCTTTATATGCCGTTTTATTCTTGATGCCGGTAAGTTCGTCTCGTCTTGCCAGTTCCTTCTCCGTCTTCAGTTCTTTCTGACGCAGTTTTTCTTTCTTTACTTCAGCATCGATGTTTTCAACACCTATAATAAAGTGCGTCTTATCACTGGTTTCTCGAACCGATAATCTGGTATAACGGTTTTTTCCGGAAACGACTAATCGATAGTCTATGCTACATCCCTTTTGAGATTCCAGGGTAGTAATCAAATAATCTTTATTCAGGAAATCAACAAGCTGATCTCGATCTTGTTTATGCACAAGTTGTGGGATATTCTCGTAAGATTCCGTAAAGAAATCATCCCCTGTTTTATTAATCTCCAGCTGCCCATAGATATTATTTACTTCATAGCTGACAAAAGATGCATTTGCAATATTCACGTAATAAATGACGTCGTAGTTAGAAGCCAAGCCTTCTGCAATCTGGCTAAATGTGATGGTCTTTTTCTGATTTTCCTTATTTTTCTTTTCAGCCATCAGTTCATTCTCGATATCTTTCTCATAGAAAATGAGAAATTGGTTATCGTTGGAACGCATGACGGTAAAGAGAAAATATCTGGGTACACCATTCACAAGGACCCGATACTTATAGGAAAAGGAATGCTTATCTTCCAGGTTTTTAAGCAAAAACTCTTTGTCGTAAAACTTCAGTGCATACTCGATATCATCTTTATACACAAATTCTTCAATGGTAGTCTTTGCCTCACTGAAGAAATCTCTTCCAAGAGATGGCACGTTCATGGACCTATACTGGGTGCTTTCCGAATACTCCAAATATTCGTTTGTCGCTAAGTCAATATAATAGATTACCTCATAATCTGCTGCCATAGCCTCTGCGATACGGTCGTGTATCGCCTTTTCTTTCCTGTCACCTAGCTCTACAAAGGAATGAACAACGCAGATTCCGATTATAAGGCCCATAGCGTAAGCAGGTAAGGTCTCGTCTTGAATCTGAACAAGCAAAAAGATTCCCATTACAATACTGGTAAGGGCAACAGCCGAGTATTTTACCTTCTTTTGCCCGCTAGATTTGCTCGCTAGATACAGCATGTATATGGAAGCGAATGCATAAAATGCAATCTGTGCGACAAACACAATATGTCTTCCGGATTGGGGTGTATATACATGACTATCCGTAAATATAAATACAAATGGGTAAAAAAGATTGACTACCAGGCAGCCCAGTCCAAAAAGGAACATGACCCAAATCCCGTGTAGAAGTGCGGTGCTACGACGTCCACTTTTATCCAGGTAGGCAACCATATAGCGTGCCCACATGAGCATAGTCGTCAGCATAAATACAAAATAGAGTACTGTGTCTGAGTACAAGAATGGATAAAGCCCGTGAGTCTCGTGATGTGCATACAAGAACCCCCAGGCAATATCTACCACAAAGTAGCAGTTTGCCGCCATGAGAAAATGCGTGTAGCGTTTGAATACAAGCTGCTTCTTATCTTGATCACGGTGCTGGAAACTCACACCTTTGAAAGATCCACCGTGCAATATTAAATTCAGGACTAGTGCTAATAAACCAACTGCCGAATATAACATCCTGTTATCTATGCCTCCCTAAGACCGTATCAATTCTAACAATTCCCCATATATATCTTACTATGAGAATTGTCAGAAAAATCTTAAATAAGCATAAAATTTCACTCGGTTATAAACAATTCTTTAAACTCTTTTCGTCCCGGTACCCATGCTTTCTCATATATTTTCGTAAAATGATTTTTTACAGTCTGTTCTGAGATGCCAAACATATACGCAATTCTTCGATTAGAGAAACCGGATACTTTCAAAAAGCCCAGCTGCAATTCTCTTTTGGTAAGTCCAAATTTACTTGCCACTTGCAGATAATGTTCTTTCGTAATTTCAGAATCAATCATCTTCTAAATCCATTTCTTCATTCATCTTCCGTTCTGTATTCAGACTAAGAGGCATGAGGAAGAATTCGATTATCACAGCATAGAACCCTGCCAGGCAGCACACCGCCAAATTAGGGCCTAGGGTTTCCGGGCTACCAAGCTTTCCAAGCACGATTACGGCTGATGTAATGATGGCAAGTAAAGCACCAAAGATGGTGAGTTTTTGTGCAGCTGCAACAGCTTCTTTTATGTTTTTTAATTCCAATAATGTGTATTTTTTGATACCTACAGAGAAGGATTTTGTGAAATCCTTCCATGCCCCCATGATAATAAGGCCGGGAATCAAGACAAGAAACAGTAGCACCAAAGAGGGCAAGTCCAAAAACCACAGCACTGCTGATGGGCCAAAGCCGCTTCCCGCAATCAAAATAGCAAAAACCGCGATTAGTAAAACTAATTCGCCTAATAAAACAACACGTATATTTTTCATATATGTACTCCTTTTCATCCATGTTTACAGTATTTCACTAGTGATTACTTTCAGCGTAACATAGGCTGAAGGAGAAAAAAATAGTACCTTTTTCTAGCATCTGAAGATCGTGGCATCCTCAAATTCAGTTAATGTAGCCTTCATAGTTATGGCTATACTCGTCGTGCTGGCGGTCTAATTCATGTCTTGTATCCATATCCGCCTCGTATTCTTCTTTGGTATAGAAGGTTGCATTTTTGCAGTATTCCTGCAGATCCTTCCACAATTTCTCGTCATACACCGCGCCAAATAGGGGATTATTGTTATCATCTTCTGCCACAATGTAACTTCCGTTATAAAAATGCCATAACTCTTTATCGTAGTTTGGATTCTTACGATTCTTCGCCATAGGTGTCAGCGCAAGCGGGCATAGATCCGTATGATACACTTTGTTGACTCTGTCATAGCTGATTCTATACTTGAAGAAGCACTTTCCCATTACAGGATTTTCCTGAAAACAGGCTTCTGTCTCATTCAAAGTAAGGGTGCCATTCCTTTCCGACATATACATAAAAAACAGCACAAGCATGGCTGCAATCAATAGAATCACGATAAGGTAAAAAGTAAAAAGACGGTATTCTCCTGCCGTCAGAGCTACTGCTAGTGGGAAAATGACCAGGAACGAGCCTAACAGTACAGCAGAAATTGCTAACGCTAGGTTTAGAGCACCTGTCAGTTTTTCCTTCATGGGATTCTTGCCTGCTCTGATTCGTTCTTCCCTATTAAATTTGACTTTCTTGTGTACTCTGTATTGGTGATTCACTTCCCTGCCTTCCTCCCCGAGTTGCTGTTTACCTGCCGCGTACGGTAGAAAGCTCAGGGCTACTGTATGCGGTTGGTGGCAACTTTATATTAGTTTTTTACTACTTTTAAAACCCGCTTTTCAAGATTACTTATCTCACGGTAAATTTTTTCAGTATCACAAACACCAAAAGATTGATGTTTAAGGTGCGCTTCAAAGAAACGCTTCCGCATTGTGGGTTCAACCGTTGAATATTCCTGTGCGGTGAAACCGCACGTCCGGAGTGACGGAAACCGTCAGTCCGGTGCGTGGGAACCACCGGTGCGTGATCTACTCGCGCAATGTTTTATCTAAGCCATAGACTTCGCGCATTGAAATATCATGTTCTGCATCAATGCTTCTGATATCAACGACATAGCTATCATGAGCAATACGATCCAAGATTGCATCGGCCAGAGGGCTTGCAGCACCTCCAAGCTGTTCATACCATTCCGCTCGATCGTACTGTGAGCAAAAAATGGTAGATGACTTTCTTCGT